>LNFM01000745.1_pt1 | contig 152280 bp, 132 predicted proteins | sample 596031 | NCBI WGS metagenome assembly LNFM01 (sample SAMN04254537, study PRJNA301005) | activated carbon metagenome | isolation source: dual media filters at the Ann Arbor, Michigan drinking water treatment plant | place: USA: Ann Arbor | reverse complement strand
CTTGGATTCAGTGGGCTTTAGCAACCGATCTGATCCGAGGTTTTCGCCCGAGTTCATTTCTACTGATCGATATTTGCGCTCAGCTATTTAGATGCACGTGTCAACGACAAGACGGACGGCGGTTCCACTGTTCTAGACAGGTGTCTGCGTACTTTCGGATGGAAGGAACAGAGCTGGGATTACGAGTATCGGAAAGTTGCTGTTCCTGTTGCTAGTCTCCGGCAGTCGCTGGACGCGCTGCGATTTCTACTCGAGCAAGGCGCTCGATGGACACCAGATGATCGGTCGATTACCGATACTAGGCGTTCCCTCTATCGCCTTGAGAAAGAGGCGATTGCATTCATCATTGATTTGCTGCGGAAGCACCGCGCCTGCGACGCCAAGGTTGTAGACGCACTCACTCGCACCCCAAAGATGCGCAGCATTCTCAAGACTGTCGGTCCATTACAACCTGAGAACACGCGCCGGGGAAGGCCGGTTGTCAGCAAACGTCGGCCGAACGCCATCGGGCCGAGCACGTCGGTGCCCTCCCTACCGCAATCTCGGTACAACCGTGTGCGTCTGTACGAAGAAGTCTGGGCTGAGCCAACACAGAAGGTGGCGAAGCTTTATGGTGTTTCGGATGTTGCAATTGCTAAGGCCTGCACATTGCTGGACATTCCCAAGCCACCACGCGGCTACTGGGCAAAGAAGGCAGCCGGCCGTAAATTGCCCATACGGCCTCTGCTTCCTAAGTACTGAGATTCGAGTACAAAAAGCCCGAAAACATGCTCCGGTGCCAACAAATTTTTTGCTTAAGCGATAATCGCGCCACGGCGTCGGAAAATTTAGGTGGTGTATATTCGAAAAAGCGCATTTATCCCGTAACCCGCGTAGTAAAATGGACTATTCCAATTTTATTTCCGGTCTGAGGTATTTTCAGGGTACATTCGCGCCCTGTTCCCAAATCCCCATCTGACGCCAGAAGCTGGCTGGCAGTCGCCCGAGGAGCAAAGTACGGCGTCGGGTTTTGGTGCTTTATGTCGGTAGTTACTGACTACTACCGGCATTTCACAACACCATGGCCGGGTGGCCAAGTCGCATCAAACTATTCTGGATCTCGCCGCAGAGCGCGGCCTCGTGCGACCACGCGATCTGACTGAGCGCGGGCTCCCCACTGTTGTCCTCACGCGGCTGGTGCGGCAAAGACGGCTCCAGCGCGTAGGTCGGGGCCTGTACGCACTCCCGGGTCGACCGGTCTCGGAACTCAGCACCCTCGCCCAGGTGGCGCGCAAACACCCGCGCGCCATCGTTTGCCTGCTGTCGGCGCTGCGCTTCCACGAGTTCACGACACAGTCACCATTCGAGGTCTGGCTGGCCGTCCCCAACAAAGGCCGCGCGCCGAAGATGGACTACCCTCCGCTGCGTATCGTGCGCTTTTCGGGCGCCGCACTGACGCACGGCGTCGAGGACCACGTCGTCGATGGCGTGTCGTTGCGTGTGACCGGTGTTGCCAGTACGGTGGCTGACTGCTTCAAGTTCCGTAACAAGATCGGTCTCGATGTCGCGCTGGAGGCGCTGAAGGAAGCTGGGCGTGCCAAGCGCGCCAGCATGGATGAGTTCTGGCGCTACGCCACGCTTTGCCGAGTGGCGAACGTGATGCGCCCTTACATGGAAAGCCTGTGATGAGCGGACGAAACCTGGCAGAACTTCTATCTCGTCTTGACCCGTTTTGCCCTTGAGCGCCTGCTCTACCGGCTCAGCATCTCCCCCCCTACTCCGGTCAATTTCTGCTGAAAGGAGCGCTGCTGTTCGACCTGTGGTTCGACATTCCACATCGCCCGACGCGCGACGCTGATTTTCTGGGTCTTGCTCGGCAGAGTTGCCTCACCTCGAAACCATCTTCGGCGCGCGATCCGCGCGATCTTCGAGCGCCGTACGACTGTGTTGCCTCCCGGCGTCCCATTTGGCCTGACTGGCGATTTCGCACGTGATGCACAGAAGCAGACGCAGTGACGGGCATTTCTGGGAAAGAACATGCTCGAAGCGCTGGAACTTGAGGTGCTCGCGGCAGCGCTTCGGGATTTCCTGCGTCCTCCCATCGCCGCAGCGAAAGCTGACCTCCACTTCCCTCAACTCTGGCCGGCTGGTGGCCCCTGGACTCCAACGGCGACCTGAAACTGTTTCCCATGTCGTGAAGAAATAAATCCGGCTAACGCTATCCGAAGTTCTCATTTCATCACACACATGGCGGGGGTATTGTCGGGGGCATTTCAGGCGGTTATCAACGCAACTCCTTAATCTATTGGGTAGTGTGACTGTCGCCGCCTCCACCAATCAGAAGCCCTCCCCGCCAGCTGGCGGGGAGGGCTGACCTTCGAACAACTCGAACTTCGACACCGCGGCTTCCGTCTGTGCCGCCGTGGGCCATCACACGACGAGTGCCTCGTTCAATCCATCGAACCGGCATGTCCCGGTCGTGCACGCGCCGACTGCGCCGCGTAGCGCCCGGACGAACGGCCCGCGTGCGCGTCAGCGGCGGCGTCTGGCCATGGGCAGGCCCAGCATGCCGATACCCAGCAGCAGCATCGTACTCGGCTCCGGCACGCTGCCAGCGCCGTCAATCGTCAGCGACGTATTGTCGAAGGCGAGCGTCCTCAACTCGTTGTTGACGAACCACCCGTAGCGGTTGCCGCCGACCCCGGCAATCGCATCCCCGCCCAGCGACCAGGAGTGCAGCAGTGCGCCCACGTCGTCGAGGATGTTGAGGTCGACACCAAGACTGCCCGCATCGTCGAAGAACGAATGCTGAAACGTGTACCAGCCGGTCGAGGAGATCGCGAAAGGGTCGCGCCCCGGGTTCTTCGGGAATGAATTGGCACGTCCGGCGTTGTTGCTGGCGCTGACGATGAAGCGATCGGTGCCGGCCCCGGGGCCGGTCGCGTCACTTGCATCGTAGAACCCGGCGTTGAAGACGAAGTCACGCAGGAAATTGCCGGACGCGTTGTTGATCGACGAGCTGAAGTCGAACCGCGTGTCGTTGCTCCAGCCACCGTCGACGTCGAGGAAGATGTCGACGGAGGTGGTATAAGCCTGGAAGGCCGTCGGCACGCCGCCGCCGGCGCCGAAGTTGTAGCCGCCCCAGTTGCCGGCGGCGCCGCTGCCCATGCCGCTCTGCGCATGGAACGCGCCGTCCGCGGACGTCACGCCCGCCGTGCCGGACGCGACGCGCGTCGCGTTGAAGCTGCCGCCGAAGGCATCCCAGCCGGCGACGTTGGTTTCGAATCCGTTCGAGTAGAGCGGCGTGGCGAACGCGCCGGTGGAGGCGCCAAGGCTGACGCTCAGGGTAATGGCTGCTGCGAGTTTTTGTTGGTATGACACAGTCATGAAGTCCTCCTCGGGACGTGGCGCACGGGTCCTTGACCCGTCGCCCCCGGCTGGCGTCGCCGCCGGCTGATTGTTGGTGATAGGCGAGCCGATCGAGCAGTGCGCCTGACGCCAGGTGGTGCGTCTGGCGGGCTCCGAAACCGCGCTCGCGTTCCTGCCTGCAAGGTGCTCGATGACTTGCGAAAGTGCGCAAGTGTGCACGGCGACTGCGTTCCCTTGCTCGTGGGGCACGCAGCGTCATGCAGGGGAGCGTCCCGACCACCGGGATGCTCCAGGCTCGCTTCCGTGAGAGGAGTCCGCTTCCTTTGGCTGTGCAGTCGGGCGACCGGCTGGCGGCTGCCCTCTGTTCGCACCACAGTCTTCGGGCGGTGCCGGTCGGCAGTCAGTCAGACTTTGGCGCATCACCTGCAAATTTGTGTGAACTCGCACCGGCACGCAGATCCACCGTCGCCGGCACCCAAGGGCACGAGCCCCCCGATTCGCCCGCCCGCTCAAGGATCGGGACGAGCGCGCCGAATAAGCTCGCATGGAGCGCACAGGACTGCGGCTGGTGATGACTGATCGGTGGCCGGTCACGCGGGCCGCGGCACGGGCACGCTGATCGATGAACGCGAACGCAAAGACGCCTGCCCTGCCGTTGCGGCTGATGCTCAGCTTCACGCCAGAGGCGTTCGAGCAGCGCTTCGTGGCTCATTACGTCGCGTTCTATCGCCGTTACGCCCAGGCCAGTCTCGCGCTCGGCATGCTGCTCGTGTTCGGGGATTTCCTCGTCGACTACATCGCGAGCCCCGGCGCAGACGCGAATTTCCTGCGGCTGCAAATCTGTCTGCCGGTGCTGGCGCTGGGTCTCGCCTATACGTTCGCGCCGAACGCGCGCCGGCACTGGCAACCCGTGATGGCCGGCTTCATCACGGTCGTTGCGTTCTGCCTGTTCTGGACCCTGCTGCGCGTCGAAGCCGAAGGCGGCGCGGGCATCAGGAGTTGGGTCGGCATCCTCAACTTCACGTTTCTCGAGCTCTATTGCTTCGTCATTCTCGGTGTGCAGTTCCGCTTTGCGCTGGTTTCCGGGCTGCTGATCCTCTCTGCGTTCGAGTACGTGCTATGGGGACACTCGGGGATGTCCGCGGGTGAGGCTGCGTACTGGTCCTATCATGTCGCGACCGTGTTCATCATGACCGTGGGCATCGGCTGGTGGCGCGAATACCTGCTGCGGCAGGAGTTTGCGGCGCGCACGTCGCTCGACGAAGCCCGCGCGACGGCCGAACGACTCGCGCAGTTGAAGAGCGAGTTCCTGGCGATCATGAGTCACGAAATCCGTACGCCGATGAACGGGGTGCTCGGCATGACCGAACTGCTGCTGGACGCCGGCCTCGAGGGCACCCAGCGGCGACGCGCGCTCACCATTCGCCACTCGGGGCAGGCGTTGCTCGCCGTGCTCAACGACATCCTGGACTTTTCGAAGATCGAAGCCGGAAGGCTCCAGCTGGACCTGGTCGACGTCGACATTCGTGGACTGAGCGAGGAGGCCACCAGCCTGTTCGCCCTGCAGGCGCAGCAGAAGGGGCTCGACATTGCGTGCACGATCGCCCCTGACGTGCCGGCCCTGGTGCGTGCCGATCCGGTCCGTCTGCGGCAGATCCTGCTGAACCTGCTCGGCAACGCGGTGAAATTCACCGACGCGGGAGAAGTCAGATTGTCGATCGCTCGTCAGTCGGAGGCGGAGGGACCGGACGAAGATCCGGCCTGTGTCCTGCGCTTCACGGTCAGCGACACCGGCATCGGGATCAGTGAAGAAGCGCAGGCCCGCCTCTTCCAGCCGTTCAGCCAGGCCGACGGTTCGACCACCCGGCGTTATGGCGGCACCGGGCTGGGCCTTGCCGTGAGCAGGCAGCTTGCGTCGCTGATGGGCGGCTCGATCGGCTTGCGCAGCGAGCCAGGGCGCGGCTCGGAATTCTGGTTCACGGCCTGTGTGCAGGTGGTCGACGATGAACCGCCGCCACGTGTGGCGGCGCTGGACGCGATCCGCGTCCTGCTCGTCACTGGCCGGCCGGACCTGCATGACATCATCGCCCGGCAGCTTGCCGAACTCAGCACCGACTGCGAAACCGCACCGGATGCCGCCGCTGCCCTGCAGGCCATGCAGCTTGCCCGCGCGCACGGGGCGCCGTATCGGTTCGCCCTGGTCGCGGCGGATGCTGATGCTGTCGAGTGGCTGCACACGATGCGGGCGGATGTCGCGGCGCAGGGCACAGCCCTCGTGCTGCTGGCGCCGTTGCACGATGCCACGTTGCTGGCGAACGCGACCCAGGCAGGTGCCGACGCCGCGTTGTGCCTGCCCGTCCAGCGCCTGGCACTGGCGGAAACGCTGTCGGCCCTCCTCGCCAGTGCACCGGGTGCTCCGCTTGCGCGACAGGCCGACACCCGGTTGACCGCCGTTTTCGAAGGGGTGCGGGTGCTGGTCGCCGAAGACAATGCGGTCAACCAGGAAATCACCTGCAGCATGCTCGAAAGCATGGGCTGCGTGGTGACCCTGGCGGGCCATGGGCTCGCTGCGCTCGACTGCTGGCGTACGCAGACGTTCGATCTGATCCTGATGGACTGTCAGATGCCCGAACTCGACGGGTTCGAAGTTGCGCGTTCGATTCGAGACGCGGAACTCGCGACGGGTTCCCGCGTGCCGATCATCGCGATCACGGCGAATGTGATGGCGGAGGATCGACAGCGTTGCCACGCAGCCGGCATGGACGACCACTTGCCAAAACCCTTCCGGCGCAGCGAGCTCGCACAACTGCTGACGCGCTGGCTGCGCCCGGACATCGCGGCGCCGTTCCCGGCCCCGCGGCCGGCGAGCAGTCGCGCGCACGTCCGCCCGACTGCTGAAGTCTGACTGGCTGAGCGGAAAATTCGATCGCCCGATCGCGGCGCCTCGTCGGCACGGGGTGCGTCATCGCAAAGGGCGCGTTCGTCCCTCTTCCGGGTTCGGTCGGAACTCGTCGACGACGGCCGCGACGAGTTCGGGGTCGTGCGGAATCTGCCCCCCGAGAATCAGCACCGCCAGGCCGTGGACGAGCGCCCAGGCCTGCAACGCAGTCACTCTCAGCCGTGAGGGATCTGCGTCAGGACCCGCGAGCGCAGCCACCTGCTCCTCGAGCAGGCGCGCCGCCGGATTGTCCGCCGCGCCTGCCGCGTGACCGGCGCGCATGTGGCGCGCCATCAAGCCGAACAGGGCTGGGTGGGCGACGGCGAAATGCACGTACGCCTGGCCGATCGCGCGAAACGCTGCGCCAGCGTGCGCATGTCGGGACGCCGCAGCCCGTTGTGTCTCGGCAAGCTGCGCGAATCCGCGCGCCGCGAGCGCAGCCATCAGCGCGTCCTTGTCCGGGAAGTGCCGGTAGACCGCGGTCGCGCTGACGCCGGTGGCGCGTGCGACTTCGCGCAGGCCGATGTCGCCGTCCGGCCGCTTGCCGAGCAGGCGCATTGCCGCGTCGAGCAGCGCGCGCTGCAAGTCGCCGTGATGGTAGGCGCGGCGGTGCTCTGCCTGCTTCATGTTGACAGTGTTAGCTTCTGACGTTTAAGTTTTCACCGTCAACATTATGCCGCCGACAGCCGCGGAGGTCAGCGTGAGCAATACCGTCGAACGCCTGGTGCGCGCCGGGGTCACCGCAGGCGTGAGGGGCTTGAACCAGATCAGCGCCGCGGTCCGGCGCCGCAGCGCTCCGCACCCCTATCTCGTGGGCATTCACACCCCGTTGGCCACTGAATACACTCTCGGCGAGCTCGCGGTCAGCGGTACCCTGCCTCGCGAACTCGACGGCCGCTATCTGCGAATCGGACCCAACCCGTTCCCGCTCGCCGCGCCGAATCCGGCCGTCCACCACTGGTTCACCGGCGACGGGATGGTGCACGGCGTGCGCATCCGCGACGGCCGCGCGCTGTGGTATCGCAATCGCTGGATCAGGTCGGACGCGGTGGCACAGGGCCTTGGCGTTGAGCCAGTACCGGCACCGCCGGGGCGCGTGCGCGGCACGGTCAATACGAACACCATCGGGCACGCCGGGCGCACGTGGGCACTGGTCGAGGCCGGTACGGCACCGGTCGCCCTCAGCGCCGAGCTCGACACACGCGCGTACGAAAACTTTGCCGACACGCTGGCAGGTCCCTACTCCGCCCACCCGCATCGCGACCCGGTCACCGGCGAATTGCACGCGATCTGCTATGCCGGCGTCGTGGCGGACAAAGTCTGGCACACAGTGGTCGACGTCGACGGTCGGGTCGTTCGCGAAGAACCCATTGCCGTGCAGGACGGCCCCTGCATCCATGATTGCGCGATCACGCCGCACTACGTGCTGGTGTTCGATCTCCCGGTGACCTTCTCGATGAAGATGCTGATCGCGGGCCGCCCCTTTCCCTATCACTGGAATCCGGCCCATCCGGCACGCGTGGGCCTGCTGCCGCGGCACGGCAGCAGCACCGACATCCGCTGGTATGCGCTCGATCCCTGCTATGCGTTCCACGCCTGCAATGCGTTCGAGACGGCAGATGGCAGCGTCGTCGTCGATGTCATCGCGCATGATCGGATGTTCGACAACCAGTTCGACGGCCCCGATGGCTCACGCATGATCTTCGAGCGCTGGACACTGCCTGCCGATGGCACGCGGGTCGTACGCAACGTACTCGACGATGCGGCGCAGGAATTCCCGCGTTGCGACGAGCGTCGAACGGGTCAGCCCTATCGCTACGCCTACACCCTGGCCTTGAACAGCACGCCCGACCGCCTCGACACGCGGCTGTTCAAACACGATCTCGAGACCGGGATCCGCGCAGCGCACGACTTCGGGCCGGGGCGACACCCAGGCGAGTTCGTCTTCATCCCGCGCGACGACGAGACTGCCGAGGATGCCGGCTGGCTGATGGGCCTGGTCATCGACGTCACGGCCGACACCACTGAATTGATCGTGCTCGACGCCGCCCACTTCACCGCCCCGCCGCAGGCACGCGTGCACCTGCCGCATCGCATCCCGCCGGGTTTCCATGGGAACTGGATCAGTACATCCGCAGTGAACTGTGAACCGGGCTGACGTTCACAGCACTGCCCGGGGCAGGTACAAATCCAGTTTGAACGCACGCGACGACGCCAGCCGCGTGCGTGGCAGCGACGCGGTGACGCTCGTCACTTTCTCGCGGCGAGCAGCTCGGTCTTGCGTGCGGCCATCCGCGCGCCGAGTTCATCAAGGTCGAGCGAGCTCTCCTTGACCTTGGGAAACATTTCGTTCTGCTCCTCCTTGACGTGATGCTTGACGTACTCTGCGAGCACTTTGACCTTTGCGTCATACATCTCGCCATCCGGTTCTGCCCCTTCGACCTGCGCAATCAGATCTTTGACGCTGGCATGCTCGACGGTCGCTTCAGGCACCAGCAACTTGTCCTTCAGGGCCGCTTTCACGTCGGGATAAAAGATTTCTTCTTCGAGCTGTGCATGAACACTGAGTTCGGCGCAGATGTCGGCAACGATCGCTTTCTTCCTGGTGCTTGAACGCGCCGCCTCGTAGTCAGCGAACAAATCACTGACAAGCTTGTGGTCCGCTTTGAGCAACGCAATCGCATTCTTTGCAACGACTGGCGACCTGGTGGCCGTCGGTGATGTGGCTTTGGTTTTCGTAGTCATGATTGATCTCTTTTCAGGGTTATGGTGCGCGATGGAACGCATGATCGCAGTGAACGCGATGCCGCGCGGTCCCGCCGAGATGTCGACATCGAGCACACGCGCTAGGCGTCACGCGCCCTTCGATCCAGGCTCATCGGACCTGGCGCGACCGCAGCAGACGTCCGCTGCCGCGTTCAGTACATTCTCCGCACGCGAAGGTTAGATGAGCCCTGAGGCGAGGTCTGTGTGGTGGGACACCAGAGAATGCCTCGGCGCCTGATCGGTCCTGCCCCGCCTTTCCGGATACCAGCCGCGCCAGCGCTGCCAATCGGTGAGCCCTTGCGCCTGTTCGTTGTCGCACAGACCGCGCCGCCGGTGCTGGGCATTTTGATCCCGCGCCGAATCCTCTGCTCGGGTGCGATCACCTGGAGACTCAAATGATCGAGATGAATGCCCCGATGCATTCAACCCTGGAAGCGGTACCCGACAGAGCCGTGCGTCCGGCAGCGACAGCAGCACGCGCGCGCGGACCTTCCCAACATGAGCACAGATAGCGACGAACGCCTGTTCGGGACCGTCGAACGCCGGCTTTTCCGGACCACCGCGGTCTTGTTCTGTCTGGTCGCCCTTTTCAGCCTCACTGGTTTGGTGGCCTGGGTCCTGGCCGCCACCGCCGCCATTTTCTACAATCTGTTCCTGCCCCTGTCGGTCGCGGGCATTCTCGCGCTGGTCCTCTATCCGGTCGTCGATTTTCTCCAGGCCCGCCTGCACCTGCCCCGCTTCGCCGCCATCGCCGTCATTCTTGCTGCCTTCGGCAGCGGCCTGCTCGTCGTGCTCGTGCTGGTGGTGCCCGCGGTCGCCGAGGAAATCGTCGATTTCGAGGCACTCAGCCCGGAACTCGTCGAGGATTGGCGCGAGCGTTTAGGTCGCCGCTTTCCGGGGTTGTCCGGCATGGTGTCAAGCTACGTAAAGGGTGCCGCGCTGGAGGAAGTCCTGCCCCACCTGGGCAACACCGGGGAGACCATCAAGGCATCCGTCGGCTTGTTGATTGGCCTCAGCTTCGTTCCGCTGTTTCTGTTCTACGCGCTGCTTTTCGGCGGCAGCATTCGCGGACAGGCGGCAGAGATGCTGTCGGTGTTCAACCCTGCGACACAGAAGAAAGCGCTGTTCTTCATTGACGTATTCGTTCGACAGGTGACTGCATTTTTCCAGGGCCAGCTCATCATCGCGGTGATCATGGGCGCGATGTTCGCCAGCGCGTTCGCGATGATAGGCCTGAAGCTCGGCATCCTGGTCGGCCTGGTGTTGGGTCTGCTCAACATCGTGCCATTTCTCGGCACCTTGGTGGGCGTGGCGCTGGTGCTCCCACTGGCCTACCTGCAACCCGATGGCGGCCTTCACCTGCTCGGCGTCTGTGTGGCCGTGTTCGTCGTCGTACAACTGATCGAAAGCTGGCTGTTGACGCCGAAGATCATGGCCAACAAGACGGGACTGCATCCCGCGCTGGTGGTCATCGCGGTGATGTTCTGGGGGACGGCGCTCGGCGGGATCCTCGGCATGATCCTGGCAGTGCCGCTGACGGCGTTCATTGTGGCGATATGGAGCCAGCTGAAAGAGGGTCTGAAGCGCAGCATGCACGCCGACGAGGGCGCAGAAGTCACCATCTACCAGGAGCCTGGCATTGACATAGTCGTCGAGGAACGGCACGAGGGCGTGCGGCGTGACTAAGGGCGCGGCGCAACTCCATCGTCATCTCCGGCCTTGAAATTGCGCTCCACACCATCGCGACCCACGTGCCATCGCCACAGTGGGCAAATGCCATTGGCTGCGTCGGCCCGGATCTCAAGGGGCCGCGAAGTGGCTTGATGCGTGCACACGGCGAGGTTCGCGCCTGCCTCGGGCGGAGATCGTGCCCGTCGCGGCCATGATGAGCGCTCGTGGAAGCGAGGTGCCTGGGCGAATGCCGTCGCCTGCGCACACCTTTAGGCGCACAGGGTCGCGAGGACGCCCCTGGCGGGCGAGGCGGCGTGCACGATGATACCCAGCTTCGAAGCGGCCCCAGGCCGGGGGCGCGTGACGTCGGGCCCAGGATTAAGTTCGGTAGCGTACTGAGGCGACGACAGCGCCCTAGGATACTTCGGGTCTGAAACTCCTGAAATCCGAACAGCAAAGCCGGTCGGTTTGCCACCTTGGCCGAGTCACCGGCGACTTCGTTCACCCACGATAGAGGACTGTCATCATGAACCATACCCTACTGAAGATGCTCGCGTGCGCGTCGCTCGCCACCTTGCTCGTCGCCTGCGATTCGAGCGTCGAGAACAGCAACGATCAGGCTTTGGAACGCAAAGCGGATGCACTCGAACAGAACGCGGACACCGTGCGGGATCAGGGCGAGAGCAATGCGGACGCGATCGAAAGGGCCGATCCCGGCATCGACAGCTCGGCGACCGACGACGCTGCTGAAGCAGTTCGTGAGAGCACCGAGAACCGGGCCGACGCTCTCGAAGAGCGCTCCGACGCGGTTCGCGATCAGAAGTAGCCGAGCGCCGCATCACGATCCGTTGCTGCCCGCGGGCCAGCGCTGGCTCGCGGGGGTGACGGGCACCGCCGCAACGATGGCCGACCGGCCATCGGCCGCTGCCCTTCTTTTGCCTCGACTGCCCCGGGTCGCGCGGACGTTCACCACCACGTGAACACCGATGTGCACCTGGCGCCTGCGTGCGTGCCATCCGGTTTTAGCCCGGCTGGCGGGTCGCGCACCGCGTCTCGACGCCGGGCAATCAGGGCCGGCGCAGTTCGATGGTCAGCGCCGCGCCATCCGCGCCAACGTCCACGAGCGCATCGGAAAACGCCGGCGGCGCCATCCGCGGCAGTCTGTTGTTCGATGCACCGTAGGGCTCCTTCGGCAGGCCGATGAAGTTCTTGTCCATCCGGCTGTTGCCGTTCATGTCCTGCAACACCATCACGGCCCAGCGGCCCGGGGCCAGATCGCCAATCGTCAGCGTCATCGTTTCGGCTTCCACCTGCAGACGCCGCGCGGTTTGACCGGGCCCGGGTTGTTCGGGCCATCCCTCGGCGTTGTCGAACAGCGCCACCAGCAGTTCACCCTGTTGCGGCAGTACCTGGCGCACGGTGATGTTCAACTCCGCAGCGTGCACCGCTGACACGGTGGCAGGCAGCCAGAGCAGGACGCGGAAGAACCCGCACAACATGTTCATCGCTTGCTCTCCTTGAAAACACAGTCGGTCCACGCTGATCTTCAGCTGCTTGTCGAACGGCCGCACGGACGCTCACGTGTCTGCTGACGCGGCGGCACGCACGCGGAAACGGGCGTCCATCGTTTCCATCGATTCCGAACCTCCACCGATTCCCGCGCACGCCAGCGACGCCCAGACACCCGCCCAGGACCGGCAGCAGCCCGCGTCGCTCAGATTCGCAGGCCGCGAATCATTACCGGTCTCGCGTGGCGGCAGTGGGTAAGATCCAGCCTCGACAATAATGATGGCGAGGGGTTTTCATGCCAGGCAGATCTCCAGTTGCGCGCGCGGGCGCGGTCCTGACCACCGTGTCCCTGCTGACAGCACCGCTGTTCGCGCAGGCCGGCACGTTCACCGATTGGCAGCTCAACGGCGATGCGGCCCTGGAAGCCGAGGACAACACGTTGCGCGTGTCGCCCACCGGCATTTTCAGAACCGGCACGGCATGGGCGCCGACCCGGTTGTCGCTGCTCGAGGATTTCTCGATCGAGTTCTCGTTCCAGATCGCCGGCGGCAACGGTGCCGACGGCTTCACGATCACCTTCCAGAACAGCGGGGACGGCAGCAGCGCCATTGGCGATGGAGGCGGCGCGCTCGGCTACCAGGGCATCGAGAACAGCGTCGCTTTCATCTACGACACTTTCGACAATGGTTTCGACACCGACCGCGAGCCGGGCCACAACACCTCGGTGGCCACGGACGGCAACCTGATCAACGGTTGGGGCGGCCAGTCCATCGGCAACCCGATCGACGTCAACGGCGGCAGCCTGCGCAACGCGGTGCTGTTCAGCTGGGTCGACTACGATGCATCGCTCGGCGTTTTCACGATGTTTCTCAACGACGTCGGCAGCAAGCCCGGCACGCCTGCCGCCTCGATCGCGTCGGACTGGATCACCCGCCTCGGCGACAGCGTCTTCGTCGGCTTCACCGCCGCCACAGGTTCGCTCGACGACAATCACGACATCCTGAGCTTCAGTGTCGTCGAGGGTCCGGCCCCGGTGCCGGTGCCAGCCGCGGCGTGGCTGCTGGCGAGCGGCGTCATCGGGCTGGCCGGATTCACGCGCCGTCGCCGCGTCTGATCCGCGCCGCGCAGGGGCCACATTTCGTGGCCCCTGTTGTCGCCATCCAGGCAAGCGGCTGACCGACCGCGCCACTTCGGCAACCGCCGCTCGCCGCCCTCAGGGAATGCTCAGGCAGATCTTGCCGAAGTGCTGCTGCGAGATCTGGTGCCGGAACGCATCGGCGATCCGGGCGAGCGGGAACGTGGAGTCGATGACGGGCCGGATGCCGGTCGCCTCGAGGGCTGCGACCATGTTGTGCTGATCTTCGATCGATCCGACGGTGATCCCCGACAGCGTGATGTTCTTCCACATCATCGTGGCGGTCGGAATATCGCCGCCCCACCCCGCCAGCACCCCGATCAGCGAGATGTGGCCACCGACGCGCGTCGCCGCGATCGACTGCGGCAAGGTGCCCGACCCGCCGATCTCCACGACCTCGTCGACGCCGCGACCGCCGGTCATGCTCATCGCCACTTCGCCCCAGTCCGGCTGTTCCCGGTAATTGATCAGATGCTCGGCACCGAGAGTCTTCAGGCGTTCGAGCTTGGCCGCTGACGACGACGTCGCGATGACGCGCGCGCCGACTGCCCGCGCGAACTGCAGCGCGAACACCGACACGCCGCCCGTGCCCTGTGTCAGCACCCAGTCACCGGCGCGAATGTCGTTCTCGACGAACAGTGCACGCCAGGCGGTCAGTGCCGCGCACGGCAGGGTGGCAGCCTCTTCCCAACCGTAGCCGGCCGGGATGCGCGTGAACGACGCCGCGGGCATGCACACGTACTCGGCGGCATAGCCATCGACGTGATCGCCTGGCACGCCGCGCGCACGCGTCGCCGACACCGGCCCGGCCGGCCAGTTCGGAAAGAACGTCGACATCACCCCGTCGCCCACGGCGAATTGGCTGACGCCGGCTCCCAGCGCTGCGACCTCGCCGGCTCCATCGGACATCGGGATACGCCCGTCGTCGACCGGCAGCACGCCCGAGACGACCGCGTAGTCGTGGAAGTTGAGCGAGTTCGCGCGCACACGCACACAGACCTCCCCCGGCCCGGGCACGGGGTCGGCGCGCCGGGTGAGGCTCAGGCTGTCGAGCGTGGCGGGGTTTCTGACTTCGATGACTTGCATGAGCGATGGCTCCTTCTCGGCGGGTGCATGATCACGGACCGATCGGACCCCGCGGCAGGGCCGACCTCTGCGGCAGCAATGTAATGACTCGTCGCCGCCGGTGAAAGCGGCGTCTGTCGCTGCCCGAACGCCCCCTGTCGCAGGCCATCTGATCGGCCATCACGCGCGCGGCGATCAATCCTGCCCCGAAGCTGCCGATAGCCCTTCAAACCGCGCCTGGCCGAGATTTCCGCCGGCTGCGTCCGCTGCCCCGTGCCGAGGAGAACTTTCGCCATGCCCCACGTCCGTTCCGGTGTCGCCCTGATCTGCGTTGCGCTTGGTGTCCTGCCAACGACCGGCACCGCGCTGACGCTCGACTTTGCGTTCGGCACCGGATTCGCGGGCCGCCCGTCCGCTATCACGGCGCTGCAGCGCGCGGGCGCGCAGTGGTCGTCCAGGCTGGCCGATCCGATCACGGTCACCGTGAACGTGGATTTCACCGACCTCGGCTCGCGCACCATCATCGGTGGCGCCAGTGCCGTGTCCCTGATCACCCGCAACGGCGGCTACGACTTCGTGCGCAATCAACTCCTCGCCGATGCGGCAGATGAAACCGATGACGGCATCGTCGCGTCGCTGCCGACCGCGACGCAGTTCAGGGCCTTCGTCCCCGCCGGATTCACCCTCAGCGGCGAGGTTCTCGCGACCAAGGCCAACCTCAAGGCGATGGGTTACAGCGGAATCGACTTCGATCGCCTGTTCGGTGCGAGCGACGGCACGGTGGTCTTCAATACCGCGTTCGGTTTCGACTTCGACAATCGCGACGGCGTCGGCGCGACGCTGATCGACTTCGAGACCGTAGCCGCGCACGAACTCGGCCACATTTTCGGCTTCGGATCGATTGTCGACGACATCGACGCGCTCTCCTCCGGCGCGATGCCGGTGATGCCGCTCGATCTGTTCCGCTTCAATGCCGCGTCTGTGCCGACGTCGGCCGCCGCGTTCGCCACGACCGCGCGCGAATTGCGGCCCGGGCCATCGGCGGTGTTCAGCGATCTGCAGGCCGTGTTGCCGCTGTCGACCGGCGTCAACGCGGGCGATGGGCGCCAGGCGAGTCATTTCAGGGATGACGCCTTCGCCGGCGTCGACCATGTCGGCCTCATGGATCCCACCCTGGCCTTCGGCACGGTCCAGACCGTGTCCGAAGCCGACCTGCGCGTGCTCGATCTGATCGGCTACGACGCGGTCGCACCCGTGCCCGTGCCTCCGGCCCTGTGGCTCATGGGCGGCGCCGTGGCGCTGCTCGGCGCGCGGCGCCGATGCAAAGTCCACTGAGCATCACGGCGACGAAGAATGCGAGTGGCGCACAACAGCAGCGCTGACAGCACCGGACAGCACGTGCGCCTCAGACTCAGAAGCGCCGCCGCACCCGTTCTGCATCCGTGAACACGACGGCCCGGAAGCGGTCGGTTGCCGCCTCATGCAGGCGCACGAGGTCGTCGTCGAGATCCCGCGTCGGGCGCGGCGTCAGGGTGAAATGCCCGTAGCGATCATCGCCCCGCACGAGAGTCGCCGTGTCGTTCTCGATCAGGAGCTGCCGGTTCGACGGCGGGATGAAATGCAGCGACAGTCCGATGCGACGATCTGCCGAGCGGTTCGGTGCGGAGGCATGGGCGAGTCCCACGTTGTGCAGTGAGATCTGCCCGGGCCGCAGCGCCATCTCGACGGCCCGTTCTTCATCGACCGGCACCGAGATTTCCTGCCCCCGGGACAGCATGTTCGCCTCACTGAAATGATCGACGTGCGGCAGCAGCGGATCGCGATGACTGCCCGGCAGAATGCGCATGCAGCCGCTCTCGCTCGTGGCCGGCGACAGCGCGAGCCACGCGGTGACGAAGTCACCGGTATCGAGGCCGACGTAGAGCCGGTCCTGGTGCCAGGCCACGTAGCTGGCGGTCATGGGCTCCTTGATCCACCACACCGAGTTCCAGCACAGGATGTCGGGGCCGATGATGTCCTCCACCGCGTCGAGTATTCGCGGATGCCGCACGAGCTCGTCGACCCAAGTGTAAAGCAGATGGGACTTGCTGCGCTGGGGGCCGACGATGGGATGTCCTTGCGCACGCTCGACTGCCTCGAGCCGAGCTCGATAGTCAGCGGCTTCAGCCGGCGTGAGAATATCCACCGGATGGTAATAGCCAGCGCCCTGGTACTGCGTCAGCGCTGCCTCGTCGAGGATTCTGCCCATGTGCGCCTCCATCGGTCATGATGGGCGGGTGAGAACGGTTGACACTGCGGCATGGTGCGACGGGTGAGCGCCTGACCGCGCACGAGTGCCCGCCATCAGCATATTGCGTCTGCCGTAACCCGAAAAGGCGAGTCCGTGCGTCGCGCTTTCTGCTGCACATGCAGCATCTCTCGCGCCGGACGCGCACGTGCCGGGAGGCAAGCAGTGCCCCGGGAATATTCCACCGCGATCGACTAGTCCGTATGCTCACTTCACGCAGCACCTGCCGGGTCAGCTGCGGTGGCACGACAACGACCGCCCATCGCGCGGCACACAAGGGAGATCGGCATGACGTTTCCGAGCATGGCATTCATCGAGCGTCTGGTGGCGACGCTCAACGGCGATGCGGCCTTCAACGCGGCGAGTCGCTGGTCCGACGTGAAGGTGCTGCTGCGCTTCGGCGACCAGGGCTACTGGTTGAAGCTCTATGGCGGCAAGGTCATCGATCACATGGTGTACTTCCCGATGGCCAATCCACTCGGCTGGGACTACTCGATCAGCGCGCCGCTCGAGACCTGGCAGAGCCTGCGCGACGGCAGGCGCGCGCTCGGCCACCTGCTCGATCGCGGCGAGATCTCGGTCGACGGCAACCTGCTCGAGGCCAACCGCATGTACGAATCCACGCACCTGATGCTGTGCATCGTGCGCGACCTGAAGTCCGTCTGAAAGGAGCCCAGCGATGAGTCACGAGATCGTCGGTCGATACGCCGTCGTCAACGGCACGCGCGCCTACTACGACGAATGCGGCACGGGCATTCCGCTCGTCTGCATCCACATGGGCTGGGCCTGTTCACTGCAGTGGCAGTATTTCATGCCCCTGATGGCTGCGGCGGGCATGCGGGTGATCGCGCCTGATCTGCCAGGTCATGCGAAGTCCTATCCGGTCAACTGGCAGCCGTTTCGCAAGATGCGCGACTACGCAGAATGGGTGTGGAACTTCATCGAAGTCGTGTGCCCGGGCGAGAAACCCGTCGTCTGCGGCAGCGGCATCGGCGGCGACATGACGATGCAACTCGCCTGTCATCACCCGGATGGCATCCGCGCCGGCATGCCGTTCGAGTCCGCGGCGAAGACGGGATCGATCTCGTTCCTGTCAGGCTACAGCGATCCGCACAGCTTCCCGGGCTTTCCGGCCCTGATCGACAACGCGTCAACGGCCGCGATGTACTACCCCTGCGAGGAACGCAAGGTCATCGAGTCGAAGTGGCAGCATCGCGCGACCTACCACGCGACCTGCGTCGCCGACATGGACGCGTGGAACGATCATGACGTCCGGCCGTATCTGGACCGGATCAAGGTGCCGATGTTCTTCTACAAGGGAGAGGCGGACTATCACATTCCCGATCAGGACGTGCTCGATACGATTGCCGCCATTCCCAACGGACTCGCCGAGGGTGGTATCGCGCAAGGCATGGGCCATCTCATCATGATGGAACAGCCCGAGCGCCTCGCCGAGGCCTGCCTCGGCTTTCTGCAGCGGCGCGGGATCCTGTAGCAGGCTACTCAAGCCCGGCCGCTGCGCTGACGCTATCCCTGCGAAAGCACGGAGACGTCAGCATGGCAGGGACGATCAACGAACGCGGCACAGGCGCGCTGTCCGGCTGGATCGCACTCCCGGTCCTGCTCGGCATCGCCGGGATCCTCGTCTGGTCCATCGTCGGCCCGCCGATCCAGCGCGGCGGCGAGCCGTCCGTCGCTGCGATCCTGGCCGTGCCGCTGCTCGCCTTCATCGTCAAAGGCTTCTGCATCCTCGAACCGAACCAGGCCGCCGTGATGGTGTTCTTCGGCAAATACGCCGGATCGCTGCGGGACGATGGCTTCTTCTGGGTCAATCCGTTCTATGCCAAACACAAGATTTCGCTGCGCGCCCACAATCTGAATACGCCGACTCTCAAGGTCAACGATCGTGCCGGCAATCCAATCGAGGTCGCGGCGGTGATCGTATGGCGGGTCTTCGACACGGCGCGCGCGAGCTTCGACGTCGAGGACTACCGTGAGTACGTCGCGATGCAGAGCGAATCGGCGGTCCGACAGGTGGCCAGCGCGCGCTATTACGACGGCGACGAGGCCGGCAACGAAACCCTGCGCGGGGATCTCGACCTGGTCGCGCGCCTGCTGGTGGAGAGCATCCAGAGTCACTGTGCATTCGCGGGACTCGAGATCCTCGAAGCGCGCATTTCGCACCTGGCCTACGCGCCGGAAATCGCCGGTGCGATGTTGCGCCGGCAACAGGCGGTCGCCGTGGTCGCCGCGCGCACGCAGATCGTCGAAGGCGCAGTCGGCATGGTGCGCCTCGCCATCGAGCGGCTCGAGCAGGAAAAGGTCGTGCGTCTGGACGACCAGGCGCGCATTCGGCTGGTCGGCAATCTGATGACCGTGCTGGTCGGCGACAGTGACACCCACCCAGTGGTGTCGGTCGACCATGCGACGGCCTGAACCCAGGAGGAATCCCGCGATGACAGCACACAGTGCCAACAACCGCATTCCACTCCCGCTGCTGCTCGTCAACGGCGTCGGCGCAATGATGATGGCCGCCGGCATGATGGGCCTGGTGGCACCGGACGCCGTACCGGCGCTGGCGCGGCCCGCCGTTGCTTATGCGTTACTCGGGGTCGGGCTCATGCTGGACACGGCCGCGGTGATGTCGATCCTCAGGATCACGGCCAAAGCGCGTCGCGGTACGACGTCCGCCTAGCCGCCGGCATTGGTCTGCAGACACGTCCTCTTGTCGCGCCTTCGACGTGAGACCTCCGCCATCACCGCGCTATCCCGACCTGGTCGGATGCTTGCTGATCTCTGCGCTGCTCGGCGCGTGCGGCAGCGATGACGGCAGCGGCGAGTTCTACACGGACTGGGATCTCGGCGGCGGCTGCAGTCACGACAGCGGCGGCGCGGACCGCACCAATGCGCAGGGCGTTCCCGTGGACGTGTGCGCCGACGTGGAGGGGCACTGGACCTGGGTCAGTTACGGCGCTGCCTGGTGCAGTACGAGTCGCCAACAGGCGCCGCTCGTTGCCCGGCTGGCACGGGAGGCGCCGCGCGATCTGCGCGTGTATGCGGTCGTCACCGCAGGGGAGCAGGTGTTCACGGCCCCTTCGCAACGCGACGCGCAGCAATGGGCGAGATCCTCGGGCCTGTCAGCAGCTCGCGTCCTCTACGAGTCGGAGGGTGGAAGCCGGACAGTGCCGCAGCATCTGCTCATCGGGCCGGATGGACGCACCTGGTATCGCCATGTAGGACTGCTCGATTCAAATGCAATGAGTCGCCTCGTCGAAGATTTCGCGAGCGGCGCCCGGCACCCGGCAGTGCGTGACCTCGGCGTCCGTTGAGTGCGCGCGCGCCCGGCGCATCCGTGTCATCACCGTCTCGACCAACGCACCGCTGTTGCCGATCTGGTGGAAAGAACACGCTGGCTGGTTCGTGCTCGCCACGCGATGCGGCGGGTGACGGACGACCGCCCCAGGCAACGGCACCGTGTGGATCACACCGCGCCGTTCGCCAAAGGCAGCACCTCCACTTCGAACAGCAACGCTGCGCTCTGGCATCCGGCCGCGACAGGCATGCACGGCGACACGCGGTCGCTGCGGGGAGCGGCATCAGACTCGTGTCGACGATGGCCTCAGGCATGAAGCGCGGTGGCAGGCGGGTCGGGAATGAGCGGGGCTGGCTTGGCCGTGGCGGCCGTGCGAGCCACGGCGCGAATGGGAAGGACTGAAGCACGGGACGACCGAAGTCGCCCCGTGTGTCGCCGAGGCGACTCAGCCCATGCGCTGCAGGGCGCAGATCTTGTTGCCGTCCGGATCGCGCAGGTAGGCCAGGTAAAGCTTGCCGAACCCGCCTTCGCGCACGCCCGGCGGATCTTCGCAGGTCGTGCCGCCGTTCGCGATGCCGGCCGCATGCCAGGCATCCGCCATCGCCGAAGTTTCGCAGGCGAACCCGATCGTGCCACCGTTGGCACCGGTCGCCGGCTGGCCGTTGATCGGCGTGGTCACCAGGAACAGGCCGTTGTTGTGCATGTAGATCAGGCGACCCTTGTCGTCCGTGATGGCGGGCTTGGCGCCCAGCGCGCCCAGCACTGCGTCGTAAAACTTCTTCGAGCGCGCGATATCGTTGCTGCCGATCATGATGTGCGAAAACATGTAACTCTCTCTCCAAATGGCTTCTGACCAGCTTCGAATCCTGACGCACGCTGGCCAATAAGGCCAGTCCCCTGCGGCGCGGCGCGCGTCGCATCAGACGTGATATTGCGCCACAGCAAAACTGTCCTCGCTGGACGCCCGCGTCCGCGACGCGCAGGCTGGCCGCCATCGTTCCGCGCCGTGACGCGCCGGGCGCGCGACGACGCACATGGCGCCCGGGCGAGCGGGACCATCACCAGCGACGAGGAGCAGCGAGATGAGCAGCGAATCGAACGCATTGCCTTCGCCGGCGGAAGCGACTGCGGATCGCCCCTGGTATCGACAGGTCACCCGCGATCAATGGCACGCCTTCCGGGCGGTGTTCGTGGCCTGGATCGTCGCCTCCTTCGACTTCAACATCCTTGCTTTCATTCTCATCGACATTCAGCAGAGCTACACCGTGGATCGCGCGCTCGCTGGCGCGCTGGGCACGGTGACGCTGTTGATGCGACTCGTCGGCGGCACGGTCTCGGGCACGCTGTCGGATCGGTGGGGACGCAAAGTACCGCTGATCCTGTCCCTGCTGTGGCTGTCGCTGTTCGCATGCCTCAGCGGATTTTCGACGTCGTACACGATGCTGTTCGCGCTGCGCGCGCTGTTCGGCCTCGGCATGGGCGGCGTGTGGGCCGCCGGCATGCCGCTGGTGTTCGAACATTGGCCGACGCGCCTGCGCGGGCTTGCTTCGGGCATGATGCTCGGCGGCTGGTACTGGGGTTATCTGTTCGCCGCCGCGACCTTCGAGTTTGCCTACCCGCTGCTGGGCGAGATGGCCGATTCGCCGTGGCGCGCGCTGTTGTGGCTGGCGGCCGTGCCCGCCCTCTTCGCGCTCTGGATACGCCGCTACGTGACTGAAAGTCCCGTGTGGCTCGCGCGACAGCGTCAACTGCACGAGGCGCATCTTGCCGGGATGTCGCCTGCTTCGCGTCCGTCAGTGATGCGAATCTTCGCGCCCGATCTGCGCGTGACAACACTTCAGACGACACTGGTGATCGGCTCTTTCATGTGTCTCTACTACTCGGTGAATTTCTGGTATCCGACGTTTCTGCGCGACGCCGGACGGCCGACCTTGCCCTACCTGACGGCGTTCAATCTCGGCGCCATTGCCGGGACCACGATGTGGGGCATGCTGTCGGAAGGACGTCTGGGCCGGCGTGGTGCTGCGACCGTGACCGTGCTGCTCGGCATTGCGTCACTGCCGATGTATCTGCATGCGACCGATCCACTCGTGCTCGGCGCCGGCGCACTGTGCATGGGCTTTTTCGGGATGGGGATCTGGGGCATGGCACCCGCGTACACCAGTGAACGCTTTCCGACTGAAGTGCGCGGTGTCGGCCCCGGTTTCTGCTATCACGCCGCCGCCGCGTTCGGCGCGATGATGCCCACCCTGCTCGGGACTCTCCAGGATCGCGGCTTCGTGCTCGTCGATGCGATGTCGATCGCGATGATCGCCTCCGGTCTCGCCGCCATGGTGATCTGGCTCGGTCCCGAAACACGCGGCCGCGAACTCACGCCGTGACGCGGCGGTCGGCGCCCTGCACAACCTGAGTCGACGCTGCCGACCTCGAATGACGCGACGCAATATCGCGTCGCGCTTGCGTATGCGGCATTCGTCACTACCATGGGCCGACCTGCACGCCGGAGATACCCGACATGTCGAACACGGTCTACGGATTCGTTGGCGTCGGTCGCATGGGATCGCTGATGTCAGCGCGTCTCCTTGCTGCAGGCCACACGGTTCACGTGTTCGACAGCGCGCCTGCGGCGCTGACCGCGAGCGTCGCCCACGGCGCTCATCCCACTGACTCCGCCGCCGCCGTCGCGAGCGCCGCGGACGTCGTCTTCCTCAGCCTGCCGACGCCCGACATCGTCCACGCCGCGACGCTCGGGCCGCGTGGCGTCGTCGAAGGCGTGAGGGCGACGCGTATCGTTGATTTCTCGACCATAGGCCCGCGGATGGCCGGCATCGTCGCCGCAGGCCTCGCCGCGCACGGTAAAGCGTACGTCGATGCGCCGGTCAGCGGCGGCCTGGCGGGTGCGCGCGACGGCAAACTGGCGGTGATGGTGGCCTGCGCCCGCGACGTCTTCACTGAGCTCGAAACGGTGCTCGGCATTTTCGGCAAGGCCTTTCACCTCGGTGAGGGTGCGGGCCAGGGTCAGACGATGAAGCTCGCGAACAACCTGCTCGCGGCGGCAGCACTCGCCGTGACCTCCGAAGCAATGGTGATGGGCGTGAAGGCCGGACTCGATCCGAAAGTCATGATCGACGTCATCAATCTCGGCTCCGGACGCAACAGCGCGAGCCAGGACAAGTTTCCGCGCGCCATCCTGCCGGGCACTTTCGACTTCGGCTTTCATACGGGGCTTTCCTACAAGGACGTGCGCCTGTGCATCGACGAAGCCGAAACCCTCGGCGTGCCGATGATCGTCGGCGCCGCAGTCCGCGAACTGCTCGCCGTGACCAACGCGATGTACGGCGCGGACTCTGATTTCACGTCGATCTGTCGCGTGCTCGAATCCTGGGCAGGCGTTGAAGTCCGCGGCTGAGCGCACAGGAGACTGCGATGTCCTCTTCCTCAGCACGGCCTTCGATACCGCAAGGCGGGGATGAGACGGCGCCTGCGGCCGTCCGCATGGCGCAGGCAGCGCGCGGCTTCACGGCGGCGCATCTGACGCCGGCCCTCCGCGCCAAGGTCAAAGTGTGTCTGCGCGATCTGATCGGCTGCGCCTGTGAGTCGCAGGCCCTGCCCTGGGCCGTGCAGGCATGCGCGCTCGCCACGCCTGTCACCGCGGGCGCCAGCATCATCGGCCAGGCGCAGGTCGCCACGCCGGGCGACGCAGCGTTCGCAAATGCCGTGATGGGGCACGGTCTCGTGCGTGAAGACATGCATGCGGGCAGCATCAGCCATCTCGGCATCGTGGTGCTGCCGACGGTCCTCGCGCTCGCGCAGACGCGGACCGTGTCGGGCGCAGATTTCATGGCGGCCATCGTCACCGGTTACGAACTCGGCGCCCAACTCGGGCGCGCGGTGATGGACGCAGGTGTCGCGCGCATTCATCGGCCGACCGGAGTCGCCGGCCCCGTGGCGGGCGCGGCGGCCGGCGCCCATCTGCTCGGGCTCGATGAGGCCGCCTTCACGAGCGCGCTGGCGCTCGCCGCGAACACGACCGCGGGCTTCAACCAGTGGGCGTGGACCGGCGGCAGCGAAATGTTCTTCCAGGCCGGATTCGCGGCGCGCAACGCCGTGGCGTGCGTTGCGCTCGCGGCGGCCGGCGCCTTCGCTTCGCCGAATGCAATCGACGGCGAAGCAGGGCTGTGTGCCGCGCTCGGCAAACCCGGGGCCGGCACGCGGATCCGACCGTTCGTGACGAGCCCCGAGATCCTCAGCGTGTATCACAAGGCCGTGCCGGCCTGTAATTTCGCGCAGACACCGGCGCTCGCCGCCCTGCAGCTGGCACGCAGCAGACATCTCGATCCGGCACGCATCGCAGCCGTCGACATCCGTGTGCCGCTGGCCGGCGCCCGCTATCCGGGCTGCGATTCCCACGGACCCTATGCGAATGTCCTGCAGGGCAAGATGAGCATCCAGTACAACGTCGCCGCGGCCCTCGTGGCCGGTGACATCACCGAACGGAATTTCAGCCGACTCGACGATCCGCGCGTCGCGCGCCTGGTGGCGCGCTGTTCCCTGGCGGTCGACGACGCATTCACCGCGGCCTATCCGGGTCTGCAGGGCGGCGAGGTCGCGATCGTGCTCGACGATGGCAGCCGGCACAGCGCGCGCCTCGACGACGTGATCCACGCCGCCGATGCCGATGTCACGACGCGATTTCTGGCGGCGACGACCGCGACTTACGGCGCCGCGCGGGCGGACGCGATCGCCGCCGCGATCGACGGGCTCGAGGCCCTGCCGGACGCAGGCACGCTGGCACACCTGCTGCGCGCCTGAGCGGCGCGCGCTCTCACGGGATTCGGCGCCCAGATGCATCAAGCAGGAGAATGAAGATGAATGACGAGTTGTTCGATACCGGTCTCGCAGTCCGCAGGGAAGTGCTCGGTGCCGAGTTCGTGGACAAGGCACTCGCTGGCGCGGACGATTTCACGCGGCCGCTGCAGCGGCTCGTCACCGAGTACTGCTGGGGCGCCGTGTGGGGACGGGAGGACTTGCCGCGCAAGACCCGCAGCATGCTGAATCTCGCGATGCTCGCGATCCTGAACCGGCCGAACGAGTTCAAGACCCACATCCGCGGCGCGCTGCGCAACGGCGTCACCCGGGTGGAGATCCGCGAAGTCCTGCTCCAGGTCGCGATCTACGGCGGCGTGCCGGCGGCCGTCGACAGCTTCCGCCTGGCGCGCGAGGCGTTCGCGGAACATGACCGGCAGGCCGGCACCCAGCCCTGACTACATGCAGCGCGGAGCCGTCGGCATGAACGAGGATCACTACGAAGTCTTGGCCGTGAAGTACGGCCATCACGCGCGACGCTCCGGTGAGAACTTCGTCGGTGGCGACGCGCACGATGTACCGATGCCGCTCGATTATTTCGTGTGGGTCGTGCGCAATGCCGCGCGGACGATCATCGTCGACACCGGATTCAATGCCGGCGCTGCGGCCGCGCGCGGCCGCACGCTCGTCCACCCCGTCGCTGACGGCCTCGCTGCGCTGGGCATCGCCCCGGACACGGTCGAGGATGTCGTCATCACACACATGCACTACGACCATGCCGGCAACCTCCCGCTGTTCGCGCATGCGCGTTTCCACCTGCAGGATCAGGAGATGGCCTTCGCCACCGGCCGCTGCATGTGCCACGCGTTGCTGAACCACGGCTACAGCGCCGACGACGTCACGCAGATGGTGCGCCGTGTGTTCGAGGGTCAGGTGCAGTTCCACGACGGCACGGCCCGCCTCGCCCCCGGCATTGAGCTCCATCACATCGGCGGGCACACGCGCGGGCTGCAGGTGGTGCGTGTGATGACGCGTCGCGGCTGGGTGGTGCTGGCGTCCGATGCGAGCCACTTCTACGCCCACATGGACGGCGACCGTGCGTTTCCGGTGCTCTACAACCTCGGCGACATGCTGGCGGGCTATGCGACCTTGCGTGCGCTGGCCGAATCGCCGCAACACGTGATTCCAGGTCACGACCCGCTGGTGCTCGCGCGCTATCCGGCGGCACACGAGGATCTCGCTGGCTGGGTCGCGCGGCTGGACGTCGACCCGCGCTGACCCGTCTGCGCGCGATCTGCGGTCACAGGTTCTTCAGTTTGTCCGTCTCGGCCTGCCGCAGCACGCGCCGCATGATCTTGCCGGTGGTCGTCATGGGCAGTTCACGCACGAATTCGATCAGCCGTGGCATCTCGTGCTTGGCGAGCCGCGTGTGCACCGACTCCTTCAATTCGGCGACCAGCGCCTCGGACGGCTCGAAGCCGTCGTTGAGGATGATGAAGGCCTTGATGATCTCCGTGCGCACGGGATCCGGGACGCCGATCGCGGCGACCATGCGGCAGGCCGGATGCTTCAGCAGCGCGTCTTCGATTTCACCGGGGCCGATGCGATAACCGGAACTCGTGATCACGTCGTCGCCGCGACCGTGAAACCAGAAGTAACCGTCTTCGTCCATGTGCCCCATGTCACCGGTCAGCAGCCAGTCGCCGAGGAATTTCTCGCGCGTCGCGTCGGGCCGGTTCAGATACTCGAGCAGCATCACCGGATGCGGACGCCGGCACGCAATCTGGCCTTCGACGCCGGGCGGACAGATGTTGCCCTGCTCATCGATGACCGCGGTCACGGTGCCCGGCGTCGGGCGCCCCATCGACCCCGGTTTGATCGGCATCACGGAGCCGTTGTTCGCGAGGATCAGATTGCATTCGGTCTGGCCATACACTTCGTTGATGCGGATGCCGAGTTCGCGTTGCGCCCACTCGAAGATCTCGGCCCCAACGGCTTCGCCGCCGGAGGCGATGACCCGCAGCTTGAGCGCGAATCTGGCGCGCGGATTGGGGATCGGCCGCATCAGCTTGAGCGCGGTCGGCGTGAGGAAGGCGCAGGTCACGCCATGCTCGCCGAGAATGCGATAAGCCTGCTCCGGCGCAAAGCCCTTCATCGCGACCGTCGCGACCACCGTCGCGCCGTGAAACCAGCCGGAAAACAGCAGATTCGTGAGGCCCGCCATCCAGGCCCAGTCGGCCGGCGACCACAGCACGTCGTTGGGCTGCGGAAAGAAGTCGTACATGAACTCGACGCTCGGCATATGTCCCAGCAGCATGCGATGCGGCTGCACCGAGCCTTTCGGCATGCCCGTCGTGCCCGAGGTGTAGCTGACCCAGGCGGGCTCGTCGGCGCGCGTACGCACATTGGTGAAAGCGGGACTCGCCGCCTCGAGCGCCTGCCAGAAATTTCGCGCGCCTGCCGGTTCGCCGTCGACGACGAACACATGCTCGACGCTGGGGCAGGAGGCGCGCAGTTCCGCAATCTTCGGAAAGTTGGCGCTGTCGGTGACGACCACGCGCGCCTTCAGATCGTTCAGGCGATAACCGATCGCTTCCGGTCCGAACAGCACGGAGGTCGGGTTCGACACGAGCCCTGCCTTCCAGCACGCGACGTGACCGATTGCCGCCTCAGGATCCTGCGCCAGCAGCAGGGTGACACGATCGCCGCGCTGCAGGCCCAGGCCCTGCAGGACGTTGGCGAACCGGTTCGCCTGCTGCTGGATGTCACCGAAGCTGAAGCGCTGTATCGCCTTGTGCTCATCCTCGTAAATCAACGCGGTGCGCGCAGGGTCATTCGCCCAGCGATCGCAGACGTCATCGGCGATGTTGTAGTCCTCGGGAATCTCCCACTGGAAATTCCGGTAGACCTCGTCGTACGTGCTGCCGCGCTTGATCATCATGGGACTTTTCCTGAATCGGGATTGGAGCGGACAGGCCGCTGACACATGGCGGCGACCCTCGCCGGCCCCATTGCCAGCGACACGACGGCGCGGTCGCCAGCCTCTGCGCCCCAAAATAACGATTATGGGCGCCGGCAGAAAGCGCCACGGCGTTCGGCCTGCCCGCGCACCATGGGCCGATGGCTGTCACGCGGCTTCGCGCGGGATTGCCCACGGCGGTGGTGCACGACCGGGGTCAGTCGATTATCCTCCTGCCTCCTCCATTGTTCCTGCAGGCCCATCGCATGCTGCCCCGCGACTTCACCGAAGAACAGATCATGTTTCGCGCGGCCTATCGCCGCTTTCTGGCCGCCGAGATCGTGCCGCACATGGAGCGCTGGCGCGAACAGGGCATCGTCGATCGCGAAGCTTTCCTGAAGGCCGGTGAACAGGGTTACCTGATGGTGTGGCCGGATGAGAAGTACGGCGGCATGGGGGACAACGACTTCCGCTTCGAGCAGGTGATCCTCGAGGAAACCCAGTACGCGCGCGTCGGCGACTGGTACAACTCGTTGCACAGCCGTCTCGTGGGGCCCTACCTGACGCGCTTCGGCAGCGCCGAACAGTGCGAGCGTTTTTTGCCGCGCTGCGTGAAGGGTGAATGCATTCTCGCCGTCGCCATGACCGAACCCGATGCCGGCAGCGACCTCGCCGGCATGCGGACGCACGCGGAAGATCATGGCGATCACTGGCTGCTGAACGGGCAGAAAACCTATATTTCGAATGGCATCAACGCCGATCTGGTGATCGTCGCCGCCAAAACCGATCCGCAACACAACCCGCATCACATGACGCTGTTCCTGGTCGAGCGCGGCATGGCCGGCTTCGAGCGCGGGCGCAACCTGAAGAAGATGGGCCTGAAGGCCCAGGACACCGCCGAACTGTTCTTCAACGACGTGAAAGTGCCGAAAGCGAACGTGCTCGGCACCGCCGGGGAAGGCTTCAAGTACCTGATGATGGGGCTTGCCGAAGAACGGCTGATCGGTGCCTGCGGTTATCTCGCGGCCGCGCAGTTGTCGTGGGATCTGGCCGCCGCCTACGTGCGGGATCGACAGGTGTTCGGCAAGCCGTTGTCGAGTTTCCAGAACACCCAGTTCAGGCTGGCCGAAGTGCGCACCGAACTCGACATCGCGCAGAGCTATGTCGACCAGTGCGTGCGCGCGTTCAACGCCGGCGCGCTGACCGCGGTCGACGCCGCGAAGGCGAAGCTCGTGACCAGCGAATTGCAGATCAAGGCGGCCGATGTCGGCGTGCAGATGCACGGCGGCGCGGGCTATATGGACGAATACCCGATCAGCCGCCAGTACACCGACGCGCGCATCGCGACCATCTACGCCGGCAGTTCAGAGGTGATGAAGATCATCATCAGCCGCGACTGCCTGTCCGACCGCTACGAGCCGTTCAACACGCGCAACTTCTGATCCCGGCTGGCACTGCCGGTCTGCGCGCCGCGAGGCGGCGCGCAACTGCCCGACGCGCTGCCCGCTGCCGCGCTCACCCCTGCCCGGATTTCACCATGAACAGGCGCACGATGTAGCCGATGACGACCATGGTGGTTGCGACCACCGCGAGGCTCATCAGGCCAATATCGGTGGTCAGGAACTCTTTCAGGACGGGACTCATGTCTGCCTCCTCACGTTGCCGGCAACCGCGCCTTCAATGTGAAAGTACCGCGTCCCCGGCGTCGTGATCGGGATCAAAGACATCGCATGGCGCAGGGCATCGTGATCCGGGCACGCGGGAGGGCCGGCCTCCCGCGCGCCGGGGTCAGGCTGCGGCCGGGGCCGGCGTGCGGATCAGATGGTCGAACGCCGACAGCGCCGCTTTCGAACCCTCGCCCGCGGCAATGATGATCTGCTTGTAAGGCACGGTCGTCACGTCGCCGGCGGCAAAGATGCCCGGTACGCTGGTCGCGCACTTCGCGTCGATGATGATTTCGCCGAAGCGCGACAGCTCGATCGTGCCCTTCAGGAATTCGGTGTTCGGCACGAGGCCGATCTGCACGAACACGCCAGCCAGATCGATCGCGTGCTCCGCGCCCGAGGCCGTCCGTGTACCGCAGGCCGTTGACCTTCTGGCCGTCGCCCGTGATGGCTGTCGTCTGCGCATTCACATGGATTTTCACGTTCGGCAGGCTTTTCAGCTTGTCGACGAGTACCTGGTCAGCGCGCAGCGCATCGGCGAACTCGAGCAGCGTCACGCTGCCGACGACGCCGGCGAGATCGATTGCCGCCTCGACGCCCGAATTGCCGCCGCCGATCACCGCCACGTCCTTGCCCTTGAACAGCGGGCCGTCGCAGTGCGGGCAGTACGCCACACCCTTGGTCTTGTACTCGTGTTCGCCGGGTACATTGATGTTCTTCCAGCGTGCCCCGGTCGCGAGTATCACGGTGCGTGCCTTCAGCACGGCGCCATTCTCGAGTACCACCTGCGCGTAGCCACCGGGCTGCGCGGCCGGTTCGAGCTTCGCGACCCGCTGCAGTGTGATCAGATCCACGCCGTAGTGGCGGACATGCGCTTCGAGCGCGGCGGCGAACTTCGGCCCTTCGGTCTCGAGCACGGAGATGAAGTTCTCGATGCCCAGCGTATCCATGGTCTGGCCGCCAAAGCGCTCGGCAACGATACCGGTGCGGATGCCCTTGCGGGCCGCATAGACCGCCGCGGCGGCGCCGGCGGGGCCACCACCGATGATCAGCACGTCGTACGGCGCCTTGTCGCCGAGCTTCGCAGCCTCGCGCTGCGCCGCGCCGCTGTCGATTTTCGCGAGAATCTCGCCGAGCTCGATCCGCCCGCTCGCGAAGTCCTGATCGTTCAACGTGGTCTTCGGGACCGCCATGATCTGGCGCTCCTCGACCTCCTGCTGGAACAGTCCGCCGTCGATGGCGACGTGCCGCACGCGAGGATTGAACACTGCCATCAGGTTCAAGGCCTGTACCACGTCCGGACAGTTGTGGCAGGTGAGGCTCATCCAGGTCGTGAAATCGAAATCGCCGTCCAGCCCTTTGATCTGTTCGAGCACATCGGCTTCGACCTTCGGCGGATGGCCGCCGGCCCACAGGATGGCCAGCAACAGGGAGGTGAACTCGTGGCCCATCGGCAGCGCTGCGAAGCGCACGCCCATGTCCTCGCCGTCACGGGTGATCTGGAACGACGGACGGCGCGCGAACTGGCCGTCGAAGCGCGTGCGCACGCGATCGGGCGCAATGGCCGAGATCTCGGTCAGCAGTTCCCGGATGTCACCGGCAGCAGGCGAATCGTCGAGGCTGGCAATCAGCGCAACCGGGTGCACGATGCGCTCGAAGTAGGCGGCGAGCTGGTCTTTGGTAGCGGCATCCAACATGGTCAGGTCCTCCTGCGGACAGTGTGGGTGCGTGCGCCATCAGCCGGAGTCGGTGACACGTCCGGCGCGCAGCGCCAATCGAACAGGCATGCACAGGGGAAGTGGCGCAGCGTCGCTGCGCCACCGGGCGCGCAGACCGGGCCGTGGCCCTGCCTGCGCGCTTGTCGACGGCTCAGATCTTGCCGACCAGGTCCAGCGACGGGGTCAGGGTCTTCGCGCCTTCGTTCCACTTCGCCGGGCACACCTGGCCCGGGTTCTTCGCGATGTACTGGGCGGCCTTCAGCTTGCGCAGGGTTTCCTTGACGTCGCGGGCAATCGCGTTGTCGTGGATTTCGGCGGTCTTGATGAAGCCTTCCGGGTTGATCACGAACGTGCCGCGGAGCGCCAGACCCGCTTCGGGAATGTGCACGCCGAACATGTTGGTCAGGGTGTGGGTCGGGTCGCCGACCAGCGGGAACTTCGCCTTGCCGACCGCCGGGCTGGTTTCATGCCAGACCTTGTGCGAGAAGTGAGTGTCGGTGGTGACGATGTACACCTCGGCGTCAGCCTTCTGGAATTCGGCGTAGTTGTCGGCCGCGTCTTCGACTTCGGTCGGGCAGTTGAACGTGAACGCGGCGGGCATGAAAATCACGACCGACCATTTGCCGCGCAGCGTCTCGTCGGTGACTTCGATGAACTTGCCGTTGTGGAAAGCCTGGGCTTTGAACGGTTGTACCTGGGTGTTGATGATCGACATGTGAGTTCCTTCTGAGGGGTTGAGAGTCTGATCTGGGGCGCATCCTAACCGCATTGCATCAATGCGGGAATTTGATAATTCCGATGGGCCCGATAGCCAGAGGCTATCGGGGTACCCGGTGGGGCTCGTTCAGGCCCCTCTCGATATCACCCGGTCGAGCGGCGGCCGGGATTCACCGGCGGGGCGATCGTGGCTGCTGCAGTGGACGGCCGGGCCCCGAACCACGCCCCGCACAGGGGCATCAGCGAATCGAGCGCACTGATCCCGTGCCGCCTGCTCCGTCGGGAGCTGTTCCCGGCACGCGCTCCCGCGCCTGACTGAGGCTCTACGTGGCGCATTTCACTGGGCTCGCGGCTTGGTGCTAGCATGCGCGGCGGTCGACCACACGCGCCTGTGAGCATGATGGCGACCGGCCTTGCCACGCAGAGAATCACCTTCGCCATGCTGTCGACGCTCAAAGCGATATCCCGCGACCACACGCGCCTTGGCGCGCTGTGCTGCGTGGTGCTCGCGGCATGGCTGCAGTTCGCGCTGGTGCTGCATCAGAGCGAACACGAGGACGGCAGCAGCGCCACCGCCTGCCATGCCTGCGTCGTGCTGAAGCACATCGGCCACGCGCTCCCGCCGGCTGATCTGCCGGCGCTCGAGGCCGGGCGGCGCGCACATGATCTGCGCTGTGTCCGCTGCGACGCCCGACCATTCGCCGCCCACGCCTATCACTCCCGCGCCCCGCCCCGACCCGCTGCCCTGACTTAGTCACAGAGTCCGTATCGCAGCGGGCCGACAGCGCCAGGGCGCTGTGCCAGCCCGCGAGCGCGCGGCGCCGTCCGGTCCTTGGCGTCCGGACGGCAGCTGCGTCGTGCACGCTGCATCCGGATCTTTTCTTGCAAGCTCGCCGCCACACGCCTGGCAGACAGTCGCCGGCACGGTGGCTCGCCCTCGTCGTCATGGGGAAATGAAGTCATGCATCGATGTACCAGAATGGCCGCCGCGGCCCTCGTCGCCGCGTCCGTCAACACGTCCACAGCCGCACCGGCCTCCGGCAGCGATGAAGAGATCAGCGTCGTCGCGACGCGCCAGGCCTACCGAGGCGTGTTCGAGCCGCTCGAAACGCCGGCCGCGGTGACCGCGATCGACGAGGAGGTGTTTCAGCGGGCCGGCGCGCTCGACCTCAACCAGGCGCTCGACCTGTCCGCCTCCGTCGCGCGCCAGAACAACTTCGGCGGCCTGTGGAACAGTTTCGCAATCCGCGGGCTCGTCGGCGATGAAAACCTGCCGAGCGGCTACCTCGTCAACGGCTTCAACGCGGGTCGCGGCTTCGGCGGTCCCCGCGACCTGTCCGGGATCGAGCGCATCGAGATCCTCAAGGGTCCGAAGGCGGCACTGTTCGGGCGCGGCGAACCGGGAGGTGCGATCAACATCGTCACCAAGCGTCCGACGTTCGATCGCCAGGCCCAGGTCCGGTTCTCAGCCGGGCGCTTCGATCACTGGCGGGCCGATGTCGACGGCACCACGCCTCTGAACGATGTGTTCGCGGTACGCGTCGTCGGCTTCTTCGAGGATGCCGAAAGCTTCCGCGATACCATCGAGACCCAACGCTACGGCACCAGCCCGTCGTTCACGCTGCGTCTCGGCGAATCGACGACACTGACTTATGAACTCGAAGCGAGTCATCAGTCGCTGCCCTTCGACCGCGGCGTACTGGCCATCGACGGTCGTCTCGGTGTGCTGCCCGACGAGCGTTTCCTTGGCGAGCCAGGCGACGGGCCGATGGAAACCGACGTCCTCGGTCACCAGGTGGAGTTGCAGCACGACTTCAATGATCGCTGGAGCCTGCTGGCCGGCGGCGGTTATCGCGATACTTCCCTGTCCGGTTTCTCGACCGAGGCCGAACTCGCACGCAACCGGCAGCGGCTGTTCGTCGACGGGCGCACCCTCAGCCGCCAGCGCAGATCGCGCGAATACGATTCGACTTACGCGGTGGTGCGCGGCGAACTTGCCGGGACTTTCGACACGGGTCCGGTCGAACACCGGGTGCTGCTCGGCGCCGACGCCGATCGCTTCGAAAACGATCAATTGTTCAAACGGTTTCGGGGCCCGACGCTCGGCACGAATCCGACTCTCCAGCAGTCTTATGCGATCGACATCTTCGCGCCGGTGTACGGGCAGTTCGCGCTGCCTGCCGTCACGCCGCTGACCGACCGGCTCGAAGTGCAGGAAGCCGTGGGCGTCTACCTGCAGGACCAGTTCTCGCTCGGCTCGCGCGTGCGGTTACGCGTCGGCGTGCGCTACGACGACTTCCAGCAGGAACTCGAGGACAGACTCGCCCGGCGCGATACCCGTCAGTCGGACAGCCGCTGGAGCCCGCAAACCGGCATCGTGTTCGCCGCCACCGACTCGGTGTCCCTGTACATGGCCTACGGTGAAGGCTTCCGCGCGTTGTCGGGCGCCGATTTTGCGGGCAATCCGTTCGGGCCCAACCTCAGCGACTCGCTCGAGGGCGGCCTGCAGTTCGAACATCCGTCGAGCACCCTGTCCGGCACGCTCGCGATCTTCTCCCTGAGCCAGGACAACAACCTGACGTCGGATCCCGTCAACGCCGGCTTCCAGATCACGGCGGGCGAGGCGCGCTCGCGCGGCGTGGAGCTGGATCTTGCCGGTGAACCGCTGCCCGGCCTGCACCTGTGGTTGTCTTATGCGTTCATCGACGCCGAGATGGTCAACGATGTGCTCGACGTCAATTTCGGACAATCGATCCGTGCGGGCGATCGGCTGCTGAACGTGCCGCGACACACCTTGAACCTGCAGGTGGCCAGGGAATGGGAAGTGATGAACCGGACCCTGACCTTTGGCGGTGGTCTGCTGCATGTCGGCACGCGACTGGGCGAGGTGGCCACCGATTTCGAACTGCCCGACTACACCCTGCTGCGCAGCTTCATCGACTATGAGCTGTCGAACCACGTGCTCGTCCGCGCCGAGATCGACAACCTGCTCGACGCAACCTACTACACCAACTCGTTCTCGCAGCTGTGGGTACAGCCCGGCACGCCGCTGGGCTTTCGGCTGTCGACAGTCGTGACGTTCTGAGGCGGCGATGACGACCATACCTGCGCTACACGCCGAGCGGCTCAGCGTCGAACGCGACGGCCGACGCGTGCTCGATGATGTCAGCTTCGCGGTCGCGAGCGGTGAAGTCTTCGCCCTGCTCGGCGGCAACGGCGCCGGCAAGTCGACCACCCTGCTCGCCTTCCTTGGCCTGCTGAGCCCGGCAGGCGGCGAAGCTCGGGTGCTCGGACAGGCCGCGCACGCCGAGCCGGCAGCAGTCAGATCGCGCGTGGCCTACCTGCCTGAGCAGGCCGCGGTCTACGACCACCTGAGTGCCCGCGAAAACCTCGCGTATTTCACCGCGCTCGCGGGGACGCCCGCGACATCGGCCGCGATCGAAGCCGGCCTCGACGCAGTGCGGCTCGTCACCGATGCGCGCGGCCGGCCGGCCCGGTCGTATTCGAAAGGCATGCGGCAGAAGGTCGCCATCGCGCTCGCGGTGCTGCGCCGATGCCCGGTGCTGCTGCTCGACGAACCGACGTCCGGGCTCGATCCGCTGGCGATCGACGAGTTTCACCAGCTCATTGCCACGCTCGCGCGCGACGGGGTGACGACCCTGATGGTCACGCATGACGTGTACGGCGCGTGCAAGGTCGCGCGTCGCATCGGCCTGTTGCGGCAGGGCCGGCTGGTCGCCAACTTCGATGCGGCGGCGGACGGCGACATCGATCCGGAAACCGTGCATCGCGCATTCGTGCGGGAAGCATCGGCGTGAACGCGGTACTGCGGATCGCGGCGGCCGAGCTGCGCTACTGGCGCCGCTCGCGCCTGGTGAGCGTCACCTTCGGCGCGCTGCTGGGCCTCATGCTCTTGAGCGTGTTGAGCGCCGCCGCACACATCGGCGAAGAGCGCCGCACGCGCGAAGCCGATCAGGCGCGCACGCGCGAACATTTTCTGGCCCAGCCGGCGCGTCATCCCCACCGGATGGTGCACTACGGGCATTACGTGTATCGCGTGCCGCCGCCGCTGGCCGTGCTCGAACCCGGCGTCGACGCGTTCACGGGGCGCTCGATTTTTCTCGAAGGCCATCGCCAGAACTCGGCGACCTTCGCAGCGGTCCAGGAGACTTCGCTGCTGGCGAGATTCGGCGATCTGTCGCCGGCGTTCCTCGTGCAGGCGGTGGCGCCGCTGGTGCTGATCCTCATGGGCTATGGCAGTGTCGTGCGCGAGCGCGAGACGGGCACGCTGATTCAGCTGTGGACCCACGGCATCCGCCCGTGGCAACTGCTCGCCGGCAAGGCGGGCGCGCTGCTCGCCGCGGCCCTGCTCGCGCTGGCGCCCGTCGCGGCGGCGGCGCTGTGGACGCTCGTCGGCCATCGCGACGAGGCGCTGCCGGCCGCGATCTGCCTGCTCGCCGACCTGCTCTATCTCGGTGCCTGGATCTGCGGCGTCCTCGCGGTCTCGAGCCGCGCGTCGCGCCGCTGGACGGCGCTGTCCGGCCTGCTGGCGGGCTGGCTGCTGGTCGTCGTGATCGTGCCGCGCGTCGCGGCGGATGTCGCACAGGCGAGCGTCCCGGTGCCCGGCATGACTGCGGACGGCTTACGCGCGGGGGCTGCGCTGCGGGCGGCGGGCGACGGCCACGATCCACGCAGTCCTGCCTTCGCGCAGTTCACGCGCGAGGTGCTGGCGCGCTACGGCGTGAGCAGCGTCGAGGCGCTGCCGGTGAATTTCCGCGGCCTCGTCATGATGGAGGGCGAACGCAAGAGCGCGGAGATCCAGCAGGGCTTTGCCGCGCGCCGCCTCGCGGGCGAAGCCGCACAGGCGCGCGTCGCACGGCGCTTTACCGCGCTGTCGCCGGCCCTCGCGCTGCGCTGGGCGTCGATGACGAGCGTGGGCACGGATCTGGCGGCCTATCATCGCTTCCTCGTCGCGGCCGAGGCGCATCGTTACGAGTTCGTGCAGGCGCTCAATCGCCTGCACGCCGAAGCACTGAACTATGCGGACGATGCCCGACGCAGCGCCGATCGCACCGCCGAGCAGCGCACGCGGATCGACGCCGGGCACTGGGCCCTGTTGCCCGAATTCGACGCGGCCCCTGCCGCGCCCGCTGCCCGCGCGCAGGCAGCCACGGCACCCGTGCTGGTGCTGGCCGGCTGGCTGACGGCTGCGCTGCTGCTGTTGCGGCGCGCCGCCCGCGCGCTCGGCAGGGCTGCCTGATGCAGGCCCTGCTGCGCGAACTGCGTCTGCTGCTGCGGCAACCCGGCACCCTCGCGCTGCTCGGCTTCGTGCTGCTGACCGCCACCACGAGCCTCGGCCTCGGTGCGCGAGAAATGGCCGCCCAGCAGGCCCTGCTGGCACGCCTGATCGCCGACGATCGCGCGGAACGCGCCGCTGCGCTCGAGCGCGCCGACGATTGGGGTGATGCCGCCTATCACGCGTTCGTCCTGACCTACGCGCCACCGCCGACGCTGGCGTTCGTGGCCCTCGGTCAGCGTGACGTGGCGCCGTGGCTGCTGCGCGTGCGCGCGCTCGCGCTCGAAGGCCAGATCTACGAAAGCGATCGCGGCAATCCCGAACTCGCGCTGCTCGGCCGCCTCGATTACGCGTTCGTGATCGCCTTCCTTGTGCCGCTGTTCGTCGCCGCGCTGTTGCACGACCTGGTCGCGCGAGAACGGGATCACGGCCGCCTCGGCCTGTTGCTGGCCACCGCGGCCGCGGCCCGGCGCCTGTGGGTGCCGCGGGTCGCGGCCGCCCTGCTCACGCTGTTGCTGTGCCTGCTGGCGCCGTTCGTCGCCGCCGCCGCCCTGCTCGAGGTCCCGCCGGGCGCTGCGGCGGCCGTCATGCTGATCGTCATCGCGCAGACCGCGGGTTGGGCGGCGCTCGTCCTGTGGTTCGCGTTCCGGCCCTGGGATGCGGCGCGCATCGCATCGGTGATGGCGGTGATCTGGCTGCTGTTGAACCTGCTGTTGCCGCTGTTCGCGAAGCTGGCCATCGAGCGCACCGTGACCTCCGTCAGCGGTGCCGAGATCGCGCTGCGTCAGCGCGAAGCCGTCAACGATGCCTGGGGTGTACCGAAAGAAGTGACGATGACGCGTTTCTTCCGTCAGCACCCCGAATGGGCGGCGACCACGCCGGTGCAGACGCCGTTTCACTGGAAGTGGTACTACGCGTTCCAGCATCTCGGCGACGTGGCGGTGGCGGACCTGTCAGCGGCCTATCGGGCGGCCATCCGGCGCCGCGACGAGCTCAGCGCGTGGACGGCACTGATCTCGCCCGCCGTCGCCGTGCAACGCGCCCTGACACGACTCGCCGGCACGGATGTCGAAGCCAGCCTGCACTACGACGCGCGCATCCGGGCGTTTCACACGCGCCTGCGCCAGTTCTGGTATCCGCTGCTGTTCGACGATGTGCCGTTCGCGCGGGAACGTCTGCGCGAGGTACCGGCGTTCGCGGCGAGCGCGACACCGCCCGCCACGACGCCAGGATCACGCTGAGCCCAATGCTGCACGGGAGACGACCCATGCTCAGAGATGCCCTCCTGACGCTGCTGTTGTGCGCCAGCGTCGCGCAGGCCCGGGAACCTCTCACGCTCGCCGGGCACCGCGTGGCGGCGGGGACGAGTGCCTCGTTCGTCACGCAGGCAGGTTCGGCGTCGCTGCCGATCTCGGTGCTGCACGGCGCGCATGCCGGTCCGGTGCTGACCTTGACCGCTGGCATCCACGGCGACGAATTTCCGGCCATCTTCGCGCTGCAACGCCTGCGCGCGGCCATTGACCCTGGCGAGTTGCACGGCTCACTGGTGCTCGTGCATCTCGCAAATCTCGCCGGCTTTCATGCGCGCCGGATCGCGCTGAGCCCGGTCGACGAGAAGAATCTCAACCGGGTGTTTCCGGGCCGCGCCGACGGCACGCAGACCGAGCAGATCGCGCACTTCCTGACGACCGAAGTCATCGGCCTCAGCGATTACCTGATCGACCTGCACTCGGGCAGCGCGAACCAGCGCCTGTGGCCGCACGTCTATGCGCCGGTCATCGACGATCCGGCGCTGGACGCGCGTACGCTGGCATTCGCGCGCGCGACGGGCCTGCGCCACATCGTGCTGTATGGCGAGCGCCCGCGCGATCCGGCCAATTCCATCTCCTATCCGAACACGGCGCAGACTCGCGGCAAACCCGGGCTCACGCTCGAGGTCGGCCATCTCGGCCAGCGTGACGAGGCGTCGATGGCGCGGATCCTCACCGCCTGCCGGCAGGCGATGCGCCATCTGCACATGATCCCGGGACCGGCCGCGGCCAGCGAGGGCGTCACGCTATACCGCAAACTGCACGCGGTCGCGAGTCCCGCGACCGGCCTCTTCGAGCCCGCGACCGATGTCGGCGAAACGGTCGGCAAGGGTGCGCTGCTCGGCCGGGTGACCGATTACTTCGGCGCGCCACTCGCCGAACTGCGCGCGCCCCTGCGCGGCATCGTGCTGATGCTGAACGACACGCCGCCGATCACCCTCGGCGAGACGCCTGTCACACTCGGCGAGTGGGTGACGACAGCAGACTGAACGGCATGGCGTGCTGTCCGTCGGCGGCTAAACCGGGTCGCGCTCACGGTCGTAAGCGAATGCACACGGCTGGCCGCCATCAGCGGCTAGAATCGTCCCATTGCCGAACGAGCGAGCCCCCATGCTGAACCCGACCCCACAAACCACCCGCCTCGAGGACTATGCGCCGCCCGCGTTCGTGATCGACACGGTGGCGCTCGACATCGACCTCCAGCCGGGGCACACGCGCGTACGCGCGACCCTCACGATCGCGCGCAATCCGGCCGTGCCGGGTGCCGGCCCGCTGGTGCTCGACGGCGACGGCCTGAGCTTGCTGGGTGTCAGGCTCGACGGTGAGCCCCTCGCGGCGGACGCTTTCGACGTCACACCGGACTCACTGACGGTGCATGCGGTGCCCGCGCGCTTCGTGCTCGAGACGGAAGTCCGGATCGACCCGGAGCAGAACACGCAGCTGATGGGACTCTTCGCGTCCCGGGACGGCTACTTCACGCAGTGCGAAGCGGAAGGCTTCCGTCGCATCACCTGGTTTCTCGACCGGCCGGACGTGATGTCGCGCTACACGACGACCATCCACGCCGACCGCGCGCGCTTTCCGCTGCTCCTGTCCAACGGCAATCTCGATGCCAGTGGTGATGAAGCCGGCGATCGTCACTGGGCACGCTGGGTCGATCCGTTTCCGAAACCCTGCTACCTGTTCGCGATGGTCGCGGCCCGCCTCGATCGGCTCGACAGCGAGTTCACGACCGCGTCCGGTCGCCAGGTCACCCTCAGCCTGTTCGTCGAACCCGGCAAACTCGACCAGGCGGGCTTCGCCCTCGACTCGCTGAAGGCCGCGATGCGCTGGGACGAGGAAGTCTTCGGCCTGGAACTCGATCTCGACCAGTACATGATCGTCGCCGTCGGCGACTTCAACATGGGCGCGATGGAGAACAAGGGGCTCAACATCTTCAACACGAAATACGTGCTCGCCCGCGCCGATACCGCGACGGACATGGATTTCATGATGCTCGATCGCGTCGTCGCGCACGAATACTTCCACAACTGGACCGGCAACCGCGTCACCTGCCGCGACTGGTTCCAACTCAGCCTGAAGGAAGGGCTCACCGTCTTCCGCGATCAGCAGTACGGTGGCGACCGCTACTCGCATGCGCTCGGTCGTATCCAGGAGGTGCGCCTGCTGCGTGCCGCGCAGTTCCCGGAAGACGCGGGCCCGATGGCACACCCGGTGCGGCCGTCGTCGTACATCGAGATCAGCAATTTCTACACGGCGACCGTCTACAACAAGGGCGCCGAAGTCGTGCGCATGATCCACACGCTGATTGGCGCCGCCGCCTTTCGCCGCGGCATGGATCTGTACTTCGAGCGACATGACGGCCAGGCCGTGTGCACCGAGGATTTCGTGGCGGCCATGCAGGACGCCTCCGGCGTCGATCTCACGCAGTTCAAACGCTGGTACGAACAGGCCGGCACGCCCGTCATCGACAGCAGCGGACACTACGATGCCGCGTCGAGGCAGTACACACTGACGCTGCGCCAGCACTGCGCGCCGACGCCGGGACAGACCGAGAAACGCCCATTCCACATTCCGGTGGCCGTGGGGCTGGTCGACGCGCAGGGGCAGGATTTGCCGTTGCGTCTGCAGGACGAGACCGCCGCTGCCGGTACCACACGCGTGCTGTCATTGACGTCCGCGGAAAGCCGCTTCGTCTTCGTCGACATCGACGCGCCACCCGTGCCGTCGCTGCTGCGCGGATTCTCGGCGCCCGTCGTGCTGCGGCATGCGTACTCCGATGCCGAACTCGCCCACCTGATGGCGCACGACAGCGATTCGTTCAACCGCTGGGAGGCCGGGCAGCGCCTCGCGCTCAACGTGCTGATCCAGGGCATCGATGCCCACCGCGCGGGCGGCGCGGTCGAATTTCCGGACAGTTTCATCGCCGCCTGCGCGCGCCTCCTCGACGACGCGCCACAGGACCCGGCCTTTGCGGCCGAAGCCTTGAGCCTGCCCGCCGCGGGCTATCTCGCCGAACAGTTCGACGAGGCCGATCCGGACGCGATTTTCGAGGTGCGCACCGCACTCCGGCGGACGCTCGCCGCACGCCTCGAAGCCGGCTGGCGCGCGGCCTTCGACTCCTCCACGACTCCCGGCCCCTACAGTCCCGACGCGGTGTCGGCCGGACGGCGCGCGCTGCGCAATCTCGCACTCGGCTTCCTGATGGAACTGGAACAGCCCACGTGGAATGCGCGCTGCCTCGACCTGCTGCTGCAGGCCGACAACATGACCGACGCGATGGCAGCGCTCTCATCACTCGCCAACGCCGACTGTCCCGAGCGCTCCTACGCGCTGAACTGGTTCTACGAGCGCTGGCAGCACGAGCCGCTGGTGCTCGACAAGTGGTTCGCCGTGCAGGCCAGTTCGCGGTTGCCGGGCACGCTCGCCGAAGTGCGCGCGCTGCTCGCACACCCCGCGTTCGACCTGCGCAATCCGAACAAGGTACGCGCGCTGATCGGTGCGTTCTGTCAGGGCAACCACGTGCGCTTTCACGCCGCCGATGGCAGCGGCTATGCCTTTGCCGCCGAGCAGATCATGGCGATCGACCCCATCAATGCCCAGGTGGCCGCGCGCATGGCCCGCGCGTTCGATCGCTGGCGCAAGTTCGACAGCGGGCGCCAGGCGCACGCGAAGGCTGCGCTCCTGCGCATCAGCGAGACGGCCGGGCTGTCGAAAGATACGGTCGAGGTGGTGAGCCGCGCGCTGGCCTGACGCTGCGCCTCACCATACGTGTGGCGTCACTTGACGCGTTGGTAAGGAGCGGTGGACGTGCATGCGGCTGGCACGAAGTCGCCCGGGAGTCTCGCGCAGCGCGGAACCCGGGATCGGCCTGTCAGCCCCCGCAGATCCCGGGTTCCACTTCGTTGCACCCGGGCTACTTCGAGGTTTCATGCGGCCTGGTGAGGCAGCGGCCTCATGTCCGTTGGACTGATACAGGGAGCCCGACGCGTGCACCCTCACAGCGCTACCGGCATGTGCTCGAGCACGCCGCCGATCGGGATCGATGCACCGGAGTCCAATGAGAGGCGCGTGTTGGGCTACCTGCGTCAGCCCAACCTAGCGAAGGAGCAGAGGCTTTCGACCGGGTCTGGCGAGCAGGGATTGGATCTCAGCGGCCCCGGACGATCGATCGCCCGGGGCCTTGAGGCCTCTCAGAAGCGGTAGCGAATGCCACCGCCGACGTTGTGGGCGTCGTAGCCGACGTCGCGCGTCACACCGCCGGCGGCGGGAAACAGCGTGACCTCAGGGTCCGTCATGCCGAGATAACGGTACTCGCCGAATACCGACCAGCGCTGATCGAGCTTGTATTCGGCACCGGCGATGCCCTGCCACGCGAACGTGGTGTCGTCGTCGTCGAACACATTGATGCCCGCAGCGCTGAACTGGTTGGTGTTGACGAAACCCACCCCGAGACCGCCGCCCGCATAGAAACTCAGCGGACTCTGCCGGTTGAAATCGATCAGCAGATTCGACATCACGGTGTGTACGTTCACGTCACCGGTGCTCGGCAGCAGACGCGCACCGCCGATACGGTGTGTTTCGACGTCGTTCTCGCGATACGCGTACTCCACTTCGACACGCGCGCCGACCTGCTCGGACGGGGTGAGGTAGCGCATCAGGGCCGTTTCGAGGCCGGCGGCGACGCCGATGTTGAAGCCGTCGTCCATGTCACTCTGCACGGGACCGAGGCCAGTCTGGAAATCGAGATCATCAAGGGCGGTGTAACCACCGAAACCGCGCAGATAGGCATTCTCTGCATGAACCGGGGCGGTGACGATGGCGGCAAGTGAGGCCGCGATGATGCTGTTCTTCATTCTTGAATTCTCCTTGATTGAGATGATCCGGCGCCATTGACGACGCCGCTGCGCGTTCACACGTCATGCGACATCTGCCACATGACCAACTTCCTAAGCGACGCGCGTTCAGTGAGAGCTCGTTGTCGTACGCGAGTTCCGCAAGTTCGCGGCGCGAAAACCTGTGCAATGCATCGAATGATTCGATGGGCTCGCGTGCATCAGTTCTTGACACGACCACTGACGGGAAAGGCGCCTACACGCAGTTTTGATCAGCCCGAAGTCGCCTGCCCGCAGACTCGCGCATGCGTCTCGAAGCCCCTGGCATCGTGATGATCGCCGATGCGACGCGCAGGTCTGAGCCCGCGCCGCGCTGCAGCCTCCACAACGCCGGCCGCTATAGCGGCATCTGCCCTGCGAAGAAAGCCCTCGATGCATCTGCTGATCGGCGTTGCCCTGTGCGGACTCGCTTACGTGATGTTCGGTGGACACCCGTCCTCGTTCGAGCATCCGGTGCCGCTGCCGGTGGAGCGCAGCGGAACGGGTGTGAAGAAATTCGAATTCGAGCGTCTGCTCGACGACCGGACCAGGTTCGAGGATCTTGCCGCCAGGGGTTATTACACCGTCATCGAGGGCTACACCGACAGTTGCAGCGCCTGTCGCGCGCTGGAGCGGGAACTGCCCGGGCTGATGGCAGCGCGTTCAGACGTCGTGCTGCGGCGGGTGCGCTTCAGTGAACGAGGCGGCAAGCAGTTCAAGGGCGCCAGCGAAGCGGCCATCCGGGCCGAATTCGCCGCCTACGCCGCGCAGCTCCAGCAGTACCGTTCGTTCAACGTCGACGCCAGCGGCGACGAGATCGGCATCGGCACCTGCGGCACCCCGCACGTCGAAGTCTACGGGCCGGACGGCGTGCTGCTGGCGAGCGACAGTTGCGACGACAGCGCGGTGCGCAAGACCGGTCTCGGCTTTCTGCGCGACTGGATTGCCGCCGAGCGCGCGCTGTAGTTTGCGCGCCGCTCAGCGGCGAAAGACGAACGACGCGTAGTCGGCGCCGACGATCCGGTCGAGTTCCTGCATGTACGCGGCCATGCCTTCCATGAAGAACATCGAGGCTTTCGGCTTGCCCGGCACGTTCGCGCCGTTGATCCAGCTGTCGACCTGCGGGAACAGCGTCAACTCGGCACCGGCGCGACAGCGCTCGACCCACTGATGTTCGACCGCGCTGTCGGTGTCGATCGAGCGGTAGTCGCGGTTGCGCGCATGCACGATCAGATTGGTCATCCAGTTGATCTGGTATTCGTGCACCAGCGGCTGGCTGGTGAACGGGCCGAACGGGCCGAAGATCATGAAGAGGTTCGGAAAGTCGGCAATCGTCATGCCGGCGAATGCCTGCGGTCCGTGCGTCCACTTGTCCTGCAGGCGGCGTCCGCCACGGCCCACGGTGTCGATCTTCAGATAGTTGCCGGTCACCGCATCGAAGCCGGTCGCGAAGATGATCACGTCGAGCCCGATTTCCGCCGCCGTCGTGCGAATGCCGCGCGCCGTGATCTCGACGACAGGTGTGGCCTTCACGTCGACCAGCGTCACGTTGTCGCGATTGAAGCATTCGTAGTAACCGTCGACCGCGAGCGGGCGCTTGGCGTAGAGATCGGTCGGACACAGGCGCGTGGCCACCGCCGGATCCTCGACCGTCTGACGGATTTTCGCGCGGATGAACTCGGTTGCCGTGTCATTGGCCTCGCGGCTGACGACGATATCGCCGAAGGTCTCGAGCATGAAACCGAATCCGCCACCCTTCTGCCAGGCCGCCTCGTAGACGCGCGCGCGCGTGTCGGCCGACACGCTCAACGCGGAGGTCGTGCTCTCCTCGAGGCCGAAAACAGAGGCTGTGTTCAACGCGCGCGCCACGTAGCCCGCAGGGTCGGCCGTCATCTGAGCGCGACGCTCGGCCGGGAACGGGCCGCAGCCGAGGGGTACGACGTATTGCGGCGTGCGCTGGAAGACATGCAGGTGTCCGGCCTGTGGCGCGAGCGCAGTGATGATCTGAATACCGGTGGAGCCGGTGCCGATCACGCCGATGCGCTTGCCCGCGAGGTCGAGGCCGGCGGCCGGCCAGCGCGCGGCATGATGGATCTGGCCCTCGAAGCGTTCCGCACCCGGAAAGCTCGGCATGTTCGTCGACGACAACAGGCCCACGCCCTCGATCAGGTAGCGCGCCGAGACGCGCTCGCCGCGGCCTGTCGTCAGCCACCACCGCGCGGCGGCCTCGTCCCATTCGGCTTTGACGATGCGCGTGTTGAAATGAATCGAGCGTTTGAGATCGTGGCGATCGGCGACGGCGTTCAGATAGGCCAGCACTTCGGGCTGGCGCGGATAGCGCTCGCTCCACTGCCAGGTACGGAACAGAGCCTCGTCGAACGAATAGCAGTAAATCGACGCTTCGGTGTCCACACGGCAGCCCGGGTAGCGGTTCCAGTACCAGGTGCCGCCGACGCCGCCCGCGTCATCGAAGGCCTCGGCCCTGAACCCCAACTGATCGCGCAGACGCTGCAAGGCGTACAGGCCTCCGACCCCGCTGCCGATCACGGCAGCGTCGAGGACGAGACCATCGAGTGTGTCAGCTGAATCCGGTGCCATCGCCCCCCCCAATGAGTGGCCGCATGATGGGCGCTGGAGTCGCGTCCCGGCAAGCCGGCCCGACCCCGTGCCGGTCCGAGATCGCCGCACCGGCCCCCGCCGGACGGGCCCCGGCCGACGCGCGGCGCCCTGCCTGTCGGTGCCCGACAGTGACCCGAGCCGGGACGGCGGTCACAGGGATGTTCCGCCCCGCCTTCCCGAAAGGCCCCGAGCCTGCCACGATGCACGGTTGGAATTGCCGCAACGACCATGAAACTGACCCACGACCACATCCTGCGCGCCGTCGGCAACTCGAGCTACCAGCGTGGCATGCGCTACCACGCCGGTGGCAAGGTGCTCGAATTCAAGGCCACGCCGAGCAGCAGCGGCATCCGGCTCGTCGCCAGCACGTCCGGCAGCAATGGCGAGGTCTACACGCAGACCATCGATCTGAGTGAAACCGGCCGCAGCGTCGACGTCGACGGCAACTGCACCTGCGCCGTGCTGTACAACTGCAAGCACGTCGCTGCGGCGTGCAGCGCGTGGCTCGCCAGCCTCGACATGCCGACCACCGTGCCGCCGGGTCCGCCGGCGATCATGCAGTGGCTGGGGCAGGTGGCGAAGGCCGGCGCGCCCGAGCCTGCCATCGAGCCCGGCGACGAGTACGTGGTCTACCTGTTCGAGGCCGTGGCACCCGGACGCGACGCCGATGCGCGCGAAGCCGTGCGCATCGAGCCGCGCGTGGTCAAACTGAGCGCCAAAGGCAAGATCAGCCGCGGGCGCGCGATCGACCTCGACACCTTCGGCATCGGCTACGGCACGGCGGCACGCGTGACGACCCCGCTCGACCGCGAAATCGCGACCCTGATGTCCGGCCTGAACGTCTATCACGCCGGTTATGCGATCCGCGGCCGCGCGGCGTTCCATGCACTGCAGTTGATCGTCGACAGCGGACGCGCGCACTGGGGCACCCCTTCCAGCCCACCGCTGACGCACGGCCCCCGCCGCAGCCTGCTGCTGCGCTGGGTGCCGCGCACGGCGACCCTGATCACGCTCGATGCGGACGTCGACGGCGGCGGCCACGTGCTGCCGACCGAGCCACCGCTGTACATCGATCCCGAAACGCAGCTCGTCGGCCCGCTCGACAGTGGCGGCCTGAGCGGCGCACAGCTCGCGCTGTTCGCGTCGGCGCCCCCGCTGCCATCGGTGCAGGCGATGACGGTCGCCACGGCCCTGGTGTCGAACTTCTCCCGCGTACCGATTCCACCGCCGGTGAATCTCGACATTCGCGAGAACACGGGCCAGACCCCGCGCCCGATCGTATCGCTGCGCGGCGCGCCCGATGCCGACGGCGCGCGCGCGTTCCTGCTGCTCGACATGGCTTACGGCGACGACGTCCTGCCGGCCGATGCCAACGTCGCCACCAGCACGCGGCAGACGCCGACCGGCTTCGTCAGCGTGAACCGCGACCGGGCGCGCGAGTCGGCCACGCACGAGCGCCTGCGCGACTACGGTTTCGAACGCGCGTTGCGCTCACCCGATCCCCAGCGTCCCGACGCCGCGGCCTACGTGGCCCACGGCGAGAACGATGCCGACAGCGCGGCGCGCTGGGCGGCGCTGTTGCGCGATCGCGCGCTGCTCGAGGCAGACGGCTGGCAGATTGTCGTCGACGACAGTTTCCCGCTGCGCTTCGAAGCCGCTGACTGGTTCGCCGATGTCGATGAAGGCAGCGGCATCGACTGGTTCTCGCTGTCGTTCCATTTTCAGGTCGGACAGGAGCGCGTGCCGCTGCTGGACGCACTGGAGCCCGTGCTGGGCATGGACTGGTCGCGCCTGCCCGAGATCGTCGTCGTGCCGATCGGCCGACAGCGCTACGTCGAAATTCCGGGCGCGCGGCTGCAGCCGCTGCTCGATCTGCTGGCGGCGCTGTTCGACCGCACGCCCGGCGGTGCCGGATCGAGCACGCGGCTGTCGCGCTTCGACGCCCCGCTGCTCACCGAACTCGTCGAGCGCGGCGTGCAGGTCAACGGCGGACACGCGTGGCGCGAACTCGCCGAGCGACTGCGCCACTTCGAGGGTCTGGCGCCGGTCACACCCGATCCGGGACTCGAGGCGACGCTGCGGCCATATCAGCTGACGGGCGTTGCGTGGCTGCAGTTCCTGCGCGAATACGGCTTCCACGGCATCCTTGCCGACGACATGGGCCTCGGCAAGACGCTGCAGACGCTGGCGCACCTGCTCCTCGAAAAATCCGCCGGCCGCCTGACGGCGCCGGCCCTGATCGTGGCGCCGACGAGCCTGATGGGAAACTGGCGGCGCGAAGCGGCGCGTTTCGCACCGACGCTCAGCGTCGAAGTGCTGCACGGACCCGAGCGGCACGAACGCTACGAGACGGCCGCCAGCGCCGACCTGCTGTTGACCACCTATCCGCTGCTGTCGCGCGACGGCGACCGCCTGCAGCATTTCAGGTTTCACAGCGTGATTCTCGACGAGGCGCAGCACATCAAGAATCCGCGCGCGAAAGCCGCACAGGTCGCGCGCACGCTGAAAGCCGAACATCGGCTGTGCCTGACCGGCACCCCGCTCGAGAACCATCTCGGCGAACTGTGGGCGCTGTTCGATTTCCTGATGCCGGGCTTCCTCGGCGATGCGGAGAGTTTTCGCCGCGTGTATCGCACGCCGATTGAAATCCAGCACGACCTCGCGCGCGCGGACGGACTGGCGCGCCGCGTCGCGCCGTTCATGCTTCGCCGCACGAAACAGGCCGTGGCGACCGAACTGCCGCCGAAGACCGAGATCGTGCAACGCATCGCGTTCGACACCACGCAGGCCGAGCTGTACGAGAGCGTGCGCGTCGCCGTCGACCGGCGCGTGCGCGACGCGATCGCGCAGCAGGGCCTCGCGCGCAGCCACATCACGGTGCTCGACGCCCTGCTGAAACTGCGCCAGGTGTGCTGCGATCCGCGGCTGCTGCCGGTCGACAGCAACACGCGTCCCGCACCGTCGGCCAAGCTCGAACGCCTGCTCGAACTGATCGAGGAACTGCGCGCGGAGCGTCGGCGCGTGCTGGTGTTCTCGCAGTTCACATCGATGCTCGCGCTGATTGAACAGGCGCTCGACCACCAGGGCATCCGCTACACCAAGCTGACCGGCAAGACCAAACGGCGCGACGACGCGATCGACAGCTTTCGTCGCGGCGACGTCGACATCTTCCTGATCAGCCTGAAGGCCGGCGGCGTCGGCCTGAACCTGCCCGAGGCCGATACCGTCATTCATTACGATCCGTGGTGGAACCCGGCCGCCGAAGCGCAGGCGACCGATCGCGCGCACCGCATCGGCCAGACCCAGCCCGTGTTCGTCTACAAACTGATCGTCGAGAACAGCGTCGAGGAAAAAATGCTCGAGCTGCAGGCGCGCAAACGCTCGCTGGCCGCCGGCGTGTACGCGGAACACGACGGCGCCGCGGGTCCGTTGCTCGACGCCAAAACGCTCGCGGATCTGTTCGAGCCACTCGTCATCGATTCGCCGTGACGGACAGCGGGCCCGCCAGCAGCAGGGCCCGTCAGGCGCCGCGCTGCCCGACATCCGGCAGGAACACCTCGCGCAGCGTCAGTGCATGCGGGCCAAGCGTGAAGAGAGACCGTCGGACCCACAGTGCCTGCGCCGGGAGTTCCCGTCGCGCGAGCGCATCACGCACCACATCGACGTCCGCCGGCAGGCACGCGTAATCGAAACCCGGCCGACGCACGGCACCGTGCGCGGCCAGCGCCTCCCCGAGTGCAGTGCTGCCGATCCGGGCCAGCCAGGGTTCGGCGGCGAGTGTCGCGGCCGGCACGCGGGTCTGGGCGTAGACCCAGGCGCGACCGTCGCAGCACAGTTCGACCTCACGCAGATGATCGCCCCGTTCGAGTCGCTCGCTGAGCACGTTCATGCGGAACGCCGCACCGCAGGTGTCACGCATGCGCTGCGTCAGCAGGCCGGGGGTCTGCAGCCAGCTGCGCAGGTTTTCGTCTGCTTCGTGGCGGGCCAGCAGCGCCGCTGACAGCCACGGCACGGACAGCGCGCTGTCGGCCACAGGGACATGTTCGTCGTCGTCCATCCGGGATCCACGGGCGGGTCACATTCGTCACGAGTATACAATCCCGACGGCCGCGCCGTCGAAAGCGTCCGTCGATCTCCGCGCGCGATCGCCCAGGCCTGAACGGGTGCGTGCCCGGCGGGACGCCGGCAGGATTACCCGAGTCTGCGACGTACCAGACCAAGCCCCCCGAGCGCGGCGCCGAACAGCCAGACCGCCGCCGGCAGCGGGACGCTCGCCACCAGCGACACCTGGTCGATGAACCTGTCCTGCGCGGGCAGCGGCCCGGGAATATCCGCTGGCGAGAAGACGATCGAGTGGATACCGGGTCCGAGATCAAGGCGCAGCGTGCGGGCATTCCACGTCCCGTCGATGCCTTCGTTGGCGTCATAGCGGGTCCCGGCCGGCGTCCCGCTGACGACAACGGTGTATGGCGCTTCCTGAAAAGACGCCGCGGCGTTGTCATGCCACGTCAGGTCATAACTGCCCCCGACGGCAATCGAGAAATCCTGCCGCAGGGAGAAAGCCGACGTGTTGCCGAGGTCGACGAACTGCGCGCCGTCGAAGGCAGGTATCGAACCGCTGGCGGGATTGATCACGAAGCCCGGGCTGCCCACCCATTGCCATGCCGTCGGCGTGACGCTGGCCGCGACACCGTCGGCCAGCGCCGGCGACTCGAAGCTGCCGTTCTCGAGGATGTTGGCCGAGGCCGCCAGCGCAGGCTGGCCGAGGGCGAGGCCGCTGCAAAGCATGTACACAGAAATTCGATGCATGCGCATGTCACGTTTCTCCCGTTTCAGGTTTGATTGCCGGATTCACCGGTGGCGCCGGCGTGACGGCGCAATCGCGGCGCAAGACCCAGCAGCGCCGCGCCGATCAACCAGCCTGCCGCGGGCAATGGCACCGGCGAAAACTGTGCGGACAGATCGTCGACGTACTGCAGTGGCGTATCGGTTGAATTGGTATATGGGCGTTCAACGGCGATCCGCAGCTCGTGCACACCCGCGGACAGGGCTATCGTCCCCGCCAAGGTGTTGCGGACGATCGCGCCGCCGGTCGCCCCTGGAAAGCCCGTGTTCACTTCGCCGAAGTGATGCGCGTCGAGCTCTGTCCCGTTGACGAGCAGTCGCACCGAACCGGCGTCGCCGTTGGTGAACAGCGGCACCCAGGTGGCGATGTCGAGCGCAAGTGCCAGCGTGCCCGCGCCGGTCGTGAACGCCTGGAACAGACCACCGCCGCCTGGCCCGGCACCCAGTGCCTCCTTGCCGGCATCGAAGGCCGCAGCGAAGGAGGCGCTGCCATCCCCGTCGACATCGAATGACAGTACCGCGGGCGTCGCCGGCTTCGGCGGACGCGGAAACACCGGGTCGCCAAGGGTGCCGGGAAACGCCTCCGACCCGAGCAGACCACCCGGGTTGGTGAACAGGGTCCACCCGCTGAAATCACCGGTTTCGAAACCAGGATTCGTGAACGTCGCCGCCAGACCCGGCGCAGTGTGCGACGCGATGAGGACAGCCATCAGGCCACTGGAAAATCGCATGCCGTTCCCCGTTGGTGGTTGATCGATAATCAAGGCTAGTCACCCGGCGCAACTGCAACGCTGATCGGGATCATGAGAACGTCGGGAAGCGGCAGGCAGCGCGCACGGACCCGAGCGGTCGCCTGACGCCCGGTATGCGAGAATCGAGCCCTGGTATCCAGACACCCGGGCAAAGCCACCCCATGACCCGCAGACGCCTCAGCGACCAACAGAAGAAGCGCATCGCGACGATTCAGGAGAATCGCCGTCAGCGCTCGGTGGCGAAAGCCGATGCGGACGGTCCACACAGCGACGACAATACCGGCGAGCAGACCGGACGCGTCGTCGTGCGTCACGGCCGCAACCTCGTCATCCGCGCCGCTGACGATAGGCATGTCCCGGCCGTGTTTCGCGCGAACCTCGGCGAAGTGGTGTGCGGCGATCAGGTGATCTGGCAGGCCGGCGCGAACGGTGAGGGCGTGGTGGTCGCCGTGTCGCCACGCCGCAATGCGCTGATCCGCCCGGCCTTCGGCGGCCAGGAGAAGGCCATCGCCGCGAACCTCTCGCTGCTGGTGGTGGTGCTCGCGCCCGAGCCCGAGCCGAGCGGTTTCCTCGTCGATCAATATCTCGTTGCCGCGCAGCGCATCGGCATCGAAGGCCTGATCTGCCTCAACAAGTCCGATCTGCTCGATGCCGAGGGCCGCGAACGTTTCCGGCAGCGGTTCGGCCTGTACGACGACATCGGCTATCCCGTCATTCAGATCAGCGCGCGCACCGCACACGGCATGGCCCCGCTGCGCGAACGCATGCATGGCCAGACCAGCATCCTCGTCGGCCAGTCCGGCGTCGGCAAATCCTCGCTCGTCAACGCAATGGTCGCGCGCGAGCAGGCGCTCGAAGGCAGCCTGTCCGGCGCGACCGGACACGGCCGGCACACCACCTCGGCCGCCACGCTGTATCAGCTCGACGGCGGCGGTGAGCTGATCGATTCCCCGGGCGTGCGCAGCTTCCGCCTCGGACAGCTGAGCCAGTCGCAACTCGAGCAGGGCTTTCGCGAGTTCCTGCCGTATCTCGGGCAGTGCCGCTTCCACAACTGCGTTCACGTCGCGGAGCCCGACTGTGCCATCGGCGCGGCGGCCGCCAGCGGGCAGATCCATGCAGCACGCGTGGCAACCTATCGCCAACTGCTGGCCGCGAGTCAGGCCGGCACCGCGTACGGGGATGCCTGACAGCGGCGGTGCGGCGCACCGTCGCCGCGCACGGCGCTCGACTGACCCGATCGGATTCGCTACGCTCTGCGCGTCATTGGGGAGTAGCCGCTCTTCACGCTGAAGAGGCTTACGTCAACACACTTGGCCCGCAGGCCATGGCGTAAGCAGTTCCTTGCCTGGCAAGACCTTTGACCACCGCGCGTCCGATCTGGCCGGAGATGCGTCGTGGTCAATCGTCCCGCATCCGGCCAAGGACATCACATGGAATCCCTGCTCGTCTCGACCGGCGTCGTCGCCCTCGCTGAAATCGGCGACAAAACCCAGCTGCTCGCTTTCCTCCTTGCCGCCCGTTTCAAGCGGCCGTTGCCGATCATTGCCGGCATTCTCTTGGCCACTGTCGTCAACCACGGGCTCGCCGGCGCACTCGGCGCGTGGATCACGGCCAGCATCAGCCCCGCGACGCTGCGCTGGGTGCTGGGGCTGTCGTTCGTCGGCATGGCCATCTGGACACTGATCCCGGACAAGATCGAAGACGAGGAAACGCAGATTGCGCGTCGCTTCGGCGTGTTCGGCGCCACCCTGATCACGTTCTTCCTCGCCGAGATGGGCGACAAGACGCAGATTGCGACCGTCGCAATGGCCGCGCACTACGCAGCGCCGCTGCTGGTGGTGTTCGGCACCACCCTCGGCATGCTGATCGCCGACGTGCCGGCCGTGTTCGTCGGCGACAAGCTCGCGCACCGCATCCCGATGCGCCTGGTGCACGGCATTGCCGCCGCCATCTTCGCGCTGCTCGGCGCGGCCACGCTGCTCGGCGTGGGTCGGGATCTCGGCTTCTGATACCTGGGGCATGCCCGTCACGGCATGCTTCCGACCGCCTGTCAGCCTGCGACAAAATGACGCAGCTCGCGACCGCCCGCGCTTGCGCCCGATCAACCCGGCCACCCTGACCCGCGGGGTTAAATCCCGGCCATCTTCACTGCACGGGCCACTCATGAAACGTTCCGGATGTATGCTGCGCACGAGCCTTGTCGTACCCGTGATGCTGAGCGCGCTGGCGACCAGCGTCAGCGCCGCAGAGGCGCTCGTGGCCGGCGCACTGCCCACTGTCACGGTGCACGGCCGGCCCTTGTCGCCGTTCGCGCACCAGTCCGCGTGGACGGCGCTCGCCGAGCCGAACACTGCCTATCTGCTGAAGCGCGTGCCGGGCGCGAACGTCAATTTCAACGGCTCGCTGGCCGGCATCGCGCAGTATCGCGGCCTGTTCGGTTCGCGCGTGAACACGCTGATCGACGGCATGGCAATCGGCAATGCCTGCTCCAACAACATGGACGCACCGCTGCACTATCTGCCGCGCACGCGGCTGGACACGCTCGAGGTCATTCGCGGCATCGCGCCGGTGAGTTCCGGCATCGAGACGATCGGCGGCACGGTGATCGCCGAACAGTTGCGTCTGCCGTTCGGCGAGACGCCGACGGCGGCGCTGCACGGCGCCATCCATGGCGGTGCACAGAGCGTGGACGACGGCTATGCGCTGAACGGACTGTTCGGCGTCACCAACGATCGGCATCGCGCGCAGATCGGCCTCAGCCGCGAAGCGGGCGACGACCGCACGTTCGGCGACGGCCGCATCCGGCCGTCCGCGTATGCGCGCGACGCCTACGATGTCGACTATGGCTTTCGCAGCGGCGCGCACGAATTCGACCTGGGCTATCGGCGCAACGAAACGGGCGAAACCGGCACCCCGGCCCTGCCGATGGACGACATCTATTCCGATGCGGACATCGCGCGCGTCGGCTACAGGGGCAGCGTCGGGACCGTGGACGTCGGCGTGCGCGCCTGGTTCGTCGACATCGCCCATCGCATGAGCAATTTCGAGATGCGTCGCGTGCCGCTCGCGCGCCAGCGTTTCGTCGATGCCACCGCCGGCACTTTCGGTGGCAATGCAGAGCTCGGCATGACGGCCGGTGGCGGCTTTCTCGCGCTCGGCGGCGATGTGCTGAGAGTCGGCAACGACTCGACGATCTTCTCCCCGACCGATGCGCGCTTCTTCGTCGACAACTTCCAGGACGTGCGGCGCGACGCCTACAGTCTGTACGGCGAGTGGACCCGCTCCGTCACCGCGCGCACCGAGCTCGAACTGGGTCTGCGTTACACCCGCGTGGCGATGGAGGCCGGCCAGGTCAACGCGAGCGCAGCGCAGGCCGCGCCAGGCGGCTTGCGCGTGCTGCGCGACCGCTTCAATACGGCCGCGCGCGAACGCGACGAGCACCTCGTCGACTGGGCCGCGGTGCTGACGCATGCGCTCGACCATGGCTTCAGCGTGGAGGCCGGTGTGGCGCGCAAGAGCCGCGCGCCGTCCTACCAGGAGCGCTACCTGTGGACGCCGCTCGAAGCGACCGCCGGGCTCGCCGACGGCAATCTGTATGTCGGCAATCTCGGCCTCGATCCCGAAGTGGCGCACCAGGTCGAACTCGGACTCACCTGGCAGGGGGCGCGTGGCCGCGTTGCGCCGCGTGCGTTCTACCATCGCATCGACGACTACATCCAGGGCACGCCGGCGCGCGACCGGGTCGTCGTGATGGTCGCGACCGCCAACGGCGATGCCACCCCGCTCGCGTTCGACAACGTCGATGCGGCACTGTATGGCTTCGACATGGACTGGGCGCTCGCACTCGGTTCGCGCTGGCATCTCGACGGCATCGTCAGCTGGGTGCGCGGTGAACGCAGGGATATCGACGACGATCTGTTTCGCATTGCCCCGCTGAACACGATCGTCGATCTGAGCTACCGCGCGCCGCGCTGGTCGGCGACACTCGAAGGCATGCTCTATGCCGCCCAGCACGCCGTGTCGTCGACGAACGACGAACGCGACAGCGCCGGCTACGGCCTGCTGAACCTGTTCGCGCAATACGACTTTGCTCGTCAGGGCCTGACGCTCAGCGCGGGCGTCGAGAACCTGCTCGACAAGACCTACCGGCCGCATCTGAACGGCATCAACCGCGCCGCCAATCCGGACATCGCGCTGGGCTCCCGCCTGCCGGGCGACGGCATCAACGGCTTCGTGCAAATCGGGTTGCGCTGGTAGTCGCGCGTCTCCGCGGCCCTGCGTCCGTCACAGCATGACCTGGGTCCCCATTTCCACGACGCGATTGGGTGGCAGGCAGAAGTAGGTCGCGGCGCTCTCGGACTGGCGGCTCATCCACGCGAACAGTCCACAACGCCAGGCGGGCAGCACACCGGGGCCATCGACGATCGTCGAGCGCGCGATGAAGAACGTGGTCTGCAGCGGGTCGAGTTCGAGGGCCGGCGATGACACGGCGGCGGCCCGCAGCGCTGCCGGCACATCGGGCTCTTCCCTGAATCCGAACTCGAGCGAGACGGCATGGATCGACGGCGCCAGTTCGCCGATCCTCACGCGACGCGCGCTGCCGATACGGGGCACGTCCGCATTGACGACGTTCAGGAAAATCGTGCGCTCGTGCATGACCTTGAAGTGCTTGAGGTTGTGAAACAGCGCACTCGGCACGAGCGTCGGATCGGAGGTCAGATACACCGCCGTGCCGGCGACCCGCGGCACATCCGGCGCCGGGCCGGCAATGAAGTCGGCGAGCGCTATGTCGTCCTGCCGACGGCGCGCGGCGACGGCGCCGCTGCCAGCCTTCCAGGTCGTCAGCAACGCGAAGAGGGCGAGCCCCAGCGCCAGTGGCAACCAGCCACCGTCGCCGAGCTTGAGCAGGTTGGACGCGAGAAACAGGCTTTCGAGCAGCAGGAACAGCGCCAGCGCCGCGCACAGCAGCAGGCGCAGGCGTCCTTTCAGGTGCAGCGTGACGTAGGCCGTCAGCACCGTCGTCACGATCATCGTGCCGGAAACGGCGATGCCGTAGGCCGCAGCCAGCGCGCCCGAGGCACGGAACTCGACGACCAGCCAGACCACGGCGCCCAGCATCAGCCAGTTGACCGTCGGCAGATAGATCTGGCCGCGCTCCGTGTCGGACGTGTGAAGCACGCGCATGCGCGGCAGATAGCCGAGCCGCGAGGCCTGCAGGGTCATCGAGTAGGCACCGGTGATCGTGGCCTGGGAGGCGATCACCGTCGCCGCGGTCGCGAGCACGACGAGCGGCAGCAACAGCCAGTCCGGCGCCAGCAGATAAAAGGGATTCGCCGCGGCGGCTGGTGTGCGCATCACCAGTGCGCCCTGGCCGAAATAATTCAGCAACAGTGCCGGACACGCCACGCCATACCACGCGAGACGCACCGGCCGCGCGCCGAAATGGCCCATGTCAGCGTACAGGGCTTCGCCACCGGTCAGCGCGAGGAAGACCGCTGACAACAGCAGGAACGCCGCGCCCGGGCGCTCGAGCGCGAAGTGCAGCGCATGCGCCGGGTTCAGCGCACCGAGCACGCCCGGCGTCTCGGCGATGCTGGCCAGCCCCAGACCCCCGAGCGTCGCGAACCAGAGCACCGTCACCGGGCCGAACAGGCCCCCGACCTTGCCGGTGCCGAAACGCTGGACCGCGAACAGTACGACGAGAATGGTCAGCGTCACGGGCAGGACGAAGCGGCCGAACGCCGGTGCCGCCACCGACAGGCCCTCGACGGCCGAGAGCACGGAGATCGCAGGCGTGATCACGGCGTCGCCATAGAACAGCGCCGCCGCGAAAATGCCGGCGGCGATGATACCCGTCGCGCGCTGCCCGGCGGCACCGGCCACACGATGGGCCAGCGCCGTCAGCGCGAGCACGCCGCCCTCCCCTTCATTGTTGAAGCGCAGCACCACCGCGACGTACTTGATCGAAATGATGGCCGTCACGGACCAGAACAGGGCCGACAGCGTCGCCAGCACATTCGCTTCGGTGGCGGCCAGCCCGTGCGTGCCGGCGAAAGCCTCCTTGAACGCGTACAGGGGGCTCGTGCCGATGTCGCCGTAGACCACGCCGAGCGCGGTCAGGGCGAGCATCAGGGTGCTGCGCTTGCGTGTCTCATCAGGGCCGGACATGGCGATCTCCGATCGGAAAGGGTTTCGAGTACGGTGCTCAGAGCACGAAGCGGTAGCCGACGCCGACCTCGGTCAGCAGATGGGTGGGCAGTGCCGGGTCGCGCTCGAGCTTCTGGCGCAGGTGCCCGATGTAGATGCGCAGGTAATGACTGTCGTCGATGTGCGCCGCGCCCCACACTTCGACGAGCAGCTGGCGATGGGTCATCACGCGCCCGGCATTGGTCAGCAGCAGTGCGAGCAGCCGGAACTCGAGTGGCGTCAGCTTGACGGGCTCGCCGTCGCGCAGCACCTCGCGCCGCGCGAGGTCGACGCTGATGTCGCCGAACTGGAACACGGCCTGGCCGTGCTCGCGCGATCGGGTCGCGCGGCGCAGCAGCGCGCGAAGGCGGGCGAGCAGTTCGGCAACCGAAAACGGCTTGCCGAGGAAATCGTCGGCGCCGCGGTCCAGCGCCGCGACCTTGTCCTGCTCGTCCTGCCGCGCCGACAGCACCAGAATCGGCACATCGGCCCAGATCCGGAACGCTTCGACGAAAGCGAGGCCGTCGCCATCGACGAGGCCGAGATCCAAAATCACCAGTGCCGGCAGCGCATCGGCCACCCGCGCCAGTGCGCTGGCCACGCCGTCGGCTTCCGTCACGCGAAAACCCTCGCGCCTCAGGGCGTCGCGCACGAAGCGGCGAATGGCCGGTTCGTCCTCGATGACCAGCACCGTCAGCGCGTCGGTCATCGCAGGTCCTGCTCGTTCTGCATCGTCGGCGCCATGCTCAGCGGGAGTTCGATCAACACGCGCGCACCGCCGTCACGATTGATCGCCTCGATCCTGCCGCCGTGGGCCTCGACGATGGCGCGACAGACCGCGAGTCCGACGCCCATGCCGTTGACCGACGCCGCGACCTCACCCCGTTCGAACAGGTCGAACACCCGCTCGAGGCGTTCGGTCGGAAAGCCGTCACCGGCATTGTCGAACCACACGCGCAGGCTGCCCGACTCGGGCGTCCCGATGACCTCGCTTCCGATGGCGATCGTCGATCCCGGTGGCGAATACTTCGCCGCGTTCTCCAGCACATTGCACCACACCCGTTGCATCAGCAGCGCATCGAGCCTGAGCAACGGCAGCGCGGCCGGCCACCGGAACTGCAGCCTGGCGGCATCCAGCCACGGCGCCATCGACTGCGCGCTCGCGCCGACGAGTTCCGGTATCGACTGCCAATCGAGGCGCAGCACGATGCGGCCGCTCCTGAGACGCGCCATGTCGAGCAGATTGTCGACGGTACGATGCATCCGATGACTCTGATCGCGCAGCGCCGCCGCCGTGGCCACCTGCTCGTCGCTCAAACCGTCACTGCCGGCGAGCGTATCAGCCAGCCCGTACAGCACGGTCAGTGGCGTGCGCAGGTCGTGCGCAATCGCGGACAGGATGGAACTGCGCAGCCGCTCGCTCTGCATGTCGAGCGTCGTCGCGAGGGCGACATCGACGTAATGGATGCGCTCGACCGCGGTCGCGACAACGGCCGACAGCGCCGTCCACAGGGCCTCACCGCTTGCCTGTTCACGGCTGCACCTGAGGGCGATGACGCCTCGCCGGCGCGTAGCGCCTTCGAGCGCACGCAGCAGCGTGACGCGATCGCCAGCGTCCGCCAGCGGCAGGGCCGTGGCATTGCCCTTGCGAAAGACGACGTCGGCCAGGCGCTGTACATCGCCGTCGGGCGCCTCGCCGCCGCCGTCGACCGCCTGCAACTGGTTGTCGACGGTGGCCACGAACAGCCGGGCATCGATCGCGAAATGTTCGCGACACAGACCGTCGAGCAGCGCTGCCGCCTGCGCCATCGTCATCGCGCCCGACAGCGCGCTGGCGACGGCCTGCAGGAACGTCGCTTCCTGCGCGCGCTGCTCCGCTTCGCGCGCCTTGCGGCGAAAGGCCGCGGTGAGATGCGTGATGACCAACGCGACCAGCAGCATGACCACGAACGTGATCAGGTACTGCGCATCGGCGACCGTGAACGAAAAGCGCGGCGGCACGAAGAACACGTCGAAACAGGCCACGGCGACGAACGAGGCGAGCACCGCCGGCCCGCGGCCAAGCCAGGTCGCGACCGCCACCACCGCCAGCGTGAACAGCAGCACGATGTTGGCGAGGTCGAGATGACCGAACAGCGGCAGGACCAGCAAGGTCGTCATCGCGCAGACGAGCAGCGCCAACGCATAGCGCATGGCGGTCGACCGTTCACCCGTGCTGCCGCTCATCGGCGCGCCTCCTGCCAGATGGGCGCATTGTGCAGGCCCGGATGTAAAAACGGTGTAAAGACCGCGCTGCGTGCCCCGCCGGCGGTCGACACGGCCCGCCGGGGCCCCGCGGTCGCAGCCACGGCCACGAACAGCCCTGATGCCGGTGGCGACCTTGCCTGCTACGCTTCGCCGGCCATTTTCACTGCACAGGAGCCCACGTCATGACAACCCAGGTCATCCTCGACTTCCGCGCCAAAGAAGGCTGCATCGACAAGGTCCGCGACTGGCTGCGCATCGTGCTGCCCGATACCCGCGGCTTCGAAGGCTGCGTGACCCTGCACTGCGTGCAGAACCAGGAAGATCCGGCGAACATCCTCATCGTCGAACAGTGGGACACGCGTGCGCACTACGAAAAATACCTGGCGTGGCGCGGCGCGCGCGGCGACATGGAGGTATTCGGCGCGATGATGGACGGGCCGCCGACGATCCGCTTCTTCGATTTCTTCGGCATCTGATTGCGGCGCTTGCGCAAGTGCAGCCGAAGTGTGCTTCGCCACAAGCTGCTGGACGCTGCAGGCGCCCGCGCGCTTGACTGACACATGCTCAACCGCCGACAGACGCTCGCCGCCCTCGCCGCGCTGTGCCTGATGCCACCGCGCGGTGGCGCCACGCCACCGCAGCGCGTGATCGTGATCGGCGCCGGCATCGCCGGGCTCGGCGCCGCGCGCATGCTGGCCGACGCCGGATTGGCGGTCACGGTGCTCGAAAGCCGGGCGCGGATTGGCGGCCGGATCTGGACCTCGTCGGCATGGCCCGACCTGCCGGTCGATCTCGGCGCCAGCTGGATACACGGGGTCGAGGGCAACCCGGTGACCGCGCTTGCCGATGCGGCGGGCGCGCGACGCGCATGCACGAGCTACGACGCGTCGATGCTGCTCGGCCCGGACGGCCGCAAGCTCGATATCGATAGCGCGTATGCGCGCGCCGAGCAGCTGTTCGAGGCCGCGCGCGCCGAACTCGAAGAGACGACGACGGATCTGTCGCTGGCCGCTGCCATTGAAGGATCTGGCACCTGGCAACGCTCGCCGGCGCGCCAGCACCGCCTGCTGCGGCACTACGTCAATTCGATGATCGAGCAGGAATACGCCGGCGACTGGCGCGAGGTGTCGGCTCGTCACTTCGATCTCGACGAGGTCTTCCCCGGCGACGACGAGCTGTTCCCCGACGGCTTCTCCCCCGTGATCGAGCCGCTCGCCCGAGGCCTCGATATCCGCACCGGACAGCGCGTCACCGCCGTTGAACTGATCGCCGCCGGCGTGCGCGTAAGCCTGCACTCCGGCGAGCGGCTGCTCGCCGATCGCGCGATCGTGACCGTGCCGCTCGGCACGCTGCGCGCCGGCGACATCCGATTTTCGCCAGCGCTCGCGCCCGCGCGGCAAAAGGCGATCGACACGCTGGGCATGGGCCTGCTGAACAAATGCTGGCTGCGCTTCGATCGCGTGCTGTGGTCGCCCAAGGTCGACTGGATCGAATGGCTCGGACCGCGTGACGGCTACTGGTGCCAATGGCTGAGCCTCACGCGCGCGACGCAACAGCCGGTGCTGCAGGCCTTCAATGCGGGCGCGCAGGCCAAAGACCTCGAGTCACTCGACGACGAAGCCACGGTGGCCTCGGCTCACGACGCCCTGCGCAGCATGTTCGGCAACCGCTTTCCCGCCCCGCGCGCCGCGCAGGTGACCCGCTGGTCCCGCGATGAGCACGCGTGGGGTTCGTACTCGTTCAACGCCGTCGGCACCACGCCCGCCACGCGCGCCGCGCTGGCCGGTGCCGACTGGGACGGCGCGCTGCAGTTCGCGGGCGAAGCCTGCTCGAGCGAATACTTCGGCACTACGCACGGCGCCCTGCTGTCCGGGCGTGACTGTGCTGCGCGTCTGCTGAAGTCCGCCTGATCGTCCACTCGCTCGCGTGCCCGCATCGGGGCTTCGGGATTCACGAGTTCACGGCAGGTGAACGTCTGATTATCCGGCGGACCCGACGGTGTTAGCATCGAGGCCGATGCGCCCGAAGGAAGCCCGATGCCCCATGATGTTTCGCTGATCGCCCTGCTTGCGGCGGGCTTCGGCCTTGCGTTGATCCTCGGTCTCGGCGCGACGCACCTGCGCATGCCGCCGCTGGTCGGCTACCTGCTCGCCGGCGTCGTGATAGGCCCGGCCACGCCCGGCTTCGTGGCCGATGCCGGCCTCTCGGCGCAGCTCGCGGAAGTCGGCGTGATGCTGCTGATGTTCGGCGTCGGCCTGCACTTCTCGCTGGACGACCTGATCGCCGTGCGCCGCATTGCCGTGCCTGGGGCCATCGTGCAGATCCTCGTCGCCACCGGTCTCGGCATGGCCACCGGACTCGCCTGGGGCTGGTCGCCGGCCGGCGCGCTGGTCTTCGGCCTGTGCCTGTCGGTCGCGAGCACGGTGGTGCTGCTGCGTGCACTCGAGGATCGCGGGATCGTCGAATCGATCAACGGGCGCATCGCGGTCGGCTGGCTGATCGTCGAGGATCTCGTGATGGTGCTGGTGCTGGTGATGTTGCCGGCAGTCGCGGAAGTTCTGCGGGCCGGCGGTACCGATGCGGCAGCGAGCGGCGGCCCCGGCCTGTGGCAGGCGCTCGGCGTCACGCTGGCGAAAGTCGGCGCCTTCATTGCCTTCATGCTGATCGTCGGCAAGCGGACGTTTCCGCGGCTGCTGTGGTGGGTCGCGCGCACCGGCTCGCGCGAGCTGTTCACGCTGTGCGTCGTCGCCGCCGCGGTCGGTGTCGCGTTCGGCGCGGCCGTGCTGTTCGACGTCTCCTTCGCGCTCGGCGCGTTCTTCGCCGGCATGATGCTGCGCGAATCGGAGTTCAGTCATCGCGCGGCGGACGAAACCCTGCCGCTGCGCGACGCGTTCGCGGTGCTGTTCTTCGTGTCCGTCGGCATGCTGTTCGACCCGGCCGTGATCTGGGAGCAGCCCGGCAAGCTGCTGGTGGTCGCGGCCATCATCATGCTCGGCAAGACCGTCGCGGCCGTGCTGCTCGTGCTGCTGTTCCGCTATCCGCTGAACACCGCGTTGACGGTCGGCGCGAGCCTCGCGCAGATCGGCGAGTTCTCGTTCATCCTGGCCAGCCTCGGCGTCGCGCTCGGCATGCTGCCCGTCGAAGGCCAGAGTCTCGTGCTCGCCGGCGCGCTGATCTCGATCGCCGCGAACTCGGCGATGTTCGCCGCGCTCGCGCCGCTGCAGCACTGGCTGAGCGCGCGATCGCCGCTCGGCGCGCGGCTGGCACAGCGGCCGGATCCGTACGCACAGCTGCCCGCGACGACCGACGAGGCCCTGCTGACCGGCCACGTGCTGCTGGTCGGTTACGGCCGCGTGGGCCGGCGAATCGGCGAGGCCCTGCGCGAGCACCGCGTGCCGTTGGTGGTCGCCGAGCAGAACAGGGCTCTCGTCGACGAATTGCGCCGCGACGGCGTCGCAGCGGTCAGCGGTGACATCGCAACGCCGGACGTGCTGATCCAGGCCCATGTCGCGCGCGCGGCGATGCTGGTGGTCGCCATCCCCGACACCGTCGACATGCGCCGGACGGTGGACATCGCGCGCACGTTGAATCCCGGCATCGCCGTGGTCCTGCGCTCCCACAACGACGAGGAAGCACGGCTGCTCGAACAGGACACGGCCGGCACTGTGTTCCTCGGCGAACACGAACTCGCGCGCGGCATGATTGCGCACATCCTCGCCACGCGAGGCAGCCCCGCCTGAGCGACGCGCTGCTGACGCTGCGCCGATCGGTTTGTTACAGTCGCGCGTCCCGCAACGTCCGGTGCGCCGCCCGGACTCGACGGCGCGCCGCGCCCCGGAGCCTCGCCATGTACCTGCCCGCCCATTTCCGCGAAGACCGCCAGCATGTTCAGCACGATCTGATGCGCGCCTATCCGCTCGGCGTCCTGTTCACCGCCGGCCCGGGTGGTCCGATGGCCAATCACGTGCCGTGTCTGCTCTACGCCGACGAAGGCCCGCACGGTGTGCTCCGCGCGCACCTCGCACGCGCCAACCCGCAGCTCGACGAACTGCGCGCGATCACTGAGTGCTTCGTGGTCTTCCAGGGCCCTGAGGACTACATCACGCCTTCGTGGTATGCGACGAAACGCGAGACCGGCAAGGTCGTGCCGACCTGGAACTTCGTCAGCGTGCACGTGTGGAGCGCGCCGCGCGTGATCGAGGATCCGCTGTGGCTGCGCCGGCAGCTCGAGGATCTGACGAACCAGCACGAGCACCCGCGGCCGCGGCCGTGGCACGTCGACGACGCACCGGCCGATTTCATCGAAGCCCAGATGCGCGGCATCGTCGGCCTCGAACTGCCGATCGCACGCATCGAAGGCAAATGGAAAGTCAGTCAGAACCGGTCCGAGGCCGACCGTCTGGGCGTAGCGGCGGGCTTGCGCACGCAGGGCGCGACCAGCGCAGGCATGGCCACGCTGGTCGAAGCGACACTGCCGTCCGGCTGAACGGGCGGCCTGTGCTGAGCGTTCAGGCGATCGGAATCGTCACCGCGCGCGGCTGACCCGGTGTCGCCTTCGGCAGCTCCACGCGCAGCACCCCGTCGCGGTAAGACGCGCGGGCCGCGTCGCCCACCACCGGCACCGGCAGCGGCAACACACGTTCGAAGCTGCCATACGCGCACTGCATGACCCGCCATCGGCCGGTGGTCTCTTCCCGCGTGAAGCGTTTCTCGCCGGAAACGATCAGCGCATCGTCCCGCACTTCGAGGCGCAATTCCGCCTTGTCGACGCCAGGCACTTCAAGACGTGCCACGACCCGCGTGTCGTCCTCGAACAGTTCGCCGCCGAGCAGGGCCCAACCGCGTACCGGCAGAAACCCGGTCTCATCGATGGCCTCAGGGTCCGGCAGATTGGTGCTGTCGCCGGCCCTGAAGCGTGTCAGCGCCGAAGCCGCGTGATGCATCAGCTGGCGCCAACCGTCGGCGAGATGATCCCACCACGAACCCGATTTGTGTCTGAGATGTTCCAACGTCATCGCGACCTCCTTTGTGTCACCGCACTCAGTGCGCCTGCACCTCGATGCGCCGCGGTTGCGCGTGCGGCGCCTTCGGGATTCGCAGCGTCAACACGCCCTGGCGAAACTCGGCGCTGATCCTGTCGGGATCGAGTTCCTTCGACAGCGTGAAGACGCGGCGATACGACGGCAGCGCCACTTCCGCATGGCTCGCGGCCATGTCGTCGGGCAGGCGCAACGTGATTTCGCCCTCGATGGTCAGCGAATCCGCGTCTATCTGCAGACTCAGGTGCTCCCGCGTGACCCCGGGCAGGTCCGCGGTCAGCGTGATGCCGGTGGCGTCCTCGCAGACATTGACCGGCGGCAGCAACGCGTTCTCCTCGCGCTGCGCGCGGCGTTCGTTCGAGATCCGGGTCGTGTCGTTCATGTCTTTGCTCCTCGATATGCGCTTCAATCAATGGGGATGCGACGGGTCTGCGCGGCCTGCCGGCGCTGCACGCTGACGTGCAGGACGCCGTCGGTGTAGCGGGCCTGGACAGTGTCAGGATCGATGTCTTCGGGCAGGTTGACGACGCGCCGGAAGCGGCCTGCAAACCGCTCGTCGATGTGCACGGTGGCCTGTTCGGCAGGCTGCTCGCGCGGACGCTCGCCGGCAATCGTCAGCACACCCTTTTCGAGCTGAACGTCAATCCGTGCCGGATCGAGCCCCGGTGCAAACGCGTAGATGTCGACCGACTGTGCGGTGCCGCCGACGTTCAGCGCGGGATAGTTGCCGCGCGCGCGGCCACGGATGTTCGGATAGACGTCGAAGTTCTGCTGCATGTCGCGCTGCAGCCGTTCCAGCTCGGCGAAGATATCGCGGGGAAACAGCGCTTGAAGAATCATGGGTTGCCTCCTCGGTTGTCACGAATGCGGATGCCAATGCCGCTGGTCTGGGATGTAGGGTCGGCCGGTCGAAGTTCAAGGGGGGTCACGAGCGGTGCCCGCGTGGTGTCGGACAGGTCTGTCGGCGATAATCCGCGCAGCGCGGCACTTCTGCTGCGGCGGAGCCCGTCCGAGCCAGCATGAGCCTTCCTCCGAATTTGCCGTCGCGCGGCCGCGAGCTCGTGCTGATCGGCGGCGGCCATGCCCACGTCGAGGTGATCCGTCGCTTCGGCATGCAGCCCGAGCCCGACGTGCGCGTGACGGTCGTCAGCCGCGACATCGAAACCCCCTACTCCGGCATGCTGCCGGGCCTCGTGGCCGGCCTGTACGGCTTCGACGACACGCATATCGATCTGGGCCCGCTCGCACGCCAGGCGCAGGTGCGGCTGCTCCAGGACGAAGTGGTCGGACTCGATCTCGCGCAGCGCCGCGTGATCTGCGCGCGCCGACCGCCGATCGCGTACGACTGCCTGAGCATCGACATCGGCTCGTCGCCGTCGCTCGCCGTGCCGGGCGCGGCCGCGCACGCGATGCCCGTCAAGCCCGTCAGCGATTTCCATCGACGCTGGGAAATCCTGCTGGCGCGCGTGCTGGCGAGCACGGCGCGGCTGCGCATCGGTGTGGTCGGTGGCGGTGCCGGCGGCGTCGAACTGCTGATGGCGGTCCGTCATCGCCTGCTGCAGGCCCTGGCGCCAGCGGGCGCGGCGCGTCTCAGTTTTCACCTGCTCTGCGCGGGACCGGATATCCTGCCCGGCCACTGCGCACGCGCCCGCCGGCTGTATTGGCGCGCGCTGCGCGCCGCGCAGGTCGATGTCCGCACCGACAGCACGGTGACGAGGGTCGACGCGACGGGCGTCGACACGGCGCGCGGCGAGCGGGTCGCGCTCGATGAAATCCTGTGGGTGACCTCCGCCGCGGCGCCGGCCTGGCCACGCGCGGCCGGGCTCGCGACGACCGACGACGGCTTCATCCGCGTCGAGCCGAGCCTGCGCTCGGTCTCCACCCCGGACGTCTTTGCCGCTGGGGACATCGCGCACGTCGATGCGTATCCGCGCCCGAAGGCCGGCGTCTATGCTGTGCGGCAGGGCCCGCCGCTTACCGACAACCTGCGCCGCGCGTTGCGCGGCGACGCGCTCGAGACCTACACGCCACAGCGCGAAGCGCTGAGTCTCATCAGCACCGGCGGGCGCTACGCGATCGCCTCACGCGGACCGTTCGCGTTCGGCGGTGAGTGGGTGTGGCGCTGGAAGGATCACATCGATCGCCGTTTCATGACGCGCTACCGGCAGCCGATGATGAACACGATGCCAATGGCAAGCATGACGGCGACGCCCGACGCGCAGATGCGCTGCGGCGGTTGCGGCAGCAAGATCGGCGCCGACGTCCTGCACGAGGTACTCCGCTCGCTCGATCAGCCGGCGCGCGAGGACATCGTGATCGGCCTCGACGCACCGGACGATGCGGCGGTCGTCGCGCTGCCGCCCGACACGCTCGCCGTGCAGACGGTCGATGCGTTCCGCAGCTTCATCGACGATCCGTGGCTGTTCGGGCGCATCGCGGCGAACCACTGCCTCGGCGACATCTTCGCGATGGGCGCCGTGCCGCAGACGGCACTCGCCCTCGTGACGCTGCCGGTGTCCGGCACGCGCCGGATGCAGGAAGATCTGAAAATGCTGCTCGCCGGCGCGCTCGATCTGCTGCGTGAAGAACACACGATGCTCGTCGGCGGTCACACCGCCGAAGGCGCGGAGCTGTCACTCGGCTTTGCGGTCAACGGACACGTGGCGGCGTCCAGCGTGCGCCGCAAACGCGGCGCCTGTGCGGGCGATGTGCTGCTGCTGACCAAACCGCTGGGCACCGGTGTGCTGCTCGCCGCGCAGATGCAGGGCCTGGCGAAGTGGCGCTGGCTGGCGGCGGCGCTCGACTCGATGAGCCGATCCGGCGGCCCGGCCGCGCGCTGCCTGATGCAGCACGGCCCGCACGCGATGACCGATGTCACCGGCTTCGGTCTCGCCGGTCATCTCCTCGAACTGCTCGGCGACGAGTCGCTCGCCGCGCGGCTGTCGCTGTCGGCGCTGCCGGTGTTCGACGGCGCCGCCGAGCTCGCGGCGCGCGGGATTCTCAGCACATTGCACCCGGAGAATCTGCGCGTGAGCGAACGCATGGGGGGCGACGAGGCCGCCCGCCGTCATCCGCACTACCCGCTGTGTTTCGATCCGCAGACCGCCGGCGGCCTGCTGTGCGCGCTGCCGCGCGCGCAGGCGGCGGCCGCCCTCGCGGCGCTGCACGCCACGGGCGTGACATCCGGCGTCATCGTGGGCGAGGTGATCGCGCGCGACGACGGCGGCCCTCATCAAGTGCTGCTCGCGCCCTGACGGGCAGCGCTCAGCCGCCGAGGGAACGCACCAGCGCCAGGGTGTCCGCCGGTTCCGGCCGCACCGTGTAGTCAGGATCGACATCCGCGCCCCGGACGACGCCGCTGCGATCGATGACGAAGCGCGCGGGCATCGGCAGGGTCCAGCTGTCGTCGCCGTTGCTCGCCGCGAGGTCGATCCCGAAGCCCTGGTAGATGGCTTTCAGATCGGCCGGCAGCGCGAAGCGCAGACCGAGTTCGGCCGCATACGCATTGCCCGGATCGCTCAGGATGTCGAATCCGAGTTTGTTCTTCTCAATCACCGTCTTGTTGAGTGCCGGCTTCAATGGCGACAACGCAACGAGACTGGCACCCGCTTCACGCAGCGGGTCGACGATGGCTTGCAGAGCATACAGCTCCGCATTGCAGTAGGGTCACCAGTGTCCGCGAAAGACCGTCAGCACGACGGCGCCCATGCCGAGCAGCTGCGACGACTTGACGGTGACGCCGTCGGCATTCGCGAGTGCGAACGGTGGCAGGGTGTCGCCGACCTTCAGCACGCGGTCGAGAATGCCGGAGTGCCGCAGGTCGTCGGTCGCGCGGTGCATCACCGCGAGCTTGTCGGCCGGCACTCGCGACGCCGATGCAGTGCGTATGTCATCCAGGGATTTCTTCAGGCTCATCGCTCACTCCCGCGCAGCGCTGGCTGCGCAAAGCTGGGCCGCGCGGGAGATACCGCGCATGCAGGCAATTGGCGAAAGAGGTGGGAGTCGAACCCACCAGACGCGCCAGGCGCGTCTCACCGAATTTGAAGTTCGGGCGCCCCACCGGGTGACGACACTCTTCCACCGGCGAGCTTAACAAATAGGCTCGCGGGCGACACTCAGCGCCGGAGGACGACGCGGCTGTCACCCTCGCGCCGGGTCAGCCCGGTTGCATCGAAATGCTCGAGGATCTCGATCACGGCATTGCGGCCGAGGCCGCTGCGGTCGCGAAAATCCGCCGCCGTGAAGCGGCCGTCGGCGGCGCTCGCCGCGAGGTCGCGCACGCAGGCCGCCTGGCGCGCGATCATCGCCGGCAGGAAATAACGCTTCGGGCTCACGCGCACCAGCGCGCCCTGCTTGACGAACTTCAGCAGCCAGCCCTCGAGCAATGGGGCGGGCATCTTGAGCGCGGTGAGCAGATCGGAGAACACCGGCACGCGGCTGTCGGGCACGTCCAGCAGCGGACGCACGCGCTGCCACATCCGCTCGTCCGCCGGATCGCGCACGGCGCGATGGTCCGGCAGGCGATAGAGACCATGGTCGAGCACGAGCAGTCCCGCCGTCTGCGCAGCATCGAGCACCGCGTCGAGCAGCGCCGGGGGCAGCGGCGCGACGAGCGCGGCACGAATCGCAGCACGCCCCACGCCCTCACGCGCGGGCTCGGCGGCATGCAGTTGCGCGAGCGCGCTCGTCACCGCATCGAGCAGGACCTGCCAGCGTGCGGGCGCGACGGCATGCAGGGCGGGCGGCGTGCCCCAGGTCGCCATCGGCGTTTGCCCGAACAGCGCCGCGGCTTCCGACGGCGCGAGATTGCGCGCCTGCGCAAAGCGCGCGAGATCGACACCCTCCGCGCTGTCGGCCAACAGCGCACCGAGCGCGTCCGCGTCGGCCGTGTGCGCCATCGCGGTCGCGACGCGCAGGCGCACTTCGCGCGCTGTGCGCCGTTCTTCAGGCAGCGGATTGAGCACCACGCCGCCGCCGACCGTGCGGCGCGCGGACTGATCGCGCAGGATCACGCGATCGCCGTGCACCGCGTGCAGTGGCTGGTCGAGCTGGAGTTGCACGAGTGCATATTCGCCGGGCGCGACGCCCGTGCCGGCGAGCGGCAGCACGCGGCCCGTGGTGTCGGCGGCCCCGACGTGCACGTGCACCGGCGCGCGGCTGCGCAACGGCCCGGCCTCCGCGGCGAGCACTCGAATGCGCGCGTCGATCCGCTGCGTGCCGAAGGCGGCGTTGGCGCCGACGATCCACTGGCCACGCGCGATGTCGCTGTCGCGCACCGCGGCCCCACTGAGATTCAGCGCGCAGCGCAGCCCGCTGACGGCCTCCGCCGCCGGCCGGTTCTGCGCATGAATGCCGCGCACCCGCAGCTCGCCGCCGCCGGGCGCGACGCACAACGCGTCGCCGACGCCGACCCGTCCGGCGAACACCGTGCCGGTGACGACGCGCCCCGCGCCCTTCAGCACGAAGCTGCGATCGACGGCCAGCCGGAAATTGCCACGGTGCGAACGCGTCGGCACGCTGCGCTTCAGCGCGAGCAGCGCCGCGCGCAGCGTCTCGATGCCGACACCCGAGTGCGCCGACACCGGCACCACGGTGCAGGCGGCAAGCGTGGTGTCGGTCGTCATGGCACGGATCAGCGCCGTGACTTCGTCCACGCGCGCAGGCTCCACGCGATCGCACTTGGTGATCACGATGAGGCCGCGTTCGACGCCGAGCAGATCGAGGATCGCGAGATGTTCGGCAGTCTGCGGCATCGGGCCGTCGTCGGCGGCCACCACGAACAGCACGACGTCCGTGCCGCAGACGCCGGCGACCATCGTGCGCACGAAACGCTCGTGGCCGGGGACGTCGATGAAGCCGGTCTGCTCGCCGTCGCCGAGATCGTGAAACGCATAGCCGAGCTCGATGCTGAGCCCGCGCGCCTTTTCCTCCGGCAGGCGATCGGTGTCGACGCCGGTCAGCGCCTTCACGAGCAGGGTCTTGCCGTGATCGACGTGCCCCGCGGTCGCCACGATCATCCGGCCGCGCTCCAGCGCAGTTGCGCGAGCTGGGCGGCAAAGCCGGCTTCGTCATCGAGACAGCGCAGGTCGAACAGCAGCGCGCCGTCGGCAATGCGCCCGACCACCGGCACCGGCAGCTGGCGGAATGCGCCCGCCAGGCGTTCGAGCACCTTGCCGCGCCCGCCGCGGGGCGCGATGCGCAGCGCGCGACTCATCAGCAGATCGACCGGCAGCGCGCCGCTGCCGATCTGGCTCGCGCAGTCGACGATCGACACCGCCGCGGCGTCGCCGAGCGCGGCCGCGAGCGCCGGCAGGAGCCGCGTGGCCTGCGCGTCGATCTCGGACGCCGGACGCGTCAGCAGGCGCAGCGTCGGCAGTTCGCGCACTGCGCGTGCCGGCTCGGCGTAGAGCCGGAGCACCGCACCGAGCGCCGCCAGCGTCAGCTTGTCGACGCGCAGCGCGCGTTTCATCGGGTTGCGCTTGATGCGACGGATCAGGGTTCCACGCCCGGCGATGATGCCGGCCTGCGGTCCGCCGAGCAGCTTGTCGCCGCTGAAGGTCACGAGATCGGCGCCGGCGGCAATGGCCTCGGCGACCGTCGGCTCATGCGGCAGGCCGTAGCGGCTGAGATCAATCAGCGTGCCGCTGCCGAGATCGACGACGAACGGCAGATCGTGCGCTCGCGCGGTGGCGGCGAGCACCGTTTCGGGCACTGCGGCGGTGAAGCCGTGAATCGCATAGTTGCTCGTGTGCACCTTCATCAGCAGCGCCGTGCGCGGCGTGATCGCATCGTCGAAATCCGCCGGGTGCGTGCGGTTCGTGGTGCCGACTTCGACGAGTTTCGCGCCGGCGCGCGCCATCACGTCGGGCACGCGGAACGCGCCCCCGATCTCGACCAGTTCGCCGCGCGAGACGACCACTTCGCGACGCAGCGCCAGCGTGTTCAGCAGCAGCAGCACGGCCGCCGCATTGTTGTTGACGACAGTCGCGGCCTCGGCGCCGGTGAGGCGACAGATCCAGTCCTCGACGTGGCTGTCGCGATCGCCGCGCGTGCCCGAGGCGAGATCGAACTCGAGGTTGCTCGCGCCACCGGCGACGGCGGTCATCGCGTCGATCGCGGCCTGTGGCAACGGCGCGCGTCCGAGATTGGTGTGCAGCACGGTGCCGGTGAGGTTGAACACGGGCCGCAGGCTGGGGGCGGTCAGCGACTGCAGGCGCTGTTCGGCGGCCGCCAGCAGCGCACCGGCGTCGACGCGCGCCAGCGCCGCGGCACCCTGCTCGCTGAGCGCCTCGCGCGCGGCGCCCGCCACTTCGCGCAACACCGAGGTCACGAACTCGCGGCCGTGCGCCGCGCACAGGCGCTGGCCGTCCGCCAGACGCAGCAGCTCGTCGATGGCGGGCAGGCTGCGCATGAGGGAATTGCCGCTGTTGCTCATCTGTCGTCGCTGTTAGGTTCGGGCCCGCTATCTCACACGATGTCGGCGCGTTTGTCTCGCGCGCGGCCGCTTCTCAGGTGCGCATCCTTTGCCTATGCTGAAGCCCCACCAGCAGGACAACAGCGTCATGCCGATTCAGTATCACGACCCGCGCGCGACCCGACTCGCGCCCCCGGTGCCCTATCAACTGCGCGCGGCGCTCGACGGTCCGCTGACCGTCGGCCTGCTCGCGAACGGCTTTCCGGACTCGGTGGCCTTTCTCGACGCCGTCGAAGGGGCGCTGGCCGCGGCGCTGCCGGCCGCGAGCTTCAGGCGCTACGACAAGGGCAACCCGTCGATCCCGGCGAGCGAGGCGCTGCTGACACGCATCGCGGAAGAATGCGATGTCGTCGCTTCCGCCTACGGCCATTGAGGCAGCTGCACTTCCGGCACCGTGCGTGACGGCATTGCACTTGCCCGGCGTGGCCGGCCGGCGCTCGCCTTCGTGACCAGCGAATTCTGGGCCCAGGGGAATTTCGTCGCGCAGGCGTCCGGCATGCCGGACGTGCCGCGCCTCGAACTGCCGCATCCGGTCGCCGGCAGCGGCGTGGCGGCGATGCAGGCGCTCGCGCTCCGGATTCGGGACGAGGTGCTCGCGCGCCTCGCCGGCACATGAGCACGTGGCTGACGGCGGCGGACGACGACGCCGCGCTCGAACAGCTGCACGCCGACGGCTGCACCGACGGGCTGCCGGTGGTGCTGCCGACCGCCTCCCGTGTCGATCGGATGCTGGTCGCCGCCGGCATCGACCGCGAGCTCGTCATCGGCGAGATGGGTCCGCTGGGCGGCGCCGCGACGGTCGAGAAGATCGCCATCGCGGCGGTGATGGCGGGCTGCCTGCCCGATCACTTTCCGGTGGTGCTTGCTGCGGTCCGGGCCGTGTGCCAGCCGGCGTTCGATCTCGGCGAGATGCAGGGCACCACGCACTGCATCGCGCCACTGCTGATCGTCAACGGTCCGGCGCGCGCCGCGTGTGGCGGCATCGCTTCCGGCTTCGGTGTGATGGGGCCCGGGCATCGCGCGAACGCCTCGATCGGCCGCGCGCTCCGGCTCGCGATGATCAACATCGGCGGCGCACACCCGGGCGTGTCCGACATGGCGCTGCACGGCACGCCGGCGAAATTCACGTTCTGCATCGCCGAGGACGAAGCCGCCTCGCCGTTTCCGCCGCTGCACACGAGCCTCGGCTACCGCGCCGACCAGAGTGCGGTCACCGTCGTCGGCGTCGAGAGTCCGCACTCGGTGTTCTTCACCGGCGACGCCGACGACCCGCAGTCAGCCGAGCGCCTGCTCGACACGATCGCGAAGGTGATCGCGAACCCCGGCAGCAACAACTCGCATCTCGGCGGCACCGCGGCGGTGGTGGTGGTGCTCAATCCCGAACATGCGCAGGTGCTCGCCCACGCGGGCCACACGCGCGAGTCACTGCAGCAGACGCTCAGCGCGCGCGCCGTCACGCCGCGCGCAACGCTCGCGGCGCTGAACACGAAAATGCTGATGGGCACCGGCGACGTGCTGCCGGCCGTGCGCAACCCGGCCAACCTGCACCTGCTGACGGCCGGCGGCCCGGGTCTGTATACGATGGTGATGCCGTCGTGGTGCGCGGGTCCGCATGGCAACGTGGCCGTGCACGCGGAGATTGAGCTGAACCAGGTCTGCGCGGTGCCGTGGGTGCGGCAGGAGGCGTAAGCAGGCACCCGGCGCGGCGCCCAATGTGCCGTGGGTGAACGCCGCGCCAGGGCCAGATCCCGGAATTCGCGATGCTTGATCCGGGCTGCGTCGAGTCAACGCGCTGCCCGCATCCCTTAGACCGGATCAAGCGCAGTGACATCCGGGATCACGGCGGGGCACGTCATCATCTCCGGCACCCCGGCCATGCGGTGGCGCTGTGGGGGCTCGACGCTGTCCCAATCGCGAATTCGGACTACCTCAGCGGCTGCGTATGCACACCGGACTGCGTGAACAGCAGCAGCTTGTCACCCGCGTGCAGGACACTCGTCGCGAACTGGCGATCCGGGCGTATGCCGGCCTTGAATTCGAGCTGCGGACTGCCGATCGACACCGCGCCGCCGAGTCCGACGAGGACGACGCGGCCGTCATCGAGTTCATCGACGTCGGTCAGGGACTGATCGGTGCCCGTCGCGAACTCCGACCAGCTTTCGCCGCGGTCGGTCGAGATCAGCGCGTGGCCGACCATGCCGACGACGATCACGCTGCCGTCGCGGCGTGAGGTGCCGCCCCACAGCGACCCCTCGTACGGTGTCTGCACCAGCTTCCAGCTCACCCCGCGGTCGTCGGACAGGAACACGCCGCCGATTTCCGCCGCGATGTACAGGCGACCGTCGACGCCGGCGAACACGTGGTTCAGGTGCCGCTCGCCGTCTTCGCCGTCGGCGACATAGAACTGTTCCCAGGTCTTGCCGCCGTCCTCGGTGGCCAGCGCGTAGCCATAGGGGCCGACCGCGATGCCGTGCCGGGCATTTTCGAACCAGACGGAGAACAGGCTGTCGACGCCGTTCATCTCGCCGTGCTGCACGATCCACTGCTCACCGCCGTCGGTGGTGTGGAGGATCTGGCCGCCGTGCCCGACCGCCCAGCCGAGGTCGTCATCGACGAAGGTCACCGAGGTCAGCGTCGTGCGCGTCGGCACGTGCCGCGCCTGGCGCCAGCTCGCTCCTTCGTCGTCGGACAACAGGATGTGACCGTACTCGCCGACCGCGATCAGGCGCGGGCCTGCCCGCGTGGCGTCGAGCAGCAGGCTGTGGGCAGCGAGCGGCGCGATTCGCGCGTCGGTCGCTGCGTTGGCCGTCCCGTCGGCGACGGCCGCGCCCAGCCAGCCCACGAGCAGCATCGTCATCAGGATCAGACGAATCATCGTCGGGACCCCGTCAGTGTGCGAGAAACGGCCGCCGCACGGGCGTGCGGCGGGGGATGAGGGTGTCGATCACCACCGCGAGCGCGGGCAGCAGGGTGATTGCCATCACCATGTTGATCATGAACATGAATGCGAGCAGCAGGCCCATGTCGGCCTGGAACTTGAGTTCCGAGAAGGCCCAGGTCGCCACGCCGATCGACAGCGTGATTGCGGTGAAGATCGTCGCATTGCCCGTCTCGCGCAGCGTACGCTGGAACGCGGGCACGATATCGATGCCCTCGGCGAGATACATCTGCAGACGGTTGTAGATGTAGAACGCATAGTCGACGCCGATGCCGACCGCGAGCACCATCACCGGCAGCGTCGCCACCGTCAGCCCGATATCGAGCTCCTTCATGAACCAGTAGCCGAGGAACGTCGCGACAGTCAGCGGCACGCAGCAGGCGATCGTGGCACGCCAGTCGCGATAGGTGAAGAACACGAGCGCGATGATCGTCGCATAGACATAGAGCATCATCGGCAGCTCCGTGGTCTCGAGCACTTCGTTGGTGGCCGCCTGCACCCCGACGTTGCCGCTCGCGAGCCGGATATTGACGGTCTTCTCGGGATGATTGCGCCGATAGTCCTTGGCGGCGTCGACCACGGCCTTGATCGTCGTTGCCTTGTGATCGGTCAGATAGACATTGATCGGCAGCACCGTGCACAGTGGATCGTAAAGCCCGGAGCCCTCGCCGGCGAGGCCGATGAAGCTCGCCATCGAGCGATCGTCGCGCGGCAGCGCAAACCATTTCGGATTGCCTTCGTTGAAGCCCGACGAGCCGACCTTCACCAGCGACGGCAGCGCAGCGACGCTGATGACGCCCGGGACGTTCTGCATCGCCCAGCTGAACTCATCGAGGTAGGTCATGCGCGCGAAGTCGTAACACCCTTCCTGCGGGATTTCGTTGACGATGGTGAAGACGTCGAGGCCGAGGCTGAAGCGCTCGACGATGGCCACCGCATCGCGGTTGTAGCGCGCCGTTTCACGCAGTTCCGGCGCGCCGGGTTTCAAATACCCGACATGGCGCCCCAGCGACTCCCAGTAGGCCACGCCGAAGATCACGGCCGCGATGCCGACGAGCCCGAAGGCCCAGCGCCGATCGGCTGCATGATCGAAAATCCACATCAGGCCTTCGCGCTTCTCGCGCAGATGCGTGATGCGCGCGACGTAATCCGGGCCGAGCCGGAAATACGACGCCACGACCGGCAACATCACAAGGTTGGTGACGATCTTGTAGGCCACGCCGATCGAGGCCGTGATCGACAGTTCGCGAATCATCGGGATCGGGATCAGGATCAGCGTCGCGAAGCCGACGAAGGCCGTGACCAGCGCCATCGTGCCCGGGATCAGCAGCCCGGTGAAACTCGCTTTCGCGGCGTCGAAAGTCGTCTTGCCGGCGCAGATGCCCTGCGAGATGTAGTTGACCTGCTGCACGCCATGCGACACGCCAATGGCGAACACCAGGAACGGCACGAGGATCGCGAGCGGGTCGAGCCCGTAGCCGAGCAGCTTCAAGGTGCCGAACTGCCAGATCAACGACACCAGCGAGCACAGCAGTGCCGTGAACGTGAACGCCAGCGATCGGCTGTACAGCCACACCGCAAAGGCCGTCAGCACAAAGGCCAGCACGAAGAATTTCGCCACCGACTTCGCGCCTTCGGCGATATCGCTGATCTGCTTCGCAAAGCCGATGATCTGGACTTCGATATTGTCGTTCTCGAACTTCTGGCGCACTTCCTGCTCGATGCGCTTGCCGAGTTCGATGTAGTCGGTCTTCTCCCGCGTGCGCGGGTTGTAGTCGAGCAGGTCGGCGACGACCATCGCGCCGGAGTCGTCATTGGCGACCAGGCTGCCGACGTAACCGCCGACGATCACGTTCTCGCGGATCTGCGCGATGTTCTCCTGGTTGAGCTTGTCGGCGGTGATGTCCCCGCCGATCACGTCACGCGCCTGAAAGCCCTCTTCTGTGATCAGCAGCACGCGGGTGTTCGGCGTCCACAGCGAGGACACCGTGTTGCGGTCGACGCCAGGCATGAACATCACCGCCTGCGTGACGTCGTGCAGCGCGCGGAGGAACTCCTCGTTCCACATCGTGCCGTCGCGGGCATGCAGCACCACGATCAGCCGGTTCGCTCCGAACAGCATGTCGCGGTACTTGAAAAAGGTGTCGGTGTATTCGTGCCCGGTCGGCAGTTGCTTGTCGAAACCGGCATCCATGCGCAGACCGGACGCGAACCAGCCCATCACCGCAGTGAACACGGCGAGCACGGCCAGCAGCGCGGCGCGATGGCCGAAGACGAAGGTCTCCAGCCATTGAATGAAACGGGTGATCATGGGGATGCTGCGGAGATGCCGCGCGGGACGTCCCGCGCGCCGGATCAGAAGCCGATCGTCGCGCTCACGCCGACGAAGTCACGGTCACGCACGATGTTCGAAGAGCCGCCGCCGAAGTAGTTCGTGTAGCCGACCTGGAACTTGTAGAAGTTGTTGTAGTCGGCGGTCACGCCCAGGAACACGGCCTTGCGGTCTTCGACGAACGGCAGCGCGTTCGGCGTGGTGCCGGAGAAGTCGTGATAGAAGTCGACGATCGGCGTCACCGTGTAGCTGCCGAACGCGTTCGGGTAGGTCAGCGACAGTTCGACGACATAGCCCGCCGAGGTCTTGTCCGGCACATCGTAGCTCGGGAAGATCAGGTACGGGACATTGTGCGGATCGAGGCTCGGGTAATGCGTGGCCGCGATTTCGGCCAGCACATAACCTTCCGCGGCGCCGAGCGTGCGCATGAGGTCGCCGAACACGCTGTCGACTTCGATGAAGTAGAAGCCGGTCAGGTGACCCTGCCAGCGCTCTTCCTCGACGTAGCCGCGCGTGTAACCACTGGTGCACGCCGCATCGAAGGACTTGCCGGGGCCGGGCGTCACCACGTCGCCGGTACCGATGCCGCAACCGACGACGTCCATGATGCTGTGGCCCATCGCGGCGCTGCCGGGCTGCAGGCCGAAGCCGGCGAGGCCGGTCGGCAGCGGCACGGTCGGGTCGATCGCAACCGAATCCTTCGGCCGGTACGACACTTCGGAGCCGACCGCGAGCGGCCCGAGCTTCGTGTTGCCGGAGATGCCGAACAGATGCTTGTCCTCGCCGAACTCGTTGAAGTAGCCGAGGCCCAGCGGATTGCCGGCCCCCTGGATCGCCGGGTCGTAGACGAACGAGGTCCACGGCAGCTTGTCGTGGAAATGCACGTAGTAGATGCCGAACTCGGCGTCGAAGGATTCCGGAATCCAGCGCAGCGCGAGGCCGAACTGGCCGGTCTTCTCAGGCGAGCGGTCGGTACGGTACTGCGGCACGATGTTGCCGCCGGGAATCGAGGGGGTGACGAGATCGTCGCCGCAGGTGAAGGCGTCGAAGTTGCCGCACAGGCCGAAACTCGACGGCGCGAACGCATCCAGCTGGCCGCGGCCGACGACATCGGCGCCGGACAGGAAGGTACCGACCGGGTCGAAACGGAAGTCGTTCCACACGAACTGGTAATAACCTTCGACCGACACGTTGTCGGTGACACCGGCATTGAAGTAGAACATCGGCGCCGGACGCAGCACTTCCTTGATCTGGGTGCCCGGCGTGCGGAAACGCCGGATGTCGAGCGCGTTGATCGAATTGATGCCGCCGAGGATGAAGATGTCTTCGCCCCACGACACCACCTGGTTGCCGAGGCGCACCTTCGCGGGCTGGCCGAAGAGGTCGAAGTCCTTCGACACCCACAGGTCGAGCGGCGTGAAATTCAGCTCGGCGACACGCTCGGCCTTCTCGCTCAGGTTGGTGAAGCGGCCGTCATCGATCGCATGGTCGTACAACCACGTGAAGCGGCTCAGGAACTCCCAGCCGTCGCCCCAGCGCAGGCCGATTTCATGCGTGCCTTTGATCGCGGCAGAGGTGACGTCCCACTGGTCGAAGTTCAGGTTGCCGTTGTCGCCGTTCAGGAAATTGAAATCCGGGTTCGCGGCAGGCCCGCCGTCCGGGCCGTGCAGCGCGCGACCGATATCGCCGGTGACCGGCGCGGTGCCGCCGTTGTCGCGGCCGATCAGGCCCCGCATGCGTTCCTGCGTGCGCATCTGCGCACCATAGGACAGCACGGTGTCGACGTTCAGCACGGCGCCGTTGTCGAATTCCCAACGGCGCGCTTCGGCGATCGGCGCCGCCAGAACGGCGCCAACCGCGGCCGCCAGTGCGAGCCGGCGTGCCGGCAGAGAGTGTGTATTGGTCATGGCCCCCCCCGGGGTGTGTTAGCGGCTGCCGACGCGGCGCAGCTGGTTGGCGTCGAATTTCTTCGGATCGATATCGCCATTCTTGCCAGCCAACCAGTCGACCTTGCCTTCCTGCGGCATGTTGTCCGCCATGTAGCGGCCGACGTTCAGGTCATAGCTCGTGTAACCCTGGTAGACGCAGGCGCCGAGTTCCCAGGCCGTGTACGGGTAGGATTCCATCACACGCCAGATCTTGCCCTGCGCGTCGTACAGGTCGGATTGCAGCATCGCCCAGGTGTCCTCGTCGAGGTAGAACTCGCGCTTCGGGAACAGGTGGCGCATGCCGGACTTGATCGTCGCTTCGACCTTCCACACACGGTGCTTCTCGTACCGAATCAGGTCGCGCTGCGGTGCCAGCGGCTTCATGATGTCCGCGAACTTCAGCGAGGTGTCGTTGAAGCGGAAGGTGTTGTAGGTGACGTACATCTCCTGCTTGCCGATGAGCTTGAAGTCGTAGCGGTCCATCGCGCCCGAGTACATCGGGTACTGGTCGACCATCAGCAGGTTTTCGTAGCCCGGCACCGGGTTGTCGTAGGCGAAGGTCGGCGAGCGACGCACGCGTCGCTGGCCCGGGAAGTACAGCCACGCGTCGTTGGACTTGTTCAGGAAGTAGTGCAGCAGGATCAGCTCGCCGACGCGCGCCGCCGGCGACACCACTTCGTTCAGCAGCTTGTACTCGATGCCGCCCTCGGCGAGGGTGGTCTCGCGTTCGTCGCCGAACGGCGTCAGCGTCCACTGCTTCTGCACCAGCGGCACCGGCTTGCGGCCGCCCGGCTCGGAGAAGATCGTCGCGTAGGTTTCGGTACGCCCGGCGCCGCTCCAGCGCAGCTTGTGGTTCCAGATCGCCTCGGCACCGTTCTGCGGAATCGGGAACGGCACGCCGGACGGTGTCGCCGTCTCGAGGCCCCAGCCTGCGGCACCCAGCTTCGCGGTCGTCGCATTCTGTTTCGTACGTTCATAGACGACTTCGGGAAACGCGCAGTTGCGATGCGTCGGAAACACCTGCATCGAGTAGCCGTCGATACCCTGCAGCAGCGCGATCTGGCCGGCCGACAGGAACTGCTTGTGCTGCTCGACGTTCGACGCATCGATCGTCAGCAACGGCTGTTCGGCGGCATACGGGTCGGGACGCGGCTGGCCAACGGCCCAGCCGGCCGGCGCGGTCATCTCGCCGCCGGTCCACTCGGGGATGCTGCCGTCGGCGTTTCCTGCCTTCTCGGCGCCAACGGGCGTCAGTTCGGCGCCGAGTTTCGCGGCGTCGGCCTCGGTCACCGCGGCCCATGTGCTGCCCGCGCAGAACATCGAGACCGCCGCGGCGACACAGGCGCGGCGCGCCCATCGATAGGTGCTCTTGTGCATGTTTCCCCCCTGCGTTGGCGGCGCCGTCGCGCGCGACTGGCCGCCTGATTAGAAAGCTAGTAATCGATCCGGATGCCGAGTTGCTGCAGACGCCCCAGCACCAACTCGCGCACCTTGAAAATCTCGGCCGGCCGTTCGGCCCGCAGCCGCTCGACCTCCGCCTCCGTGAACGGCACGAAGTCCGCCGGCAGCGTGTCCTTGCTGTACTCGAGCAGCATCCAGTTCAGAATCTCGGCGACTTCCGCATTGCTCAGCGGGGAATAGGCGATGCCGGGCACCTGCGTCAGGAACGCGCGCCCTTCCGGAATCCTGGCGAAATGGCCGGGGATCCCGTGCAGGCTCGGCACGTCGTTCGGTTTGCTGCCCGAGCCGTCGGGCAGATGGCAACCGGCACAGTGCAGCAGATAGCTCTGATGGCCGTAGTCGACGGCCTGAGCCGCGCCGCCGACGCTGGCGAGCAGCAGCAGGACCGCCCACTTTCCGCGCATCATGGCCGCGCTTCCCGACCGGCGCCTCAGCCCGGCCGGGCCTCCGACACGCCCAGTGCCACCGCCACCGTGCAATGGTAGGAGTTCGCCTTGTTGCCCATGCACCAGTTGACGTCGTTGTGCACGCCCATGCGATAGGCCGGACGCTCGCCGATGTTGTAGTTGCACATGCAACGGCCGCAGGCGGACACGCCGCAGCAGTCGTTGTAGCTGATCAGGTAGGCCTTGTTGTCATTCGGGTTCTGGCAGGTGCCGACCCAGGTGACCTTGGAGATTTCAGTGCCCGCCGGGCACTGCGAAATGGACCCACCGCAGCAGGTGCAGAGGAAGCCGTCGAGCGCGCAGTAGCGCCAGTATTCGCAGGTGGTGTCGTCGTTGACGTCGCCACCGCCGGCGCCGCCATGTCCACCCGCCGGCGGGTGCGCACCGCCGCCGCCATGGCCGGACGGCGCCGCCTGCGGCGAGCGATCGAACGGCAGCACCGGGAACAGCACCGAAGCACCGAGCAGCGCGCGGCCCAGGCGGGCCATCGCGTTGCGGCGGGAGGTCATGCGCGCCACCTGCCGGGCCTTGCGCTCAAAAAAGTCGTCGAACCATTGCATCGCTGTTACTCCGCTTGCGGCGCTTACGCCGACTTCAGATATTCCTGGACCGAAGACACGCCGAGTTCCTTGGCCGTGAACAGGCTCTCCAGTTGTTCGCGTGAATTCACGAGGCCCTTGGCCTTCACGCGGCCCGCTTCGTCGAGCAGCACTGCGTGGGGCAGGCGGCTGACTTTGAAGGCGAGCCCGAGTTCGGTCGACAGCAGGTACGGGAACTCCTCGAGTTTCGCCTGCTTGTAGAACTTCTCCTGCGCAGCGCGCTCGCCGTCGCTCGCGAGCACGATGCGCAACCAGCCCGCCTCGCTGCGCGCAGTGGACTTGAGAATCGGCAGCAGCTTCTTGCACACCGGACAGGTCGGTGACAGGAAGAACAGCAGGGTCGACGCCGTGGCCTGGCGACCAATCTCGACCCGCCGGCCATCGAGCGCAATCAGATCGAACGCCGGGGCCTGCTCGCCGACTTTCGGACCGGCGTCCATGATCAGCGCCCCGACGGGTGCGACGCGTTCGTACAGGATGCCGACCTGGCGCGACAGCGCGAACACGGCGGCGACGAGTCCGACGACGACGACCGACAGAATCACCACCGCGATGCTCAGGGCTTCGATCATGTACCGTCCCGCAGCGCCGTCAGGCGCGGTTGATTGGCAATCAGCTGGCTCGCGGCGGCGTAGAGCCCCGCCACGAGCAGGCCGCCGATGCAGATGAAAAGATAGTCCAGCCACACGAGCGGACGCGCCGCGGTGGCGACGGTCGCGAAGGCCAGCAGCCCGGTGAAGCCGAGGTTGCGCGCCACCAGCGCCCACGAGAGGGTCTGGTCACCGCTGGCGCCGCCACAGCCGCAGCTGATGCTCGCGCGTCCGCGCAGCAGGTTCACCGCGACCGCCGCGGTGACCAGCAGCAGCAGGCCGACGCCCGCGAGCTGTGGCCAGGGCCGCAGCACCGGCAGCAGCAGCAGCACGCCGATCGCGAGTTCGGTCGCGATCAGCAGCACGGAGGCGCTCGGCACGACCACGCTCGGGATCAGGTCGTAATTCTCCATCGCCGCGGCGAACAGTTCGCGCTCACGCCACTTCGACACCGCCCCGGTGACGAAGATGGCGCCGGCCGCAACGCAGATCACGGCGGCGAGTGCGGGATCGAACAGGTTCATCGTACCGGGCTGCGAACGGCTGATCAGTGCGTTTCGATCAGAATCGGCGCTTCGCCGAAACCGTCGACGCGCTTGCCGACCGCGAGCTTCGGCGTGGTCGAGTAGTTGATCAGGCCCGCGCTCAGCGGATCGATCGCGAACAGCATCGGATTCGCACCACGGCTCACCGCCAGCGCCACCGCGTTGTTGCCTTCGACCCGCTCGACGCGCTGTTTGCTCTTGACGTCGAAAGCCCAGATCTCTTTGGCCGGGTTCTTGTGGCTGCCTTCGGCGCCGGCCGGATGCATCGCGACGTACAGCCGCCCGTTGTCCTTGCTCATCGCGAACGGCTGGTAGCCACCCGGGCGCCAACCGTCTTTCTGATCGTCCGCGCCGAGCAGCGACCACGGCGCGCCGAGGCTCGCGACGGCACCACCGAGGTTCGCGCTCAGGATCTGGCCGTGAAAACTGAGGAAGTGGTAGGTGTCGCCGTCGTTTTCGGTCTGGCTGAAAACGGGATCCTTGTCCGGGTCGAACAGGCGCTCGCTGCGCTGCTGGTCGGTGGGCTTGCCGTCGGCGCCGAGCGTGACGGTCAGCAGGGTCCCGTCGCCGCAGATGGTCGTGAAACGGTTGGCGACGCTCTGTGCCGGGAGGATGCCCCAGCAGCCCGGCGTCGGAATCTCGGTGACGAACTTCTCCGCCTTGCGATCGACGACGGCGAGCGAACTGGCGGGCGTCGCGTTCTGCACGACGATGAAGCGGCCGTCCGGCGTCACCGCGATCGTGCCCTTGTAGGGCAGCGCCTGTGCGTGCTTCGGCGGAATGGAGATTTCGGCCTTGATGGTCAGCGTCTGCGCGTCGTAGACATCGACCTGGTCGGTGCGCGTGCCGCGATTCAGTTTCGCGAGATAGGTCGTCGCGACATAGATCTCGGAGCGATCCGGCGAGAGCGTCGCGAGGCCCGTGAAGCCGGTGCCGATCATGCCGGTGTACTTCAGGGTTTCCCCGTCGACGATGTGCATGCGGCCGTCGACGATGTGCGAGATCGCGACATCCGAGACGTACAGGCGGTAGGGATTGGCGGGCGGGAGTTTGCCCACGGTGATTTCTTCGGGCATCGCTGTCGGCTGTGTCGCCTGTGCGGCCCAGGCGCCCGCCATCAGCATCATGGCCAAACCGCATCGTTTCGCTGTCTGCATCACCTGTTCCCCCGTCTTGGCACGTGCTCTTGGCCGAGCGTCGCGGCCCGGTGTCCGTCGCGCCGGGCCCCAATGTTCGCCCGGACCAGATAATTCTGTCGCTTAGTGTAAGGATTTCGGGCGCCGGCCAATAGCGGAAACTGGCAAGGACCGGTGTCCCGACAGAAGGCGCCGGGCGCGGTTTGTGCGCTGCGCATGCCGGGTGTAACGTGTCCGGACTTCCCCGCCCGTCCGGCATCGAGGTGACAGGCCCGTGACTCTGGCCCAACCACATTGCGCTTCGTCGACGCCGCTGCTGCGGACGGTCGTCAGTGGTGACGCCGATGAGCATGCCGAAAACCTCAGCGCGTGGGATCAGCGCTACGAACAGCTCGGTCGCGGCCGCTTCATCGGCCGCCTCGACGAACTGTGGCTCGATGGCCTGCAGCTGTTCCGGGAACGCACCAGCCATGACGTGCTCGAAACCGGGTCGCCGTGGCCCGGCTCGCGGACCTTCGGCATTCCGCTCGCGATGTGCGGCACGGCCGTCTACTGCGGCAAGCCGATGCCGCCGGACATGCTGCTGACGCTCGGGCCGCAGGATTCCCTCGAATTCCGAACCCCGTCGGTACTCGACATCGTGGGCCTCTCGTGGTCGGCCGACGCGCTCAGCGCCTTCACGCTCGACCTCGAAGGCATCGACATCGAGGACGAACTGCGCGGACGGCGCCTGCTGCCGGTCGCACCGGCCGCGCTCGCCGGCCTGCGCGGCTTCATGACCCACCTGTTCGAACTGCTCGAGACCAGCGCCAGCCAACTCGACAATCCCCAGGTCGCGCGCGGTCTGCGCCACACGCTGCTCGAACGCGTCGTCGGCGCCGTGCGCGATGCCCAGCCGGAACCGCCGCAGACCTTCACCGCGTCGGTGCGCCGCGGCATCGTGCAGCGGGCACGTGACTACGCGCTGTCGCGACCCGATGAGCCTGTGACCGTGGTCGAACTGTGCGGCGCACTCAAAATCAGCCGCCGCACGCTGCAGACCTGCTTTCACGAAATGCTGGGCCTGAGTCCGCACCAGTACCTGCGTACGCTGCGGCTGAACGGCATGCGGCGCGATTTGCGCAGTTCAGTCGTCGGTCAGGTGTCGGTGCAGGAAGTCGCCGCCCGCTGGGGCTTCTGGCACCTGTCGAGCTGCGCCGCCGATTACCGGCGCCTGTTCGGCGAACTGCCGTCCGCGACCTTGCGCGTCGGGCGCTGAACTCAGGCGCCGGGCGCGCCCGCGAGCACGCGCAGGCCCTCGCCCCCCGCCTCGATCCCCACCTTGACGAGCGCCTCGGCGATCAGCGCCACGACGCGCTCGCGCGGATAGCTGGTGCGAGCGGCCAGCGCGACGCGTCGCGCCGGCACCGGCGCGGCAAAGTCGACGACGGCCACCGCCGCGCCCGCGTGCGGGCCGCTGATCGCAGTCTTCGGCAACACGCTGATACCGAGCCCGGACGCCACCATGTGGCGGATGGTCTCGAGCGAATGGCCCTCGTGAATCTCGGCGCGGCGGTTCGCGTCGGGACACGCCAGCGCCACCTGATTGGCAAAGCAGTGTCCGCTGTGCAGCAGCAACAGGCGTTCGCCCGCGAGTTCGCCGGGCGTGACCTGCGTACGCCCGGCCCACGCGTGACGTGGCGGCACGATCACGACGAAGTCTTCGTCGTACAGCGGCGTCACCGTCAGCCCCGGGTATTCGAACGGCAGCGCGATCACGGCCAGATCCAGCCGCCCGTCCTGCAGGCGCGTGGCGAGTTCGTCGGTGGTGCTCTCCAGCAGGTTCAGTTCGAGCGCCGGTGCCACCGCCTGCAGCGCGCGCACCAGCGGCGCAATCAGGTAGGGACCTGCGGTGTGAATGAAGCCGATGCCAATCGGGCCGGCGAGATCGTCGCGCCCGCCGCGCGCCAGGTCCCGGATGCGCCCGACCTCCGCCAGCACGCGTTCGGCCTGGGCAACGATCTGTGCGCCGACGGTGGTCGGCCGCACGTCGGCGCGGCCGCGCTCGAACAGCTTCACGCCGAGTTCGTCCTCGAGTTTCGCGATCGCGAGCGACAGCGCCGGCTGCGTGACGAACACGCGTTCGGCCGCGCGGCGAAAATTGCGTTCGCCGGCGAGCGCGACCACATAGCGGAGTTCGTTCAAGGTCACGTGCGGACAGTCTCCGGCGGGTCGCTGCAGGCGCTCGTGGGCGATAGCCAAATCTTATGATCCTGACAGTATTTCGCAATTGGCACGCGCGGCGAACTGCCGGCACACTAGGTCCCATGACACTGACGGAAGGCACCCGCCGCCCGCCGGTGTGGACGTACCTCTGGCTCACACGGGAGACATGACATGGATATCGGGATCGACGACAAGACACGCGGCAAGATTGCGGACGGGCTCGCCCACCTCCTCGCCGACAGCTACACCCTCTACCTGAAGACCCACGGCTTTCACTGGAACGTGACGGGCCCCATGTTCAACACGCTGCACCTGATGTTCATGGACCAGTACACGGAACTGTGGAACGCGCTCGATCCGATCGCCGAACGCATCCGCGCGCTCGGTCATCCGGCACCGGCGTCTTATTCCCAGTTCGTGAAGCTGTCGAGCATCGAGGAAGAAGCAGGCGTGCCCGGCGCGACCGACATGATTCGCCAGCTGATCGCCGGCCAGGAAGCCATCACGCGCACCGCACGCGGCATCTTTCCAGTCGTCGACAAGGCCGGTGACGAACCGACCGCCGACCTGCTGACGCAGCGCATGCAGATCCACGAAAAGAACGCGTGGATGCTGCGCAGCCTGCTCGAAGGCGGAGAGCAGGCGCTGCCGGCCACGGGCAAGCGCAAGAAGAAGTAGGGCCCGGCGCGGGCGTCGCTACTCTTCTTCGTACGGTTCGACGAGACTCGCGTCCAGCGTATAGCCCGCATGCGCGACATCGGTCTGCTGCGCTTCCACGCGCAGCCGGCCGGTGACCCACACCATGTCGAAGGCTTCCTTGATGGGCGCGCCCTGCGGCGAGCGCACGAGCACGATCTGGTTCGACGGCGGCGGCGGCACGTGAATGCAGGCACCATAGTACGGCACGAGAATGAATGACTTCGCCGTCTTCGTGTCCGACTCCAGCGGAATGGCAAAGCCGGGAAGACGCACGTCGGTGCCATCGAGCGATTGGACGACCGGCGCGTTCTTCCACAGGTCCTGCAGCTTCTGCATCAGTTCGGCCGCGCGTGGATCACCGTCCTCGAGCGTCGACAGATCGGCGTCGCCGAACAGCTTGTCGGGCTGGTAGTCGGCCGGCATCAGATCGTCCCAGGTAATCTCCTGTGGCGCCGCGTCGGGTGCGGCTGCACACAGGCCGAGCCAGCCGAGCAGCGTCGCCAGGATCACGATTCGAGTCATCGGTGTCCGTCCGTTCATAGTTTGATGGTGAGACCGTCGGCGAGCGAATAGCGGTAGACGCGCAGCGCCGGCACGAGCCCGGCGATGAAACCGGCGAGCAGCACGGCGCCCAGCAGCGTCAGCTCATGCCACGACGGCGGCCAGCCCGCGATGCTGAGACCTACCCGCGCATTGAGCAAGGGCAGCACGAGCAGCAGCAAGGCCTGCAGCAGCAACAGGCCGAGGCCGATGCCGGCGACGGTCAGCAGCAGCGCTTCCCCGAGCACGAGGCCGAAGATCTGGACGTAGCGCGCGCCGAGCGCGCGCAGGATCGCCATTTCCCGGCGTCGCTCGTTGAGGCCCGTCATCAGCGCCGTCATCATCGCCAGCAGCCCGCACACGACGACCAGCGCGGCGACGCCGAGCAGCACATGCTCACCGACCGCGAGCAGGTCCCACAGCTGCTGGGTCGTCAGCGCGGGCAGAATCGCCATCAGCGGTTCGTCGCTGAATTCATTGATCGCGCGCTGGACATTGAACAGCTGCGTCTTCGACTTGAGCCCGACCATCACCGCGGTCACCGATTTCGGCGTCAGCGCGCGCGCGCGGACCTCGGCGGCGGACAGGCGCAGGCCCGGCACCGGGCCACCGGCGAACCAGTCGGCGTGAATGGCCTCGATGCCGCGCAGACCGACATGCACCGTGCGATCGACCGGCGTACCGGTCGGCGCCAGGATGCCGCGCACGACGAAGGGCTTGTCCGCGTGCTCGGCAAAACTCGCCTTGCCCGCGCCGTGGGCCAGTGTCAGCGTGTCACCGACCGTGTAGCCGTAACGCCGCGCGACGTCGGCACCGAGCACGGCGTCGAAGACATCGTCGAAGACGGCGCCCGCGGCGAAGCGCAGCGGCGTGCCACCGGCATGGCGGTAGTGCTCGAAATAGGACACCTCCGTACCGAGCACACGAAACCCGCGATGGGAATCACCGAGCGACAGCGGCACGGTCCACGCGACTTCGGGGCGTGCGGCGAGCGCCAGGTAACTCCGCCAGCTGACATTGTTGGTGGCGTCTCCGATCCGGAACACGCTGTAGAGCAGCAGGTTCACCGCCGATCCGCGCGCGCCGACGATCAGATCGGTGCCGCTCAGAGTGTCGGTGAAACTGGCACGCGCATCCGTGCGCAGACGCTCGACGCCCAGCAGCAGCACCACGCTCAGCGCGATCGACAGCACGACGAGCGCGGCGGTCGACCGCCGATTCCACACGCTCTTGCGCGCGAGCGTCAGCATGCTCATGGCGGCGTTGGCGCGGGTGCGAAGCGGCGCAGGTCGACTTCGCGATCGAAGGCGGCGGCGAGCTGACGATCGTGACTGACGAACAGCAGCGCACTGCCGGCCTCGACCACCTCCTGCAGCAGCAGCGTGACGAACTCCGTGCGCAGATCGGCGTCGAGCGCCGACGTCGGCTCATCGGCGACGATGACAGGCGGGCTACCGATCAGTGCGCGCGCGGCGGCGACCCGCTGCTGCTGTCCGACCGAGAGCTCCGTCGCGGGCCGGCGATGCAGTTGCGGATCCGTGAGTCCGAGCCGGCCGAGCAGACGAACCGCCTCACCGGCGGGCGTGCCGGAGCGCCTGGCGGCCCGCTGCGCGCGCGCGGCGGAGAACTCGCAGCTGAGCAGTACATTCTCGAGCACCGACAGGTAGGGCAGCAGATTGAACAGCTGGAACACGATGCCGAAGTGATCGGCGCGGAACCGATCGCGAGCGGCGCCGCGCAAGTGATCGATGCGCGTGTCGAGGATCCGCACGCAGCCCTCGGTCGGCTGCGCGATCCCGGTGATGAGGGACAGCAGGCTGGTCTTGCCGCTGCCGCTCGGTCCGGCCAGGAACACGCTTTCACCACGCGCGATCGCCAGGCGCGGGATGTCGAGCACCCAGTCGCGCGTCGGCTGCCAGCGGAAGCGCAGATCCTCGATCGCAATCGCCGACGCAGCGTCGCTCACCGACCGATACCGTGTCGGCACGCACTTCGCGTTAGGATAGCGTTCAGCGCCGTTGCTGAGCGTGGCATCGCCCCGGACTCCGCGATTCAATCAGAGGCGGCATCATAGGCACTTGGCGCCACTGCGCCAACGGCGCGCCAGCGCTGCTCTTCCATCCTGTCCGGGCGATCTGCGTGAACGATATGACCACGGAAACTGCGAGCGAAGAAGTGTCGACAGCGGCGACGCTCGATCCCGTCTGCGGCATGACGGTCGATCCCGCGCATGCCCGCGCCCGGCGCGAATGGGAAGGCCGCGTGTTCCAGTTCTGTTGCACGGGCTGCGCAGTGAAGTTCGATGGCGATCCGGCCGGCTACGCCAGCGGCAGCGCGCGCGCGCTGCCGGCAGTGAAAGCGCACGCAGTTCCCTCGACGCCGGGCGATGTCGCGCCGACTGCCGCCTATGTCTGTCCGATGCACCCGGAGGTCACGAGCGACCGACCAGCGGACTGTCGCCTGTGCGGCATGGCGCTGGAGCCGACGCGCCCGACGCTCGACGACAGCGAGAGTCCCGAACTGCGGGATTTCAGGCAGCGCCTGCTGTGGACGCTGCCGTTGTCGCTGAGCGTGCTCGTGCTGGCGATGGGAGGAGGCGCGGCACTGCCGTCGTCGCTGCAACCTGCGCTGCCGTGGGTGCAAGGGGTGCTCGCGAGCCCGGTCGTGATGTGGGCGGGCTGGCCGATCTTCAAGCGCGCGTCGCAGTCGCTGGCGCAACGCGCCGCGAACATGTGGACGCTGATCGGGATCGGCACCGCGAGCGCCTATCTCTACAGCATCTTCGCCCTGCTCGCACCGGGCTGGCTGCCGGCAGCGGCGACGCATCACGGCGGCATGACGGTGTACTTCGAAGCGGCCGCGGTGATCGTGTCACTGACGCTGCTCGGGCAGGTGCTCGAGGGCATGGCGCGCGCCCGCACGGCCGACGCGCTGCGCGCCCTGCTTGCCCTGCGTCCACCGCAGGCGTTGCGAATCGGCGACGCCGGCGCCGAGACGCTGATCCCCGTCGAAGACGTGCAGGTCGGTGACCGCCTGCGCGTGCGGCCCGGCGAGCAGGTGCCGCTCGATGGCATCGTCGTCGACGGCGCGAGCGAAATCGACGAATCGATGCTGACGGGCGAGGCGTTTCCACGCGAGAAGCGCGTGGGCGATGCCGTGGTCGGCGGCACGTTGAACGGCCACGGCAGCCTCGATTTCCGCGTGACCAAAGTCGGCGACGACACCGTGCTCGCGCGCATCGTCGAACTCGTGCTCGAAGCGCAGCGTACTCGGGCGCCGCTGCAACGGCTCGCCGACAGGATCGCGGCCTGGTTCGTGCCGACGGTGGTGCTCGTGGCGGTGCTCTCGCTCGTCGGCTGGGGCCTGTTGGGCCCGGCGCCGTCGTGGCAGCTGGGCCTGTGGCACGCAATCAGCGTGCTGATCATCGCCTGCCCGTGCGCCCTGGGACTGGCGACACCGATGTCGGTGATGGTGGCCACCGGCCGCGCCGCGCAGGGCGGCGTGCTGTTCAGGGATGCTGCGGCGATTGAGCGTCTCGCCGCGGCGACCCTGCTGCTGATCGACAAGACCGGCACGCTGACCCTCGGGCGGCCCACGGTGACGGCCATCGTGCCGGCCGGCAGCTTCGACGAAGCTGCCGTGCTCGTCGCCGCGGCCAGCGTCGCCGCGCGCTCCGAGCATCCGTATGCGCGGGCCATCGCGCGCTGCGCGAACGAGCGGGCCCTGCGCCGCAATGCCGCGGCGGGTTTCAAGGCCAGCGCCGGCGCCGGCATGGAGGCGCTGGTGCTGGGCAAACGCGTGCAGGTCGGATCGGCGGGATTCACCGGGCAGGCGGAATCCGCCGCGCAGATCGGTGCCTGGCGGTCCGCTGGCGCGACGGTGGTGTTCGTCAGTATCGACGGCGAGCCCGCCGGGATGCTGGCGCTGAGCGACAGCCTCAAGCCCGGCGCCCAGGTCGCGCTCGATGCGCTGCGCGCAGACGGTATCGCCGTCGAGATGGCGAGCGGCGACGCGGCGGCCACAGTTCAGCGCATCGCCGCCGACGTCGGTATCGACGTCGTGCACGCGGCGCAAAGCCCGGCCGACAAGGCGGCACTGGTCGCGGCCCGCCGTGCGGCCGGCCATCACGTCGCCATGGCCGGTGATGGCATCAACGACGCGCCGGCGCTCGCCGCCGCCGATGTCGGCATCGCGATGGGCAACGGCACCGATGTCGCGATCGCCGCCGGCGACATCACGCTGGTCGCGGGCCATCTCGACGCGATCGTACGCGCCCGCGTCATTGCCCGCGCTGCCGTGCGCAACATGCGGCAGAATCTCGGCCTCGCGTTCTGTTACAACGCACTCGGCATTCCGATTGCGGCCGGTGCCTTCGCGTCGTTCGGCATCCAGGCGTCGCCGATGATGGCAGCGCTCGCCATGAGCCTGTCGTCCGTGTCCGTCGTTGGCAACGCGTTGCGCCTGAGGTCAGCCTGATGCTTCGGGTCGCGACGTTCGTCTGGTGGCTGGGCCCTCTCCTCGCGTTGACCATGCCGGTCCGGGCGGCAGAGCTGACGGTGTTCAGCGCCGCCAGCCTCACCGATATCCTGCCGGCGCTGGCACGCGATTACGCCCGTGACAGTGGTGACCGGATCAGATTCTCGTTCGGCGCATCTTCCGCGCTGGCGCGCCAGATCGAGGCCGGCGCGAGCGCCGACGTCATCGTCTCGGCCGACGACGACTGGATGGACTACCTGGCCGAGCGCGATCTGCTGCAGCCGGGGACGCGCGCGATCGTCGCCGGCAATCGGCTCGTGCTGATTGGCGCGCGCAGCGTGCGCACGGAACGGGTCGAATTCAGTCGCGAACTCGATCTGCGCGCACTGCTCGGTGACGGCCGGCTCGCGCTCGGCGATCCCGCGCACGTGCCGGCCGGCCGCTATGCGCAGGCCGGCCTCGAGAAGCTCGGCCTCTGGGCTTCGGTGCAGGATCGGCTCGCCCCGGCCGAATCGGTGCGCGTCGCGTTGATGTACGTCGTGCGGGGGGAAGCCCCGCTCGGTTTCGTGTATGCGACCGACGTGCGGGGCGTCTCGGCGGTGCGGGTGCTGGGAGAACTGCCGACCGATCCGGCTGCGCCGATACACTACCCGGCAGCGGCGCTGCGCCGCGCCTCGTCCGGCTCGGCAGCGGCGTTCGTCACCTATCTGCGCAGCCCGGCGGCACGCGCGATCTGGGCAGCGCACGGCTTCACCGTCGCCGCCGCTTCGTCCGCGGCAGCGCCGTGAGCGGTCGCGTCAGCGTGCGGCCGCCGCGGGTTGACCGAACACGTCATAGAGCGTCGTGATATCGAACGGCTTGCTGATGCAGCGCTCGGCACCGGCCTCGAGCGCGCGGGCGTTATTCTCCGGCGACGGGAAACCCGTCATCGCAATCACCCGGATGCCGCGGGTGACCGGATCGGACTTCAGGCGCCGGCAGACTTCGAAACCGTCGAGACCGGGCATCATCAAATCCATCAGCATGATCTCGGGCACGAACTGCTGCACCTTGATTCCCGCGTCGAAGCCGTCGACTGCCGTTTCGATCACCAGGTCGCGATGCTCATCGAGCATCTCGCGGATGAGCGTCACGAGCTGCGGATCGTCGTCGACGATCAGCAGACGCGAGGCAGCGCCGGCGCTCTTGTGCTGCAGGCTCAGCCCGTTGTCCCGCGCGAAGCGCTCGATTTCATGGCGCATGAAGCGGCGATGGCCGCCGAGCGTCAGTTCGGCCTTCAACAGTCCCTTGGCGGCCCATTGGCGCACCGTGATGGGTGACACCATCAACAGCGAGGCCACTTCGGTGGGCGTCAGATATGGTTTGCGTTTCTGCACGCTGGCTACGTCCTTGAGTCGTTGTACCGGTTATATCGGTCACACCGGATGAATCGTTTAGCCCGTTCGCTCACGGCGGTGCCCGCAGGGCCCTTCCAGCGCCCGACGCGGGCTGCTCCATCGGGCGTGCACCCGCAGGGACGGCGCGTGCCGCCAGCCCGCGCAACGGGCGGCCCGACCCGGCGCCGACCACGCCGATGCCCGGGTGGTGTCGCGCGGCCGAGCGCTCAGATCCGGGTGCGGCGGGCGGTGGTCCCGCGCCGGCGGCCGGGCCGGCACGACTTGGCGTGCCGATCGGCGATTGCTGTAATGGCGGCATGAGCGCGATCGACTGGAGTGAGGTGCTGGGTCTGAGCCTGCGGGTAGCGGCCGTCGCGACCGTGGCCAGCCTGCTGCCGGCGATTCTGACCGCCTGGCTGCTGGCCCGCTGCCGTTTTCCCGGTCGAACCCTGCTCGATGCGCTGGTCCATGCGCCGCTGGTGCTGCCGCCCGTGGTCGTCGGCTATTTCCTGCTGCTGCTGTTCGGCGCGCACGGCGTGCTGGGCCGCTGGCTGCATGAAGCCTTCGGCATCCGGCTCGCGTTCACCGCCTCAGGGGCCGCGCTGGCCGGCGCGGTGATGGGCTTTCCGCTGATGGTGCGCTCGATCCGGCTCGGACTCGAAGCCGTCGACCGCGGACTCGAAACCGCCGCACGCACCCTCGGCGCCGGCCCCTTCGACGCCTTCGTGACAGTCACCCTGCCGCTGATGCTACCCGGCATCCTGGCCGGGCTGGTGTTGACCTTTGCTGCCTGCCTCGGCGAATTCGGTGCGACGATCACCTTTGCCGCGAACATTCCCGGCGAGACGCGCACGCTGACGCTCGCGATCTACACCGCTCTGCAGACCCAGGGCGGCGAGGCGGCAGCGGCGCGGCTCGTCGCCGTGTCCCTGGGGCTCGCGATTGCGGCGCTGCTGCTGGCCGAATGGAGCAACCGCCGTCTGCGCGCGTGGCTGCACGCGCCGTGCTGAAGCTGGATTTCACGACACGACGCGGCGATTTCGCGCTGACGGTCGACGCCGAGCTGCCGGGCCTCGGCATCACCGGCGTGTTCGGCCGCAGCGGTGCGGGCAAGTCCACGCTGATCGACACCATCGCCGGCATCGCGCGGCCCGACCGCGGGCGCGTGACGCTCGGCGAGCGGAGCTTCGTCGACGTCGAACGCAAGGTGTGGACCCCAATCGAACAGCGACGGGTCGGCTACGTGTTCCAGGACGCCAAACTGTTTCCGCACCTGCGCGTGCTGGCCAATCTGCGCTACGGCGCGCAGCGCGCGCGCGACGGCCAGCGCGGCGCGGACTGGGAGCGGGTGCTCGAGGTGATGGATCTCGGCGCGCTGCTGACGCGCTGGCCCAATTCGCTGTCGGGCGGCGAGCGGCAACGCGTCGCCATCGCGCGCGCCCTGCTCGCGCGGCCCGAGCTGATGCTGATGGACGAGCCGCTCGCCTCGCTCGACGCGCCGCGCAAGGCCGAAATCCTCCACTATATCGAGCGCCTGCGTGACGAATACCCGATGCCGGTGCTGTTCGTCAGCCACTCGGTCGACGAGATGGTGCGGATTGCCGATCACCTGCTGCTGCTCAATGCGGGGCAGGTCGTCGCCAGTGGCCCGTTTCTCGAACTGGTGTCGGATACCGGCCTGCAGCCGCACCTCGGCCGGTTCGAGGCAGGCAGCGTCATCGAGTGCACCGTCAGCAGCCACGATGAAGCCTTCGAGCTGAGCACGCTGACGTTCAGCGGCGGCAGCCTGCGCGTGCCGCGGCTCGCACTGCCGCTCGGCACGCGACTGCGAGCCCGCCTGCGGGCGCGCGATGTGGCGCTCGCCACGCGCGATCCGTCGGACCTGTCGATCACCAATCGCGTGCACGGACGCATCATCGACCTCGTCCAGCGCGAGGGCCCCTATCTGGACGTGGTGGTGGACGCGTCAGGCACGCGACTGCTGGCCTTGGTCACCCGGGAATCCTGTCAACGCCTGGGCCTCGCGCTGGGCACGCCGGTCGTCGCGCTGATCAAGGCGGTCGCGCTCGACAGTCGCGCCGTGGGCTATACGCGGCGAGCGCGCTGAGGGCGGAGGGCGCAACAGCGACCGCCTGCGGTGTGGCGTGGCGTGTCCCGATGCCTCGCGCGGGCGCGCCGGTTGGCGCCGGTCGGTCAGAGCGAGGGGCGGCGGGCACCCGTCAGGCGCCCGTTCCAGTAGCTGTTCGACATCGCCGAGATGATCACCCGGCCCGTGCGCGGGCTCGGGGCATGTACGAAGCGACCGTCGCCGAGATAGATGCCGACATGGGAGTACGGATTGCCCTGGGTGTTGAAGAACACGAGGTCGGCCGCCTGCAGGTCGGTGAGGGGGATCTGCGGCAGTTGTGCCGCCATCGACGCGGCATTGCGCGGCAGCTCGAAATCGAAGGTGCCGAAGACGTGCTGGACGAGTCCGCTGCAATCGAAGCCCCGCGTCGGCGACTGGCCGCCGGAGACATAGGGTTTGCCCTGCATGCTCGCGGCGTAGGCCACGAGGCCGAGCGTGTCGAGATCGCCAGTCGGGACGCGGGCGGGCGCCGGCGGTGCGGGGCGCGGCATCGCCACTGCCGGCACCTCGGGCGCGGGCCCCAGCAGCGAACAACCGCTGACGAGCAGGGCCAGCAGCGGCAGCAGCAGGCGGGCGCACCGGGTAGCGGTCGACAGGGCTCGCGTCACGGGCGGACTCCAATCATGAGACGGATCTGAATTAAAGCGCATAAGCTTGCTATTTTCATGGATAATTTTCGATATTCAAGGCCCAGCCCCCAAGTCCGGCACGGCTCGGGCTGCGGGGCGGGCCTGCAACAGCAGGCGCTGTTCGGCGCGTGTCGCACCCGTTTGGACAGGCTTGACGAAGACTTCGAATGCTGATTGTGCACAGCACCCCGCCCAAATTGGGGCCAATGCCTAAAGTTCGGTGAATGTGTTGTCCCAGCGGGTGATAAATGCTTTATAAGTCTATAATTTTACTTAAATTATTGAATTTGTCGAAAATTTATCCAATTCAACGGAATTCATGCATCGCTGCCGCACTAAGCGCCGCTTTTCGCACTCTATCAACAGACTTATCCACAGAATCTGTGAGTAAGTGGGGACGTTGCCTCACGGGTGTGGACAAGGCTAAGGTGCCGTCCATGTCACCCGTCGGACTATGCTCACCCCCCGCCCTGTGCACCCTGTCGCTCGTGCTGGCCCTGTTCAATCCAGCCAGCGGAGCGTCGGAAGCCGCCGGCAGTGAAGCGGCCGGCGCACTCGTGTTCGAGGAACAGCTCGATGGCAAGTGCCAGATTCTGAGCGAAGGTGGCAAGCTCGTTGTCCTGCGCAACACTCACGCCGGGCGAACGGTGCGCTACCGTCTGATCCGGCTGTTCGCCAATGTGCCGCAGAGCCGCATCGACGGCGAAATCGAGCCCGGCGGCGCCCCCCAGAAACTGGGCTGCAACCGGGTTGGCGGACGTCAACAGTCATGGAAAATCGAGCGCGCCGCGCTCGTGGAGCAAACACCTTGATCAGAACTTGCCGATCCTGCTGGATGGCGCCGCTGGCGCTGCTCGCCCCGCTCGCGGTCGCGGCGGCGGCACCGCCCGAGTATCGCGAACCGAGCGAAATGACGGTCGAAGAACGCTCGACGATCATGCAGCGCATGAACGACTACAACGGCTGTGTGTACAAGGAAGCGATGGCACGGGTCGACAAGCTGCCGGACATTCGACAGGCCGCAGACGAAGGGATGTCGGCGTGTCAGGGGACGCTGGACACCGTCGAACAGGCGATTGCGGGCTTCAATTTCAGCCCGGAGTTCGCGGAGCAGTTCCTGCATCACACGCAGAGTCGCGCCGTGAAGATGCTGATGCCGGAACTGTCGCTGCGCAAAGGCGGCCAGTAACGGCCACCCGGTCCCTCACACAGGCAGACCGGCGTTCGGGGCCGGCACGACCACCATGTGGCCGGCCAATGGCGCCAGTTCGTGCAGCGCACGTTCGTAAACCCCGCGTTTGAACGGCACGACATAGCGCAGGGAATCCCAGTAGCCGATCCAGCGCCAGCGGTCGAACTCCGGTTCGGGCGCGCAGCGCAGATCGACGCGATCATCGGTCGTCAGCAGACGCAAAATGTACCAGCGCTGCTTCTGCCCGATGCAGAGCGGTTGCTGGTCATGCCGGATGAAACGTTTCGGGAGACGGTAGCGGAGCCAGCGCCGGGTGCAACCGATGACTTCGACGTCGGCGGGTCCCAGCCCCACCTCTTCCCACAGTTCGCGGAACATCGCCTGGTCGAGGCTTTCGTCGGGATTCACGCCCCCTTGCGGGAACTGCCAGGCGGACATTCCGATGCGCCGCCCCCAGAAGACCTGGCCCTGGGCGTTGAGCAACACGATGCCGACGTTGGCCCGGAAACCCTGCGCATCAATCATGATGGTGGCTGGGGCCGCTGGATCACGGCCCGTCGCTGTCTCTTCTATTGATTCGTCCCGTCAGGCCGGCGCGGGGCCGGCCTTTCGGGCGATTCTGGCTGAAGCAGCCGCGGTAAGCAATTCGCCGGGCGGATCCCGGCGCGCTGCATCAGTTGACGAGCTTCTGGATGGCGTCGCGCTCTTCCTTCAACTCGTTCTCGGTCGCGGTCATGCGGCTGCGGCTGAACTCATCGACCGGCAGGCCCTGCACGATCTCGTAATCGCCGCCCTTGCAGCGCACCGGGAAGGAGTACATCAGGCCCTTGTCGATGCCATAGCTGCCGTCGCTCGGCACCGCCATGCTGGTCCAGTCGTCGCCGGAGGTCCCGGCGACCCAGTCGCGCATGTGCTCGAGGGCGGCGTTCGCCGCCGACGCCGCGCTCGACGCGCCACGGGCATCGATGATCGCCGCGCCACGCTTGGCGACTTTCGGGATGTAGTCGTTCTCGTACCACGCACGATCGACCACCGACAGCGCAGGCTTGCCGTCGACCGTCGCCTGGCTCAGGTCCGGATACTGGGTCGTGGAGTGATTGCCCCAGATCATCAGTTTCCTGATGTTGCCGACCGTGGTGCCTGCCTTCTGCGCCAGCTGGGCCACTGCGCGGTTGTGATCGAGACGCGTCATCGCGGTGAACTGGCGCGGGTTGATGTCGGGCGCGTAGGTCATGCAGGTCCAGGCGTTGGTGTTCGCCGGATTGCCGACGACCAGCACCTTGATATCGCGGCTCGCGTGATCGTTGATGGCCTTGCCCTGCACCTTGAAGATGCCGCCGTTCGCCGCCAGCAGATCGCTGCGCTCCATGCCCGGGCCGCGCGGCTTCGCGCCGACCAGCAAGGCGTAGTTCGTGTCCTTGAACGCGACATTCGGGTCATCAGTGATGTCGATCGAATCGACGAGCGGAAAGGCACAGTCGTCGAGTTCCATGACGACACCCGCCAGCGCCTTCATCGCGGGCGTGACTTCCAGCAACTGCAGGCGCACCGGCTGATCCGGGCCGAGCATCTGTCCCGAGGCAATACGGAACAGCAGGGAATAGGAAATCTGGCCGGCGGCGCCGGTGACGGTAACGCGTGCGGGTTTTTTCATTTCACGGTCTTCTCGGTTGATGTCTTGTGGTTGATCACTTGCGTTGCGCGACGGCCACGTAGTCGCGCTGCTTGGCGCCGATATACAGCTGGCGCGGACGTCCGATGCGGAAGTCGCCATCGCCCAGCATTTCCATCCACTGCGCGATCCAGCCGGCGGAACGTGCCAGCGCGAACATCGGCGTGAACATGCTGGTCGGAATATTCAGCGCCTGGTAAATCAGGCCCGAATAGAAATCGACATTCGGATAGAGCTTGCGCGAGATGAAATATTCGTCTTCCAGCGCAATGCGCTCCAGCTCCATCGCGATTTCGAACATGGGCTGATCGAGATTCATGGAATCCAGCAGGTCGTGGCAGGCCTGGCGGATGATCTTCGCGCGCGGATCGTAGTTCTTGTAGACGCGGTGACCGAAGCCCATCAGGCGCACGTTGTCGTTCTTGTCCTTCGCGCGATCGACGAACTTGCGGATGTTCTTCACATCGCCGATTTCCTGCAGCATTTCGATCACCGCCTCGTTCGCGCCACCGTGGGCCTTGCCCCACAGCGTCGCGATGCCGGCGGACACGCAGGCATACGGATTGCTCTCGGCGCTGCCGGCGAGGCGCACCGTCGAGGTGCTGGCGTTCTGCTCGTGATCGGCGTGCAGGATCAGCAGCAGGTTCATTGCGCGCAGCGCAACGGGATTCGCGACATACGGCTCGGTCGGCCACGAGAACATCATGTACATGAAGTTCTCGACGTATTCGCGCGAATTGTCCGGATACACGAACGGCAGACCGGACTGGTAGCGATACGTCTTCGACACCAGGTTCGGCATTTTCGCGATGATGCGCTTGGCCGTCATCAGGCGATGTTCGGGGTTATAGATGTCGGTCGTGCTGTGATAGTAGGACGCAACCGCCGCGCAGACGCCGGCCAGCACCGACATCGGGTGCGCATCGTAGCGATAGCCCTGGTAGAAGCGCGACAGATGCTCGTGCGTCATGCTGTGCATCTTGATCGAGTGCGTCCAATCGTCGAGCTGCGCGGCATTCGGCAGTTCGCCGTTGACCAGCAGGTAGCTGACTTCGAGGAAACTGGATTTCTCAGCCAGTTGTTCGATCGGATAGCCCCGATGCAGCAACACGCCCTCTTCGCCGTCGAGATAGGTGATTGCGCTGCGGCAACTCGCCGTCGACGCATACCCGATGTCGAAGGTGAACATGCCCAGTTCTTTGTAGAGATTCTTGATGTCGATGACCGGGGCGCCATATTCGCCCACGTGGACCGGGCACTCCACTGACTTGCCGGAAACGTTGTCGGTAATGGTCACAGATCGAGTTGCCATAGATGCCTCTTCATGGAGTTTCGAGATGCCCGGACGCGCGCACAGCGGTGTGCATCGCACAAGACTATAAGAATACCCGTCCGTATGGAGGGCCATCAAGCACGGCACTTCAGGGTGCAGCGCCGGTAATGCCCTTCGTCAAACCTGATTAATCGCTGCAAAAATCGGTCCGAACTGATTGCCAAAGGGTGACTTCAGGTGCCTGATGATCAAAGATCTGAAGTCCGTTGCCGACACAGTGGCAAGCCCCGTTAGCGACCGTTGGCCCGGAAGACTAAACCGCAGTCCCAGTACTGTCAGAGGAAGAAAATGCAGCCCCCCTCCTGCCTGTTCAGCGGCAATGCCGCCTTCATCGAAGACCTTTACGAACGTTTCCTCGCCGATCCGAATGCCGTCGACACCGGCTGGCGCGACTATTTCAGCAGCCTGCAGACCGATGCGGGCGCGCCGGACCGCCCTCACGGCCCCGTCCGCGAACGCGTGCAGGCGCGTGCGCTCAGCCATCGGGGCGCCGCCGCCGCACCACAATCGGGCGCTGCCGACGACGGCAAACAGGTTTCCGTGCTCCAGTTGATCAACGCGCACCGCTTCATGGGCCACCGACAGGCCCGCCTGGACCCACTGAACCAGCACGAACGCCCGCACGTCGCGGAACTCGATCTGGCGTTTCACGGGCTCACGGACGCCGATCTGGCACGTGAATTCAACACCGGCTCACTGGCCGGCATCGACAGCGGGCGCACACCGCTGGCCCGCATCCTCGAAATCGTGCGCACCACTTATTGCGGGACTATCGGTGCCGAGTACATGCACATCGTCGAAACGGCCCAGAAGCGCTGGATTCAGCAGCGGCTGGAGCCGATTCTCGCCCGGCCGGCCTTCGACGCCGACAAGAAGCGGCAGCTGCTGGAGCGACTGATTGCAGCCGGCGCCCTCGAGGAATACCTCCATACGAAGTATGTCGGGCAGAAGCGCTTCTCGCTCGAAGGCGGTGAAAGCGCCATTCCGCTGCTCGACCAGGTCGTCGAACACGGCGGCACGCACGGCGTCAAGGAGATCGTGATCGGCATGGCCCATCGCGGGCGCCTGAACGTGCTGGTCAACATCGTCGGCAAGCATCCGTCGAAGCTGTTCGAGGAGTTCGAGGGCAAGAGCCGCGAAGCGCGCCTCGGCGACGTCAAGTATCACCTCGGCTATTCGTCCGACATCGCGACGCCGGGCGGCTCGGTGCACGTCACGCTGGCGTTCAACCCGTCGCATCTGGAAATCATCAATCCGGTCGTCGAGGGCTCGGTCCGTGCCCGTCAGGACCGCCGCGGCGACGTCGAACGCAACCAGGTGCTGCCGCTGCTGATTCACGGCGACGCCGCGTTCGCGGGCCAGGGCGTCGTCATGGAAACCCTGAACCTGTCGCAGACGCGCGGCTATTCCACCGGCGGCACCCTGCACCTGATCATCAACAACCAGATCGGCTTCACGACCAGCGACCCGCTGGACTCACGTTCGACGCTGTACTGCACCGACGTCGCGAAGATGGTGCAGGCCCCGATATTCCACGTGAACGGCGACGACCCGGAAGCGGTGGCGCTGGTCGCGCAAATCGCGCTCGATTTCCGCATGGAATTCAACAAGGACGTCGTCATCGACCTCATCTGCTATCGCAAGCACGGCCACAGTGAGGCTGACGAACCGGCGGCCACGCAACCAGTGATGTACCAGCACGTGCGCCAGCATCCTGGCGTGCGCAAGCTCTATGCGGATCGGCTCATCGCCGAGGGCGTGATCAAGGCCGGCGAAGACGACGAAATGACGAAGCGCTACGTCACTGCGCTGGAAAACAACGTGGTGGTGTCACGTCCGTATGCGAACGTCAACGACACGCGGTTCCTGATCAACTACGAACCGTATCGCAACACGCACTGGCGCGATGCCGTCGACACGGCGCTGTCGCCCGAACGGGTGCAGGCGCTGACGGCCCGCATCACCCATTACCCCGAACAGTTCGAACTCCATCGCGCGGTGAAGAAGGTGGTCGAAGATCGGCGCAAGATGGGCCGGGGTGAGATGCCGCTCGACTGGGGCTACGCGGAAACCCTCGCCTACGCCGGCCTGCTGACCGAAGGCAACCCGGTGCGCATCTCGGGCCAGGACAGCGGCCGCGGCACGTTCTTCCATCGGCACGCGGTCCTGCACGACACCAAGACCGGCGACACCTTCCTGCCACTGCAGAACATTTCGACCGACCAGGCGAGCTTCCTCGTCATCAATTCGACGCTCTCGGAAGAGGCCGTGCTCGGCTTCGAATACGGCTATTCGAGCGCCGAACCCCGCTCACTCGTGATCTGGGAAGCACAGTTCGGCGACTTCGCCAACGGTGCGCAGGTGGTGATCGATCAGTTCATCGCGTCCTGCGAGGAGAAGTGGGGCCGCTTCTGCGGTCTGGCGATGTTCCTGCCGCACGGCTATGACGGCCAGGGTCCGGAGCATTCTTCCGCCCGCCTCGAGCGCTACCTGCAGCTGTGCGCCGAAGACAACATGCAGGTGGTGTATCCGACGACACCGGCGCAGATGTTCCATCTGATCCGGCGCCAGGCCCTGCGCCCTTACCGCAAGCCGCTGGTCGTGATGAGCCCGAAGAGCCTGCTGCGGCACAAGCTGTCGGTGTCCTCGCTCGAGGACATCCAGCAAGGTGCGTTCCGCCCGGTGATCGACGAGGTCGACGATCTGAATCGCAAGCGCGTGACGCGGCTGCTGTTCTGCAGCGGCAAGGTCTATTTCGATCTGCTCGAAGCGCGTCGCGAGCGCGACCAGACTGAGTGCGCGATCATTCGCATCGAGCAGCTCTATCCGTTCCCGCGCGATGAGATTCTCGCGATCGCGGCGACCTATCCGAACGCCAAGGAAGTCATCTGGGTGCAGGAAGAGCCGCGCAACCAGGGCGCGTGGAGCGTGATGCTGTCACGTCGTCATCTCGGCGGCTGCTTCCCGGCCGACGTGCCGCTGTTGTGCGTGGCGCGTCCCTATTCGGCATCGCCGGCAGTGGGCTATTACGCGCTGCACGTCAAACAGCAGCAGGAACTCGTCGACGAAGCGCTGCGCCCGACGCGCCAGCCAAGCGCCGCGGGCAAGCAGAAGAAATCGGCGTGATCGCCTAGATCGCAGCGGCCAAATTTGAAAAAGGAAGAATCGTGTTAGTTGAAGTCAAAGTGCCGGTCCTTGCGGAATCCGTTCCCGACGCCACCCTCCTCGAGTGGTACAAGAAAACGGGCGAGCGCGTTGAGCGCGGCGAGAGCCTGATCGATCTCGAAACGGACAAGGTCACACTCGAAGTCGCCGCGCCCGAAGCGGGCGTGCTGGTCGAAGTGCGCAAGCAGACCGGCGATGTGGTGATGAGCCAGGACATCCTCGCCGTGATCGACACGGCCGCGGCGGCGACCGCCGTCGCCGCGCCTGCCACGGCGAGCGCTGCCGCAGTGGCCCCTGCCGCCCGCGCAGAGGCGGCAAAAATGGGTCCCGCGGCACGCAAGCTGGTCGCCGAGGCGGGCATCGACCCTGCGAACATCCAGGGATCCGGCAAGGACGGGCGGGTCACCAAGGGCGACGTGCTCGCCGCCAGTGCCCCGGCAGCAACGCCGGCTCCCGTCGCCGTCAGCGCGAAGCCGGCCACGCCGCCGCCCGCGCCGGTCGGCGCGCGTCACGAGGAGCGCGTGCCGATGACCCGCCTGCGCAAGCGCACCGCCGAACGGCTGCTGCAGGCGCAGGCCCAGGCCGCATTGCTGACGACCTTCAACGAAGTGAACATGCAGCCGGTGATGGACCTGCGTTCACGCTACAAGGACGACTTCGAGAAGCGGCACGGCGTGAAGCTCGGCTTCATGAGCTTCTTCGTCAAGGCCGCGGTCGAGGCGCTGAAGAAGTTCCCGGTCGTCAATGCCTACATCGACGGGGACGACATCGTCTATCACGATTACTTCGACGTCGGCGTCGCGGTCGGCTCCGAACGTGGCCTCGTGGTGCCGATTCTGCGCAACGCCGAAGCAATGACTTTTGCCGACGTCGAGCGTCAGGTCAGCGATTTCGGTGCGCGTGCACGCGACGGCAAGCTCGGCATCGAAGAACTGACGGGCGGCACCTTCACCATCAGCAACGGAGGCATTTTCGGCTCGCTGGTGTCGACGCCGATCATCAACCCGCCGCAGAGCGCGATTCTGGGCATGCACAAAATCCAGGATCGCCCGGTCGCGGAAAAGGGCCAGGTCGTGATCCGGCCGATGATGTATCTCGCGCTGTCCTATGATCACCGGATCATCGATGGCCGCGAGGCCGTGCAGTGCCTCGACACGATCCGGCAGTCGCTCGAAGACCCGAGCCGCCTGCTGCTCCAGCTCTGAGGGTAGGCCATGGATACTTATGATGTCGTCGTCGTCGGCGCCGGCCCCGGCGGGTATGTCGCGGCGATTCGCTGCGCTCAACTCGGCCTGAAAACCGCGTGTGTCGAATCCTGGCGCAATGCCAAAGGTGACGCCGCGCTCGGCGGCACCTGTCTCAATGTCGGCTGCATTCCGTCGAAGGCACTGCTCGACTCCTCGCATCACTACGAGCACCTGCGCAAACACGCCAAGGACCACGGCATCTCGACCGGCGAAGTCGCGATCGACATCGCCGTGATGCAGAAGCGCAAGGACAAGATCGTCCACACCCTGACCCAGGGCATCGGCGCGCTGTTCAAGAAGAACGGGGTGCAATGGGTGCAGGGTCATGGCCAGTTGCAGCCTGGTCTCGAAGTTGCCGTGCTCGATCAGGCCGGCAAGGAATCGGCACGGCTCAAGGCCAGCCACATCATCGTGGCCACCGGTTCGGTCCCGGCGCAGATTCCGCCAGCGCCGGTCGATCAGCAGCGCGTCGTGGATTCGACGGGCGCCCTTGCGTTCGATGCCGTGCCCGCTCGGCTCGGCATCATCGGTGCGGGCGTCATCGGGCTCGAACTCGGCAGCGTCTGGCGCCGTCTCGGTTCGGCCGTCACCATTTTCGAAGCGCTGCCCGGTTTCCTCGCCGGCGCCGATCAGGACGTCGCGAAGGAAGCGCAGAAGCTGCTGACGAAACAGGGCCTCGACATTCGTCTCGGCGCGAAGGTCACACAGGTCCTCGCCGACGCGGACGGCGTCACCGTCGACGTCGAAATCGGCGGCGCCTCGCAACAGGAGCGTTTCGACAAACTCATCGTCGCCGTCGGCCGCAGCCCCAATACGGCAGGGCTCAATGCTGCCGCCGCGGGCCTCGCGCTCGATGCGCGCGGTTTCATCGAGGTCGATGCGCATGGCCGCACCAGCGTGCCCGGCATCTTTGCCGTGGGCGACGTCGTCAAGGGCCCGATGCTCGCGCACAAGGCCTCCGAGGAAGGCATCGCTGTCGCGGAACTGATTGCGGGACAGCAACCGCACATCGATCACACCAACATTCCGTGGGTGATCTACACCTGGCCGGAAATCGCCTGGGCCGGCGCCACGGAGCAGGCACTGAAGGCGGCGAATCGTCCCTGCAAGGTCGGGCGCTTCCCGTTCCTGGCCAGCGGCCGCGCGCGCGCGATGGGCGACACCGACGGCTTCATCAAGATCATCAGCGATGCCGTGACGGATGCGGTGCTGGGCGTCCACATCATCGGACCTGCAGCCTCCGAACTCGTGGCGGAAGCCGTGATCGCGATGGAGTTCGGCGCGTCGTCTGAAGACATCGCGCGCACGGTGCACGCGCACCCGACCCTGTCGGAAGGCATGCACGAAGCGGCGCTGGGAGTGGACGGTCGCATGATCCACCTGTAGGCCGGGCAGGCAACGGGGCGGCCGCCGGCTTGCAATGTTGTGCGGTGCAACTTATGTTAAGCCTTGAACCCACCCGGTTTTTCGCGCGGAGAGACAAGGGCGCCCCATGGAAAACGCCGTCATTCTGGCCGCACAGCGCACCGCAATCGGTACATTCGGCGGTGCGCTGGCCGATCTCCCCGCAAGCTGGCTGGGCGCCGAAGTCATCAAGGCCCTGCTGCGCCTGTCGTCGATCTCACCCGACACGCTCGACGAGGTCATCCTTGGCCAGGTGTTGACCGCAGGTTGTGGCCAGAACCCGGCGCGGCAGGCGGCGATGGCGGCCGGCATCCCCGATTCCGTTCCCTCGTACACGCTCAACAAGGTCTGCGGCAGCGGCCTGAAAGCCGTCCAGCTCGCCGCCCAGGCCATCCGGCTCGGCGATGCGGAACTGATCATCGCCGGCGGCCAGGAGAACATGAGCCTGTCGCCCCACGTGCTGCCGAATTCGCGCACTGGCACCCGCATGGGCCCGTGGCAGCTCGTGGACACCATGATCGTCGACGGGTTGACCGACGCGTTCCACGGCTACCACATGGGCATTACGGCCGAGAATATCGCGGAGCGCTTCGGCATCTCGCGGGCCGACCAGGATGCTTTCGCGGCCGCGACCCAGCAGAAGACCGAGCGGGCCCAGGCGGAACATCGCTTTGCCGATGAAATCTGCCCGCTCAGTATCCCGCAGCGCAAAGGCGATCCGATCCTCTTCGACCGCGACGAGTTCCCACGCAGCGGCGTGACCGCCGACGCGCTCGGCAAACTGAAGCCTGCGTTCAGGAAAGACGGCAGCGTGACCGCCGCGAATGCATCCGGTCTGAACGACGGAGCGGCGGCCGTGCTGGTCGCGTCGGCCCGCCGCGCAGAGGCGCTCGGGCTGCCGCCGCTCGCCACGATCAGGGGTTACGCCAGCGCCGGCGTCGATCCCGCGATCATGGGAACGGGCCCGATCCCCGCGATCCGTCGCTGCCTCGAGCGTGCGGGCTGGACCGCAGGCGACCTCGACCTCGTCGAGGCGAACGAGGCCTTCGCGGCGCAGGCTCTGTGCGTCAACCGCGAACTCGGTCTCGATCCGGCGAAGGTCAATGTCAACGGTGGCGCAATCGCACTCGGCCATCCGATCGGTGCTTCCGGCGCAAGAATCCTCGTAACGTTGCTACACGAAATGAAGCGGCGCAACGCACGCCGCGGCATGGCGGCGTTATGTATCGGTGGTGGCCAGGGCGTTGCCCTGGCCGTCGAACGCGTATAACGACCCAAAGACAGGGCGACGGAGCATGTACTCCCCGCCTGCAAGCCTAATCGGGGAGCTCAAGTCGATGAATGAAACCAGTCCCAAGCGCGTCATCAAGAAGTATCCGAACCGTCGTCTCTACGACACCAACGAAAGCAAATACGTCACGCTGAGCGATGTGCGCAAGCTCGTCCTCGAAGAAACGCCGTTCTGCGTGATCGACAAGAAGTCAGGCGAAGACATCACGCGCAACATTCTGCTGCAGATCATCATCGAGCAGGAGGAAGGCGGTGAACCGATGTTCTCCACCGATGCGCTCCAGCAGATGATCGGCTTCTATGGCAATTCCGCGCGGTCGATGGCCGGCGATTTCCTGCGCAACAGCGTTCACCTGTTCTACGAACAGCAGAAGCAGTTGCAGGATCAGGTCACGAACGCGATGCAGATGAACCCCGTGTCCAGCCTGTTCGCGGACGCCGCGAAGCGCAACATGGACCTGTGGCAGAAGATGCAGGAGAACTTCATGAAATCCGGCGGCCTCTACTCGAAAGAGCCGAAGCCGGAACCGGAAGAATAACGGGCAGTCGTCCTGCTGCCTGACGCGCCGGCCGCCAGCCGACGCGTCAGGCAGCCCGCCTACGCGGCGAGTTGCCGCTCCAGTTCACGCTGGATACGTTCGACCTGGGCGCGCAACTGAGCCGGCAGGCGACTGCCATAAGTCGCGAAGAATTCGCCGATCTCCCCGACCTCGCGCTGCCAGATCTCCGGATCAATCGCGAGCAGCGCCTCGAGCGTCTGGTGCGTCAGGTCCAGACCTGACACGTCCACATCGCCGGCATGCGGCACGAGCCCCACGGGTGTCCGGCGCGCCTCGGCACGACCCTCGCAGCGTTCGATGATCCACTTCAGCACGCGCATGTTGTCGCCGTAGCCCGGCCACATGAACTTGCCGTCGCCGTCCTTGCGGAACCAATTGACGTGAAACACCTTCGGGAGCTTTGACGAGCGTTCGCCGAAACTGAGCCAGTGCGCCCAGTAGTCACCGAAGTTGTAGCCGCAGAACGGCTTCATGGCCATCGGATCGCGACGGACCTGCCCCACCTGGCCGACCGCCGCGGCGGTCGTCTCGGAGGCCACGGCGGCACCGGCGAACACGCCGTGCGCCCAATCGAGCGCCTCGAACACCAGCGGCGCCACCGTCGAGCGGCGGCCACCGAAAATGATCGCCGACAGCGGCACGCCCTGCGGCGCATTCGCCTGCGGCGAGTAGCTCGGGCACTGCGACGCAGCGACCGTGAAACGCGAGTTCGGGTGTGCGGCCGGGCCGTTGGCCGGATCGTGCGGGCGCCCCTGCCAGTCGATGAGGCCCGCAGGCTTCTCGCCATCAATGCCTTCCCACCACGGCTCCATCGACGGCGTCAGGGCGACGTTGGTGTAAATCGCGTCGCGCCCGAGTGTGCGCATGCAGTTCGGATTGGTCTTCAGGCTGGTGCCTGGCGCCACACCGAAGAAACCGGCCTCGGGATTGATGGCCCACAGGCGACCGTCTTCGCCGAGATGCAGCCACGCAATGTCGTCGCCGACGGTCCACACCTTCCAGCCCTTGAAGCTGTCCGGCGGCACGAGCATCGCGAGGTTGGTCTTGCCGCAGGCCGACGGAAACGCAGCGGCGACATAGCTCGTGTTGCCGGCGGGATCCTCGATGCCCAGGATCAGCATGTGTTCGGCGAGCCAGCCTTCGCTGCGCGCCTGCCAGCTGGCGATGCGCAGCGCGTGGCACTTCTTGCCGAGCAGCGCGTTGCCGCCGTAGCCCGAGCCGAAGCTCTTGATCAGCAGCTCTTCGGGGAAGTGCGCGATGTAGCGGTTTTCCGGATCGAGCTGCCCGATTGAATGCAGGCCTTTCACGAAAGAGTTGCCGGCTTCGATATGCGCCAGCGCCTGCGTGCCGATGCGCGCCATCACGCGCATGTTGGCGACCACGTACGGGCTGTCCGTCACTTCGACGCCTGCCCGCGAATACGGCGAGCCGTAGGGGCCCATCAGGTACGGAATGACATACATCGTGCGGCCGCGCATGCAGCCGGCGTAGAGACCGTCCATCAGCGTGTGGGCGGCGGTGGGATCCATCCAGTTGTTGTTGCTGCCCGCATCTTCCTTGTCGCGCGTGCAGACGAAGGTCAGATGTTCGACACGGGCCACATCGCTCGGCGCCGAGCGATGCAGGAAACAGTTCGGGTGGGTTTCTTCGTTGAGGCGGATCAGCGATCCGTCTTCCAGCATCCGGGCGACGAGCAGCTCGTTTTCCTGCTCCGAACCATCGCACCAGTGGACATTGTCGGGCTGGGTTAGCGCAGTGACTTCAGCGATCCACTGCGCTAATGCCTGATTCTTGGTCATTGAATATTTCTCCTAGGGCGCCGTCACGCGGGGTCGTCGGCGAGGCGACGCGAAGTCATAGGGGCCTGAAAAAATGAGGATGCACTCTAGCCGAAGTCATCCCTTGAAATGAAGGAAGACAGTCGCGTTCTGCGACAATTCTCGACATTCCGCGCGCCCTGCCCGCCCGCGCCCCACTGTGGGTCGGCGCGCGGGCCGCCAGCGCGCCTGCCGGCCAGCGGACACCTCCCGAACTTTTTTTGCTCTTGGGTGTTGACATGGGTGCCCGGCAGTACTATGTTGCATAGCAACAATGCTGCTTTGCAGCAGCGCATGACAAGAGCCTGCAAGCCTCACAACCGGGATAACGAAACGGAGCCACACATGGAAAACAATTTCTTCGCCCAATGGGAGTCCTTTGCCAAGTCCGCCGTCGATACGGGCAAGGAACTCGAAGCCCTGAACCTGAAACTGGTCGAGCAGATCTCCCAGAAGCAGGTCGAATTGCTGACCAGCGCCTTCGATGTCGGCAACAAGTGGGTCACCAGCTTTGGTGATTTCAAGGATCTGCCCGGCATGATTTCAGCGCAGAGCAAGCTCGCGAGCGAATACGGCAGCAAGGTGATGGCGGCGTCCAAGGAAACCACCGAACTGCTGACCGCCTCGCGTGACGATTACAAGGCGTGGTTCGAGAAAAGCGTGAAGCTGCTGACCGAGCAGACCGCCGCGGTGACCAAGCCCGTGTCGGTGCGCAAGGCCGCCTGAGCGGCTGCACCTGCAAGCCCGTCTTTGAAAGTTCTCTTCTCAGTTGATGTTTGACCTCCCCTCTGCCCCCGTCGGCCGGTCCCCCGGACCGGTCTTCGGGGGGGCTTTTTAAGCCGGGATCAACGCATCATCCTGATCTGCTGACGCCCGCCGCCGTCAACGTCGGGCGTCCAGCCACTCCGCAATGGTCTGCGCGACCAGCTGCCTCGACCGATTGCCGACGTAGATTCCGATATGACCACCCGGTACCTCGAGCTCGGTGTAGTCCGCCTGCGTCATCAGGGCACCCAGCGCGCGCGAGGCCGCGGGCGGCACCAGATGATCCTCGGCAGCAAAGATATTCAGCACCGGCATTGAAATCGCGCCCAGGTCCACTGCCCGGTCTCCGATCGTCATGCCGCCACGCACGAGCCGATTTTCGCGATAGCACTTCTGTGCGAATTCGCGCAGCGCTGCACCGGCCAGATCGGGGCTGTCGAATATCCACTGCTCCATGCGCATGAACGTGTCGACCGCCGCGCGATCGCCGAGCTGATCGACGAGCCCGACATACTTCTGCTGCGTGAGCCGCGCGGGCTTGAGCCCGAGAAACAGCGCATTCAACGCGTCACCGGCCAGATTGCCGTTGCCGAGCAGATCGAGATCGACGTAGCGCAGCCACAGGCTCAGCATGTCCTGCGGCGTGTGGAAATCGACCGGCGTCACGGTCACGACGAGATTGCGCACCTTCTCCGGATGAAGGGCGGCATAGCACAGCGCGAAAGTGCCGCCCTGGCAGATCCCGACCAGGTTGACGCCGTGGCCGCGCGCGGCGAGATGGTCGACACAGGCCCCGAGATCGCGCTCGATGTAGTCTGCCAGCGTCAGCGCACTGTCGAGTGCGTTCGGGTCTTCCCATTCGATCAGATGCACGTCGACGCCGCGTTCGAGGAGCCCGCGCACCAGCGAGCGTTCGCGTTCGAGATCGGCCATGGCGGGACGATTGACCAGCGCATAGACGATCAGCGTCGGGACCGCCTGTGGATCCGGGTGGAGCGCGTCATAACGATAGAGCCGTGCCTTGCCGCTCGCGAACACCTGCCTGCGCGCGCTCGCGCCGGGGCGCGCGTCTGCCGCGTCGCGCAGTGTCGTGCGACCGCTCGCGAGCTTGCGCTCCCACTCGCTCAGCTCGGCTCCGAGCTGAGCCCAGGACAGTTCAATCGCAGGCATCGTCTACCTCCCGCTCATGATTTGCCGTCGCCACGCGGCATCACGCTCGCGATGTCGAACTCCACGCGCGGCGCAGCCGGCTTCTTCGCCGGTTTGGCCCGCGGCGGTTCCGGTTCGCGCCGCCGTCGCGGCTTGCGCGCAACCGCCTTGGTCGCGGCGGGCGGCGGCGTCACCGCCACGGGCGAACGTTCCACGGAAGGCGCCGCGGCCACTTCGGGGGCCGTGGCCGTCGCTGTCTTCGCGGTGCCGACGGGCGTGGATTCGAGGGCCCGCAGCCGTCGTTCGATGGCCTCCAGCTCCGCGCGGCCGGCGAGTTCGAGCAGGCCGGTCAGCGGTTGCATGCAGTCGCGCACGGCATTGCGCAGTGCCAGAGTCGCGTTGACGCTCGCGCCGAAGGCGCGCGCATATTCATCGGTCATCGCCGTTTCGCGCCAGGCCGCTTCGACCTGATCGACGAGCAGATCGTACAGGCCGCGCAGACTCGTGATCGCTGGCCCCGGTGCCGACAACGCGCGGCTGCAACGCTCGCAGCCGCCCCGCAGTGCGCGCCACTGCAGCGTGCGCAGATGCGCACCTGCTTCGCGATCGGCGGCTAGCGCCTGCCAGCAGCGCTGGAGCCGGCGTTGCCATTCCCGCGTCAGACCCAGCGCTGGCCAGCTCGCGAACGCCGGATTGAAGTCGAACGGGGCGGCGCCCATCGCCTTGTCACCGGCGGCGATGGCCTGCAACGCAATGGCAGCGTCGATGCCACGCACGAGGTTCTCGAGCAGGGCTTTCAGTGCCGCGGCGACATCGACTCTGCGCTTGCGCCCCTCTCGCAACTGCTGTGCCTGTTCGCCGAGCAGCTCGGCGAACAGCTTGAACGATTGCCAGGGCGCGGCATCGCCCGGCGCGCCGCGCGCCGCGTCAGCACCCGCCGTGAACACATCCTGCAGGGACTGCCAGGGGGCCGACGCGCCCGCCCCCATCCACTGCGCGAGGAATTCCTGTTGCAGCCGCTGCCAGTCGGTGGCGTGGTCGCTCATCGGCGTGATGCTCCCGTCAAGGCCGTCGCCGGCTCATTGAATCGCGCGATGCTTCAACAGATCGTCGACCACCGCCGGATCGGCGAGCGTGCTGGTGTCGCCGAGGCTGTCGACTTCGTTCGCGGCAATCTTGCGCAGGATGCGACGCATGATCTTGCCGGAACGCGTCTTCGGCAGCCCAGGCGCCCATTGGATGACATCCGGTGACGCAATCGCCCCGATTTCCTTGCGCACGTGGTCGACGAGTTCCTTGCGCAGCGCCTCATTCGCTTCGACGCCGCTCATCAGGGTCACGTAGGCATAGATGCCCTGGCCCTTGATGTCATGCGGATAGCCGACGACCGCCGCTTCGGACACTGCTCGGTGCAGCACCAGCGCGCTTTCGACTTCCGCCGTGCCCATGCGATGGCCCGACACGTTGATGACATCGTCGATGCGGCCGGTGATCCAGTAATAGCCGTCCGCATCGCGACGCGCGCCGTCACCGGTGAAGTAGGTGCCGGGGAACATCCGGAAATACGTGTCCTTGAAGCGCTCGTGATCGCCGTAGACGGTGCGCATCTGGCCTGGCCACGAGCGTTTGATCACCAGCGCGCCTTCGGCCGGGCCGTGCAGTTCGTTGCCCTTTTCATCGAGCAGTGCCGGTTCCACGCCAAAGAACGGCAGCGTGGCGGAGCCGGGTTTGAGCGCGCGCGCGCCAGGCAGCGGCGTGATCAGGATGCCGCCGGTCTCGGTCTGCCACCAGGTGTCGACGATCGGGCAGCGCTCCTCGCCAACCGTGCGATAATACCACTCCCAGGCTTCCGGGTTGATGGGCTCGCCGACCGACCCCAGCAGCCGCAATGACTGCCGGCTCGTCTTGCGCACCGGCTCGTCGCCCTGGCCCATCAGCGCGCGGATGGCGGTCGGTGCGGTATAGAAAATGTTGACCTTGTGCTTGTCGATCACCTGCCAGAAACGGCCGCTGTCCGGATAGGTCGGCACGCCCTCGAACATCAGGGTCGTCGCGCCATTCGCGAGCGGGCCGTACACGATGTACGAGTGTCCGGTGACCCAGCCGACGTCGGCCGTGCACCAGTAGATGTCGCCATCGCGATAGTCGAAGACATAGCGATGCGTCATCGCCGCAAACAGCAGGTAGCCGCCGCTGGTGTGCAGCACTCCCTTCGGCTTGCCGGTCGAGCCGGACGTATAGAGGATGAACAGCGGGTGTTCGGCGTCGACGATTTCCGGCGCGCACTCGGCACTCGCTGCGGCCGTCGCGTCGTGATACCAGACATCACGACCGGCGTGCCAGTCGACCTTGCCTCCCGTGCGGCGCACGACGAACACCGTGTGCACATCCGGACAGTGTTCGAGCGCGCGGTCGGTATTGGCCTTCAGCGCCACCGCGCGTCCGCCGCGCAGGCCTTCGTCGGCCGTGATCACCACGCGGCAGTCCGAATCCAGGATGCGGTCTTTCATCGCTTCCGGTGAGAAGCCGCCGAACACCACCGAGTGCACGGCGCCAATGCGCGCGCAGGCGAGCATCGCCACCGCGGCTTCGGGAATCATCGGCATGTAAATCGACACGCGATCGCCGGGCTTCACATCGCGTGCCTTCAAGGCATTGGCAAAGCGGCACACCGCTTCGTGCAGTTCACGATAGGTGACGCTGCGCTGCTCGTCGGGACTGTCGCCCTCCCACAGGATCGCGACCTGATCGCCGCGCGTCGCGAGATGCCGATCGAGACAGTTGTAGGCCACGTTCAGACGCGCGTCTTCGAACCAGCGAATGCTGACCTCATTGAAGTCGCAGTTCGACACCCGGCTCCAGCGCCGATCCCAGGTGACGAACTCCTCGGCCTGCGCGGCCCAGAACGCATCGGGATCGCTCAGCGATTGGCGATACAGCTCCTCGTAGCGGGCGGTGTCGATATAGGTGCGGGCAAGGGCGTCGGCTTTGATCGGATACACCGGTTCGGCGGTCATGCGAGCTTCCTCTGGGTGGTCTTCGTCCTGCGGCAGGCAGGCAGGTTTCGAGTATATCGAACGCCGTTGCGGGTGGCACCGCCGCGGCTGCACAACGCCGTTGCGCGGCGGGCGGCGCGGGCCGTAAGGTGGCCGGTAATGCCTCGCCACCTGCCGGAGATTGCACACCGATGTCCCCCAGCCCCCTGCACGCCGCCCTGCACGCGGTCGCTGATGCCTGCGCGGTCACCCGCGTGGTCCAGCGCGAACTCGCCGCGATCAAATCGATGACCAAGGACGACCGCTCGCCGGTCACCGTCGCCGACTTCGCTGCCCAGGCCATCATCGGCCTGCGTCTCGGGTCCGCCCTGGGCAGTTTTGCGCTGGTCGGCGAAGAGTCCGCGGCCGATCTGCGGCAAAGCGGCGGCAGTGCGCTGGCGGCGGCGGTGGCCGAGGCCGTCCGTCAGGTGTGCCCGGGGGTATCGACGGCGGAGGTGCTCGATGCGATCGACCTCGGCAATCACGACGCCTCGGGGGAGCACTATTGGACGCTCGACCCGGTCGACGGCACGAAGGGCTTTCTGCGCGGCGGTCAGTACGCCGTGTCACTCGCACTGATCGAGCATGGCGAAGTCACGCTTGGCGTGCTCGGCTGCCCCAATCTCGGCTCGGATTTCGCGCGCGGCTTCGATGCCCCCGATCCGGTCGGCAGCCTCTTCTATGCGACCCGTGGTGCCGGTGCCTGGCAGCTGCCGGCGAATACGCCGGCGGGCAGCGCCGAACGCGTTCGTGTCGCGCACGATCGCACCATCGAACAGATGCGCGTGTGCGAATCGGTCGAGGCGGCACATTCGCGCCAGGATTTCACGTCACAGGTCGTGGCGCGTCTGAACGCGCGTGGTACACCGGCGCGCCTCGACAGCCAGACCAAGTATGCGGTCGTCGCGCGCGGTCAGGCGGACGCCTATCTGCGCCTGCCGACGAGCGCGAGCTACGTCGAGAAGATCTGGGATCACGCGGCGGGGATGATCGTCGCCGAAGAAGCCGGCGCGGTCGTCACCGACATCGAAGGCCGACGCCTCGACTTCGCCTGCGGCGCAACGCTGTCGCGCAATCGCGGCGTCGTCTGCGCGCCGCCCCCGTTCCACGCCGCGCTGCTCGAATCAATCGCGAGCCTCATGCCCTGACGCGCCCGGACAACCTGCGCGAGCGCCGGGGTCGCAAAGATCGCCGGCGTCGCGCGAGTCCGATCCATCCCATGCCGAAGTCTCCCGGTGCTGCTCCGCACCTGTGCTCATCATTCATCTGCATGCTGTATTTTCGCCATCGTCCTGTTAGTTTTTCCGTGAGCTGCGCAGTCACCAAGGGCAGGACGGGCCAACTGTGAAAGGCAGGTCTCGAGAACGAAAGCTATCGATAGAAACGATAAAAAAATAACGAAGGGAGTCTCCGATGAGCATGAGACCCGTGAAGCCACCCTATCGCTTGCTGCTGGTGGATGATCACAAGTTCGTTTGCGAAATGCTGGCGCACAAGCTCGCGCTCGATCGCAGCATCGAAATCGTCGGCATCGCCAATCACGGCGCCACTGCCGTGGCCATCGCGCGCGCGCAAGCGGTCGACATCGTGTTGCTCGACATGGCGCTCGAACAGGAAGACGGCATCGGCGTCGCGCGCCAGTTGCTCGAAGCACAACCTGGCATCCGCATCATCGGGCTCTCGGTCCACGACCAGAGCTACTATCCGCTGGCACTGCTGGAACTCGGCGGCGTCGGCTTTCTGTCGAAGCGCACATCTGCGCGCGATATCGGCGAAGCGGTGCGCCGCGTTGCAGCGGGCGGCATGGCGGTGAGTCCGGAAATCGCCGTCTTTCTGGCGACGCAGGCGAGCGGCAGTCCGCTCGAGCGCGTGAAACAGTTGACGGCCAAGGAAACCGAAGTCCTCGGCAATCTCGCGACCGGTCTGTCCGTGAAGGAAATCGCGCTGCGCCTCGGGCTCACCACGAAGACGGTCCAGAGTCATCGCAACAGCCTGCGCAAGAAACTGCAGGCACGGACCGACGTCGAGCTTTGCCTGATCGCGATCAAGGCGGGGCTGGTCGACATCCATCGCCCGCGCGCGCCGGAGGAACCGGGTCAGGGCAGTGCGGGCGCCACCGGTCCCCGTGAGTCGGACCGCGGCGGCGCGCAGGGACCTGAGGAGTAACGGGCCGCCTCCGCCGGCGCGCCGGGGGCGCTGCCACCGTTGTCGGCCGCTGCGCGAGGCCGCCCGGCTTTCGGCGTCGGGCAGCAACCACCGCGGGTGCGCTGACAGTCTGCAGCGGGAAGGCCCGGCTGACCGGGCGCGCGGCCCCGGTTCACCGGCCTGGCGGGCCACCGGACGCTCTCGCGGCGTCAGCCGGCCGCGCGCACCAGTGGCCATGCGAAGTAAACCGCACAGGCAATCAGTGTGAAGACACCCCAGATCATCAGCCAGCGCTGGCGGCCGTAGAGGCCGCCGGCGACGAACAGGATGCCGATGAGCAACGTGAGCCAGACCGTGAGGGCCACGAAGTCGTCGGTCTGCGGGACGGGCGTGCCGGTCTGTTCCGGCAACTGGCCTTCACGGTAACGCATCGATCAGGGCGCGTAGGCCATCACTTCGATTTCGACCAGCGCGCCCGGCAGCACGAGTCCGCAGACGACGGTCGAGCGCACCGGCGGGTGGGCCGGAAAGTGGCTGGCATAGACCGCATTGAAACTCGCAAAGTCATCGCGGTTGACGAGCCAGACCGTCGACTTCACGACCTGATCGAGCGTGCAGCCGGCTTCGCGCAGGATCTCCCGGATGTTGGCCAGGCACTGCGTCGTCTGCGTTTCGATGTCATCGCCCACGAGCCTCCCGGTGGCATCGAGCCCCAGCTGACCGGACAACATCACGAAGTCGCCGGCCCGCACGGCCTTTGACAGCGGCAGACACCTGCCGTCCGCGAGCTTCAACTGTCCGCCAATGATCTTGTGCGCCATGTCATGACCTCCTGCCATCATTGTTGATGCTCAACGTTGAGCCCGGCGGATGCGCGCGACACCGATGGTCAGCACCGGCAGCGTGAACACCACGAGAAAACACCATGCGAGCGTGCCATAGCCCTTGGCAATCAGCGCCACGATCCCGGCCCGCGAGAGACCGAGGCTCACGAGCACCGCGACACCCGCGACCAGCGCGTGCCCCCACTGCGGCAGCGGCCGCGCGCGGGTTTCGGCGCTCCAGGCATCAATGCGTTCATTGAGGCCCTGCAGCACCCCGACGCCGGTCTGCACAATCGTAACGAACAACAGGCAGACGTACAGCCACAGGAACTGTCTCGTGCCGAACTCGGTGATCATCCAGTAGGCCGGAATGTCCTGTTCGATCGCGGCGGGATAACGCGCCAGGAAGCTCAGGTGCAGCACGACTGCCGGCAGCACGCCGGCCAGTGCGGCGATGATCGCGGCGCCGGTCGCCTCACCGCGCGTGCGGATACTCGACGTGGCATACAGCAGCACGGGGATGAGGGCACTGTTGTACAGGGTGAACTGCCCGGCGCTGACGAGCCAGCCGGGCTCGATGCCACCGGCCCTCACTGCCGACACGATGTCGTCGCCTGCCTGCGCGCCGACGAGCCACGCATAGGCGAGAAGTCCGCCGCTCAAGGCCAGGGCACCAGCTGTCAGCGTCATCTCCACCAGCCGCCGGCCGAAAAAATTGCAGGCGACCACCGCCAGCAGCATGCCGAGGGTACCGGCCATGGGCTCGATGCCGAAGGTGTTCGCCAGCACCGTCCCCGCCGCCGCCCCGGTGATGGCGAGCACGATCACGAGCAGCAGCAGAAAGCAGATCTCGTAGGCCATCCAGGTCGGACCGAGCAGTTCGCGCAGAAAGCTCCGGTAGTCGTAGACGCGGAAGACGCGCGCGAATTCGAAGCACAGCGCGAGCAGCAGCGCGAAACCCGCGGCTACCGCCGCGATGGCGAGCAAACCGCCCAGCGCACCATACGCCGACACGTACTCGGCCACTTCGCGCCCGGTGCCGTAGGCACCGCCGACGATCACGGACTGGAACACGCCCGCCGGCACGAGATACACCGCGGCGCGACGCCGCCAGCCCTGGCTCATCCGCGCCTCGCTGTAGATTCGAAGAGGCCGGCATTCTAACAGGGCGGTGGAAATCCTCAGTGATGCCCAGCAGTGTCGGTGCGAGTCGCACTGCGGCGCCCGGGTGCCCGACCCACCGCGTTGGTCGTTGAGCCGAGCCGCGGAGGCGAGCCCTTTATTCCGCCTTCCTCCTCCCCACCGGCGACCTGCCTGAAGACCCGCGTCCGACGGCGCGACGTGACGAGGCCACCCCTGTGCGTCTGCGCCGCCGGGCGACATGCACGCGCCACGAGTCTTGCGTGGTCGCCGCGCCACGTTGACTTCGCCTGCGCCCTTGGTCAGGCTTCGGCGGCCGCGGGTGGGGCCCGGGCACTCAACCTCGCCATCGAAACCGCGCACCAGCATCGCGGAGGAGCGCATGACCGGCCTCTTGTCCAAGGAACGCATCGTCGCGAGCCCCGGTTTCAACCGCTGGCTGATCGCACCCGCCGCGCTCGGCATCCACCTGTGCATCGGCTCGGTCTATGCGTGGAGCCTGTTCAATCCTGCGCTCGTCAAACGGATCGGCATCGTCACCAGCGCCGCCGACGACTGGACGCTGAAGCAGGTCGTGTGGGTCTTCACGGTCGCGATCGTCTTTCTGGGCCTGTCGGCGGCGGTTGCCGGCAAATGGCTGGAAAAAGTCGGTCCGCGCATGGTCGGCGTGGTGGCCACCGGCTGCTGGGTCGGCGGCTTCGCGCTCGGCGGCAGCGGCATCCTCACCGGCCAGCTCTGGTTGCTGTATCTCGGCTACGGTGTCGTCGGCGGCTGTGGACTCGGGCTTGGCTATGTCTCGCCGGTCAGCACGCTGATCCGCTGGTTCCCGGATCGTCGCGGCATGGCGACCGGCATCGCGATCATGGGTTTCGGCGGCGGCGCGATGCTCGCGCAACCGATGATCGACGGCTTCATCCGCTACTATCACGAGGTGCCGGAATATGTCGGCACGACGAACGACGTGGCGCTCATCACCGACGCGGGCCGGCGCTACGTGGAACTCGACGGCGCGCGCCGCGAAGTCGTCGTCGTCGGCCCGAACGACATCGCGGCGATGATCGAACCGGGGCCCGAGGGCGTCTACCTCGTCGGCACCGGTTCGGTCGGCGTCGCCGAGACCTTCTTCACCTTGGGCGCCATCTATCTCGTCGTGATGCTGACGGCTGCCTTCCTGTATCGGGTGCCCCCGCCGGGCTGGTTGCCGGCCGGCTGGAGCCCGCCGCCCGAGGACGACGGCCATGGCCGCATGATCACGCGCCATCATGTCGACATCGATGAAGCGCTGAAAACCCCGCAGTTCTATCAGCTGTGGATCGTGCTGTGCTTCAACGTGACCGCCGGCATCGGCGTGCTCGCGGTCGCCAAGACCATGATGACGGAGATCTTCGGCACCACGCTGCCCGACATCGTCGATCTGCAGTTCGCGGCGACCTACGTGCTGATGATCAGCCTCTTCAACATGATCGGCCGCTTCGTGTGGGCGAGCGCCTCGGATTACCTCGGCCGCAAGCGCACCTACTACCTCTTCTTCGGCCTCGGCATCGTGCTGTACTGTTCGATACCGTATTTTGCGCACGCCGTCAGCGTCACGCCGTCGGTGCTGTGGCTCGTGCTGTTCTACGTCACGACGATGCTGATTTTCACGATGTACGGCGGGGGCTTTGCGACGATTCCGGCCTACCTCGCCGACCTGTTCGGCACGCGCTTCGTCGGCGGCATCCACGGCCGGCTGTTGACCGCGTGGAGCACGGCCGGCGTACTCGGCCCGCTGGCAATCACCTCGCTGCGCGAACACGCGACCACCCAGGCCATCGCGCGGCTCGTCCAGTCAATCGACACGGCGCGCTTCGAAGCGACTTTCGGGGCCAGCATCGGCGAACTCGATGGCCTCGTCGCGGCCAAGACGGTCACGATCGCCAAACTGATGGAAATCGCGCCGGCCGGCACCGTCGATCCGACGCCTTCGCTCTACAATACGACGATGTACCTGATGGCGGGCCTGCTGTTCGTCGCGCTAATCTCGAACGCGCTGATGCGGCCCGTCGACCCCAAGCATCACATGCCAGGCTGAAGCGCCGGCACGGAGTAGCGACATGTTCATGAGTGCGGCCGAGTACCGGGAGTCGTTGCGGCAGTATCAGCCGCGGGTGTTCATCGACGGCGATCGCATCGAGTCGGTCGCCGACGAGCCGCGGCTGCTGCCCGGCATCAACGCCCTCGGTGTCACCTACGAGTACGCCCTCGACCCGCAGCACGCGGCCGTTGCGCGCGCCGTGGCGCACCAGAGCGGACGCGACGTGAACCGCTTCCTGCACATCACCCAGACCACGGACGACCTGCTCGCCAAGCTCGAATACGTGCGCCTGGTGTGCCAGGAAACGGGCTGTGCGATGCGTTACCTGTCGATGGACGGACTTAACGCGCTGTACCAGACCACGTTTCGTCTCGATGCCGAGGGCGGCAGCGACGCCCGCGACTACCACGCCCGGTTCCTCGCGTGGCTCGAGGAGGTGCAGGCAGGCGATCTGACGGTCGGCATCGCGATGACCGACGCAAAGGGCGACCGCAGCCTGCGACCGCATCAGCAGCCGAACCCGGATGCCTACGTGCACGTCGTCGAGCGGCGCGCCGACGGCATCGTGATCTCGGGGACCAAGGCGATTGTGACCTCGGCGCCATACGTACATGAACTGATGGTGCTGCCCGGCCGCGCGATGACCGCGGCCGACGCGGCGTTCGCCGTGGCCTGTGCGGTACCGATCGACGCGCCCGGCCTGACCATCATCGCGCGCCCTGCCGGCCGCCCCGGCGAAGCGCGCGCGCTGTTCAGCGCCCGCTATGGCCAGACCACAGGCGTGTGCGTGTTCGATCGCGTGTTCGTGCCGTGGTCGCGCGTGTTCCTGTGTGGCGAACACGCGGACTCCGAGTTCCTGACGCGCTCCTATGCCACGCATCACCGGCACACCTGTATCGCAGCGCGGGCCGGCTTCGGCGATCTGCTGATCGGCGCGGGCGCCCTGATCGTCGACGCCAACGGCCTGAATCCCGAACGTCACGGCCATCTGCGTGACGCGATGGTGGAACTCATCAAGATCGTCGAGGCCATCTACGCCTGCGGCGTCGCCGCCTCGGTGTACGCGACGCGCGATCCGGCCGGCAACCTCGAGCCCGAAGCGGTGTTCTCCAACATTGGCAAGCTGCTGCTCGCGACGCAGATCTACGACATGCACCGCCTGGCGCACCAGGTGTCGGGGGGGCTCATCGTCGCGCTGCCCGGCCCGGACGAGGATCACAACCCCGAGACGCGCGCCGATCTCGCGGCGGTGCTCAGCGGCCGCGCCGATTTCCCGTCGTCGCGGCGCGCGGAAGTCGCCCGCTTCATCGAAGACCTCACGGCCTCCGACGCGGCCGGCTGGATGTCGGTGATCAGCCTCCACGGCGGCGGTTCGCCGGAAGCGATGAAGCGGGAGATCTACCGGCGCTACCCGGTCTTCGAGCGCACACAGATGGTCACGAAACTGATCGAACGCGGCGTGCTGAACGACGGCGAGCCCGGACGCGCTGCGCAGCCGGGGCAGTGCTGCGACGACGGCTGCGTCGCACCCGATGCGGCCAAACCCATCAGCTTCGTGCCGCGCCGCGTGCCGGGACGCGACTGACGGCACTCAGGCCCGGGCCGGCTCCCGGTTCAACAGCACGAGACCGACAATCACCAGCGCGCCCCCGGCGAGCAGCGCGACGCTCGCGTGCTCGTCGAGCACCAGCGCCGCCAGCGCCACGCCGAAGATCGGCACGAGGTTGATGTAGGCGCTGGCGCGCATCGCGCCCAGACGCTCGACTCCCTGGTAGTACCACAGGAAACCGAGCGCCGAATTGAAGCAGCCGACGAACAGGGTGATGCCCCAGGCCGCTTCGTCGCGCAACAGCGGTCCGAGCGCGTCGGCGTCGAGCGCGACGAACGGGATCAGCAGCAGCGTGCCGGACAGCGACGCAAAATAAGTCACCACCAGCGGCGAATGACGCTCGAGCAGCGGTCGCCCGAGCACCGAATAGGCCGCCCAGCTCGCCGCACTCGCGAGCACCAGCCATTCACCGCGGCCTATCGCACCCTCGAACAGTTGAGCCGGCACACCGTCGGTCACCACCACTGCCGTCCCGAGGATGCCCACCAGCAGCCCGAGCAACGCGGCTCCCGCCGGCAGCCGCCGCCAGATCGCGATGTCGATCAGCGCCACCATCAGCGAGATGCTCGCGAAAATGACGTTGGCGCGATTCGCCTGCACATGTTCCATCGCGATCAGCACGAGCACGTTGTGCAGACAGATGCCGGTGAGGCCGAGGAGCAGGAACGCCGGCCAGTCGGCGCGCGGCACGGCGCGCGGCACGCCGGGCAGCAGGCGAATGACGCAATAGAGCACGGCGGTGGCGATGGCAAAGCGCCCGAACGCAAGCGCATAGGGCGCCTGATAGTCCGCGAGCATGCGGCCGAAGATCGGCGTCATCGCCCAGAACGTCGCCGCGGCGATCAACTTCAGATGAATGGCGCCGGCAGCGGGAGCGGACATCGGGAAGCGGCATCGGGGAAACAGCGACTACGATAGCGTTTCGAACGACTAAAGTCCGCTGCCGGTGGGCCGATGAGGCTCAAGTAGCAAAAGGCGCGCGTCGCCCATCGCCCCCAACGGACATGCAGGATGGCAGCTAATCCGGGCCCAGGCCCCCACAACCATGCGCTCGACTGGCGCGCCCATGCCGGCCCGACGGCACCCAGCGTGCCGTTCGATGTGCTACCCGGCGCGCAACTGGCGCTCGATCGCGAAGGCCGCATCATCGCGGTGACGACCGGCGCGGCGGCCATGTTCGGTCGCACGGTCGACGACTGCGCAGGACGCCTGCTGCATTTCCTGTTGCCGGCCCTGAACCTGTCCGATGTCGACGCGAATGTCGGGGAGACACCGGGCAAGCATCGCGCGGGCGAGTTGCTGACCTTGCGCTGGGAGGCCCGGCGTTACGATCCGACGAGCGGCATGCAGGTCATCCTGCTGACCAACCTCGAAGACACCCGCCATCTCGAACGCGATCTCGCCCGCGAAACGGCGGCCGTCGCGCGCCTGCAGCGTGAATTCGAGCGGTTCGCGTACGTCGCCTCGAACGACCTCCAGGAGCCGCTGCGGATGGTCGCGAGCTTCACCGAACTGTTGACCCGCCGTTATCGTGAGAATCTCGACGAACAGGGCCAGGAATTTCTGCAGCTCGCGCACGACGGCGCGCGGCGCATGCGGACCTTGCTGAACGCATTGTTCGAATACTCGCGGCTCGGTGCCGAACCGGTCGCCACCCAGCAGCTCGATCTGACCCAGATTTACAACGAAACGGTGCGTACCCTGAGTCTCGCGCTGAAGGACGCGGGCGGCGCGATCGTCGCAGCCCATCTGCCGCAGGTGACGGGCAACCGCGCGCACTTGCGCACCCTCTTCTATCACCTGCTCGGCAACAGCATCAAATTCCGCTCCCCGGATCGTCCCCTGCGCGTGGAGGTCACCGCGGTACGCGAGGCCTCGGCGTGGCGGCTGTGCTTTGCCGACAATGGCAGTGGCATTGCGGCCGAATATCGCACGCGGGTGCTTGCCATGTTCCAGCGTCTCCCGCGCGATCGGCGCCAGCCCGGCGCCGGCATGGGGCTGGCGCTGTGCCGCAAGATCTGCGAGTTGCACGGCGGCAGGATCGAAATCGAAGCGGGCATTAACCACGGCACGCGCGTCATCGTCACCTGGCCCGACGCACCCCGCTGACTGTTGCACGATCCGCGCGCTGCCGCGCCGCGGCTGCGGCCAGGGATTGAACGGGGGGAGATCGCACGGCGTCGCGGCAGACACCATTCAGGACAAGCACTGCTGTTGCGCGCGAGCAGTACCGCAAGCCTCATGCGCGGCCCGCGTCACCCCGGACGTCGGCCCTCGCAGCGCCGTGACAGGCGGCCCGCTGCCGCGGCCGCGTCAGGCGGCGGCAAGCGCCGCGTGGTGCATCAGCGTCGCGCAGAATCCGTCGAAGGCAGCCACGATGTCCGGCAGTGCATTCTTCATGTCGGTCGGACCCGCTCCTTCGCACTGACGGCACAACGAGCTCAGCAACACGGCGCCGAGATTACCGGCCGCACCTTTCAGCGCGTGGACCGCCTGGCGCGCGGCAGCCAGGTCGCCAGCGTCGAGATTGCGCGACAGACGCTCGAGTTGCAGTCTGCCGTCGCGTCGGAAACGTTCGCACAGCGCCTCGTATTCAGCCGGTCCGAGCAGCGCAGACAACTCGTCGAGCTTGCGCCGGTCGACCGGCTCGAGTGCAGTCGCCACGCCGATGTGCAGCGGCCGCACGTGCGCGGGCGACGCGGGCGCATTGACCCATCGATGCAGCACACGCTCGAGATCGCTCAACAGCACGGGCTTTGCCAGGTAGTCGTCCATGCCATTCGCCAGGCATTTGTCGCGATCGGTGCTCGCGGCGTTGGCGGTCATCGCGATGATGCGCGGCCCTTCACCCGGCAGATAGCGTGCGCGGATCAGCGCCGTGGTCTCGAAGCCATCCATGCCCGGCATCTGGCAATCCATGCACACCACCTGGAACTCGGTACCGGTCAGCGCGTCGAGCGCCGCCCGCCCGGAATCCGCCAGGGTGGCCTTGATGCCGAGCTTGCCGAGCATGCCGGCCGCGACCTTCAGATTGGTGATCACATCGTCGACGACGAGCACCCGCAGATCGGCGAGCGCGCGCGGTGCCTCCGCACTGGCCACCCCGTTGACGGGCGCCGCCAGCGGCGGCGTCGTGGACAGCAGGTCCGACAGCGCGCGCAGCACGTGTGATTCACGCATCGGCCGGGTCACCAGCCCATGCACACCGAGCGCGCGCACATCGCCCGCCTCGGTGCGCCGGCCGAACGGCACCGTCGCCAGCAGTTTCAGATTGCGCAGGCCGGGTGCCGCGTGAATCGCAGCCAGCTCGCGCGCGCTGGCTGTCAGATCGTTGCCGACCGCGAACATCGCGACATCGAAGGCCTGCTCGTCGGTGTCGAGCGCAGGCAGTATTTCGCGCAGATCGCGCACGCAGGCGACACTGGCGCCGTGCGCACGCAACAGCTCTGCACCGGCCTCGGCCACGGCCGGATTGGCTTCCTGCAGCAGGATGCGACAGCCGGCGAGCGCAGGTGACTCGTCGGCGGTCACGGCCATCGGCAATGCTTCCAGCGGCAGTTCGAAGCTGAAGCGGCTGCCGACGCCCGGCGTCGAGCTCAGCGCGAGTGTGCCTCCCATCAGCTCCACGAGCTGGCGGGTGATGCTCAGACCGAGACCGGTGCCGCCGAAGCGGCGCGTGGTCGCGCTGTCGGCCTGCTTGAACGGTTCGAATATGCGGCCCTGCTGCGACTCGGGAATCCCGATGCCGGTATCGCTGACCTCGAAGCGAATCCTGCCGCTGGCCACACCCGGGCGCACCGTCAGCGTAATCTGGCCGCGATCGGTGAACTTGACAGCGTTGCCGAGCAGGTTCAAGAGCACCTGACGCAGGCGCGCGGGATCGGTATGGACCCGCCGCGACAGCTCGTGCGTGTAGCGCATGACGATATCGAGACCGCGTTGATGCGCACTTTCGGCGAGCATGTCGACGACATCCTCGGCCAGCGTATGCAGATCACACTCGATGTGTTCGAGCACGATGCCGCGCGCCTCGATCTTCGAGAAGTCGAGCACGTTGTTGATCAGATCGAACAGCGAGCGTCCGGATTTCATCGCCACCTCGACGAACTCGCGCTGTTCGTCGCTCAGCATCTCGCGCTCGAGCAGGGAGAGCATGCCCAACACACCGTTGAGCGGCGTGCGCAGCTCGTGACTCATGTTCGCCAGGAACTGTGACTTGACCCGGGCCGCCTGCACGGCTTCATCGCGCGCGGTGGCCAGTGCCTCTGTCGCCTCTCGCTCCGCGGTGATGTCCTGCTGCATGCCCGTCATGCGGCGTCCGCCGCCGCGCGCATCGCGCGCCACGAGCTGGCCGCGCGCACGGTACCAGCGGTAGCCGCTGCCCGCGGTCAGCATGCGGAACTCGGCCTCGTAGCTCGGCGTCCGGCCCGCGATGTGGTCGTCGAGACGCTGCACGATCATCGATGCATCGGCCGGATGGCACAGCTCGAGCAGCGCCTTGACGTGCTGCACCGGCGTTGCGTTGTCGAGGCCGCTCAGCGCCGCGTAGCGCGAGTCGAACTCGAGCGCCCCGCTATCGCAGTCGTAATCCCACAGCGCAATGTCGCCGTTGGCGGCTGCAGCGGTGAAACGCTGCCGGTTTTCGCGCAGCGCCTCTTCGGCATTCTTCAGCGACGTGATGTCCGCCAGTGTCAGCACGAGTGCTTCGGCACCGTCGCCCGGCACCGCCGTCGCGGCGAGCAGAACGGAGGCCTTGGTGCCATCGCCGCACCTGAAAGCCACTTCGCGCGGCTCGAACGCCGCGCCGTCGAGTGTCGCCCGCAGCGCCTCGGCGAGCGCCTCCTCGTCGTCGGCGACCAGTGAGGGCGCCGGCCGTCCCGCGAGTGCCGGCGGCGCGATGCGCAGAAGCGCATGGAGCCGGTCGTTGGCATTCACGGTTCGCAATGCCCGGTCGAGTCCCCATACGCCGTCATGAGTCGCCTCGACCAGGCGACGATAGCGCTCGTCGCTCGCGCGCATCTCGCCTTCCGCCTGGCGTCGCGCCGCCTCGTCCTCGAGCATCAACACATACTCGCGGCGTTCGCGCGACGGCGCCGGACAGCAATGCACGATGACCGGCTCCCGCTGACCCTGGCGGAGCATGACGGTCTCAGCGGACACGTTGGCGGCATCGGGGGCGGGCAGCGACCACTCCGGCAGGAGATCCACCAGCCGCGGCATGTGGCGCGGCCGATCGGCTGTACCGAGGAGCGCGATCGCGGCCGCGTTGACCCGCAACGGCCTCCCGCCGTCATCGCAGATCAGGGTGGCCACTGGCTGACACTCGAGCAACTGCGCCAACCACTGTTCACCACGCGCCGCTTCACGGCGTTCGGCGTCGAGCAGCTGCGCCTGGCTGGCCGCGGTCGCCTGCAGACGTGCCGACGCGGCAATCAGCGGCGCGAGCGGATCGTCGATGGCGGCGGCCTGCGTGACCTGCCCCGCCAGCGTCGAGTCCAGCGCCGCGAGCCCCGGCAGCAGATGAAGATAGAGTTGCCTGCGACACAGCGCGAGTGCACCGATCATCAGGCCCAGTGCGCCGGCGGTGAAGCCGAGCTGCCAGGCCACCAGTCGGCGCAGATCGGGGGCCGCATCGAGACGCAGCCAATAGCGCGCACTGCCGTCGCCGGCCAGCACGCCGTGGCGGGTCAGGTAGCGCCCGTCGAATCCGTCGACCATCGGCAGACGCGCCAGCGTGCCGGCTGCACTGTCCCTCAGCGCGGCACTGGACGCGGCCAGCACCCGGTCGCCGCGCGGGTCGAGCAGCGCGACAGTCAACCCGCGGCCGACGCTGAGCAGCCTGTCGGATGAATCGAAGCCGGCGCCGGAGGACCGCTCGTCCGCGCGCAGCCGCTCGAGCGCGTCAGCAGCGCGCGACTCGAGGCCGGCCAGCAGGCGATGTTCGAGCAACTCCCCGAAGGCGAAACTGCCGAGCAGCACGAGCAGCGCGCCGAATACGATCAGCGGCAACAGGATCCGGCGCGTCAGCGCAGCCACCGCGGGGATGGCCGAGTCGAGCGACGTCGACTCGCTCACGGCCATCGGCTCACTCCGACCTGGGCGCGGCGTTGGCCCAACGATAGGTGGCGACGGCCACCCGTCCGCCGTCTTCGTAGTCGAGGGCGCTGCACAGCGAGCGCACGAGGCGGATGCCGCGGCCCTTCAAGCCTGCGTTGTCGGCGAGCTGCACCGGTATCAGCGCCGGCTCGAAGCCCGCGCCGTTGTGCGCCAGCCGAATCCTGAGTTCACCGCCGTCGCCGCTCGGCACGTGCTGGCAAGCGATCTCCAGGTGAGCATCGACGAGGCGTTCGAGACGCTCCTGTCGCTGCTGGTAGTACTCGGCGAACCCGTTCGCGCGATGCTTGAGACCTGAATCCAGATGCAGCAATCCATGCTCGAGGGCATTGGAGCAGAGCTCGGTCAGGATCAGGAACAGCGGTGTGCGCAGCGGACCCAGGCCCTGCACGGTGTCGAACACCTGCATGACCGTCGCCACCGGCTCGCCCGCCTTCAGCTCATCGGCCCGCAGATCGACCTGAAACCGCCAGGTGCCGGGCGGTTTCGACACCGTCGCGGGGCCATCATCATGCGCCGCCTCCGGTGCGAGCGCCGGGTCGCAGACCACGAACAGCAGGGACACGTCGTCGCTCTGCGGCGCGGTTTCGACATGCTGGCCCACGCTCGCCAGCAGCGCATCGAAGCGCTCGAAGGCCGGCCCTGGCGTGTCCATCACCGCCTGCAGGCGCGCGTTGCCATAGAGCTCTGCCGCCGCGCTGTGCGCCTCGACCAGCCCGTCGGAGTACACCAGCAGCTGATCGCCCGGCGCCAGGGTCGCGCTGCGCGAACTGGCCGCGTAGTCACGTGGCGGCACGATGCCGAGTGGCACGTTTTCGGACGCATAGCGCGTGATCACTCGGCCCGCACCACTGCGCACGAGAATGTCCGGCATGCCGCCGTTCCAGACCTTCAGCAATCCGGTGTCGAGGTGAAGTTCGAGTATTGCCGCGGACAGGAAACGGTCGACCGGCAGCAGCGCACACATCTTGCGGTTCAGTTCGAGCACGATGTCCTCGACGCTGAAGCCTTTCGCCACCATCGACATGAAGATGCCGTGAACGGTCATCGCGCCAATCGCCGCAGGCAGCCCGTGGCCCGTGAAATCGCCGACCAGGAAGCACTGTTCGCCGGTTGGCCGGTTCGCGGCCAGGATGATGTCGCCGTTCAGGGTTTCCATCGGCCGCAGTTCGTAGCGCACATTCGGCGAATCCAGCCGGTTCTGACTCGCCACGTTGTCGAGAATGCGCTTGGCAACTTCCATGTCGCGGAACTGCCGGAGCTGATACTGCGCCAGCGCGTCGCGCTGCTCGGCCAGGTCCCGATGCATGCCGCGCGAGCGCAGTGCCGCATCGATCTTGGCGCGCAGCAGGGTGCGGCTGTAGGGCTTGGTCAGGAAATCGTCACCACCCACCTCGATGCAACGACGCAGCTGGTGGTCATCGGAAATCGCGGTCAGGAAGATCACCGGCACGAACCGCGGCATCAGGATGGTCTTGATGTTGCGGGTCGCCTCGTAACCATCCATCTCCGGCATCATGATGTCCATGAAGACGATGTCGGGCGCCGCCTGCCGGCAGACATCGCAGGCGTTACGGCCATTCTCGGCTTCGACGACCACGAAGCCCTGCTCCCGCAACATCGCGCCAAGCACGATCCGGTTGACCGCTTCGTCGTCGACGATGAGTGCCGTCAGGACTTCATCCGGGGCTACGTCCAGGGTTTCGTCCAGGGCTATCGGCAATGCGGCCATGTGGGGCTCCGTGCGCTTCGGCGTCTGCAGGACCCGATCAGTCAATCGTCATCAGTTGCTGGAAATTGGCAACTGAGAGGATTTCCTTGATCGCAGGCTTGGCATTGCGGATCTGCACGGCGGTCTTGGCGCCGCCCGCGTGCTCTTTCAACTGCAGCAGCATGCCGAGCGCGGAGCTGTCCATGTAGTCGGTTTCGCGCAGATCCAGCACATAGGCCTGGTAACGGGGCTGGTTGTTGGCGTACGCCGCCCGCAGCGCCGAGTGCGCGGTGAAATCAAAACGGTCGCTGATCCTGATCGTCAGCGTCTTGCCGTCAGGCGAGGGGTTCGTTGCGATGGACATCTGGGTTCTCCGTGATTCAGAAAAGTTCTACTTCGCCGGAATCCATATCGAGCTGGGCGGCGGGTTTACGGGGCAGCGCGGCCTTCAGCGCATTGGACGCATCGTCGATCTCTCGCGCTATTTCGGCGGAGTCGACCCGCCCGGTGCGCGAGATCTGCGTGTCCGCGGTATCGATGAACTGCTGGATGCGGAGCACGGTCTGTGCCGAATGCTCCATCAACTGCCGAACGATGTCCTCGAACTGCAGGGAACGCACGGCATTGCCCGAGCGGTCTGAAATCGAGCCCGAGATGTGCTGGGCTTCCTCCAGCCGGGTATGCAGATAGCTTTCGAAGCTGCGCAGCCGGCCCATCATCAGGTCGACCCGATGCTTGCTCGTCAGCAGCAGACTCATGTCCTGCGATGCGGCCGCCCCGACCGACGCGCGGGCGCGATCGATCGCGACCTTGGCCTCTTCGACCTGGATGCGGATCTGCTCGTTGAACTGATTCGAGTTGTGGGAAAGATTGCGAACTTCATCGGCAACCACCGCGAATCCGCGACCGGCTTCTCCAGCACGGGCTGCTTCGATGGCGGCATTCAGCGCCAGCAGATTGGTCTGGTCCGCAATGCCGCGGATGTTCGCGAGCAGCGCGAAGATTCGGTCCATCTTCTCGGCCATCTCGTCGATCAGCGACACGCTGTCCATGTTGTGCTTGCTGGACGTCACGCACATCGACACGAAGTTGTGCATCAGGCTCGAGGTGGTCTCGACGAGTGCGCCGATCGTCAGCGACTTCGCCTCGGCGGTCTCATTGGCGGCGTTCGATTCTCCGCCGAGACCGGCAGACAGGGCATTGATCACCGATGACATCAGTTCAATCTGGCGCTGCGAGTCGGCGTCGAGCCCCTGGAATGCTTCACTGAGCGTGCGCCCGGCGTCGGACGTGATGCCGCGCACCTGGTCTGACTCGTGCCGCAAATCCGCCATGCCTTCGCGCAGCGCTGCGGCCACGCCGGCGAATATCTCGTGCACGTCGCGCGGGTTGACCGCGGGCATCGCCTCCATGTCGTCGCGAAGGCGCTTGAGTTCGACACGATTCGCGGCGCAGTTCATCGCCCAGGCCCCAGCGGTCGCGGCCACACAGAGCGCGGCCGTCACGGCGCCAGGCCATGCGACGGCGACACCGGCGGCGGCCAGCGTGGTCCCCCAGGTCAACCAGGGCAGTTTGTTAAGTGACATCGTCATCGGGCGTCCTCTCAACGCGGTATCGGGTCGGTGCCCGATTTTGATGCATCGGACACAAGCGCCTAATTCTTTAGGCGGGCCGCTGAATCAGCGACTCGCCAGCTGCAGGCTCTGCGCCGCAATGCGGTCGAGCGGCAACACCTGCTCGGCTGCACCTATCTTCACTGCCTCGCCCGGCATGCCCCACACCACGCTCGTTGCTTCATCCTGGGCAAGCGTGTGAGCGCCGGCGGCGCGCATCGCCTTCATGCCCTGGGCGCCGTCGGTGCCCATGCCGGTCAACAACACACCGACCGCATTCGGCCCGATATGCTCGGCCACCGAGTTGAACATCACATCGACCGACGGCCGGTGGCGGTTCACCGGATCTCCGTCGTCTAACCGACAGACGAACTTGGCGCCACTGCGCACGATCTTCATATGCCGGTTGCCAGGAGCGACATACGCGTGCCCCTGGAGCACCTGCTGCCCATCCTCGGCCTGGCAGACCGTCATTGCCGAAGCGCTGTTCAGGCGCTTCGCAAACGGCAAGCTGAAGGCTTCGGGAATGTGCTGCGTGATCACGACCGCCGGCGCATTGGCCGGCATGCGCTCCAGCACCTCGCGCAGCGCCTCGGTGCCTCCGGTCGAGGCACCGATCGCGATCAGTCGATCGGTCGTCTTGTAATGCTTCAGCACCGGTTGCGGCACGCGTTTCGCGCCACTCGTGGCGCTGACGTCCTGCGGCGAGCGCACCCGGGCCCGTGATGCTGCGCGCACTTTCGCGATGATCTCCTGCGCGTAGTCGGTCAGACCGTGCGACACGTCGAGCTTGGGCTTGGTCACGAAATCGACCGCGCCCAGCTCCAGCGCGTTCAATGTCACGTCGGCGCCCTGTTCGGTCAGCGATGACACCATCACCACCGGCATCGGACGCAGTCGCATCAGGTTGCTCAGGAACGTGATGCCGTCCATTCGCGGCATTTCGACGTCCAGGGTCAGGACATCGGGATTCAGGCGCTTGATCTCCTCGCGCGCGACGAACGGATCGGATGCCGCGCCGACGACCTCGATTTCAGGGTCCGAACCCAGGATCTCGGTCAACACCTTGCGCACCAGCGCCGAATCGTCGACGACGAGTACCCGCGTTCTTTTAACCTTCTGCAGCACAATGACTCCCTGGCGAAACAGACGCTAGAACAACTCGATGTCGCCGCCCTTGTTGGTGTCGCCGACGATGCGTGTCGCGTACTGCTGTTCGCGATCGGCAATCGTCGTCGTGGCGGTGGACTTCAACTCCTTGACCAGTGCACGCCCCGTCGACGGCTGGAACCACACCTTGCGCGGCAGGACACCCGCCACGTGTTCGCCGACGAGCAACAGCCCCTCGTTGCGGATGAACTCGCGCACGAACTCGATGTTGCGCAAGCCGATATCGGTCGCGCCCTTCAGCACCCGGCCGCCGCCGACGATCTTGATCTGGAGGCTCTGGCGACGGCCACCGTTCTTCAGGATCGAGTTGATCAGGTGCTCCATCGCATAGGTGCCGTAACGCGCGGCTTCGGAGGCGTTCGCAAAGTCGGCGATCCGGCTCTGGTCCGCGCTCGCAGGCAACATGAAGTGATTCATGCCGCCGACGCCGCTGGTCTTGTCCCAGATGCACGCCGACACGCACGAACCGAGCACGGTGACAACCGCCTCGTCGCTCGTCGTCACGTACAGCTCCCCTGGCAGTATTTTTGCCGTCATCAGCTGGCGCGTCGGATCGAAATAGCGACTGACATGTTCGAATCCCGGCAAGGCCCGGGGCGCCGGCCGGCCGTCCGGCATCACGCTGGCGCGCATCTCAGTTCAACTTCCGATAGACGGTGCGTCCCACGAGCTCGAACTCCTCGGACACGTTGTACAGGGTTTCGGAGTGACCGATGATCAGGTAGCCGCGCGGCCCGAGCTTCTCGGCGAAGCGGGCGAACAGCCGACGCTGGGTCGGTTTGTCGAAATAGATCACCACGTTGCGGCAGAAGATCAGATCGAGCGGCCCGCGTACCGGCCAATCCTGCATCAGGTTCAACTGACGGAATCGGATCAGCTCCTGCAGTTCCGGCACGACCTTGACCTTGTCCTCATTCGCGCCGCGGCCGCGCCGGAACCATTTGCTGAGCCGCGCGCGCGACAGGCTCTCGACCCTGGCGGCGTCGTAGACACCGGCTTCTGCATGCGCGAGCACGTTGGTGTCGATATCCGTTGCCAGCAGCGCGACGTCGCCGAGCGCGGCCGGCGGCATGGCTTCCCGCAGCGTCATCGCGATGCTGTAAGGCTCCTCACCGGTCGAACAGCCCGCCGACCAGATGCGGACATGCGGTCGATGCCCGCCCGCCTTCAGCCAGCCCGGGACCAGCGTGTCGCGCAGGAAATCGAAGTGATGTTCCTCGCGAAAGAAGGCCGTGAGGTTGGTCGTGATCGCATTGATGAAATTGCCGATTTCCGCGTCCGGCTCCTCTTCGAGCAGACGACAGTATTCGTCGAAACCATTGAGGTTGAGCGCCCTGATGCGGCGCGCGATTCGGCCGTAGACCAGTTCGCGCTTGGCTTCGCTCAGGTTGATGCCGGCATGCTCGCCGACCATCTTGCGCAGGAATTCGAAATGTCGATTCGTGAACCCGAAATCGCGTTCGCTGATGAGTTCGGCGGCGTCAGCCATGATGTACCTGTCGGTATCTGCTTCACTACCTGGGCCGCTTCCCGTCGGGAGCGGCGTTTTCCGTTCGCGCCCGCCGGCTCAGCGGGCGGCGAAGGCGTCGGTCAGGCCGACATATCCCGCAATTCTCCTGAAATCTTCGCTGGGGTTGACGATGCGCAGGGCCTTGCCGGCGGCGTTCGCGACACGTCCGTTGAACAGCAGGCACTGCAGGACGGCAGCATCGACGCTGCGCACCGCGCTGCAGTCGACGTCCACACCCGCCGTATCCGCTTCCTCGAGCAGGTTCGCCAATGCGACCTGCAGGTCGCCGACCCCGGCGATGTTGGTGCTTTCGGCCAGTGCCAGCGCTTTCGACGTCATGTGAAAATCCCCCGGTGAACCTTGTTCTGTCTGCGTGCGGTCCGGTCGCTCAGTGCGCGGTACGGTCGGCATCGCCAAACGCCGCATCCGCCCCGACCAGGTGATCGATGTCGAGCAGGATCACCATCTTGTCGTCGACTGTCGCGAGGCCTTTGACGTAATCCGTGCGGACCTGGCCACCGAACTCGGGCGCCGGCTTCATCTGATCCGGGGTCACGTTGTACACGTCCGAGACGGCATCGACGATGAAACCCATGGTCTTCTCGCTGTCGCCGGTGCGAATCCGGAGAACGATGATCACGGTGGTGCTGGTGTAGTCGATTGCTTCGAGTTCGAAGCGCCGGCGCAGGTCGATCACGGGCACGATGGTGCCGCGCAGGTTGATGACGCCGCGGATGTAGGGCGGCGTGTTCGGAATCTCGGTCGCGCTCTCCCAACCCTTGATCTCCTGCACGCGCAGGATGTCGACGCCGTACTCTTCGCCATTGAGCATGAAGGTCAGGAACTGTTCGGCATTGGCGGCGACACCGGTCGCGGCAGCGCCCTGTTGGGTCATTTCAGCATGCATGATTCGTGTCCTTTCAGGCGACCTGACGTTCGGGCTGCCAGGGCTTGGAGGGTTGATACTGGGTACGGCAGAGCTGAATCAGTCCGGCGGTGTCGAGAATCATCGCCACCTTGCCGTCGCCTAGAATCGTCGCCCCGGAAATGCCGTCGACGCGGCGGAAATTCGTCTGCAGGCTCTTGATGACCACCTGCTGTTGGCCGAGCAGATCGTCGACGAACAGACCGACCTTGCGGCCCTCCGCTTCGACGATCACGAGCAGACCGTCGCGCAGGTTCTCGGAGTCCGGCTTGACGTCGAACAGGTCGTAGAGCCGCACGATTGGCAGGTATTCATCGCGCAGGCGGTACAGTTCACTCTGCCCAGCGACGGAGCTCACGGCCTCCGGTTTGACCTGCAGCGACTCGATGATCGACACCAGCGAGATGATGTAGACCTCTTCGCCGACGCGCACGAGCTGGCCGTCGAGGATCGCCAGTGTCAGCGGCAGACGGATGCGGAACACGGAGCCCTTGCCGGCCGTCGATTCGACTTCGACGACACCGCCGAGATCCTTGATGTTGCGCTTGACGACGTCCATGCCGACCCCGCGCCCTGACACATCGCTGACCACGGCCGCGGTCGAGAAGCCCGGGGCGAAGATCAGATCGAAAATCTGTTCGTCGCTGAGCGTTTCGTGCTCACCGACGATGCCGCGCTCACGCGCCTTGGCGAGAATGCGGTCGCGGTCGAGACCGGCGCCGTCGTCGATGATTTCGATGACGATGTTGCTGCCTTCGTGAAAAGCGTTCAGCGTCAGGGTGCCGGCCGCCGATTTGCCGTTCGCCATCCGCACTTCCGGCGCTTCGATGCCATGGTCGAGCGCGTTGCGCACGAGGTGCACCAGCGGATCGCCAATCTTCTCGAGCACTGTCTTGTCGAGTTCAGTGTTCTCGCCCGCCATCTTGAGGTTGATCTGCTTGCCGAGCTTCGCGGACAGGTCGCGCACCAGGCGCGGAAACCGGTTGAACGAAAAGCTGATCGGCATCATGCGGATGCTCATCACGCTTTCCTGCAGCTCGCGCGTGTTGCGCTCGAGCTGACCGATCCCGGACTGCAGCTTCTCGATCAGCGACGGGTCGAAGTCGGCGGCGAGCTGGCTCAGCATCGACTGCGTGATCACGAGTTCGCCGACCATGTTGATCAGCGCATCCACCTTGTCGATGTCGACGCGTATCGAGGAGGTCGAGGCGGTGGCGGCCTGCTTCGACTCGCCCTGCCGGCGACTTTCGTCGTGACGGCGATCCTCGCCGCTGCGGCGTTCGGGCGCATCCGGCACGGCGGCGAGCGCCGCTGGCGCGGCCGTAGCGGCCGGCGCGACTTCGGATGCCAACGGCGTGATGAGGATCTCGGCGTCATTGTCGACCCATTCGAACACCTCGCGCACGGCCGCTTCCGGCACGTCGTGATCGAGTTCGATGGTCCACGACAGGTAACAGGTCTCGGGATCGAAATCCGCGCCGTCTGGCAGCCTGGCAATATCGCAGTCGACACGACAAGGCCCGAGGGACGTCAGTTCGCGCAACAGGCGGGCCGGATCGTTGCCGGTCTGGAACAGGTGTGGCGCTGGCACGAAGCGCACGCGCCAACCGTGTGTTTCCACCGCCTCGGCGGCAGCTGCCGCTGCGCTTGCCACCGCGTCCGCCTGCTGTCCGTTCAGCAGATGCTCGAGGCGTCGACCCGTCGTGGCTATCTCCTCGACATCGGCGGCCGTGCCGTCGCGCGCGCTGCCCAACAGGCCGCGCAGCCGATCGACGCCCTCCAGCAGCACGTCGACTGCCTCCCGGGTGACCAGGCGTTTGCCGGCGCGCATCTCGTCCAGCAGCGTCTCCATGACGTGCGTGAACTCGCTGATGGCGGTAAAGCCGAAGGTCCCGCCGCCGCCCTTGATGGAGTGGGCGGCGCGGAAAATCGTATTGATCGCCTCGAGGTCGGGTTCGCCCACGCCTAGTTGGAGCAATCCCGTTTCCATGACTTCGAGGCCTTCGAAGGACTCTTCGAAGAAGACCTGATGAAACTGACTGATATCGACGGACATGATGCGCCTGCTGGGAGTTGGGTCTGCGGCGCGCGGCCGGGTGGTCGCGCCTAGCTCAGCACTTTCTTGAGCGTCGCCAGCAACTGGTCCGGATTGAACGGTTTGACGAGCCAACCCGTCGCACCGGCTGCCTTGCCTTCGGCCTTCTTCTCGGCCGCGGACTCGGTGGTCAGCAGCAGCATCGGCGTGAATTTGTACTGCGGCATCTTGCGCAGTTCACGGATGAGCTGGATGCCGTCCATGTTCGGCATGTTCACGTCCGTCAGGACGATGTCGGCCTGCTTGCCGCGGGCCTTGGAAAGGGCGTCCTGCCCATCTACCGCTTCGATCACGTCGTATCCAGCGCCCTTGAGCGTGAACGTCACCATCTGACGCATCGAGGCTGAGTCGTCTACTGCAAGAATGCTTGCCATCGGAAAATTTCTCCCGTTCTGGATGCAGTCGCTGCCGCTGCACAGGTCTTGTCCTGGACTTTATCGTCCAGGGCGGCGGAAGCTTTACGGGAAAATGCAATCGGAGAGGGCCGCGTTCGACACAGGGGTGTCGACGGGCGTTCCCGCCGGTGACGCTGCGGAGAAAATGGGCGCGAGCCGGTGTGCGGCGAGGCGCATTCTCCGCGACGGGCAACGCGGCTCCCCGCCGCGGCCGCTGTCAGATCGCGCGCGCCAGCGGCCCTCGATGTTCGGTCACCCAGCGGGCGAACGCGGCGGCCGGCAGCGGCGGACTGTAGAAGTAGCCCTGCGCGTAGTCGCACTGCAGATTGGCGAGCGCCCGCAGGTGCAGTTCACTTTCGACGCCTTCGGCGACCACGGCGAGGTTCAGGCTTCGCGCGAGCGCAATCACGGCCGCCACGATCGCCGCATCGTTGGCGTTGGTATCCATTTCGCGCACGAAGGTCTGGTCGACCTTCACGCCGGCGATCGGAAAGCGCCGCAGATAGCTCAGCGACGAATAGCCGGTCCCGAAGTCATCGATCCAGACGTCGATGCCCAGTGCCCGCAACTCCGCGAGCACCGCGATCGACTGCTCGGTGTCGGTCATCAAGAGGCTTTCGGTCAGTTCGACCTCGAGCACCTCGACCGGCAGTTTCGCGGCCAGCAGGGCTTTGCTCAGCAGCAGCGGCAGTTCCGCCGCCGCGAACTGCACCGGGCTGATGTTGACCGCCACCCGCACGTCCGGCAGCCCCTGGCTGCGCCAGGCTGCGATGTCGCGACACGCGGCGGAGATGATCCACTCGCCGAGCGGAACGATGAGCCCGGTCTCTTCGGCGATCGGAATGAAGTTCGCTGGCGACACCAGCCCTAGATCCGGATGGCGCCAGCGCACGAGCGCCTCGGCGCCGGTGAAACGGCCGGTCCTGATGTCGACTTTGGGCTGGTAATACAGCTCGAACTGCTCCTGCTGCAGTGCCTTGCGCAGGTTGTTCTCCATCGACAGGCGTTCGAAGGCACGCGCGTTGATCGCGGAGGTGTAGAACTGGTAGCGCCCGCGTCCCTCGGCCTTCGCGTGATTCTTCGCCGCGTCGGCGCGGTCGATCAGCTGATCGGCCGTCGTGCCGTCGACCGGGTACACGCTGATCCCCGCGGTTGCCGACAGCACCAGGTCCTCGCCCCCGAGGTTGACGGGTTGCGCTATCGCTTCGAGCATCCGGCGCGCGACGACGGCCGATTCCTCGGCCGAGCGGAACTGGGTGAGCACGACATAGAACTCGTCGCCGCCGGTGCGGGCCACGAAGTCGCCGGCGCGCACGTTCGCCTTGACGCCGAACGCACCGTCGCGCCGGCGCAGGCAAGCCTGCAGGCGCTCGGCGACGGTTTTCAGCAGGCTGTCACCGTTGTCGCGGCCGAGCGTGTCGTTGATGCGCTTGAAGTTGTCGAGATCCAGTGAGAACACCGCCACCACGCTGTCGCTGCCGACGGCGCGCGCGAGCGCCTGACCGAGGTCCTTGCGCAGGGTCGTGCGGTTTGGCAGCCCGGTGACGGTGTCGAAATAGGCGAGCTTGTGCGCGAGCCCTTCGAGCCGGCGCCGCTCGGTGACGTCCTGCGCCACGCCGGACACCACGCGGGCGCCCGTTTCGGGCACCGTCGAACAGGTGGCCTCCAGATGCACATGGGCCGTACCGCCCTGGGCCAGCAGCACGCGACAGCCGAGCTGCAGGCTTTCGCCGCCGGCAATCGCGTTGCCGAACTGGGTGTCGACCGCGCCGCGGTCGTCCGGATGGACACAGGCGAGCAGGGGCGCGATGGTCGAGATCGTGGTACCGCTCGCCACGCCCGTCAGGCGTTCGATTTCAGATGAGCATTCGAATTCACCGGTATCGATGGCCCAGTTGAAGTGGCCGAGCTTGGCCATTGCCTGGGCCTTTTCGAGACGCGATTCGCTGCGCCGCAGCTCGTCGGCATTGCGCGCACTGCGCAGCATGTAGCGCACGCGGTGCGTCAGCACGCCGTAGTTGATCGGCTTGGTCACGAAGTCGGTGGCGCCGGCGTCATAGGCGCTGTTGATGGAGGCCGTGTCGTCGAGGCCCGTCATCATCATGATGGGGGTGTGCTGGCCGTGCGGCATCTGGCGAATCGCGGCGCAGGTCGCAAAGCCGTCGAGTTCGACCATCATCACGTCGAGCAGGACGACGTCGATTTTCTGGCTGCGGAAGATGTCGAGCGCGGGAATGCCGTCCTCGGCTTCGAGCACGTCGAAACCACCCTCCTCGAGCGCAATGCGGGTCATCAGGCGGGCGGCCATGTCGTCGTCGACGACGAGCACCACCGGCGGCTGGCTATCGTGGGCCATCGGTTGCGGCGGGGAGCGGCTCAGGCCGCCTCTGCGCCACGCAGGGCCGCCACGGCAACCAGCGTGGCGTCGAACAGCGGCTTGAAGCCCTCGGCGTGGCGGCGGCAGCCGTCGAGGTCGCCATCGCGACCACACTGCTCGATCCGCTTGCTGTGGGCGGCGAGCTCGGTGGCCCCGATGTTCGCACTGCTCGACTTGAGGGTGTGCGCGGCGCGCATGATCGTCGGCAGATCGCCGCTCTCGAGCGCCTGCTCGAGTTCGGCGACCAGGGCCTGTGCCGAACTTGCGAAGAGATCCATCACCCGCAGCAGGATCGACGGGCGTCCTGGTACCTGCAGCGCCCGCAGTGCCGCAATTGCCTGCGCATCCAGCATGATTTCCAATTGTTGCATCAGTGCTCCTTGTCCGGGGCCGAGGGGTGGGGGTCCATCCGGGCGTGTCCTCGCCGCCGCCTGTCCAGATCACAGCTTAGCGGCGATCCGCGCCGGCGGCTTGAGCCGGCAGACACCCCAGGACCCCGACTCGGCTGTGCCTCCCGGAGCCGCGATGTACACTACCCGCCCGGTTCGTCTTCCGGCGTCCGGTCACCACTATAAATGACCTGTAGAAGGGGGAGCGATGAAGCGCAGTGACACCCGTATCCTGACGACCCATGTCGGCAGCCTGCCCCGTAACCGCCAACTGTCCGATCTGCTGATTGCGGCCGAGGCCGGCGAGTCCGTCGACAACGAATTGCTGGACCGCCTCGCCGCCGCCGGCGTGCGCGACGTCGTCGGCAAGCAGATCGCTGCCGGCGTCGACATCGTCAACGACGGCGAGCAGCCCCGGGTCGGCTTTCAGACCTACGTCGGCCAGCGCCTCGACGGTTTCGGCGGCGCCAGCCAGCGCGAACCGTTCAAGGACTTCTCCGACCACCCCGACTTCGCCCAGATCTGGATCAATCGCGGGATGGTGATGTCGAAGGTGTTCGACGCCCCCACCGCCATCGCCGAGGTCCACTATCGCGACCTCGCCCCCGCACGTCGCGAATGCGATATGTTCGACAGCGCGCTCGCCGAACACCCGGGCAAGGTCGGCGAACCGTTCATGACCGCCGCCTCCCCCGGCATCGTGTGCACGACGATGCGCAATGCGTTCTACGACTCGCACGAAACCTATGTGCGTGCGGTCGCCCGCGAGATGCGCAAGGAATACGAACTGATCGTGCAGCGCGGTTATGTGCTGCAGCTCGACTGCCCCGATCTCGCGATGGAATGGCACGGCATGTTCCAGCACGGCACGTTGAAGCAATTCCAGGACGCCGTCGCCATCCACATCGACGCCATCAACGAGGCCTTGGTCAACATTCCACGCGATCGCGTGCGACTGCACCTGTGCTGGGGCAATTATGACGGTCCGCACGCCTGCGATGTCCCACTCGAGGACATCCTGCCGATCGTCTATGGTGCGAAGGTCGGGGCCTTCTCCGTCGAATTCGCGAACCCGCGTCATCAGCACGAGTACGCGGCGGTGAAAAAACATCCGCTGCCGCAAGACGTGATCCTGATCCCGGGTGTCATTGATTCCACCGTCAATTACATCGAACATCCACAGGTCGTCTGCAACCGCATCCTCGAAGCCGTCTCGGTCACCGGTGATCGCGAGCGTGTGATTGCCGGCTGCGATTGCGGGTTCGGCACGTTCGCCGGCTGGGAAATGGTTGCGCAATCCGTCGTCTACAAGAAATTCGAAGCGCTCGCCGAGGGCGCCCGACTCGCTACGAAGAAGCTTTGGGGCTGAAGGCCCGAGGGGAGACATGGAACACATTTACCGAGAAATACACCGCGATCCGCGCTTTCACGAACTGGAGCGCAAACGCGGCCGCCTCAGCTGGCTGCTGGCCAGCATCGTCGTTGGCAACATCATGTGGTACGTGTTCGCCACCGCTTTCTATCCAGAGGCCAGCTTCGCGCGCTTCTGGGGCGAACCGATTGGCGAGGGCATGGCCACGACCTGGGGCATCGTCATCGGCCTGATCCAGACCGTGCTCTTCATCGTGCTCGTGAACTATTACATCTATCGCGCGAACGGTGAGTTCGACGATCTGAAGGACGCGATCGTCGCGGATGCGACCCGCACGGCGGGGGACGGTAAATGAACAAGACCCTCCTGACCGGCGCCCCGCTGATCGGCATGGGCGCCAGCCTCGGCGCGTTCGCAAATGCGGCCGGCGCCATGGCCGGCGTGAACCTGAACGCGATTGGCATGTTCTTCGTGTTCGTGATCATTTCCCTCGGCATCACGTGGTGGGCCGCAGGCCGCACCAAGTCGACATCGGATTTCTACACCGCGGGCGGCCAGATCAGCGGCTTCCAGAACGGATTGGCGATTACCGGCGACTGGTGCTCGTCGGCGGCGCTGATGGGTATCGCGGCGCTGATCTACAGCACCGGCTTCGACGGCCTGATCTACTCGGTCGTGCCGTTCGGCGCCTGGCCGCTGATGATGTTCCTGCTCGCCGATCGCCTGCGCAATCTCGGCAAGTACACGATTGCCGACATCGTGTCGCTGCGCATGGCGCGGGTGCCGATTCGTTCGCTGATTGCCACCGCCGGCCTCGCCTTCGTGATCGGTTACCTGATCGTGCAGATGGTCGGCGCGGGGACACTGATTTCGAACCTGTTCGGCCTCAACTATGAAGTGGCGCAGGTGATCATCGGCGTGCTGATCGTGGTGTACGTCGCGTTTGGCGGAATGATCGCGACCACCTATGTCCAGTTGATCAAAGCGGTGCTTCTGCTGTCCGGTGCAACCTTCATCACCGTGGCCGTGCTCGCCAAGTTCGGCTTTTCGATCGACGGCCTCTACGCGGCCGCGGTCGCGAAACATCCGACCAAAGAGGCCGTGATGCAGCCGGGCGGACTGCTGCCCGATCCCATCAACGCCATTTCGTGCGGCGTGATGCTGCTGTTTGGCGGCGCGGCGATGCCGCACGTGTTGATGCGCTTCTTCACCGTGCCGGACGCGAAACAGGCCCGCCTGTCGGTGGCCTGGGCCGCCACCTTCATCGGCTACTTCTACCTGCTGACCTTCTTCATCGGCTATGGCGCGGTGGCCTTCGTGATGGACGACCCGAAGTTCATGGACGAGGTCACCGGCGCGATTCGCGGCGGTCCGAACATGGCAGCGATTCACCTCGCGGAGGCCATGGGCGGGGATCTGCTGCTCGGCTTCATTTCGGCGGTTGCCTTTGCGACGATTGTGGCAGTGGTGGCCGGGCTGACTATTGCCGGCGCGTCAGCCATTTCGCACGATCTCTATGCGAACGTGCTGCGACACGGCCAGGCCACGGATGCCGAAGTGGTGAAGGTGTCGCGCATTGCCGCCATCGGCCTGGGCGCGCTGGGCGTTGCGCTCGGCATCGCGTTCAAGGACCAGAACATCGCCTACCTGATCGTGCTGCCGTTCACGATCAGTTCCACGGTGTTCTTCCCGGTGCTGTTCCTCGCGATGTACTGGCGGCGCCTGACGACCACCGGCATCATCACCGGCGGCTGGATCGGACTTGCCTCCGCCATCGTCATGCTGGTCGTCGGGCCCACGATCTGGAAGGACATCCTCGGCAACCCCGAACCGCTGTTCCCGTACAAGTATCCGGCGTTGTTCTCGATGGCGATTTCCTTCGGCACGATGGTCATCGTCTCGCTGCTCGACGGCAGCGAACGCGGCAAACGCGAGGTGGCGTTGTTTGACGACCAGTTCGTGAGATCGCAAACCGGTCTCGGCGCCGAAGGCGCCACCCAGCACTGAGGCGGCGAGATGCAACACCTCTATGAGCGGATTGACCGCGATCCGCGCTTCCACGCGCTGGCACGCCGGCGCAGCCTGCTCGGCTGGGGTCTCAGCGCCGCGGTGCTGGTGGCCTACTACGCGTTCATTCTTGCGATCGCGTTCGCGCCGGGCCTGCTGGCGATGCCGCTCGGCCCCGACACGGTGCTGACGGTCGGCATCATCGCCGGGCTCGCCGTGATCGTGATGTCCGTCGCGCTGACTGGCGTGTACGTGTGGCGCGCCAACCGCACCTTCGATGGACTGAATGCCGCGATCGTCGGCGACGCCACGCGCGACGCCTGACGTGGGTCTGCGTCCGTTCCCCCGGGGTGTCGGCCCCGGCGCCGCTGTCCTCGCCTGCCCGGCGGATGCCGCCGCCGCCGTCTCCGGCGGTGGTGCGAGCGGGATTGCGATCGCGCTGTTCCTGCTGTTCGTGTCGGCGACGCTCGGCATCACCTGGTGGGCCGCGCGGCGCACGCGTACGACCAAGGACTTCTACGCCGCAGGCGGCAATATCACCGGCTTTCAGAACGGACTCGCGATTGCCGGCGATTTCATGTCGGCCGCATCCTTCCTCGGGGTTTCCGCCCTCATCTTCTCGTTCGGGTTCGACGGCCTCATCTACGCGGTGGGTGGGCTGTGCGGCTGGCCGCTGGTGCTGTTCCTGCTCGCGGAGCGTCTGAAGAATCTCGGCAAGTACACTTTCGCCGACGCCGTGTCGCTGCGCCTCGCCGCGGTGCCGATCCGCTGCATGGCGGCCTGTGGCTCACTGATCGCGGTGGTGCTGTACCTGATCGGGCAGATGGTCGGCGCCGGCAAACTGATCGAAGTGCTGTTCGGTCTCGACTACTCGCTCGCGGTCAGCGTCGTCGGCGGGCTGATGATGATCTACGTGTGCTTCGGCGGCATGATCGCGACGACCTGGGTGCAGATCATCAAGGCCGTGCTGCTGCTGTGCGGCGCGACGCTGATGACCTGGCTCGTGATCGCGCAGACCGGCTACTCCTTCGCCGGCGTGTTCGCCACGGCGATCGAGCGGCACGCCCAGGGGCCCGCCATCATGTCCCCCGGCGGCATGGTGCACGATCCGATCTCAGTGATCTCGCTGGGCACGGCACTCGTGTTCGGCACCGCCGGCCTGCCGCACATCCTGATGCGCTTCTTCACCGTGCCGGACGCCCGCGAAGCACGCCGCTCGGTGTTCTTCGCCACGGCGTTCATCGGCTACTTCTACATCCTGACCTTCATCATCGGCTTCGGCGCGATTGCGCTCGTCGCCGGCAACCCCGCGTTCCTCGACGACGCCGGCGCGCTGCTGGGCGGCACCAACATGGCGGCGATACATCTCGCGCGCGCCGCTGGCGGCGAGTTGTTCCTGGGCTTCATGTCGGCGGTGTGTTTCGCGACGATCCTTGCCGTGGTGTCGGGGCTCACGCTGTCGGGTGCGTCGACGATCTCGCATGACCTCTATGCCAACGTGTTCCGCCGCGGCACGGGCGACGACCGCGCCGTGTCGATTTCGCGCTATTCGGCCATCGGCCTCGGCATCATCGCGGTGCTGCTCGCGCTGCTGTTCGAAGCGCAGAATGTCGCCTACATGGTGCTGCTCGCGTTCACGGTGGGCGCCAGCGTGAACTTTCCGCTGCTGTTTCTCGTGATGTACTGGCCACGGCTGACGACCACCGGCGCGCTGCTCGGTGGCATTCTCGGCCTCACGACCGCCGTCGCCTGCATCGTGCTCGGGCCGACGGTGTGGGTCGAAGTGCTCGGCAACGCGCAGGCCGTCTTCCCGTACAAGTACCCGGCCCTGTTTGCGATGATCGCTTCCTTCAGCGGCAGCATCCTGGGTTCGCTGTTCGACACCAGCGAGCGCGGCAAACGCGAACGCGCCGCTTTCAGCGACCAGTACGTGCGCTCGCAGACGGGCCTCGGCGCCGAGGGCGCATCGGGGCATTGAGGAAAAATGGAAGTCCAGCCACGGAGAACACAGAGAGCACCGGCAATTCCTGCCTGGATGCGCACGCACCGGCGAACCTCGCCGATGCCACTGTCAGCCAATCCGGCATCAATGCCGTTTGCTGGATTCTCTGAGGTCATATTCAAGCAACTCGTTCAACGGCAACACGCGCGACGGTCATGCACCAACCCTTGATGTCATCACGACGTATCCTGACCGCTGGCAGCTTGCTGTGGACCGGCTCTGCGACAGCTGCCGGGGACGCGGCACCGATCAATGTGGTCGCGATCGGCATGTTCCTGCTGTTCGCGCTGGTGACGCTCGGGATCACCTGGTGGGCGGCGCGGCGTACGCGCAGCGCACACGACTTCTATGCCGCCGGCGGCGGCATCACCGGGTTCCAGAACGGGCTCGCGATTGCCGGCGACTACATGTCGGCGGCGTCCTTCCTGGGCATCGCCGGACTCGTTTACACCAGCGGCTTCGACGGCCTCATCTATTCGATCGGCTTTCTGGTCGGCTGGCCGCTGATCATGTTCCTGCTCGCCGAGCGCCTGCGCAATCTCGGCCGCTACACGTTTGCCGACGCGGTCAGCTTCAGGCTGCAGGCCGGGCCCGTGCGCAGCCTGTCAGCCTGCGGCACGCTGGTGGTCGTGGTCTTCTACCTGATTGCGCAGATGGTCGGCGCCGGCAAACTGATCGAAGTCCTGTTCGGCCTCGACTACAGCATTGCGGTGGTCGTCGTCGGCGTGCTGATGATCATCTATGTCAGCTTCGGCGGCATGCTCGCAACCACCTGGGTGCAACTGATCAAGGCCGTGCTGCTGCTGACCGGCGCGAGCGTCATGGCCATCGCGGTGCTCGCGCTGGTCGGTTTCTCATTCGAAGCGCTGATCGCGCGCGCCGTCGAGCGCCATCCGCTGGGCGCCAGGATCCTCGCCCCGGGCCCGCTCGTCGCCGACCCGGTCTCGGCCGTGTCGCTCGGTCTCGCCCTGATGTTCGGCACCGCCGGCCTGCCGCATATCCTGATGCGCTTCTTCACCGTGCCGGACGCGCGCGAAGCACGACGCTCGGTGTTCTATGCGACGAGCTTCGTCGCCTACTTCTACCTGCTGATTTTCATCATCGGCCTCGGTGCGGTCATCGTGCTGACCGGTGAAACCCGCTACACCGATGCCGCAACGGGCCTGCTTCGCGGCGGTACGAACATGGCGGCGATCCATCTCGCGCAGGCCGTCGGTGGCGACATCTTTCTCGGCTTCATTTCGGCGGTGGCGTTTGCGACGATCCTGGCGGTGGTATCGGGCCTGACCCTGTCGGGCGCCTCGGCGCTGTCGCACGACCTCTACGCAAGCGTGCTGCGCCGCGGCGACGCGAATCCGCAGGAGGAACTGCGCGTGTCGCGGATGGCGACCATCGTGCTGGGCGCGCTCGCGATCGTGCTCGGCATCCAGTTCGAGGCGCAGAACGTCGCCTACATGGTAGGTCTCGCCTTCGCGATCGCAGCGAGCGTCAATTTTCCAATCCTGTTCCTGTCGATGTACTGGCGCGGCCTCACGACGCGCGGTGCCGCGCTCGGTGGCTTCATGGGCCTGGTCACGGCGGTGACGCTGATGGTGCTGGGGCCGACGGTGTGGGTGGACGTGCTGAAGCACGCGGCGCCCGTATTCCCATACAAGCATCCGGCCCTGTTCTCGATCAGCGTCGCGTTCGTGTCGATCTGGCTGTTCTCGATCACCGATCGTGGCCCGCGCGCCCAGGCCGAGCGTGCCGCTTTTCGCGATCAGTACATCCGCGCCCAGACCGGTCTGGGTGCCGCGGGCGCGTCCAGGCACTAACCGGCGGGCGACCGACACGGGAAGGCAGAGCAGACGTCTCGGCCGTGCCGTCGTGGCTGCGATGCAAACGGGCCTGCCTTCCGCTAATCTGAACTCGCACGCGACACGCCGGGGCGGACCGTCAGGCCGGCCCGACCATGGACGCTCGTGCTGCCGTCAGATTCACCGTTCGACGTACCGGGAGGTCCTGTGGCCACGCGCGATTTCGATGAACTGTCGATCACCAGCGCCGTGATCGAACGCTTTTCAGACGTCCCCGATCCGAGACTGAAAACCCTCCTCGTCAGCCTCGTGCGACACGTCCACGACTTCGTCCGCGAGGTCGAACTGACGGAAGCGGAATGGTTCGCCGCCATCGATTTTCTGACGCGCACCGGACAGGCGTGCAGCGACACGCGCCAGGAGTTCATCCTGCTGTCGGACACGCTCGGGGTCTCGATGCTGGTCGACGCCATCAACCACCGGCAGCCCGTCGGCGTCACGGAGACCACGGTGCTCGGGCCGTTCTACGTCGCGAACCCGCCCGTCCAGCCGAACGGCGCGGACATCGCGACCGGCAACGAGGGCCCACCGCTGTACGTGGCCGGCACGGTCACCGCGCCCGATGGCAAGCCGCTCGCCGGCGCGACCGTCGATGTGTGGCATTCCGACGAAGACGGTCTCTACGACGTGCAGAAGCCCGGCGCCAAGGCGCAGCTGCGCGCGCGTTTCACCACCGATGCCCAGGGCCGCTTCGCGTTCTGGACCATCGTGCCGTGTTTCTATCCGGTGCCCCACGACGGCCCGGTGGGCGCGATGCTGAAGGCATCGCGGCGCCATCCGTACCGGCCTGCCCACCTGCATTTCATGATCGCGCATCCGGGCTTCGAGACCCTGGTGACACACCTGTTCATGGAGGGCGATCCCTATCTCGACAGTGATGCCGTCTTCGGCGTCAAACAGTCCCTGATCGTGCGCCTGACCGAAGAGTCCGGCCCGGCCCCCGGCAGGCAGGTCGAGGGAACATGGCACAGCCTCGATCACCGCTTCGGCCTCAAACCGGCGGCGAGTGTGCCGTGATCGAAACCGATGTGCTGATAGTCGGCAGCGGGCCGGCCGGCTCCAGCGCCGCGGCGCTGCTGTCCACCTACGGCATCGACAACATGCTGGTCACGAAGTACCGCTGGCTCGCCGACACGCCGCGGGCGCACATCACGAATCAGCGGACCATGGAAGTGCTGCGGGATTTGGGCCTCGAGCAGCAGGTCATGCAGCAGGCGACGCCGAACCACCTGATGGGCCACAACGTGTTCTGCACGTCGCTCGCGGGTGAAGAGCTCGGCCGCCTGCGCACCTGGGGCACCGATCCGCTGTCGCAGGCGCGGCATCGCCTCGCCAGCCCCACGATGATGAACGACATGCCACAAAATCTTATGGAGCCGATTCTGTTCGGCGCGGCCTGCGCGCGCGGCACACAGGCGCGGCTGTCGACCGAATACCTCGCCCTCACGCAGGACGCCGACGGCGTCACTGCGACGGTGCGCGATCGCCTGACCGGGCACGAGTACCAGATCCGCGCGCGCTACCTGATCGGGGCCGACGGCGGCAATTCGAAAGTCGCAAGCGACATCGGCCTGCCGATGCAGGGCCGCATGGGCATCGGCGGTTCGATCAACATCCTGTTCAACGCGGATCTGTCCCGCTACGTCGCGCACCGGCCGAGCGTGCTGTACTGGGTGCTGCAACCGGGCTCCAATGTCGGCGGTATCGGCATGGGGCTGGTCCGCATGGTGCGGACCTGGGACGAGTGGCTGATCGTGTGGGGCTACGACATCGACGGCCCGGCGCCGCAGGTCACCGAAGACATCTGCAAGCGCGTGGCGTGGAATCTGATCGGCGACGACAGCATCCCGCTGCAGATCAAGTCGTGGTCGACGTGGACGGTGAACCACATGCACGCGACGCACTATCAGCGCGGCCGTGTGTTCTGCGTCGGCGACGCGGTCCATCGACATCCGCCGAGCAACGGGCTCGGCTCGAACACCTCGATTCAGGACAGCTACAACCTCGCGTGGAAACTGGCGATGGTGCTGCAGGGGCATGCCGGCAGCGAGCTGCTCGAGAGCTATTCGGTCGAGCGCGCGCCGGTGGGCAGGCAGATTGTCGTGCGGGCGAACAAGTCGATCGGCGAGTTCGGTCCGATCTTCGGCGCACTGGGGCTGCTGGACAGCACCGATCCGGCGGTCATGCAAGCCAACATGGAGAAGCGCAAGGAAGACACGCCGGAGGCGAAGGAGCGCCGCAAGGCCCTGCGCGCGGCGATCGCAGCCAAGGTCTACGAGTTCGATGCGCACGGGGTCGAGATGAACCAGCATTACGATTCGAACGCAGTGCTGGCCGGCCCTGGCGACGAGCGTCGGTTCGCTGAGGATGCCGAACTCGTCCATCAACCCTCGAGCTGCCCCGGCGCACGCTTGCCGCATGTGTGGGTCGAACGGGATCGGCAGGCGCTGTCGACGCTCGATCTCGTCGGCCATGGCCGCTACACGCTGCTGACGGGCATCGGCGGCGACGACTGGCGCTCAGCAGTGGCGGCACTGGCCGCCAGTGGCTTTCCGATTCGCTGCGTCAGCATCGGGCCGGATCAGGACTATCAGGATCCGTTCGGCGACTGGGCGCGGATCAGTGAGATCGAGGACGACGGCGCGCTCCTCGTGCGGCCCGATCAGGTCGTCGCCTGGCGCCAGCGCGAGCGCGCAGCCGACTGTGCGGCAGCGCTGGGGGATGCCGTCGGACGTGTCGTCGGCAGGATGCCTGTCGGGTAACCCGGAGATCCGCATCTGCACGCGGGCGTCGGACTCCTCGCTATACTGCGCCGACACCCATCCGGAAGGCAGCAGACATGAGCGACACGGCGAACTACACCCCCCCGAAAGTCTGGCAGTGGGATGCCGAGTCCGGCGGCACGTGGGCGAAGATCAACCGGCCGATCGCCGGCGCCACCCACGAGCAGGAACTCCCGGTCGGCAAGCATCCGCTGCAGTTGTACTCGCTCGCCACGCCGAACGGCGTGAAAGTCACGGTGATGCTCGAAGAGCTGCTGGCGCTGGGCAAGCGCGGCGCCGAATACGATGCCTTCCTGATCGATATCAGCAAGGGTGACCAGTTCGGCAGCGGCTTCGTTGGCGTCAATCCGAACTCCAAAATCCCCGCGCTGCTCGATCGCAGCGCCTCGCCGCCGATTCGCGTGTTCGAATCGGGCGCGATCCTGGTCTATCTCGCCGAGAAATTCGACGCCTTCCTGCCGAAGGATCCCGCGCCGCGCGCGGAGTGCCTGTCCTGGCTGTTCTGGCAGATGGGCAGCGCCCCCTACCTCGGTGGCGGCTTCGGCCATTTCTACAGCTACGCGCCGACGAAGATGGAGTACTGCATCAACCGCTTCACGATGGAAGTGAAACGCCAGCTCGACGTGCTCGATCGCAACCTCGCGACCCGGCGCTACCTGTGCGGTGACGAGTACAACATCGCGGACATCGCCGTGTATCCGTGGTACGGCGCACTCGTCACCAAGAATCTGTACGAGGCGGCAGAATTCCTGGACGTCGCGAGCTACCGGCACGTGGTGCGCTGGGCGCAGGAGATCGAAGCCCGCCCAGCCGTGCAGCGCGGCCGACGCGTCAACAAGACCTGGGGGCCGGAAGAGGAACGCCTGGCAGAGCGCCATGACGCCGGCGATTTCGACACACCGCCGGCCGCCTGAGGCGCTGTGCCCGACAGGCGGGTGCAAAACGTCGCGAGACCGTCGCCTGCCAGGCACGCG
>LNFM01000491.1_pt1 | contig 152362 bp, 159 predicted proteins | sample 596031 | NCBI WGS metagenome assembly LNFM01 (sample SAMN04254537, study PRJNA301005) | activated carbon metagenome | isolation source: dual media filters at the Ann Arbor, Michigan drinking water treatment plant | place: USA: Ann Arbor | reverse complement strand
AAGGGGATATGGTTTCTCCGCCGGCCTTCCCGAGGTGGAGGCACCTGGAAATCGCCTCTTTGGATGGTTCACCCTCCATTTCTTCAACAGTCCCGATGCGGAAAAGGCCCGAGACCGGTATCATCTCACGGCCAGGCAAGCCAGCCTCATGGCCCGTAAAGCTCAGGTGCGCAACTTGGTGGTGTTTCATTTTTCGCCTCGCTATACCGGCCAGGGCGAGGCACTAGAGCGGGAAGCGATGGAAGCGTTTCACGGAAACGAGGGAGGATAGTTTGTGAACGATCTCAGCAAGTATCTGCTCTATTTTCTGTTGGGTGGGTCGATCGTGAGCTTTTCCACGTATCTTGGCTCGCAGGGCAAGTCGTTTCTCGCCGCCATGGCCAGCACGTTTCCCGCCATTACTGGCGTCACCTTTATCTTGCTCTATGCCAGCGGCGGTGGGGCCACGACGGTCGACTACGCCAAGAACTTGCTGTGGTTTGTCCCGCCCTGGACCGTCTACGTCGTCGCGATGATCCTGGGTATTCCGCGCCTTGGCTTCTGGCCGGCGATGGTCGGATCGCTCGTCTTGTATATGGGATGTATCGGGTTGGTGAAAATGATAGTGCGATAGGTCGGTCTATGCAGCCTCGCCAAACTGCAGCCTGTTGATTTCTTCTAAGGCCCTCACCATCTGATCAAGCGCTGCCGTGACAGAATGGCTGGCCAGGTAAGACGGGCCATCACTCCCAGCCCATAAGTCTGGTGGGCGCTCCATCTCTCGGACATTCTGGCAGAACCGACCGATCGTCTCCATCCAGTGGGTCGGCCCAGACCCTTCCTCAAGAAACTGACCACGATCTTGTGCAAAGGGCTGATCGAATTGCCCCGCCCGCTGCTGCCACACCGCTTCCATGGCCTGCTGCCGGTCTGGACCAAGTTCCAGCCCACTGGCCCGTTCGTTGAGCGCCGCGAACAACCCACCCACAATGTGATCAACATGCGACTCCGGGAACACCCCCACACAGGCCTGCATCAGCAGATATTTATGGAAGAGAAACACCTCGGCGCTGATGAGCGATTCATCTGCCGAAGGATCATACGCGCGGGCAAGCTCACGCAGCGCCTCCGCCGACGACCCGGTCAAGGCCGAACCAAGCAGCGGCACAATCCGTCGGCCTATGTCGAGATATTCAACTTCCGACAGCAACATCGTCGGATTTCCTTCACTATCCCCAGAAGACCCTCTCCCGCAGGAGACTAAAAATGGCCACTATTTCACCCACCCAACCCCGGCGCGCCAAGACGCACCCTTCCACGGGCAAGCCGCAGCGAGTGAACGGCCGAGGCATACCCTCTGGGGTATGTTGAGAGTCTGAACGATGCGAGAACGAGGCTGACGGACATTTTCAGTTTCCTGCTACTCAAGCACCACAGCCGTGCCGCTGGCACTCACCATCAACATGCTGCTGTTGGTGCCGATCGTTTCATAGTCAATGTCGATGCCGACAATCGCATTGGCACCCAAGTTCTTGGCCTGCTCACGCATTTCTCCGAGGGCGATATCCTTGGCCTTGCGCAGCTCCTTCTCATAGGCCGCTGATCGGCCACCAACGATATCCCGAATCGACGCGAAAAAATCCCGAAAGATATTCGCGCCCAGAATCGCGTCCCCGGACACCAAGCCTAAATACTTCACCGCCTTCTTGCCTTCGATATTGTTGGTCGTGGAAAGAATCATACGTCCTCCTCATTCAGTGTCCTCATCCTCTCATTCATTGGAAACTATCACCAAATCTTTTGCTGAATCACTCGTGCCAGAAAATTGCTGCACGCGCGGGGAACTTGTCGACCTGTGGAATCACCCAGACCAGCACCTCATGACACGATTGCACCGCCTGGTGCACAGTCGAGGCAGCCATGTGCAACCTCTTACTTCTCGCGTTGTTCTCGCCCGAACCTGCGCCCGATTCAGACAGCAAAGGTACAGAGAATATTGAAGATCAAAGAGTAAATGCTTAGGGCTCAATGTCCTGGGCAAGACGGAAGCCAAGTGTGTGTAGTCGAGTGTCGGGGTAGTTACCAACCCGCTCCCAAGTCTGCGGATGCTCAGCAATATTGTCATTGAAGGAGCTGCCCCGCCACGTCCGAAAGCCAAGTTTATCGATAGACATTGCATCCAGTTGTTCAAATTCCCAGTGCTTATTCTGGCACCATTGGTAAATGTTTCCAGCCATATCATCAACGCCCTGCTGAGTGGTCCCAGCTGGGTACATCCCGACAGCAGTTGCCTGATTCAATCCGCTTTCGCCACTATTACAGCGGGCATCATTCCACCCGCCTTGCCACGGATACTTCCGCTGTGAATCGCATGATGTCGCGGCGTGCTGCCATTCCCATTCGGTGGGTAGACGAATGCTGGTCCCTGTCTTAGTACTGAGCCATCTGCAAAAGGCAACGGCTTCATACCAGGAAACCAGGTCCCGTGGAGAATTGGCCTCCGGCCTTTTCGGCTTTAACGGGTCTTTGCTCTGTTCGATGTCCTTCCACCACTCCTCGTTTCCATAACCATCTTCGGCCTTGAGAAACGCTTCGAACTGCGCATTGGTCACTGGACATTTGGCAATGCGGAAGGGTTTGACCGTGAACTTAGTCTTGATATCTTCGAGCCCGTCATTGCCTACTAAGATCTCGACCTTGCCTCCGGGGATCTTGATCCATTCGATGTCGGGCACGCCGTCTTTCACGCCAACGCCGGGCCTCGTATCTCCAAACTCCGCCAATCTTTCACCAATTTTTAAACGCTCCTGATGCGAGAGCTCATCTTTATTCAGCCTAGCAATCAACACCGCTTGTGGTCTCAAGAACCGCTCTAAATCTGAAGATGGGTGTTTGCCAAACCGTTCGATTGCTGTAAGAATGTCCTTGGCACGTGAGCCACGCCACAAATCTTGTGGGTTATCGCCGCCCCTCTGCCAGTTCCGTGCTTCCACCTCAGCATGGTCGATATTACGCAACGCTTCCTCGCTATCATCAATCCATCTTTTGAGTTCTGGCCAGGCATTAAATAGTTTCTCATGAGCAACCTCGACAATGGTCTCCTGTCCGCTTCTGCTTGTGACCAAGACGCGACAATCTTGTCCCGCGAGAGCTTCAATAAGTTGCACCGCTTTCGGCCTTGAACTGAACGTAGAAAAGGTGGCCCGGCTTCGTGTCGGAGGCCCCCTCCGTTCGACATGTACCAGCTCGGCAAACACAGTACCAAATGCGCCGCGCACCTCTCCAGGCAACTTTGCCAACTCATCGTCAGCCTTTTTCGCGATAGCTCCAACCACCGCACCCATGGCGTTATAGGATTCAGCCGTGAACGTTCGACCCTTCCGCTCGTTAAAAAGTTGCTTGAGGGCATAGGCGACGAGTGGAAGGCTCCCTGGCTCCTGCCCAGTATCATCCAAGATCTTCGCGACGAGCCCCGGCTCAAACGTATATCCAGTGGCCTCTGCCGGCTTCTCGATCATCTCCTGCAACATCCGGGGCAATACGGGACCGAGATGATACCGGTACGGGCTGTTGAGGAGATTCAGTGTGGATTCGTAGGCTTCTAGTTTTCCAAGAAACTCGCTACGGACGGACGCCACGAGCCTGAGACGGTTGGTCGAATCCTGAGCTGCATCGATTAACTGTTCAAGAAAGGTCTGCTTATCAGATTCTTTGAATCCCTGCGTAAACAACTCTTCTAGTTGATCTACGAACAAAACCAGTTCCTGGCCTGGGCTGAGAGATCGGGAGAGGAGATCGCGAAGTGCGGCGCCTGTGCCCGTCAATTTCGGTCTGCCGGCCAGTTGAAAAGCGTCTTTCAGTCCGCGGGCTACCGCATCCCAGGGCGTGTCGCCATCGCTTGGCTGAATGCGCTGCCACAGCCAGTGTGCACTTCCCGGCAATCTTCCTTGTTTCACAATCGCCTGCCAGACTCCTGCCGCAACCACAGATGACTTCCCTGACCCAGACGCCCCAACAACGAGAAGGGCTCGACCTTCAGGTTGGCTCATCCTGTCGATTAGCTCATCCACCTCGCGATCTCGCCCGAAAAATAATGGGGCGTACTCCTCATCAAACCAAACCAATCCCGGATAGGGGGATTTCTTCTCAGGCCAGTTGATGCGCTCCGGACTCCGACTCGGGCCGGGCGCGACGGGGGCCTCCTCCTGCAGCGCCTGGTAGATCAATTTATCGAGTTCGTGGAAGTCATTAAACGGCTTGCACATAATCCCGACATCCCTCAGCCGCTTGCGAAAGTTTTCTTGGCATTCACCGTATTTGAAGTCCGTGAACCGACTGGCTGGTACCAGTGCATCGGGGTCTAGAATAAAAATCAATCGAGTCTTGGCTGGCGCCACAGACGCCGCCTCAAATTCCAGTTCGGTATAGGAGACCTCTGGCCGATCTCGCACCGGCGATCCGTAACGCAATCCGATGATTCCGACATACACATCGCACTCACGGACCCGGTCCATACAGTATTGGGACGGCTTCTCATCTCGTGCCGTGAAATATTCCATGTCGCATGGCACACAGCCCGCGCGGATCACCGCGGCGATCGCTGCGTCGATAAACGACTTCTTTTCAGGATACGTGGTGAATTCTGACGTGTGGCTGATGAACACCCGGCGATTTTTAGCCATCTTCGTACTCGCTAAAGGTGGACACGCACGCGGCGCATTCTACAATTCCACCAGGCACCGGCAAGAGCCAGGAACACCTTCGACCACATTCGCCCCTGCTCCCTCGTTGAACCAGATTCCCCAACTGTAGCTACCGTAGGCGCTCTTTCTTTTGCTGAAGGGATCCTGTGCCGAACCCTCCAAATCCCAACCTTGACCAATCACATCATCGTTGAGGAACCCGGCAGGGTAATCCGAAGAATGCCTCGATGCGCCGATCAGATCGCTTTATTCAACGACCTTTTCCATTGTATTAATGCTGACATGCGGCCACTGAATGAGCCCCGGGCAGCACCCAAGAGGTAATCCATCTACACGCGGGAAGAAATCCAGCATGACCAACTGCGAATATTGCAAACGCAGCTTCGGCTTTCCATATTTGTCTTTTTCTTTCAATTCCTGAATCCAGAAGGTGGACTTCATGACCGTCGCATTGGCCTGCCTCACAATGAACGGAATGTTGGCAATGCCGCCCGTTGGACGCGTGGTATCTACTTCGAGGACTGTCGTCCTCTCGATCTCAATTCCTTGGTTCCCAGCAGCGAGTAAATCGTTCGGGCTCACGGGGTTGAACAGTCCCTGGAAGAAATTATCATTGAAATGCTTGTACGGAGCCAGATAGGGATTCTTCAGATCTTGATCAACCCCGATCGGCAAGCCACTGATATCAGGAATGGATTGTGCGCCCGAGTGTTCACTGCTTCGACCTAAGGCTAACACCGAGTCGCCATGGGGAATCGTTGCGAGCCGCCCGATATTCAGGCCGTCCGTGATGCCGTTAATCATATGCAACCACAAGCCAGGCTCATGGTGAATGGTGCTCCCATCTGGAGCTCTCACCGTACTTTGAGGGAAATCATCAGAAGCAATTTGCGTAATCCTTTGCTGATAATCCAACGCCACGAGAAATTGATCGGTGTTCGCCGGAGTCCCTGGAGCGAGACGGACGCCACGATTCGGCACGGCCTTATCTACCAGCGTAAACTCCAGCTCTTCATTGTATTGATTGACCAGTAACCGATAGTTGAGGGGGAAAGGAACCCCCTGGGGAGGTGGCGCCACAAAGGGCAGTGCAATCATATTCCACCCGCGGCCTGGCAAGTTTGGCAGGTTCGCCCATTTCCCGGGAAGAAGCTGTAACGGTCCAAGTTCCGGGTCATTCGTCTTAGGTTTTTCAAGCCTTCGCGTTTTATTCCGGAGCTTTGCCGGCTCCGTTTTCATCGTCTTAAAATCCGTCATCGTAGAATCCCCTTTCTCGGCTCACAAGATTCAAACAACGTCACAATTCAACATAGATAAGATAGATAGAGGTGGTTCAGCCTCTAAAGACAGAATCCTTCGGTTCATATTGGTGCCTCGTCAGAGGCTTGAGCCTCTGAGTGGGCTGGTGTGGAGCTATCAGATTGAGCCTGTCCAGCATAAATCGTCATCAAGGCCATCGTAATCAGAAGGTAGAAAAGTGGACAACCAGTGGCGCATTCTACCGTTTCGCCAGACAAAGGCAAGGCACCGAAGCTGTTAGCTTTGAGTTCCTGGAGTTGGTTCGTGGTGAGCCCTTCGATTGACTCAGCATGAATGGACTTGGGGTGCTGTTGCGTCATTGAACCGAACTCCGACTATTGCTACGATGGTCGGTCATTCACCAGCAGGAGCGATCGCTATGCCGACCCCTCTGCCCTCCAAACCCTCAACTAATCACCTCATCATCGAGGGAGCGCGACAGAATAACCTCAAGAACGTCTCCCTGCAGATCCCACACAATCAGGTCACGGCCATCACCGGCGTCTCGGGGTCCGGGAAATCCTCGCTGGCGTTTGACACAATCTTTGCCGAAGGGCAATGGCGGTATGTCGAATCGCTCTCGACCTACGCCCGCATGTTCTTAGACAAAGTCGCCCGACCGGATGTGGATCGTATTCTCAACGTGCGCCCGGCCATCGCCATCGAGCAGAAGAATCAGGTGCGCACATCCCGGTCGACGGTCGGCACGACGACGGAAATTGCCGATCTCCTGCGCCTCCTCTTCGCCAAGATCGGCAAACCAACCTGCCCGGATTGCAAGCAAGAGGCCCGCTCCTTTCAGCCCGACAGCGTAGCCGACGACCTGCTGACACGATGGCCTGCTGCCAGGGCCATGGTACTGTTCCCAATCGCAACTCCTTCACCCAAGGAAGAGGCTACTTTTGTCCAATCACTCCTGACGCGTGGATTCGCCAGGCTCAAAACGCAGGATGATGTGATCGATCTGCATGAGGTCGGCCAGCGTTCACTCCACACCCTCTCCTCACTCCACATCGTCCTCGATCGCCTAGTGATCCGGGAAGACAACCGCACTCGTCTCGTCGAAGCAGTGGAAACAGCATTCCGCGAAGGAGAGGGCCGCTGCTCAATCGACCTCATCGGTCATGGGCAGCAGTCGTACAGTACAAAATTCCTCTGCCAACAGTGCGGTCGTACGTTCGAACCCCTGCGGCCGGTTCTCTTTTCGTTCAACCATCCGCTTGGGGCCTGTCCCGAGTGCAAAGGCTTCGGCAATGTGCTGCGGTACGATCCAGAACTGGTCATTCCCGACCAGGCAAAGTCTCTGGCCGAGGGAGCCGTGGAACCTTGGAGCAAACCCAGCTCTGCCTGGTGGCAGAAGCAGATGTTGTCCGCGATGAAACGGAAAGGCGTCGATATCACGATCCCGTTCACATCGCTTCCCAAGGATACCCAGCAACTGCTCTGGGAAGGCGACAAGTCGTTTGATGGTATCAACGACTTCTTCGAGCACCTCGAAGGCAAGCGCTACAAGCTGCACGTCCGTGTCTTTCTCAGTCGTTACCGTACGCCTTTCGATTGTCCTGGTTGCCATGGCAGCCGCCTGAAGCCGGACGCGCTGTTTGTCAAAATCGCCGATGCCGACATTCATGCGACGACGGAGCGGACCGTCGAGAGTCTTTCAGGATGGGTAGACTCCTTATCCCTCTCGCCCACTGAGCAAGCGATCGCTGCAGATATTCTCCGCCAGCTTCAAGCGAAACTAAGCTTTCTTCAGCGCGTCGGCCTTGGGTACCTGACGCTCAACCGGCAGACGAAGACGCTGTCCGGTGGTGAGGCGCAACGAGTTGCGCTGGCGAATCAGCTGGGTTCTCGGCTCGTTGGCACACTCTACGTCCTGGACGAACCGACGATTGGACTTCATGCAAGGGATACCGACCTCCTCGCCGAGATCCTCCATGATCTGGCCAATACCGGGAACACCGTCGTCGTCGTCGAGCATGACCGACGCATGATCGAATCAGCCGACTACATCGTTGAACTCGGTCCTCACTCGGGCGAAAAAGGCGGCGAGATTGTCTGTGCGGCACCAGCCAAGGAATTCATCCAAGACCGCCGTCCCGCGACAGCTCGATACCTGCGAGGCGAAGACCGCATTCCCCTGCCCGTCAAGCGGCGAACCGGCAACGGTAAGATGCTGGTTATGGCCGGCGTTGCTGAACATAACCTGAAAGACCTGTTCGTTCGGATTCCCCTCGGCATGCTTGTGTGTGTCACCGGCGTCTCCGGCTCTGGCAAGAGTACATTAGTCGAGGATACCCTCTACCGCGCCGTGGCCCGCGCGTTTCGCGTAGACTCCCTTCCCATGGGGCGCTTCAAAGCCATCAAGGGCATCGAGCATCTCAAGGGTATCCGATTGATCGACCAACAGCCGATCGGGCGTACCCCTCGATCCAACCCGATCACCTATCTGAAAGCCTTCGATGAGATCCGCCAGCTGTTTGCTTCTGAACGGGAAGCACTCAAGCGAGGACACACACCAGGCCACTTTTCGTTTAATGCCTCTGGCGGTCGCTGTGAACGCTGCGAAGGCAGCGGTGTAGAAAAGTTAGAGATGTATTTCTTCGAGGATATCTACGCGCCCTGTGAGATCTGCGAAGGGAAGCGCTTTAAACCGGAGATCTTGAAGATTCGTTACCGAGGCAAGAACATCTCCGACGTGCTCGGCATGACCGTGGAGGAGGCGCTCTCCTTCTTCACGGGAACGCCAAAACTACAGGAGCGGTTGCATCTTCTCATCTCCATCGGCTTGGGGTATTTACGCCTGGGCCAATCGGCCACCACACTCTCCGGCGGCGAAGCCCAGCGGTTAAAAATCGCTGCCGAGCTGAAGGACACCAGCGCGAAAGATGTCCTCTATGTCATGGATGAGCCGACGACCGGTCTGCACTTTGACGACATCAAGAAACTCCTCGCCGTCCTCCACAAACTCGTGAACGCCGGCAATACCCTGGTGGTCGTTGAGCACAATCTCGACGTCATCAAATCTGCCGACTGGATCATCGACCTCGGCCCCGAAGGTGGCGCCGCCGGTGGACAGATCGTGGCGGAAGGACGGCCAGAGCAAGTGGCGAAGGTGGCCACATCCCATACAGGACGATTCTTGGCGGATGCGCTCAAGCCGGAACCTCCCAACGCATGAGGCGCGGCGAACTGAGCGTCCACCACGGCCTCGATGCGTGGGTTAAAGAAATGCTATTCGACGACCCTCTCCATTGTATTGATACTCACATGCGGCCATTTAATCTGACCGGGGCAGCAGCCGGGAGGTAAACCATCCACGCGTGGAAAGAAGTCCAACATCACTAACTGTGAATATTGCAGACGGAGTTTCGGCTTCTTATACTTATCTTTCTCCGCCAATTCCTGAATCCAAAATGTGGACTTCACGACGGTCGCATTGGCCTGCCTCACGACAAAAGGAATGTTGACCACACCACCCGTCGGATGCGTCGAGTCAACATCAAGGACCGTCGTCTTCACAATATCCACCCCTTGATTCGCAGCTTCAAGCAGATCGTTTGGGCTCACGGGGTTGAACAAGCCCTTAAAAAAATTGTCATTAAAATGCTTGTACGGAGCCAGATAGGGATTCTTGAGATCTTGATCGACCCCGATCGGCAGGCCACTGATATCAGGAATGGATTGGGCGCCCGAGTGTTCACTGCTTCGACCTAAGGCTAACACCGAGTCGCCATGGGGAATCGTTGCGAGCCGCCCAATATTCAGGCCGTCCGTGATGCCGTTGATCATATGCAACCACAAGCCCGGCTCATGGTGAATGGTGCTACCGTCTGGAGGTCTCACCGTGCTTTGGGGAAAATCATCAGAAGCAATTTGTGTGATCCTCTGCTGATAATCCAACGCCACGAGAAACTGGTCGGTATTAGCAGGAGTCCCTGGAGCGAGACGGACGCCACGATTCGGCACGGCCTTATCGACTAGAGTAAACTCAAGCTCTTCATTGTATTGATTCACCAGCAACCGATAATTGAGGGGGAAAGGGACACCCGGCGGCGGCGGCGCCACAAAGGGCAGTGCGATCATATTCCACCCGCGGCCTGGCAAGTTTGGCAGGTTTGCCCATTTCCCGGGGAGAAGCTGTAACGGTCCAAGTTCCGGGTCATTCGTCTTAGGTTTTTCAAGCCTTCGCGTTTTATTATCGAGCTTTGCCGGTTCCGTTTTCATCGTCTTAAAATCTGTCATCGTAAAATCCCCTTTTCGTTTTGCTGTAAGTGAATTAACTTGCGACCACTGATATGTGCCGATCCATGGTCTGAAGTGAACCGCATAATGACCTCCTTTCCGCCATTCACTTAATCTGTTATGGACAACACTTTGAGCCAGCAGATATTGCTTGCAGCTCGACTCGCTAACTCGCATCTGTTAACAGCAAGTAATAGCAATTAACAGCAAGCAAGATGCCAGCAGTAAATCAGAGGAGCAAAATATCGGAGAGGTCGCACACAATCTCTTTACTTTCAGCCTCATAGACCGCATTGCATTTCGAAGCACCGTGCAGCACGTTTCTCGAACGTCAACGCATGTATCAAATGAGATCCATCAGGTGTATCGAATCCGATAACAGAAGATGACAACCATCCATGCACGCATGGTCATCTCTGGCTGGTTTTGGAACTAGCGAAACATCCAGCCCGGATATAAAAATGTACTAGGCTACAGACTGTGGGTGAGCAGTATGATCGCAGAGAGCACGATGTGCCGGCGTACTCCAGGCTTATCAGCCTGGATCAGCGATGCGGGATTGTACAACTTTGAGTCACTGCTGGCGGTGGGGCTATACCTCAGACTTATCAGTTTTCTGCTTAGGCTGCTCATCTTCCACCTTCTTGTGCAGATACTTTTTGCTGAACGTGGTGATGCCAAAGGCAAGTCCAATCGCGATGGGAACAAAAATCGCAGAGGCAATATTCGCATTCTTGAGCCAACCCATTTCCTGAAACCCTTTGAACACATATCCACAAAGTCCGGCCAGGTAATACGCAATGACGATGACCGACAATCCTTCGACAGTATGCTGCAGTAGCACTTGACTCTTGGTCGTTTTGTCCACACTTTGAAGCAGTGCGAGATTCTGCGCCTCCAAGATCAAGTCGATGCGGGTGCGAATGATGGTGATGATGCCCTCGAAGCCGCCTCGCAGCGTGTCGATCCGCTTCAAGAGCTGCTGATAGCCTTCCGCCACACCCGTAATGCCGCTCAGCACATAGTCCGAGGTCGGACGATACGACTCTAGGGGTTTCTCTGCCAACGACGCTAGGGTGGAATGCACGATCCTGTCGTAGGGGAGCGAGGCGGACAACTCGAAGTGGAGTGTTCCAGCCATACGGTTAGTCTTCAGCAGATCCTGAGTGAGGGTATTCAACCAGCGCTGCAAGGTCTCCGCGTTTGCGTGCCCGATATGAGACGTAATAATTTCTCGCTGTTTCAAGTGAACCTGTTCGAATTTATAGACCTGATCAATAGCAGCGGAGAATAGCGGCTTCTGCATGAGCAGTAAATGATAGTAGGTTTCAATCCGCACAATGGCATCGACAATGTCTTTCAGACGCGAGGGATCGCCTTGCAACGGTCCGACACTGACCCAGTACCGTTCTCGCCCTTGGTCGTCCGGTGTAAAGCTGGTCGCGACGCATGTCTGCTCATTGAAGATTCGGCTGCCGTAGACAACCGGGCCAGGCATCAGTCCGCGCAGCTCATTGCGTGGCGGGAGCATGCCCGTCGTCAGCAGAATGTCCAAGCGGCAGACCACCGACCCAAGCGGCTCCACAGGAAACGTGTACTCCGGAAACGTCAGTGGTCCAAAAGTCGGTGCGCCGTTCGTTGGCGACGGCACATGCCAGAGCTGGTAATTATAGTATTCCGTATGGGCCTGCCAAATGAGGATGAGCCGATCGCCGTTTTCCGCTTCCTTCACGCCGTAGCCGAAATTCTCCCTCACGGAGGTCATTTCGGCAGAAATCTTAAGATGTCCCAACAGCGATTGGAATTCCAACCGGCTGGCTGGACGCTGCGCCGGCGGGTCGGACATGCGAAAGGCTTTATAGTGCACATGGGCTGGGGCACGCAGCCATCTCCCGATCGGCTGGTGCGGGCGTTCGTGTAATTTTCTCAACAAGGCCTCAGCTCCGGGCCGAGACGTCTCTGGCTGATTCACGTATTTATTCTCCCTCTTCGTATAGGCTCGCTCATCCGACTCCACGTTCGACGTGACGATCACGTCAGGAACCTTGCACCCGAACTATCATGCAATCACGATGACCTCCGCGACAAGCCACTCTCCCTCACAGCAGAAACGAGCCTAGCACTCGGCGTGGCAAGCTTCAATGATGATGGAGTCGATGTCAGTCGGGAGGCGCAAAGGATTCAGTTACAGGATGGATCGAAGGGCATGTCGACGTATGGCTGATAGGCTTCGCCCAGCGTGAGGAGAATATCCCCCCAGACACGCGTGGGTTCCTTTTCAAACACTGCCTCTGGGTCCGCGGGCAACGTGATCCATGAGCCTGTTTTCATTTCGTTCTCCAGTTGGCCTGGTCCCCACCCCGAATATCCAAGATAGGCACGGAAGGATTCCGCCGTCCCGACACCGGTGAGAATGCGTTCGACCATGCCGACGTCTCCGCCAAGGCAGACTCCGTCGAACACGTGGTGGGCATTGTCCGGAAACTGATCACCCCGGTAGAGCAGCATCACTTGATTCGTCTGCACGGGGCCACCGGCATAGAGCACATGGCCTGATCCCTCGAGCACCGGTACCTGGGGCAAGGCTTCAGAAATGGACATGGCTGTCGGACGGTTCACGATGACGCCGAGCGCTCCTTCCGGCCCATGTTCGCACAGCAACACGACGGTCTGCCGGAAGTTCGGGTCGCGCAGGCTTGGCGCCGCAATCAGAAAAATGCCTTTACGGATTTCAGTGTCCATGAGTGAAATCCTACTCTGCCCACAGAAGTTGCGCAAGCACTGGGCTTCTCTCAGCAGGAGATGACGGTGGAGAGAGGTTACATTTTGTACAGCGATGTGCGACGGTCACGAAGCAGATCGTTGTAGCGATTCAAACTCTTGTTGCGGGCTTGCGCCGGGTCAATCTCAACGATCGTCAGCTCCTCTCGGTCACGAGACGCCCGATGTTGAATTACCCCCATCGGGGTGACCACTTCGCTCTGGCCGATGTAGGTCAACCGCTCTTTCCCACCCCGTGCTTCGCTGCCGATGCGATTACATGTCACGGCAAACACCCGATTTTCGAGACACCGCACCGGCATGGAATCAGGGCAATTCGGCAAGACCAGATTGGAGGGATGACAAATGATCTCGGCCCCCTGCATCGCCAAGGTGCGTGCCGCCTCCGGATAGTACCAATCGAAACAGATCATGATCCCGACCTTCGCGACGCCGATCTCCCACACAAGAAAGCCTGAGTCACCGGGCGTGAAGTATTGTGTCTCTTCGAAAAAGAGATGGGTCTTTCGATAGCATCCCCGAAAACCAGACGGTCCCACGACCACGGCGGAGTTGTAGCAGCGAGAACCGGATCGTTCAGGAAGCCCCGCCACAAGATGCAGCTTGCGGCGTTTCGCGATATCAACCAGACGACGGACCGTGGGGCCATCAGGAACCGGCTCAGCGAGTTGGTGCGCTTCCTGCTGTGAAAGAAACTGATAGCCGGACGCGAACAACTCCGGCAACACGATGAGATCGGCCTCCGCCTGGTCCAGCTTGGCCGTGACTATCTCCAGATTCTTGGCCACCTCGCCGAACTGTGGATCGAATTGGTAGAACCCGACTCGCACGTAACACTCCCTTCATACCGGAACGGGCAGGGATTGTGTCCCTGCCCGTTCTGAAAAACTCGCTGACCGCTGAAAGACGTCAGCTGCGAACCCTGCTGCGTTACTTGACTTCAGCCAAATGCGTCGCGGCGCCATCTGCATGTTCCGTGCATGCATCGGCATGTCCAGCCTTGCCATGTTTCACAGCTTCCGTCAGGTGTTTGATCCCTTCCATCAAATGGGGATTTTTCATTCCAGCAGCCGTCGCATGTTTGAGCGCTTCACTCGCATGCTCAACACAGGCATCCGCATGCCCTTCTTTCCCATGTGATGCGGCGCCTTTCGCGTGTTCGACCGCTTCAGCCACATGCTTGTCGCCGGCGAGCGCTAAACCATTCAGCATCGGCGCGCCAACCAATACGCCAAGTCCGAATACCAACATCGCACTACGACAGATTCTTCTCATCATGGCTGCCTCCTTGATGGTTGAAGATGCAAAATTTTACGTTGAAAAATACTCGAATTCACCTTACACAGCGTTCCTCAAGACTGTCAAGAAGGTTTGGAAGCTGGAGCAAACCCAAGCATTTTCTGGAGCGCATGAACATCTTTTTCGGCTGGACAGGCGAAGTCTCGACTCCACTCCCACCACGACCCAGGATAGTTTCTGAGTTTCGAATACCCGACAAGTTTGAGGATGAAATAGAGCCAGGCCGATCGCACGCCGCCGGTACAGTAGCAAATGACGTCCTGTCCGTTGCCTATCCCCTTTGCGACCAACATCTCCCTGATCACGGACAGATCTTTAACCGTCGCATCCTTATTCAAGAACCCATTCCACGCCACGTGTATAGCTGAAGGGATGTGACCGGGCCGTGGGATACCCGATATCTCTTTCCCTAGATACTCTTCAACGCTGCGCGCATCGAGAATCGCCGTCTGGGGATGCGGCCCCCTGACGAGTTCTTTCAGCTCCTCTTTCAACGCGATCAAATCCCGACGTGGTCGAGCGGTGAAGTTTCCCCTCGTTGGGGAAACCAGCCCATGCTCAAACGGCCGCTTTTCCGCCGTCCACTTTACCCACCCCCCATCCAAAATACGCAACCGGGTGTGGCCCAGATAGTCCAGCATCCAAAACATCCGCCCTTCGTCGCCCCAGTTGTCGAACGGATTGGAATAGATCACCACCTCACTGTCTTGATTGATCCCAAGCCGCTGGAGAATACGCTCGATCTCGCCAAGAGCTGGATTGAGTAAGCCTTTCGCGACGGCACTGGGATCGCTATATTCATGCCAAGTGGAATGCACGGCCCCGGGAATATGCCCGCCGAACTCATACGCTGCCTTGCCTCGCACGTCGATGATCACCACGCCCGATTGACCTAACTGCTGCTGAAGCGATTCAGTATCGATGAGTAATGGATGCGTCACGATGCCTGGCTCTTTCTAGCCCGAGACGGGCGATTCAGCTGTGCGCGACAGCTTTGCAACTGTTGCCATCCTGTTGACGAGGGACGTGCGATCGCCGGGTTTCTTGGTGCTCCAATGCGGTTTTCAACTCGCCCGACAACGGAAATTCTCGCTCATAGACGACAAATCGATAAGGATCGTTGCCGGTCAGGCCGTATTTCGTCTGCAGCATCTCATGCTGTCCGTCGGTCAGAATGTGGTACCGCACCCGTGTTTTCAGCTTCAGTCCGTCCGTCTTCTCAGGTATCCGATACGCAAACTGGTAGTCACGGCTGGTCTGCGGGAACAGTCGATTATCATACAACTCTATGATGACAGGCTGCCAGAGTATCCACCGCCCCATCGTGGAACTCTGCTGCTCCAGTATGTGTCCCTGCTGATCTTCGACAAGGAACTCCACCGTAAAAAATCGATCGGGGTCACCCGTTGGAATCTTATGCCCGGCACCGGCATTCGTCAGGGTCAGCGTAAACCCGACCCGATCGCCCGGCTTCGGCACATCCGTGTCGGCCTTCACCTGGACAGCAATCGCTCGTGAGACCATCCCTGGATCATGTCCGCCCCGCCAGAGATGTTGTCGCCCCTTTCGGATCGGTCCCCCCAGAGCCACCGGTCTCTCAATCTCCGGCATGTGGCAACTCTGGCAAATGAAGCCCCGCTCCTGCCAGTACTGGCCTTCATATTCCGCATACGTCCCGCAGGGTCCCACATTGTAGAACTGGGCCGGGCCGGACACCACATTGTGGCAGCGGTAGCACACTTCCGCCGTCCTAAATTTTGGATCCAATTTGGCGGGATGGGGCGCTGCGGAATCTTCATACGGCCCGTAAATCACGCCGTCTCGCACATGGCAGGCCGCACAGGTCACCGATTCCTTTTGATACTCCGGATCATAGTGCGGGTTTGGCTCTTGAATGGCTTTCTCGACTCGTCCGCGTGGAATCTCTTTCACCAGCGTGGGCTGCTGATTCTCGAGCGGTGTGTGGCAATTCAGGCAAACCCAAATGTTCTTATCCTTCTTCCAGTAAGCCTGGAAAAACGGATCTTCGTAGGCATGGGCATGAATGCTCGTCTTCCATTCCTCATAGATCTCGCGATGACATTGGCCACAGGATTCGGCTTTGAGGCTTGCGAGCCCATCAGGAACTTTCTGAAACGGAATGGCATGGGCATAGTCATCACGCAATCCGAAAATCACGACCGGTTTGATCTCCGTATAGTACAGATAGGTTGCCCCAGCCAGCACAACCATCAGAATTGAGATGACGTACACGCGCCTCATACGGCAAGCAGCGTCTTGATGTGGGCCTCGACCGAGGCCGCGAGCGCCGTCAGGTTATATCCGCCTTCGAGTGAGGAGAGAATACGACCGTTCGCATGGCGTGTGGCGATACCCGCCACGATCTGCGTCAACTCCGCATAGCCGGATTCAGTCAATCCCATACTTGCCAACGGATCATCCTTATGCGCGTCGAAGCCGGCTGAGATGATGACAAACTCTGGATTAAAATCATCGGCTGCCGCTACGAGCACTTTCTGAAACACGGCGCGATAGTCGTCATCCCCCTGACCGGCTTCCATCGGCACATTGATGGTGAATCCTTCCCCAGCTCCCTTGCCGCGCTCGGTTCCTCGGCCTGTGCCGGGATAATGGGGATACTGGTGGGTGCTGAAGAAGAGAATCGAGGGATCGTCCTCAAAGGTATGTTGGGTCCCATTCCCATGATGGACATCCCAATCAACAATCAAGACTCGCTTGAGTCTATACTTTTTCTGGAGATAGCGGGCAGCAATCGCCACGTTATTGAGGAAACAGAACCCCATCGCCCGCCCGGCTTCAGCATGGTGACCAGGAGGCCGCACGGCACAGAACACATGGTCCACTTGCTGTGCCATGATGGCATCGACCGCCGCCAATGCCCCTCCCGCCGCTAAATACGCAGCCTGCAGTGTGCCTGGGGACATGGACGTATCAGGGTCGAGCGAGACGCGGCCACTCGTGTGTGCTTGGCGGTTGAGCGACGCCAGATAATTGGGGGCGTGGACTTGCGTGATCCACTCATCCTCGGCCTTTCGCGCCTCGATCCTGACCAGTCGAGCGGCGACTCCGCTTTCCTCCAATCGCTGCACGATCGCGCGCAACCGATTGGGAGACTCGGGATGCCCGAACCCCATGTCATGCTCAAGATACGCCGAATGATAGACGAGACCTGTCTTCCCCATACATGCACCCTCACACTCACCTGCAATTCCAAGACAGATTATCATGCAGAAAACGCCATAGACAATGTGCACCAGCACTGCTATCGTTTCCCATGAACAACAGGAGCCATCATGCCCAATCCACGAATCGAACCACTGAAGAAATTCCTGGCCATGGACCCGAACGACGATGTCGCCTGGTTTGGGCTGGGAAAGGCCTACATGGACGACGGGAACTTTGAAGAAGCCGCGAAGGCCCTGCAGCAATGCATCACGGTAAAACCCACCTACTCAGCTGCCTATTATGGGCTCGCACAGTCTCTCCAGAAACTGGAGCGGCTCGACGAATGCCGAACTGTCTGTGCGACGGGCATTGACGTCTCGACGAAGAACGGCGATGCCATGGTGACGAAGAATCTTGAGGCGTTGAAGGTTTCGTTGCCGTCGTGAAGTCTGGGGTCCCCTCCACGTCCCCCTTTCGCCTCCCATCCTGGGCCATCCGTCTTGCGCGTCGGCAGCCAAACCAGATCGTGGCGGCGTCCGATCGTATGCGCTTCGTCATCCAGCTCGCGCTGACCAACATCACCGCTCAGACCGGCGGACCCTTCGGTGCTGCCGTATTTGAATCGCACACAGGTCGACTCATTGCCGTTGGGATCAATGTCGTCGAACCCACCAACTGTTCACTTGCCCACGCCGAAGTGGTCGCCCTCGCCAACGCACACCGGACCCTGAGGCAGTTCGATCTTGGCACGCCCGGTCTGCCGAAGCTAGAACTCATCACGAGCTGCGAGCCCTGCGCCATGTGTTATGGCGCAATTCTTTGGTCGGGAGTTCGCAAAGTTGTCTGCGCCGCACGAGGGTCCGATGCAACGGCGATCGGGTTCGATGAAGCTCCGAAACCTAAGAACTGGGTGGCAACCCTGGAAGACCGCGGAATCGCCGTGACCCGTGATCTTTGCCGAGATGAGGCCATCGCGGTCTTCCAGCGTTATCAGCAAGCCGGTGGTCGAATTTACAATGCCCGGAAGAGGCTCACGTGACCCCACATCGTGAAATAGTTACAGCGTTTGTCGGATCAAAGCCTCATGGGCTTCGGAGAGCGGGGCTGAGGCCTTGGGATTCTGAATCAGCATACGCACTCGTGGTTGAATACGCTGCTGTTTGGGCCTTTCAATCAACTCCACATTCGCAAGCTTGACCGCCGCTCTTGAGGGAATCGGTTCGACATCCCAGAGCGAGATCAACACGGCGCTGAGAGTTGGAACCCTGGTGAGCAAAACCGTCACCACCCCGGCCAATGCCTTCAGGTCCAGCCAGATTGCTTCCGAGCGAGCGTTCTTTTCCCCCTGAAGGTCGGCTCGTGGAATGGAGATGCTAAGCACCACCGAATCACAATAGTCGGCCAATTGCTTAGCCTTTTGCTGAATGCGCGCGAGAATCCTGTGGATCAGGATGACACCCCGATCCTCCTCCTCCCCACTGAACTCATCCAGGTGGAGTCCTCGTAAGGGCAATCGCTGCCGCGCCGCTGATCCTACCATCGCGGTGACTTCCACAAAAAAGCGTTCACGACCGAGACGACATTCAAGATCGGCTGTTCGCGCCTGCGACTCTGCCAAAAACGTGACCCGGACTCCGACGCGAATCAATTGGGTGGCCAACTCCAATTCAGCGAGCGCGGATTCCCTCACCCCGTAGTCATAGTGCGTAAGCCGACGGACGAGGCGGCCCAGACGGAGATGGCTTGATTGATCGACACAGTGACGATGAAGTGCACTCCAACGATCATGCAGTTCACGAGATAGCCCCTCCTCTTCCCGTTTCCAGGCTGGTATCGGTTCCGGCTGCCGCCCTCGCAGAGGTGCAACCAATCTCAATGTTTTTCGTGGGCGAAACCGTGCCACCGTTTACGCGACCCCCGAATCCCCCTCATCGTGACTGGACAGGCCCGACAGCTCAGGTTGCCGCTTGGCCAGTTCATCGGCCACTTCATCCAACCATCTGCCCGCACATCCCAATACCTCACGCACCAACGGTTCTGGCTGTCCCGTTTGCTTGATCGTCCATTGGGAAACATATTCGAGCAGCGTCTCGCGATCAAATGATCGAGTTGAATGGGTCGCGAGCGCAGAGAGTTCCCTCAGACCCACGCGCAGAATGTCCCCCACGGTCTCCCGGGCATAGGATGTACTGGCAGTGACATACTGGACAATGCGATGGAGTTCGTGATCGTTCATCCCTCTCTCCGCTCAGGGAATTCTTACACCATGGCCGTGGCCTGTCAACGCAGCGACCTTGTTTAGTCTGGCAATTTTCTCCAATCTCAGCGTTGCCTGGTGATACACTACCGCCTGTTCCCGGCACAAAACTTACCTGAGAGGAGATTCGGCATGGCCGCTAGACATCCGGTTCGACACAAGACTTCCACATCCCTTGTATCCAACCATTGGGATCTCACTCACCTCATTAAGAACCCGCTGAAGGATTTAGCGCGACATCTGGCGGCCCTGGATGCACAGGTCGTGCAGGTTGAGTCGTCTCGTCCTCGACTCCAGGCAACAATGGCGAGTGCTGATTTCCACTCGATCCTGAAGCTCACCGAATCGATCGCAGAAGGTTCTGCCCGGCTTGGCGCATTCGCCTACCTCTGGTTTTCGGAAAACACCAAAAACACCCACGCGCGATCGTTTAAGGCGCAGGTGGAGGAGCGGCTCACCGGCGTCAACAATCGCCTGCTTTTTCTTGATCTCTGGTGGCAGGGGGTTGATCGGGAGAATGCGGCACGGCTAATGAGCAACGCCGGCGACCTTCGGTACTACCTGGAAACCATCAGACGCTATACACCTCACACACTTTCTGAATCAGAGGAGAAGATCATCAATGTCAAGAATGTCACTGGACGGAGCGCGGTCAATACGCTCTATGACGTGGTGACCAACGGACTGACATTCACGATGAAAATCGGCGGGAAAACCCGCACCATGAACCGCGAAGAACTCATGAGCCACGTGCGGAACCCAAAGGCATCAATCCGCCAGGCTGCCTACAGAGAACTCTATCGTGTCTTCTCGGGCCAACGGGACCTGCTCGGAGAGATGTATCGGACGCTCGTGAATGACTGGAAGGCTGAGAATATCGCACTCCGTGGGTTTGCCTCTCCCATTGCCTCCCGCAATCTCGGCAATGATGTGCCGGACCAAGCGGTCGAGGTGCTGTTGGCGACCTGTGCCAAAAATGTCGCGATCTTCCAAACCTACTTCAAACTGAAAGCAAAGATCTGCAAGATATCCCCGATGAATCGGTACCATATTTATGCCCCCCATCGTGCAGACACCAAGAAGTATGCGTATGCCGATGCCGTCCGCATGGTGCTGGGCGCCTATCGCGGCTTTTCTCCCCAGCTTGCAGATCTGGCCGAGCAGGTCTTGAGGGAACGGCGCATCGATGGGCCGACACGTCCGGGCAAGCTAGGCGGCGCCTATTGCTACAGCGTGGCGCCCGGCCTGACACCGTATGTGATGTTGAATTTCACCGGCGAGGCCCGAGACATCGCCACCATGGCCCATGAGCTCGGCCATGCCGTCCATGGAATGATGGCCAAAGCCCATTCGATCTTTACCTTCCATTCAACTCTCCCCTTGGCGGAGACAGCTTCTGTCTTCGGCGAACGCATTCTTTCCGATGCGCTGATGTCAAACGAACGAAACAAGGCGATACGACAGGGCCTACTCCTCAGCCAGTTGGATGATATCTACGCCACCGTGATGCGGCAGGCCTATTTCATTCGCTTCGAACAAACAGCGCATCGAATGGTGGGAGAAGGGGCGACAGGAGACCAACTGGCCAAAGCGTATTTGGCTGAACTTCGGCAACAATTTGGTCAGGCCGTGAAAGTACCAGAAGAGTTTCAATGGGAGTGGCTTATGATTCCCCATCTCTTCGCTAGTCCGTTCTATTGTTACGCCTACAGCTTTGGCAATCTACTCGTCTTGGCCCTATACAGAATGTACAAGGAGCAAGGGGAATCGTTTGTCCCACAGTACCTGGACTTGCTCGCCACCGGTGGATCGCAATCACCTCAAGAGATTTTGGCCAAGGTGAATGTAGACATGACATCCGAGGCCTTCTGGCAATCAGGATTCGATACGATCCGGGAGATGGTGGAACAGCTGGAAGGGACGATGTAAGCGGCTGGATTGACGGTTGCGCAGGAGCACTCCCCAATCCTCACTTACTACTTACATTCTCACATTCGCGTTGCAGAATATGGCGAGGCGTGGCTGTAGAAGGCATGCACGGTGGAGTCTCGCTTTGACCATGTCATTGCGAGCACGTCAGGTCATCTTTCACAGATTGCTCAGTTGGTTGATAGACTTGATTTCATCCTCCTCCAAGGCTCGCCATTCACCCAGGTTGAGGTCGCCCAGGCGAATCGGTCCTATGGCGATACGCACCAACCGCAATGTGGGATGGCCTATCGCCGCTGTCATCCGGCGAACCTGACGGTTCATCCCTTCACTGATCGTGATTTCCATCCACGCCGTTGGAACGTTTTTTCGAAACCTGATAGGCACGGGCCGCTCGGGCAGGATCGGTTCCTGAGCCAAGAGCCGTACCTGCGCAGGCCTCGTTTGTTTTCCAGCGAGCACCACGCCCTTACTTAGCCGTGCTATGGCCCGGTCGTCGGGAATGCGCTCGACCTGCACCCGATAGACTTTCAGTAATTTGTGTTGAGGATCAGTAATCCGATGCGCGAGCGCGCCATCAGCGGTCAAAATCATCAGCCCTTCACTATCCTGATCAAGACGCCCCGCGGCATAAACACCAGGTACCGCAATGTAATTGGCCAGTGTCGGTCTCCCTTTGGAATCGGTGAAGCACGGCAGCACCCCGTAGGGTTTATTGAACGCAATGGCACGTAGGGACATGATGGCGTTGCACCTACCGGGTTGCTTCTATCCTGCCTTGACCATTTTTCTCACCGGTCCATGAAAAACAAGCGTTGTTCATGCCTACCCCATCACTGATTCATGGGTTGACAGAATACTAACCCTGTGGCATACTGATAATGCTTCTCATAATCGCTCAAGGAAGAAACACATGTACCTGTGCTTGTGCCAAGGGATCACTGAAGCCGATGTTCGGGAAGCCGGACGAGCAGGATGTGTGATGCCCTGTCAGCTCAAGTCCAAGTTCGGCCTCAAGCAAAGTGGAAATTGCGGCCGTTGCACCAAGAACATCCACGCGTTTGTCGAGATTGCTGTCCAGGGAGCCTCGACCAGCTCAGTAGAGCGCTAGTCGCCCCCCCACCACGGTCTTTCCCCACATGTGTACGAGCCACCTCAACGTAGAGTTGCGGCCTTGATGAGCCTGGTCACCTCAGCTACTCGCACACCTAGCGCTTTTGCCTCAGCAAGTTCGGTCTTATCAATCCCAGGGCTCTCACCTTCTGTGGTCGCCGACGCTCCAAATGCACCACCGCCACTCACCACAATCATTTGATTTCCCAGCATCGCGGCAAGAATGGTCAACATCGTCACTTCTTTCCCGCTCGAGATTTGCCCTCCCGTGGCGAAGGCCGCCCCAACCTTGTTTTTCATCTTGAATTCTGGAAAGACCCCGAACTTGAACTGCCAGTTATCGAAGAAGGTCTTCACCTCCCCTGACATGTTCGACCAATAGACAGGTGACCCGACGACGACTGCGTCGGCAGACAACAGATCGTCTGCAGTTACGTGCGCGACGCGTTTAAGGATGACCTGCGTAGCTGGAGCCGATTTTGCCCCGGCCGCCACGGCCTCCGCCATGCGCTCGGTATTTCCCGAGAGTGAGTGGTAGGTAACGAGAACCTTGATTGAGAGCGAGGCTTCGTCGGCCCAAGACTGCGACACGCAGCCAGTGCAAAGAGCGACCAACATGAAAGCGACGGCCAGGAGATGCCGTGATTCACCGAGGAGAAAGATCTGCATGAGGCGCGATGACACGATGTTATGAGGTGGATGGAAGAGAAGCGAGAGGCCTTAGTGCCGAAACGTCTCTTCTTCCATATGCTCTTCAACCGACACTTCCGTCAACGTTCCACGGTAGGTACAACGGTGGCACCGGATTCGCCACTCCTCGATCCACTTTTCCTGCACATAAGACTGACGGCAGGTAGGACAGACGAACACGCCTTTTTTATAGAGCACTCGACGCTTTTCTTGCATGGTTTCCTCTCAGTCAGACCGGGCGAGGATGGCACAAGCGGCGAGAGAATTGCAAGATTACGGAAACCAAATGTCCTCCCGCCAACACTTCAAGAAGATAGCCTTCTTGACTGCCAGAGAGCCGATCATTACGATGCCCTGATGCACTGGAGATTCTCTACCTGGCTTGCTCTCTCTGCCGTGATCACAGGCGGATTCGTAACCGATGATAGGTGGGTGGCCAGGGCCGCCGGAGCTGAACTCGCGTCGATTCACACTCCTTCCGGGACCACCATCAAGGCCGAAATCGCCGACACACCGCTAAAACGCTCCGTCGGACTCATGTACCGGGACCACCTCAAGAAGGACCACGGAATGCTCTTTTTCTTCAGCCAACCCCAGGCCTGGACATTCTGGATGAAGAATACCAAGATCGCGCTCGATCTCATTTGGATCGACGGCAAACAACGGGTGACGCATATCGAACGGAATGTCCCGATTTGCACGAAGAGCGATGATTCCTGTCCTCAGTATCGCCCGAACAGTGATGACGCGATGTACGTCCTCGAAATTGCGGGCGGGACGGTTGACGGGTACAAGATCGAAAAAGGATCAAAACTGCAGTTCGGCCAGCCTTGACGCCTGCCCCCGCACACCATCGATCATGATTTTTCCCGCCAAGATCTCAGCCGCTTAGCCGTAAGGACACCCTCCACACGTTCAACGGCTTTGAGCACTCGGTTGAGATGACTCGTGTCGGCAATCTCCACCACGAAATCCAACTCGGCCTTCCGATCTTCTCTGGTTATAATCTCGGCACGGCTGATATTCGCATCACATTCAGCGATAGCCGATGACACATTCGCCAGCACTCCCGTCTTATCTTCCGCGATGACCGCGATTTTAACCGCGTGTTGACTCGACGTGGCAGTATCCCACTCCACTTCCACCAGACGCTCTCGATCATAGTCCAAGGCTCCGAGATTTGGACAATCGACCGAATGGATCGTGAGGCCTCTTCCGCGCGTGATGTACCCCAAGATCTTGTCGCCGGGAACAGGATTGCAGCATCGCGACAGCTGCATCAACAGATCGCGGCCACCCTTGACCTGGACGCCCGGCTCTACCCCTCTCGCACCGATGACTTTTGGAACGCTGACCGGGTCGGGTTGAATGGACGTTCCCGACGATGTCGGAGCCACCAACCGTCCGACGACTTGAGCCGTCGCAACGTGGCCGAACCCCACCGCAGCGGCCAACTCGTCAACTGTGGCGTAGCCTTCCTGTTTCGCGACATCGAGCAGCGCAGCCGACTTAAAGACCTGCGAGGGGGGCAACCCATGCCGACGAATCTCTGCCTCAAGCAAACGCCACCCGATTTCCAAGCTCCGCTTCTGTTCCTCTATCTTGATCCAATGTTTAATCTTGGTTTTGGCCCGTGAGGTCCGCACGAACTTGAGCCAATCCCTGTGCGGAGTCTGGTTGGAGGAGGTCAGAATTTCGATGGTGTCGCCGCTCGTCACCTCATGCTTCAGCGAAACGATCTTCCCATTGACCTTGGCCCCGACGCAATGATCACCGACTTCCGTGTGAATGGCATACGCAAAGTCTACCGGCGTGGCCCCTTTCGGGAGCTCTTTGACGATTCCCTTCGGGGTAAAGACATAGACCACGTCGTGAAACAACTCAAGTTTCACGGAATCCATGAATTGACGATTATCAGGCAGATCCTTCTGCCATTCGATGAATTGTCTCAGCCATCCGAAGGCCTTGCTGTCTTTATCGTGCACCCTCCCTTGTTCCTTATACTTCCAATGCGCTGCGATTCCGTACTCGGCCACACGATGCATTTCTTCCGTACGGATCTGGAACTCGACGTGTTCGCCCTTCGGCCCGACCACGGTCGTATGGAGAGATTGATAGAGATTCGATTTGGGAATCGCAATGTAGTCCTTGAAGCGGCCCGGCAGCGGTCGCCACAACGAATGGATGATACCCAGGAGCGCGTAGCAATTCATCTTCGTGTCAGTAATTATTCGCAAGGCGGTGAGATCGTAGACCTCCCCGAACGAGATCGATTGCTTCTTCATTTTTTGATAGATGCCGTAGAGGTGCTTTGGCCTTCCGTGCACGGCTCCGACCAACCCATTCTCCGCCAGCGCCTTCTCAACAAAGGCTTGTACCTCCTGGATATACTGCTGCCGGTCTTCGTCGCGTTTCGCCACGGACACGCGCAGGATTTCGTAGGCCTCCGGCTTGAGGTGCTTCAGACACAAATCTTCCAGTTCATTCTTCACCCACCCGATTCCGATACGGTTGGCCAAAGGCGCATAGATCTCCAACGTCTCCTGTGCGATTTCCAGCCGCTTACTCTCTTTCAGGTGCTCAAGGGTTCGCATATTGTGGAGCCGATCGGCCAATTTGATGATCACGACGCGAATGTCATCCGCCATCGAGAGCACCATTTTGCGGAAGTTTTCTGCCTGCTTTTCCTCAGAACTGCGAAACGTAATTTTCCCGATCTTCGTCACTCCGTCGACGAGATGGACCACTTCCTTCCCGAATTCACGCTCTAGTTCATCGGTCGTGGCCACCGTATCTTCCAGCGTATCGTGCAGAAGCCCGGCCACGATCGCCGTCACGTCGGTTTTCAGAGAGGTCAAGACGCCGGCCACCGCGACCGGATGCTTCACATAGGGTTCTCCAGAACGACGCGTTTGTCCTTCATGCGCCTTCGCCGAAAACGCATACGCCTTTCGCACCATGCCGAGATCAGCATCGGGCTGATAGGCTTGTAGGCGATCCAGCAACTGATCGATATCGGTCACCGTTTCATACATGATCTGCTATTCGCACCCTGCCGCTCGTATGTCTCGGATACGCAACTGAATCCGATCATGGCCGTTCCAGTGATTCAGTTCCGGCGTAAAGGCGACGTCGATGGGCGTCCTTAGAGACAATCCATGATCTTCCAAGGATTTCATCCCAAATCCAATACTATCAAACGGCAGAGATCCACCCTGGCGAACAGTCATCTTCAAATGTTTCTCTCCGACTACACGAGCATTGAGGACGTTCAGACCCCTGACGGCAAACGTCGGCTCGGGATTCCCTGCACCGAATGGATGCAGCGTCCCGATTTCACGAATCAGCTGTAGCGTGACCTCGGCCAAGCGCAGCTCAGAATCCAGATGCAGCATGGGAACACTGTGAGCATTCCGGATCCACGTCTCGGCCATTGCGGAAAAACGCTCGGCAAATTCCGGCAGCCGACCCTCCTGAATCGTAACCCCAGCTGCGCTGGGATGGCCACCGAACGCCATGAGGAGGTCTCGACAACCGGCTAATGCTTGGTAGAGGTCGAACCCTGGCACAGTCCGAGCCGATCCCTTCCCGATGCCCTCTTCATTCACGGCAATAACGACCGTCGGACGATGAAAGCGCTCCATGATGCGGGCCGCGACGATGCCAACGACCCCGAGATGCCATCCTCGTGCATACAGCACAATGCCGCCCGGCAACTCTCGTGATTCCACCTGCGTTACGGCTTGCTCCACAATATCAGCCTCAAGTTCACGGCGGGCTCGATTCAACTGCTCAAGCTCTTCAGCCAACTCTTTGGCTTCCTGTTCAGATTCCGTCGTCAGAAGTCTGACCCCTTTGATCGCTTCATCTAAGCGCCCTGCGGCATTGAGCCGAGGCCCAAGTTTAAACGCGATGGTCTCCGCTGTGCATTTACGACTAATACCCGCAACCTGCTTCAAGGCCCGCAGGCCGCAGCGGGCGCCGCGCGAAAGATGAGCCAGTCCTTCTCGAACGAATAGTCGATTTTCGTCTTGTAGCGGAACCACGTCAGCGATCGTGGCAAGCGCGACCAAATCCAAGAGCGACTCCAAAGGCACCGAACCGGAGCCGTATTTCATCTCATACGCCTGCGCCACCTTATAGGCCAGACCACCGGAGCAGAGTCCGCGAAAAGGATACCGAGCTTCGGGCCGATGCGGATTCATCACCGCCAACGCAGGTGGCATTTCCATATCGCTTTGATGGTGATCGGTCACGACCACGTCGATCCCCAGTTGATTGGCGAGGCTAATTTCATGATGCGACGTGGTCCCGCAATCGGACGTCACTAGGAGAGAGACACCCTCCTCCGCCAAGGTCCGAATCGCACTCTCATTCAGTCCATACCCTTCGCGCAGACGATGAGGAACATAGGCTCGGACTTCGGCACCGAGCCCACGGAAGAATGACAGATAAATGCTTGTGGCGGACATGCCATCCACATCGTAATCACCGTAAAAGCAGACGACTTCACGACGTTGCATGGCCTGATGCAGACGGTCAACCGCCCGTTCCATGTCGGGAATTAAGAAAGGATCATGAGTTCGGAGGGGAGACATCCAGGCTGTCGCCTGGTCCACGTTCATCACACCCCGATTGATTAACAACGAGGCAGTCGCCGAGGAGATCGACAAGGCCTTTGACAAGAGGCCGCGTTGGATGGGATCAACTTGAGAAAAAACCCAGAGCTTAGACTTCATCCCCATCTCCTTAATGGCCTAGGCCACACACATATTCCCAATGGCAGGAGAACGAGGAAGACTGTAATAAGGGGCTTCTTCTTTGTCAAACCGAAGGACGTGAAGGAAATGGCAGGGTGACTCGAGGGAGAGCTGGCGGTGGCGCTATTCCCCTCCCTTTTGGACGTAATTCTTCACAAATTCTTCAGCGTTCTTTTCAAGCACATCATCGATCTCATCGACCAGCTTGTCGATATCTTCCTTCAGCTTCTTGCCGGTCTCGACCACCTTGGGGTTGGCCTTAACCTCCTCCTTACCCTGCGGTTCACGTCTCGGTTCTTGCTTCCGTTCCTGCTTTTCCATTCGAGCACCTCCCGTGGATCTGGGAAACCCTCGCGATCAGCCAGCAGCTGTCATCAATGAATTTACCATACTCTAGGGTAGGGAAACCCGTCAAGACAAGGGAGAAACGAGAAGCGCCGTGCCCCAGTTGGGACACGGCGCTTCAGCATGCTAATCAAGCGTGTGATATCGGATACTCGACCGTACTCTTTCAGACAATCAACGACACGATGAGCAACGCGACGATATTGATGACCTTGATCATCGGGTTCACCGCCGGTCCCGCTGTATCCTTGTACGGGTCCCCGACCGTATCGCCAGTCACCGCTGCCTTGTGCGTGTCGGTGCCCTTCAACCCCTGCTCTTCGATAAACTTTTTTGCATTGTCCCAAGCCCCGCCGCCGCTCGTCATCGAAATCGCGACGAACAGACCGGTCACAATGCTGCCGACCAACACGCCGCCGAGGGCTTGCGGACCCAGCACTAAGCCGACGATGATCGGCGACACCACCGGGATCAAGCCAGGGATCATCATCTTTTGAATCGCGGCCTGGGTCACGATATCGACACAGGTTGCGTAGTCAGGCTTCCCCGTGCCTTCCATAATGCCCTTGATCGTCCGGAACTGCCGCCGCACTTCTTCCACGATCAAACTGCCGGCTTCGCCCACGGCCCTCATACAGAGCGCACCGAAGATGAAGGGCAACATGCCACCCAGGAACAGACCGACCAACACTTTCGGGTTGGACAGGTCGAATGCCGCCAGCGCGGGATTGATGGCCGCCACCTCACGAGAATATTCCGCGAACAATACCACCGCTGCCAACGCGGCTGACCCAATCGCATAGCCTTTTGTCACCGCCTTGGTCGTATTGCCGACCGCATCCAACGGGTCAGTGATGTCCCGAACTTCCTTGCCGAGATGCGACATTTCAGCAATGCCGCCTGCATTGTCGGTGATCGGACCGAATGCATCGATCGCCACGACAATCCCGGCCATCGACAGCATCGAGACCGCCGCCACCGCCACACCGAACAGGCCTCCCGATTCCGCGCCGCCGCAGACCCAGAAGCTACCCAGGATCGCCGCCGCAATCACCACCACCGGCGCCGCCGTCGCCTGCATGCCGACCGCCAACCCCGCGATGATGTTCGTCGCATGGCCAGTTTCACTCGCTTTGGCGATATATTGCACCGGCTCATAGTTCTTCGACGTGTAATAATCGGTAATGAATACAAGCGCCAGCGTCACCGCCAATCCCATCAATGCAGCGATGTAGTAACTGAAGCCGCTGACACCCCCTACCCCGCCCATGATCATGAGGGTGATCGGGAGAAATGCCACGGCAGCGATCCCGCCGGCCACGAACAGCCCCTTGTAGAGCGCCGTCATGACCTCCCCACCCGGGCTCACCTTCACGAAAAGAACCCCGATGATCGTCGCGAAAATAGTCACGCCCCCTAAGACCAACGGATACAGAATTGGGGCAGTCGCCCCTTTAAACATCGTAAAAGCCAACACCATCGCCGCCACTGTGGTCACGGCGTAGGTTTCAAACAGGTCCGCTGCCATACCGGCGCAATCACCGACGTTGTCGCCCACGTTATCGGCGATCACCGCTGGGTTGCGAGGGTCGTCTTCCGGAATTCCCGCTTCAACCTTACCGACGAGATCCGCACCCACATCCGCAGCCTTGGTATAGATGCCGCCACCAACACGGGCAAAGACCGAGATCAAGCTGCCGCCGAATCCAAGACTCAGCAAGGCATGAATGGCCTTCTCTTGCCCAGCTATTGATTGCGCGACCATATAGAAGGTCGTAATCGACAAAAGTCCCAGGCCGATCAGCAACAGACCCGTCACCGCACCCCCTCGAAACGCGACGGTCAAGGCGGCATTCATGCCATTGTGCGCGGCTTGCGCGGTCCGCACGTTGGCGCGCACGGCGATAATCATCCCCACATAGCCGGCAATCGACGAGGCTCCCGCACCGACCAAAAAGCCGACTGCCGTCAGCAAGCCAAACTTGTCGGAGGCGGCCCCAGCGGCCCAGAGCATGACGAAGAGTACCGCGGCAACGACACCCACAGTCCTGTATTGCCGGTTCATGTAGGCGCTGGCACCTTCTTGAATAGCCTTTGCAATTTCCTGCATCTTCGCGTTGCCGGCGTCGAGCTTGAACACCCACATCGCCAGGTACAGCCCATAGGCAATACCGGCAACAGCGGCTATGAGTGCGAACGTTACAATCGCTGAATCACTCACTGGTAGTCCTCCTGCTGGTTAAGCGCACTCCTTATTGTCACACGGCTCTCCGTGGCTTCAACCCATCCAACAGTAGATGCATGAGTGGGGAAACCTAAGACGGTGCGGAGTCGAACTCGAAGCTAACTGCCTGAAAAACGTGCCCATTCTATTAGAGTTGAACTGGCAGGATCAAGACCAAATACGAGACGCTCAGAAACAGCCGTCCCGCCATCTAGAGAACAGAAAGGGGGCGTCAGGACTCCACAATCCTCTGTCTATAGGCCCCTAAGGCGGTGCTAAGGTTTGACACCAGTAGAAATGATAGGATACGGATCATCTTTCAACACAGGGCGAAGGTGCAATCATGAGACAGACGATCGTGCTTATGACTCTGTGCCTGTGTATCACCGGTCTCCTGACTGCGTGCGGGAGCGACAGTAACTCAGGAAACGCTGCCCCGACTTCCACCAGCCTCAAGCTCCAAACCGTCGCAAGTAATCTTAGTTCGCCGGTGTTGCTCACCTCTCCCCCTGGAGACCAGACTCGCCTGTTCGTTGTCGAACAGGGCGGCACCATTAGAATTCTCGATCGGGCAACTGGCAACGTGCTCTCGACATTTCTGACCGTGACCGGTATCACGAGCGGAGGGGAACGAGGATTGTTGGGGCTGGCCATTGACCCAAACTACAATGCCAACGGCCGGTTTTACGTCGACTATACGGATGCTAATGGCGTGATCACCATTGCTCGGTTTGTGGTGTCGTCAACGAACCCCAACGTCGCTGACCCAAATTCACAGGTTATCTTAATCTCCATTCCCCATCCAACCTTCGCGAACCATAACGGAGGCATGTTGGCGTTCGGACCGGATGGTTGTCTGTACGCAGCCGTTGGAGACGGGGGCAGTTCAGGGGACCCGAGCAACAATGCTCAGAATCTCAGAAGCCGGCTGGGAAAAATCCTCAGGATCGATCCGACGACCCCAGGAACAGCCTGCACAAGTGGAACCGTCAATCCATTTGTCCTCAGCGGAGGGGATCAGCTGGTGTGGAGCTATGGGTTGCGGAATCCATGGCGATTTTCGTTTGATGGAGCTGATCTGTATATCGGAGACGTCGGCCAAGAGGCCCGAGAGGAGATCAACGTGTCGCAAGGCCCCAATGCCGGACGCGGACTCAATTACGGCTGGCGACTGATGGAAGGGTCGGCCTGCTTTAATCCATCCGTCAATTGTAATAATGGAACTCTCACCTTGCCAATTCTTGAGTATCCACATGACAACGGCGCTTGCTCGGTCACCGGAGGCTACGTCTATCGAGGAACAGCAATACCAGTCATTCAGGGTACCTATTTCTATGCGGATTTCTGCGCCGGCTTTGTCCGTAGTTTCCGCTTCAATAACGGCTCGGCTCTTGAACAAACAGAATGGCCGCTGCTTGCTTCCTCTTCAATCACCAGCTTCGGCCAGGACGGCTTGGGAGAGCTCTATATCCTGACTCGGGGTGGCACCGTGTCTCGGATCGTCCCGAATTAGACTTCCTTCCAGATGCTTCATGGCCCAACCTCTCTTCTGGGCTGGTTTACGATTATTGCCAACTTTGCTATAGTCCTCGTGGAAGGAACCCTATGGCATTCGAACCGAGCTATATCATTATCGATGGGCAGACCTTCTCGAAGGCGAAACTTCCTCTGGATAATCATGTCTACAAGAACTGTCAGATCGACGACTGTGACCTCTACTACAGCGGCGGGCAGTACGAACTGCTCGACACCCATATCACCAATTCACGCTTGATCCTGAATCATCCCGCCAAAGGCATCTATAACGCCTTGCAGATCTTCAAGATGAAATCACCGGGATCGTCCATCATCTTCGAGTAACGTCTCGAAGCAGGCCCTTCTTGTCCTATACCTACGATTATACAAAGTCGACGACAGGTGAGAGCGCCGCTCGGAGATATTGGCGCGCCATGAAGATGACGCTGACCCGCAGCGTGAGAGCTAAGACATTTCAATTCGACGGTCGGGAGTACGAGTACCTGTACCATCCGTATAACAGGACCTGGAAAAACGAGCGTGGCGTCGAGATCCCCATCTTCCGTGAACTCCTCCTCAAACATGAAGGCAAGCGGGTGCTTGAAGTGGGCAACGTCCTCTCTCACTATTTTCCCATTCATCATGAGGTCGTCGACAAATATGAGGTCAGCTCAGGCGTCATCAATACGGATATCGTCGAGTTTGTCCCGCAGGCCAAATACGATCTGATTATCAGCATCTCGACCTTGGAGCATGTCGGGTGGGACGAACAGCCACAGAAACCAGGCAAACTGCTGCAGGCCATTGATCATCTGCGAGCCATATGCCTCGCTCCATCCGGCCGGCTCGTGGCGAGCCTCCCGGTCGGTTATAACCGCTACTTCGATTATTTGCAGAACAACGGCAAGAGTCCGTTCACGACCCAACATTTTCTCAAACGGATTTCCAAGCAGAATTATTGGATCGAGTCGGATTGGGAGCAATGCCGCAACGTACCCTACGGCCGATTCGTCGCCCACGCCATCTGCATAGGCACCATCCAGGGATGACTCCTACCAGGAAGCGCAAGTCGTCCTACGCTTGCAATGGTCGGGTGGCACACTATGGCAATGGCAGTCACATCATGGTATGTGCACCGGACCTAACTCGCATCACAATTTGGTGATGCATGGGGAAAGATCTGACTCTCATTTCCGCTCTGAGGCCGTTTCCACAATATGGACTCGGCGCAGAATACAGTTATCAGGACACGCGGCAGAGGAGCTGGCGAAGCCAGTGGGCTCAGGCCTGTTGTTTGACGCTTGGCTTGAATGCACGCACTCCCCAGCTGAAAGTCGCCTTCTGGCGCCCGGGCTTTACCCACAGCACAACCCCATTTCCCAGCGTGAATTCATAGTCCCATGGTACAGCATTTTTCGGGCGCAGTAGTATTTCAGCCGGTAGATGTGGCTTGATCGCTGGATGCTCCGTCCAGCCCGAACCTATCTCTCGAAACCGGGTCAAGCCGAGCCCAACGTCCGACAATTGCCAGAGGGAGCCGTCTGCTAGCTCGAAGATCAAGGGCTTTTGGCCATCCGCCAAGGAGAACTCCCACACTCGGATCAGTCGTTGTCGTCTATTGAGTTGTTTCGCCAGCTCCCTTACGGCCTGCTTATCGAGAAGCGGCTCGTCTTTCTCACCCGCGAGGGTCCGTTCGAGGCTTGTCTGGAGGATCTCGTCGGTGAGACCAAGTTTTTGGAGTGTCGGCTCAGACCACTCGTCTACTCGGACATCGAGCCGATCGAACATCCTCGCATACCCATCGAGCTCAGAAATCAACTGGCACACGTTGGTCGCACTGAACATCAGATGAGCACGCTCAAACCAGAAGTGATGTGCGAGGAAGTTGCGCGTGGCTACAGCGACACGGATGTCGGCGGCGAGCTCCGCTGGGAGTACTTCTTCCAGCTTGGCCGCCACATCGCCGAGCGTAAGAGAAAACGCTTGTGCCAATCGCTCCTCGACGCGAGGCCCTGTGATCATGTCCCGCGACGGCAACCCCGTCAAGGCGAGGACAAAGCACAGGCCGCGGTGTAGGCACTCACTCTGATAGTAGGCCAGCCCGAATCTGGCATACATATCGCGAATCAGGTCATCATCCGGCCCATCTACCATCGTTGAGGGCACCACCGCATCTCCAATGAGTCAAATGCTGCCGATAATAAGTCACCTAGGAGCGAACTGACGAGGGTACCCAACAGTGCAGCTGTTGGCCGGTCCTATTGGCGGAAAGGTTAGACTGCAACGGATACTTCATTGGCCTTCGACATTCTTCGCTCTACATTCTTTGCACTTCATGTGCGGAAATGAGCCTTCTGGGCTCCAGCCGAACAGCAATTCTGCGTTCTCGTGAAAGAGGTGGTAGCAATAGTCAAAAACGCCCTGTACGTTTAGCTCAGCGATACCCCGGTTCTTCGGGTTATCCAAGTGATGGATAAGCGCGTTTGCATGTTCCCGCAGTGCTGCCAACTTAGGAAACAATCTTGAACGGATGACGTTCGTGCCAAAGGTCGCCTCTCGACACTTCTTGCAAGAAATTGCAGGATCTTCGACTATACAATTTTGAATCTGCTGCATCAGATATTTGTCCGCCGAACGCGTGGCGAGCGAAACAACATAAGCGCTCGACAGTCTTTCCATCCAATCCCGACCGCTTGAGAAAGCGTTGTAAGCCCGAAGTGCAGTAGCTCTTTGGATGCTTGGCATTGCAACCAGCACTGCGGCCCCTTCACCTGCCCTCAGGCCGACAGCCTCAATGGGTCGCGGGGAAAAGGACAAATTATCAGTGGTAACGTCCATTTGTAGCCTTACAAATCAAAGCTGAGCAACCGGTGCGTCGAATCGCCAGCCGAAGCCCAAGCGGGGAGGGGCAGTTCGCTCCAGCGCATTATTCAAGCACACAACTAGAAACACGAAACATTCCACCCGAAGCCAGTCTCGCTTCACGCTTCACAAACGATACGCGACAATTACTTGCTGACCGGAATATTCTCCGTACGCTTGACGATCTCGATCGGCTGGAAGACCGGATCTTGTGACCCCTGAGATGACTCAGCTTCGACACGTTGGAGGAACAAGGCAGGACCAGTCAATGGAGCGTAATTGAGCCCGACTTCGACGTCGAACGTCTTGGTATCTTTCGGCGTCGGAAAGGTGAAGGTTTCCTCCCTCGTCTCTTCGGGTTTCAACACCGTGTCCTCTGCCACTTTCACGGCCTCAAAATCAAAGATCGTCGGCTGTCCCTGGCCATCCAGATACGTCCGACCATAGACGCGCTTATCAGAAAATACCGTTTTGAGGTTTTTCCCTTTGATGTCCAGATTCAAGACCACCGAAGCCCAAGCCGGATGTGTCGCCGGTAGATTATGCGGCACCAGGCTTTGGACCTTGACCACAACGGTTGTTTTGTCGCCCTCGATCCTGGTCTGCACGTCCAGCTTCGCCGCGTCTTGGCGAAGTTTACCCACACGCCCTGGGAAACTATGGTTGGCGATCGTGCGCTTCTTTTCCCCATTGGCCGACTCCCCTACTTGTTGTGGCATGTGGCAAGTCTGGCATTCTTTGCCGGACTTGACGGCCCGACTCTGATCCCAGTTCCCGAGCAAATCGTTGGCCTTGCCCAAGTTCGTCGCTGACGGCACCGACTGGTGGCAGTTCAGGCATAGATCAGACTTCTGAATGAGGCTCAGTTCCATCGACTGGTGCGCAAGGTTCTGGACAAAGTCCTTGTATGGCCCATACAGCGTCTTTCCACCGGTTTCATACTTCGGCTCCGGGGGATGCTTGGCCCGATCGACCTGCTTGATCAAATGACACTGGCTGCAAGCGACACCATCCAAAGAGGGGTCGCCTGCTTTTGCTTGATCAATAAAGAGTTGGACGGAATCCAAAAACTCCCGCACATGCGGGGCATGGCAGCGGAAGCACGCAGCTTTGTCTTTTTCACCTGGTGATTTAAGATACGCATCGAGCGAGGCACGGAACGCCGGAGAATGGATGGACTTCGCCAACGGCGAGGTTTCCCACTCTTCATAGACCCGTTCGTGACAGCGCTTACATTTATTCGAGTGAGGAAAGGTCTTCTCGATCAATGGCTGACTGACACCGGTCTGTGCCAGCGCGGAAGTGACCGCGCCATCAGATAACGCAACGGCACACATCGCCAGGACGAAGATAAAGCTCACCGCAATTGAGAAATGCGATCGTCTCACGGTCACAGCGTTTTCAGGAGAGTGATTTGACACGATACGTCAGAAAATGCCGCTGGGTATATTCTTGGATGATTTGCTTCGCCTCTTCCCGTTCTTTCTCGGTCTGCAAGGAAGTAAGATACTTGTCCGTCAGCATAGGTTCAGGCGTGGGAATGAGCGCATAGGTGAGCACTGCTTCGATCGACGAAGCGGCTGTGCCGGCCGGGAGCGTCAGCGCAAATGGGACCTTCCTCGTATTGCCACCCTTAATGAACGGATCAGGAATCGGACCGCGAAGGATCTTGTCGTACGGCAACCCAAATTGCTTCGTCTCTTCCGCTAAGGTCTTGCCTGCCGCGTCCTTCGCCGTGACCGTCAAAAAGAACTGTTTCAGCACCGGATCGCCATCGGGAAAACTGTGCGGGAGGCTGCCGACCTTCACAATCCCGGTTCCCTCCACCACCGTGCCGGCCTTCGTCACATCCACATCGATACGAGGCATCCACTCCGCCTGCAGATTGCGATTCTTCAGCATCGTACCGGCGACGACGACACCGCGAAACCAGTGGCGTCCGATCGCTCTTGTCATGGCCCCACGTCTCGACGTGGAACTGCCGGTCGAGGGCTCCATGTGGCAATCCTGACAGATTGTTCCCTCAAGAATTTCTCCCGGCAGATTCTTCTGCGCCACATCCTTCACTTTGTCGAAATGACACGCGGCACAATAATTGGCCCCTCGAAAGTGCTCGGACTGCGCGGCCGGATGGACAAGATTCTCTTCGGGATTGGGATATGGACCATAGAGTGTGTTGCCTGGCTGCAGTTTAAATGTCGGCGGTGAGTTCAATTGCTTTTCCATTCCATTCATCAAATGGCAAGCTGAGCAACCGATTCCTTCGATTCCCGACTTGCGGGCAAGCACGTCCGCCACTATCTTCTCGGCATGCTGAGGGAACACGGTAACGGCAGGCACATGACAAGAGAGGCATCGTCCCTGTTCGTCCGCTGTCGGATTCGTCTGTTTCCAAAGACCCAACACCGTTCGAAAAACGGGTGACTCCAACGACGTGCCATGTAAAAGGGCCGCATCCACTCGGCCAAAGGTCTTCAAATCCGGCGTCTGCTCTCTGACGCCCTTCCACTCTTCGTAATGACGCTCATGGCACTGTTTGCAGTCTTCAGAACGGATGAAGATTTTCTCGATTTCAGCTGCCCACTCAGGCACAGACCGACTGTTCGCCTGCTGAGCAATCGCCCGATCGTGATAGAGGCTAATCAGGCAACCCGCCATCACTAGCATCCCGATTATACCGACGATTCGCAGCCTTACCATGTTCAAACCACCTTCACTCCTTAATCTCGTTTGCAACCAACAAAGTGGAAATTGACGCCCCAGCCGACCGGATCACCTGGATCTGCTGGCTCATAGGTTCCGACCGTAAAATTACATTCTTTCATCGCTTTCTTGATGGCGCGTCCGAAATCGGCCATGTTTCGGATCTCCTGTTTATCGATTTCCTTAATGACGGAACGAACCTTAATCCCTGCGTAATCCGCGCGTGAATTCCCAATCACTTCGAACACGGCGACTCCCTGCGGCTGCTGGAGCTTGAGCTCCTTTTGAATGTCTTCATCCACAGCACCGATAGCGATCCCAAACTCTTCCCCAAGTTTGGATGCTTCCTCCTCCGTCATGGCCTCGAGCTGCACCCCTGCTACCGCAAATGCATTCCCAACGAACAATAATCCGCTCACCAGACAGAATACACATCCCCAAGCTGTCCTCTTCATTCGTCCTTCTTCGCATCTTGCAACTCGTGCAAATCCCACAGGATGGTCAAAAAGGCCGTCCAGCGCGGCCGCAGCGAGCGAAAGGCCGAGGCGTACGCGGTTGGCACGTTGATGCCTTGAGTGATGCGAGAACAAAGCTGGCGGCCTTTTCCAACATCCTGCTAGAGTTTGGCGACGGGATCGATGCTCAGTTGAAACCATGGCGCCACGGCCTTCTGGCCGTTTCGCTCTTTGTTTTCCCCATTCCACACGGCGAATGACACGGTCTGGATACGACCGGGAACGAGCGTGGCTTCATTCTCCTGTTCTTCGCTCACCAAAGGGCGACGCATCACGACATGCCAGACACCGTCCTTCCACACCGCCTGTCCCTGCACCCGCCCTTGTTTATCTTTTGTGGTCAACGTGCTGAATCCTCCGCCGATCAAATCCTCCACGGATGACACCCGTCGGGGAATGACTTCGAATGTCCGAACCCCGCCTTCTTTTTTTTCTGATGTCCGTGCCGCCCGTCGATCGATATCGGTTTGCCAGTCCGCCTTCCAATGCCAGATATTGATGTAGTGGTCCAGCTGCCCCATGCAGAAAAATGCCGGCGCATCGCCGAGCGGAAGACCAATCGCAACGCCATCCCGGAAGGTCCCCGGAGTGAGCCGATCATTCTTCGTGTTGTCCTGCCATTCCAGCAGAAAGGCGATCTCGGTCCCGTTGTGGATGGACCGTACGGTTAGTGCACGCACTGTGGGTTCCGGCCACACCGGCCTGGTGATCACCTGCCCACTCAGAGGAATTGTGATCGGTGAGACCTGTTGCCAAGCGATATCATCGGCTGCATTCGGCAGATCGCCGTGGACCAAGTACGATCTGATGGTCATCCCCTCGGAACTGACCAGCGGAATCCCAAACGCCCCGAGCACACTGGCAATCACAATCAGGCCGGAAAAAAATCCAACGAGATGAGAGCGGGAACCGTCAATGTAGGTCATTCGCACCGCACAGTACTCCGAGGGAGAACCGAACTCAGAATACCACAAAACCCGTGCGGGACAAACGTGAAGGATCGAGGTGAGGGTTAGACGAGCTTCAGACGGCGGATTTTGTTTTCTCCGCGTTCGCAGATGTAGAGGTGGCCTTGTGAATCCATGGCCAAACCGACGGGTGAATTCACTACGGCCTCGATCGCCAACAGGCCGTCGCCGTGTTTCAACATCCCTGCTGATTCCTTGGCGACAAATCGAGCGGCACCGCAGCCGCCGATATTTTTATCCTCATACCCACTGTCGCCATTCCCCGCCACCGTGGTAATGACACCGGTCTTCACATCCACCTTACGGACCCGATGATTCATGGTATCGGAAATGTATAGATTGTCTTCGTGATCAAAGACCACAGCCTCTGGGGCGTGGAGCATGGCTCTAACGGCTGGCTTATCGTCACCGTCATATCCGTATCGGCAGACCCCTGCGACCGTCGAAATAATTCCCGTCTGGGAATCGATTTTTCTGACACGATTGCTGCCCTTGTCGACCACGTACACATCGCCCTTTGCATCGACCGCGAGCCCGACAATGTCGTAGAGGCGCGCCTCCATAGCAGGCCTCCCATCGTCCAGATACATCGACATATCCAGCCCATCGGAACACACCGGCATGAGCCATCCCTGATCATCGCTGAAATCGATTCCAATCGCATCGCCTGACAGCACCACCAAATTTCTCGCCACCAAGGGCTGTTCTCGCGCCTCATCTTCAGCCGTCCAGGCCCCAGCAATCGTCGTCACCATTCCCGTCTTGGGATCATATCGCCTGACCTTGTGCGCTTGGGTATCAGCGATAAAAAGGACATCGTCGCGATCAAAGGTAATCGCTGCAGGCCAGGTCAGATTGACATCCAGCGCCAGACCGTCCCCATTGAACCCATGCTGACCGGTACCGATCACCGTCGTAATGATGCCGGTCTCATGATCGATTTTTCGAATCCGGTTGCTCCCGGAATCACAGATATACAAATTATTGTGGGAATCAAACGCGACGCCTAAGGGCAAATAGAGTCCTGCTTCTGCACAGGAGCCCTCATCTCCGCTATAGCACGTCTCCCCGATGCCGGCGAAATTGTGGAGCGTGCCTTCTAGCAGGTCAATGCGCCGGACTCGGTCAGATCCCGATTCGGCAAAGTACAGCCACTTCTCTTCCCGGTCCAGTGCAGCGTGATGGGGGAGCGGGATTCCGGCCTTCACCGCACGCTTGCCATCACCCGTACTTCGGGCCTTGCCGTTTCCGGCAAAGGTTTCAATATAGCCAGCGGCCAAGCCTAGTTCTGTATCCATAAGTACGACGCTCTCTAGAGGGCTGTTTTAAAATTATTTTGCCGCTCGCGCACGTTCGACTCTCGGCGCAGGGTGTTCAAAAAGACCATCGTTCTCACCCGCCCACCCCTGCGCGCCAAGACGCGCACTTCACCGCCCAAGGCCGCAGTGAGCGAAGAGGCGAGGAGGTACATACCGCACTTCGTGTGAACCGTTCACCCATCGAATTGATCTTGGTGAACGGATAAACTCCACCGTTGTGATACTTCTTCACGGTTGAGCCTCTGAGCGATGCGAGAACGCCGCTGGAGGACTTTTTCAACATCCTGCTAGGAGCGTGGAACCGGTTGTGCAGCAGCCCCGGCAGCTTGATTCAATGTGGCATTCTGAGTGGACGCTGCAGTCACGGCCTGCGGCGCAGTCGCCTGTTGAGCCGCGGCCTGTGCTTCGGCCTCGATCGCATCCGCCTCATGGACAGACTTCTTAAATCCCTTGATCGCCTTGCCGATCCCCTCACCTAACTGCGGTAATTTCCCTGCGCCAAAAATAATGAGCACAATCATGAGGATGAGAATCAGCTCAGTAAACCCTAGACTCCCAAACATAGTGCACCTCTTCCTAAAAGTAAGTTAGGACTTCGGACCATCCTTCGGCTTCTTGGCAAATCGCTCTTTCAACCGTTTGCGGGCCTCTTCCGCCTGGTCAAACATCTTGCATTTGTCATACACGCTGATGAGGTTGTAATAGGCGAGCGGTTCATCCGGACTGTGCTCCACCGCACTCTCCATGACCCTGACTGCCAAATCAGTCTTTTTATGACTGAGCGCGATTTCCATTAGCTTGAAGCTTGACTCCAAGTGTTTGGGATCCAGCTCCAAAGTACGAAGATAGCACTGAATTCCCATGTCAATCGTGTTGTAGTCGGAGACCTGGGGGTTATCCAGCTCAATATAGACGCCGGCGAGATTGTACCAAGCGATCGGATCATCAGGCGTGATCTCAACGAGGCGTTCGTAGTACCCCTTGGCCTCCATGTATTTCTTCTTGTCTGCGTAAAGCCTCCCCAAGTTGAACAGCGCCAGAACATCATGCGGGAAGATGTCCAACGCGTGCCGGAATTCCGCCTCGGCTTCATCGGCCATGTTCTTCGTCGCATAGATCGTTCCCAGATTCGCGTAATACATGGCGAGCGAGCGATTCATCTCCGCGCGAAGAGATTCCGCCATCTCAATCGCCTTCTTGACTTCTGCCAGCGCATCGTCGAGCCGCCCTTTGCTAAAGTATAATTCACCGAGTCGACAGCGCGCCTGAAAGTCATCAGGTTCGTCGACCAGCAATTGTTCGATCCCGGAGATCTCTTCATCCGGAGTGAGCGGCTGATCGCCTGGGTCAAGAACGGTCTCTGACTGCACTGGCATGGGTCCTATATTTTCCATCATCATCTCTCTCGCTCTCACACTAGGCCTGACCGTGGACGAGGCCGTCCGTCGCCGGCAGCACAGAGCCGGTGGCGACCGACAACGACTCAGCAGCGGTTGGCTTCACTCGATCAAGGGTAAGTAATATGACTCCAAGAACAACCATCAACGTCAGGTTGGAGAACAGTAAGGCATACCCGGCGATAAACATGAGACCGATCCCATAGCCGGCCAGTCGCCCGATCATCAACAACTTCATGACGGTGTAAGACCAACAGAGTAATCCCCCCACATACACCGCAAAGGGGAGATAGAAGGTATAGCCCATTCCAAATTGAAAGATCCAGCCGATGCCTTGCGAGGCCTGCCGAAAGGCCGATGCGAACGCTGGACTATAAAGCTCCAGAAGATAGTCGGCCACGATGAGCGCCGAAAAAATGATACCTGTCGTCGACCAAAACCACATGGCCCGGTTCCACTGCTGTCGGTTCTTCGTTCGCAGCGACAGACTCTTGCTCTTGCCATAGGCCACAAACACGAAGAAGCTGGCCAAAACCATCAAGGCCTCACCCATGCGATGTGATTCGTAGACCAAGGGCGGCGCCGCTATCGTTCCCGTCAAACTGTACATGGTCGATACGATCTGATAATAGAGCCAACCAGAAATGCCCAAGTAATACGTAGCCGCCAGCATACGCTGTGCCGGCTCACGGTGGGTCATCACGTATTCCGACAGAAACGCCGTCAGTACCAGCAGCGTTAACCCGTTGTAGACGACTGCGCCCAGCATGCCGGGTTGCACCACGAGAAACACCATTGTCAACAGCAACAAGACTGCCGCCCCTGCACTGCCAAGTTTGCTGAGCTGGCTTGTTTTAGGGCCTCCCCAGCGATTGATCAGGGCCAATGTCAGCGCCAAAAATAACAACACGGCGACGATATTGAGCAGCCACGTACCCACCTCGGTCAGAGCCGTGAATGTAGGGGTGATCCACGGGTGATCTGCCGCCAGCTTGCTGAGATGCATCCCTAGACGGGAGACCAGACGATAGAGAACCAGCTCAAGAAAAGAGGTGAGGAGAACGAGCTTGACGGTATACTCAAATAGTGGACCGAAGTCCGACACTTTCCCCGTCACCCGTTCGCTGAGCGTTGCTACCTTCATAACCATACCCATCAGGGCTGATATTATAGCTGTCGCAAAAAAAAGCGGTCAATGTGCCGCCACCGACGCCTGTCCGGCTCCTTCCTTCGCCCTTGAGATGTACAGCAACCCATCGGCCATCGCATAGTTGAAGGGAAGCTCACACACGACTTCACTGATCCGCCCATAGACATACTGATACAGTCGCTCGGCCTCGTCGGGAGTCATACCCTCCTGCACTTCATAGAAAAAGCCGAGGCTCAGGTCCTCCGCCGACGGACGCATAATTCGTCGAATCCCATACCCACCGGGATCGCTCATAATAGGCGCTTCTTTTTCCAGGTCGAACAGGCAGGGCTGGCAAGAAAATCCATACGACTCGTTGAGCTTCTTGTTTTCCACGATGAAATTCATGGTTTCGAGGGCTTCTTCTTCTTTTTCCGTGGGGAACCCAACGATGATGTAACAATGCACCGCAATACCGAGATCCACGCAGTCGTCCGCGATACGCCGGACCCATTCTTGCTTGATCCCCTTCTTCATGAAATCCATGATGCGCTGATTGAAGGACTCCAACCCAAAGACGATCTTCAAACACCCGGCATCCCGCATGGACGTCAGCAGGTCGCGTGAGAGATTTTTCTCGAACCGCATCTCACAGGTCCATTTGATATCAAGCTGTTTTTCAATCAGCTGCTGGCACAACCGCCTCGTCGGCGCCAGCGCAAAGCATTCGTCGGTAAAAAAGAAATGGCGCGCGCCATAGCGTTGTTTGAGCCATTGCAGCTCCTCGACCGTCCGGCCCGGGTCTTTCTGTCGAAAATTCTGATGGTCGAGGGTCAGGGCACAGAACGCACAATCCTTGTAGTAACAGCCCCGCGAAAACTGAACCGGCAATACCGGCTCCGGCGACAAATAGCGATCCAATGGGAATCCATCATAATTCGGCGCGGGAAGTTGATTGACATTTTCAGAATAGAACGGTTGATTGACCGTAATCTTGCCATTCTGCCGATAGATCAGGTTGGGCACCTTACTGTAGTCCTTTTTACCCGCCAGCTGATTGATCAATTCCAGCAAGGCCGTTTCGCCCTCAAACACGACAATGTCGTCGGTTAATTCGAAGAGGCTCGGACAACGGCGAATGTTGTCCACGAGACGGGTGAAGATACTGCCGCCAATCGTCACATGAAGATCCGGGGCAGCCTCCTTGATCAGCCGACAGAGGGTGAGTCCAGGGATGATCTGAGACGTGGCCGTGATCGAGACTCCGATGAGATCAGGACGGTCATTCACGATCGAGGGAATGAACCTATCCCGGAAGAGGCTCAGATAAGGATTCTGCCCTTCGTCATGTACGACCTTCATCAGATCTTTCGAGGAATAGATGGAGTAGTTCCCAAATTGATTATCCACAACCGTGAGTCGGGTTGGAAAATACACGGAAGAAACAACTTCCAACCATTTATCGATCATGAATAAGCTCGCTCGATAGGCGTCAGGATCGTAAAATCCTTCGCTGCGCAAGGTGTCCTTGGCGAGCTCAATCCGATCGACGAGATAGGAGAACCGATCGAGCGAATCGGTCACCTTCGCGTAATGCTCGCGACTTCCAGTACCCGTCTCCCCGGTCTGAGTCCGCTCAAGCCCGCGCTGCTTGGCGATCAACTGCTGGTAGACTTCAGCCGCATACTCTCTGGTCAGCACGGTATCCAACAATTCGATTCCAAGGTCGCGCTGCGAAACGTCAGAAACCCCACCCTGGCGCAAAAACCCGGTCAGAGACGGCAAACTGAGGTACGGCTGAGACGGATGCCAGGTTGGGGGAAAAAGCAGCGAGACTTTCATGCGGCACTGGTCCTTTTATGCTTGAAAATCAGTGAGTTCGAGATCATGTCCCCTTATACCCTCCGCAGTTCGGTAAATGCAATCCCGCGGACATAGAGAGACCGACGCCAGTGTCAGGAATCTTCAAGGAAAAAGGCCTCGAACCGTTCCCTCACTTACCGGGATTCCGATCCGAGGCCCATTTCGAATTACGCGACGTCGCGGCTGTTACTTGCCGCTCTGGCCGCTACAACTTCAACGTGAACCAGGTCGACAGCGACTTCATACCGTTCCGCTCGATGTTGGCACCGTCCCACACTGCAAACGCTATCGGCACCGACATTCCTGCCTTGAACTGGACGTCGTTCGCATCACCGCTTTCCAGCGACCGCTTCACGACGACCCGCCATGTCGGCCCTGAATATGCTCCACCTTTGACGGATCCAGACGGTTCCCAGACACCGTTTCCGATAACGTCCTGGTGAGCTTGCGTGGTGAGGGTGCTGAAGCCGTTCGCGCTCAAATCTTCAACGGAACTGACGCGAAGCGTCGGATCAGACATGATGTTTCCCGACCAGATGCCTGAGTTGAATGGTCCCAAGCTCCGACCGATGCGGTCTGGATAGGTGACGCCCCCCGCCGGCTCTTCAAAGTAATAATCCCAGAAAATTCCAGGATACTGATCGTCGACATCCCAAATTCCCGCACTGTCCTTGCCGAGGTCTTTCTGCCATTCAGCATTCCACCGCCAGATGTTGGTCGTCCCACCGGACTGTCCCATGCACTGAAACGGCGGAGCACCGGCTGTGTTCACCGGAAACATCACCGCAACCTGGTCCCGGAAGTCTTGTGGGCCGATCGCCGTGTCATTCTTCGTTTGATCGATCCACTCCAGCCGCATCCCAATATCCTTGCCGTTGGTCATCGCCTTGACGAACACCGACTTCACCGAAATATTCGGGTGCATCGGTGTCGTGATGAGCTGACCGCTCAACGGAACGACAACGCCCGGGACACTTTCCCACATGGGGTTGGCGCCATCCATGGGAATTGGGCCCTTCACCGTCTTAGCCGGTATCGTCACCGGTTGACTGACAGCCAGTGGTACTCGCCCCAACGTCAGCATCAGGCCGACAGTGAGGGCGGAGAGAAGAATGGCAAACACCAATTTCTTGTTGGTCGTCTGCGCTACCCTCATAGTGCACTCCCTCCTCTGAATTAGTGTAAAGACTGTGATCGCTCTCGAACCGTTACCACACTGACTCACGCCGTTCCGGAAGGCCGCCCCTCCTCATTCTCCTTGTCTTTCTCTTTCACATCCATAAAGGACTGTGCACCAACTTCGTTCAACAACATGGTCAACTCGTTCCCCTGGTCTTGTGCACCGCATTCATACGTTTGGCCTTCGGGGGAGCTGAATGTCGCAGGACGATAGTCGGTTTCCGTGTAGGGCTGAGGGGTCACGCCCAAGAAGGCCGTCTCGAAATCCATCCAATCCGCGGTCATATCGGCCACCAATTTAAAGAGACCCGAGTCCGCCTTTTTGGTCAACATGCGACAGAACAGTGGTACCCATCGACCAATATGATTTTTGACAAACTTCTTCTGTGCGTCGACCACGATCTGCGTCTTCTCCGGCCCGTCGTGGCAGAGCGAGTAGGATTCCTTGTACGCAAGAAAGTGCATGAACTCAAACTCGACACTGAGGTGATCGAGCCGTTCATGGATGTCTTTCGACAACTCAACTCCAAAGGCTTTATAGAATCCTGAAATGTCGCCCATCACATGGGATTGCGCGAACACGTGGTCATTCCCGAACAGGGTTTCGTAAGGAGGGCAATCGAGTGTAATCACGTTGCTGAACACCCGGCGATGTTCTGACTGAAGATCGCTGAGCTGCCAGTTGACACATTCGGAGGCAATCAGGTTCTCAACCAGGGCCAACTGTGTCCTCAGCGAAGTCAATTTCCCCTTGGCTCGCTCACCCCCCTCGGTGCCGAGGGCGACCTCTAATGCATCAAGGGCCGCACGGCCATCCTCCACAAACTCGCCGCACCGGAGGTAATCAAGAAATTCCTCATCTTCGGGGTACAGGAGGCTCCATGAGACCAATAAATAGATTTTACTGCGGTTAAGCGCACGTTCGACTGCGGGGGAGTCCTTGAGGGACACAGAGCTTGGTAACGTAGCGGTGGCAGATGCAGATACGCCTTGCATCGGCTGTTGACTCGTCATACAAATCGCCTCCCGACCACCTCAGCTCACTGCGCCACCGTAGCCCCCGAGGCTGGGCAGCTCGACCTCGTATGTATATGAAAAGGCCCGTGCGAAGTCAAGGGTGAACTGTTTGATCTTGTGAATGGTAATTTTCTTCCGATCGACATCGTAGGATGTGGCAATCATCAATCGATACCCTCTAGTAGACAGTATCAGAAACGCCAACAGGATGCTGAAAAAGACCGTCAGCGAGGCTGCAGCGAGCGAGGAGGCGAATCGCAGACTGTTTTCACCCGCCCACCCATCGCCTATATGAGCATGCGTTGGCCCAGGCCGTCCGTTGAGCCTCTGAGCGATGCGAGAACAAAGCTGGCGGCCTTTTTCAACATCCTGCCAGCTGCCTCGACGGTACCACACGAATCGCGACATGGTCGTTGACGGTTTTACAGATCATTTCACACATTCCACAGCCAACACAGGCTTCCTTCACCACGGAAAGATGCAGGGACGCCACGTCCATTGCAAGAGCATCCGTCGGACACTTCGAGACACAGGCATGGCAGCCTTGGCCTGCCGTGCAGAGTCTATGCGAAACCGTCGCGATTCCCATTCGGACATTGTGGATTCCCTCGACCGGAAGGAGCGCGTCTGTCTCACAAGCTGTAATGCAAGGAAGATCCTCACATAACAGGCAGGGCGACTGATCGGCGAAAAGCACGGGTGTCCCGTCCCGGGGATAGGCCGTAATCGCGCCTGGTGGACAGGCCGTGACACAATCATTGCATTTCGTACAACGTTCAAGGAAAAGCGATTCTTCTACCGCACCAGGGGGACGCAGCCAGTCCATACGCATCGGCGGAGGCGGCGGCTCTGCCGGAACACCCTCAGCCTGTTTGACGAGTTCGCGCGCGGCTTTGACGGTAGAAATAACGGAGTCTTTCAGGAAATCCCGCCGACCGTATGAAGGGTTGGTAGCCATTCAAGCAACTTAGCCTGGCGAATGGTCAAAATAGCTGTCCAGCGCGGCCGCAGCGAGCGAAAAGCCGAGGAGGTACATATCAAGCTTCGCTTGAACCGCTCGCTTCAATCATATGCGAGCGGATAAACACCCTGCCATCGCCTTCCATATGTGAGGCCATAAGCGAAGCGAGAACAAAGCTGGCTGCTATTTTCACCATTCGCATTACATGACGCCGTCTGCACGGAGCTTATACACCTCAACACAACGATCACAGGCTCCGAAGTCCACGTCCCATCCGGGATGATTCTCGCGGATGAAGTCGAGCACGTAGGGTTCCACCTTCGTCCCCATATCCTCGACCCACGAATAGGTGGGGAACCGACACAGCGGGCACGGAAACCCCGGCATGAGCATGATTTTGTTTTCAGTCTCAGGCACTTCACCACCTTCCACATCCACAGCCCGATCCATCACGCGGAGCGTGTCTGCAGCCATCTCAATCAGCTCTGAATGGGTGAAGTACGAGGTCTGCCACAGCCCCTCAAACACCGACTTTAGTTGAGGAGGCGGAATTTTTCGGTACCACGACCGAAATTCTTTGAAGCGATCCTCCTTACTCAGCATCGGCTCCTTGCCTGCCGCAACCAGTCGACTATCGACGCTCAAACTCCAGAGCACACGATAGCGCTGTAAGATGAGCGTCTCTTCGCCGGGGTTCTGTCCCAGCTTGGTATCTGGGTCGTAGCCGAATATCGCGTCGATCATGTCGGAGATATGCATCAACTCATGGCGGCAATAGCGGGTCAATGCCGGGTCGTAAAAGCGTCGGGGAATCAGCTTAATTCCAACGCCCTTCAGACCCTTCTCCTCAAACTCCTTCGCCAAGTCTTTTTCGACGGACCCCCATTTGCGTAGAATATCGACACCTTCCTGATCTTCCTTCAGCACGCCTTTGACCAGGACAATCCCCACCTTCTCCTTCAATAGCGGATACTCGTTGAATGAATCGCGGACGATATCGGAAAACCCCCAGATACCGAACAGATATTGATACAACTTTTTGAACTCCGCCTCCCGGTCTTCGAGCATGTATTTCTCGTAAATCGGGTCGGCATACTCATGGAATTCCTTGTAGTAGGTGGGATCCCCTTCTCGTTCCGTCTTTTCAACGAACGAATCAATGACTTCCTGGAGCAACGCTGGTTGGAATCTAATTTCCATAAGGCACAACCCTCAACGGCTTTGGGGGGAACAGTTGAGAAACACGGTGCACGACGACGCATGGACGACATGGGCCATGGGAGCCGGCTTGACTTGGCCGCGAGGCATCTCTTACGATCCGAACGACCGACGGAATTATACTGGCCGACCTGTCGACCAATCAAGGACCACACGGCCAAGAAAACACGTTATACATGCCGGAACCGATAATGACCCCACCACTCCCGGGCATCTCCTCAGAGACAGTCACCGCATCAACACCTCCCATCGACTTTTTGGACTTCTGGGAAGCTGACTGTCGGGAAGTGAAAACGTTCCGCGGCCATTCGCACGGAGTCTGGGCGGTCGCCTTTTCACCTGATGGATCGACGCTCGCCAGCGGCGGCGCCGAACGCCTCGTGCGCATGTGGGACATCGAAACCGGTCGGCTCCTGCGTTCCCTGCGCGGCCACACTCATGATATTCGCACCGTTGTCTTCACGCCGGACGGACAGACCTTGGCCACCGGGAGCGAGGACCGCACCATCCGGTTGTGGAACGGCAGGACCGGCGAGCCCATGAAGCTCCTGTTCTCACGGTACGATCATAACGTCTGCAGCCTTTCTCTCTCGCCGGATGGGCTCATGCTCGCGCGGGGCAGCCATAACAAAGACATCAAGATTTGGGAAGTCACTACGGGAACCGAACTGATGACGTTGCTCGGGAAGGATGAGTACGACCATCACTGGTCGGTCTGTGTGGCCTTCTCTCCAGACGGCATCCATCTGGCCAGCGGAACCGACATCGGAAAGATCAAGATGTGGGAGGTCCTCCCGAGCGGCGAGGAAACAATTCTCCACGACGGCCATTGGCGGAAAAACCAGGAAGATTCCACCGAGACCCGTGGCTACTATATCGAGGATGACGGCGGGTTCCAAAAACCGATGGACTACTGGATCGGAGCCATGACCTTTACCCCGGACGCGAAACTCCTGATCACCGGCAGCCGGGATGCCACTATCAAGCTATTCGAGATGCCGAGCGTCGTTGAGAAGAAATCCCTCACCGGCCACAAAGGCTGGGTCCGCAGTCTCGCTGTGTCGCCGGATGGGAAAGTCTTGGTCAGCGCGAGCGACGACGAGACCATCAAGTTTTGGGATCTGTCCACCGGCCGCAACTTCCGGACACTCAAAGGCCATAGTAGCGGTGTGCGCTGTATCACCTTCTCTCCCGACGGCAAACGCCTCGCCAGCGCCTCCTGGGATCGGACGGTCAAGCTGTGGGAAGGCGGAACGCCATCAGCCGAGTAGCAAAACTACTTGCCCCCTCAGTGTGGGGCAACTTCATACACCAGCGTCACGGTTGCCTCGACCTTCAGTTCTCCCGGTGAGATCGGCACATCACCTGCGCCCGACTCCATCGCCATGCGTGCCATAGCGGCGGCGGGCCTGACCATATGGCCACCCTCATGAATTGATAGCACCCGCGCGAGTTTCACCTGCAGCGCCTCGCTCAGCACCGCTGCTTTCTCGCGCGCCTTGGCCGCCGCCTGCTTCAAGGCACGCAGACGTACCGATTGTTCATCGCGCAACCCCCAGTGTAACCCCTGAAAGCTATTCGCACCGGTCTTCAAGACTTCTTCGATCACCGCGCCGACTCTATCGAGAATGCGGATTTCCACCGTCATCATATTGCTCACGACGTAGCCGACAATTTCCGGAGAAGTAGGCGGCACATCAGCGGGGCGATGAGGCGGCGGTCGATATTGCGGGGAGACCGTAAAGGACGAGGTTTGGATTCGTTCCTTGTCGATCTGCAGATCGCGTAGCCGGTCCATGACTTGGCTCATGACGGCGCTGTTCCGCTTCTGCGCCTCGGCGAGTGATTTGCCGGCAGTCTCCAAGCCGAACGTCACAAAAGCCGTATCCGGCGCGTGCGTCACCGTCCCGGTTTCACTGACCGTGAGGGTCGGCGTCTCGGGCTTCGTCTCATCATGCGCCAGCGCCACAGTCGGAACCCCCAGCAGCAGTACCAACAGCCAGGCAATCCGCATGCTCGTCCTCCTTTCACCAAAGGGACAACTCATCTCGGTCATGGCTCGCCCACACATCCACGCGATATGTGGCAGCATAGCGGCCCTTCAACGATGACGCAAGAAACCCGGCCTCCTTACTGCCACTTGACCCAGCCGACGACATGCGGCATCTTCTCTCTGACAAGCTTGATGAGACAGGACCTCATGGCTATGACGTCGACCATGCTTCCACTTGGTACCACAGCACCCGCGTTCGCCTTGCACGACGTGGTGAGCGGGCAACGATATTCCCTCGATTCGTTCGTCGCCAAGACAGGGCTGCTCGTCATGTTCATCTGCAGGCACTGCCCTTATGTGGTGCACGTCGAGCAGGAGCTTGCTCGACTCGGACGTGACTATCACGACACGAGATTAGGTATCATTGCCATCAGCAGCAACGACCCCATCAACTATCCCGATGATGCACCGCCTAGGCTTCAAGAAATGGCCCTACGCCTGGGCTTTACCTTTCCATTCTGTCACGACGAGACGCAGGAGGTCGCGAAGGCCTATCACGCTGCCTGTACCCCAGAGTTCTACCTTTTTGATCGAGATCATCGCCTGGCCTACCATGGACAACTCGATGAGAGCCGACCCGGCAACAACAAGCCAGTCACCGGCCACGATCTCCGCTCCGCCATCCACGCCGTGCTCGCCGGCAAGCCGGTCGACGGCACCCAGAGACCCAGCATTGGCTGCAGTATCAAGTGGAAGCCGGGCAATGCCCCACCTTACGCATGACAGGCCATTGAAAGACCCCGCCAGCATCCGGTTCAAATCGTGAAAATCCGCTCAGCTCACAATGGCACTCCATCCTTGAACGCATTTATCCATCTGGCGTCAACACGCTCATACAACTACGGCCGACACATCACTCATTCAATCAGCTAATGATTCCAGATGGTTACCCAAAACTATGTCTTCAGGGTGAGCGTGGCATGAGAATTCTCACTCCCCATCTTCTGTGGATAACCATGTGAACAAGTCTCGGCATTCTGCAAAAGACAGTACAAATGGCGTGTGCATTCATCGAATCGCCTATTTTTTAGGCATCCGCCTCACCTCAATAGAACCACAACTAATAGTGGCCAACGCCTATGTTCCTTGCTTTCTTGCATATTCCTAGGAAATTTCCTTGACATGATCGAATCGGCTCTTACCTTGGCCAACGCTACTCCCACCAATCCCACGGCTATCCACAGGTTCAACACATTTCTGGGGATGACGGCTCTCAGCAACAGAAGCGAGGTTTCGTATCTGTCAAGGGGGCGAAGAAGAAAAGACGGCTCCATTGAATGGGCAAAACGATCTAGAGACCAACCTCACAAGACCAGGGCCAAACGGAGGGCCGAGTCACGCGATTCGGAATCATCACCTGAGATCCTTTGTGATCATCGACAGTGTGCGCGGAGCATCAGGAAGACTCCATCATCGCGTAGGCGTCAGAACGCCTTGCCTGATGCCCCGTCCCTCGATCAACGGACCACTAACCAACCTGGATCTCAATAGCTTTCGGCTTCGCCTGCACCGATTTCGGAAGATGCACGTGAAGCATCCCGTCTTTGAAATCCGCGGTCACCTTGCTCCCGTCCGCATCCTCCGGAAGTGAAAAACTGCGCACGAAACTCCCGTAGGCACGTTCGACCCGGTGATATTTCTTGTTCTTTTCTTCCTTCTCGAATTTCCGCTCGCCTGAAATCGCCAGGACATTATCCTCTACCGTGAGGCGCACGTCCTCTTTCTTCATATCCGGCAATTCGGCCTTGATGAGGTATTCCTTCTCATCCTCCGTAATGTCCACCAGCGGCGACCATTGAGTCACCGTCAAGGCTTCCTTTCCTCCGTTGCCCGTCGCCTCCCGACCGGCAAACAGCGTCGCCAAGCGGCTTTCCAGTTCATCCCGATCTTTGAAAGGATTCCATCGAGTTCTGCTCATAGGGTCCCAGCGTAAGATTGTGTTCATGGCCTTATCTCCTTGTTGTCATAGAAATGAAAGTTTCATACTCACGGATTTCTGTCATGATTGACCTAACACGCTAACCAGTTGCAGTTCCGCATTCAGCCAGTCCTCCAAGGCCCGGCCTTCTTGCCGGCCCCGTTGTTCATATAAGTCGTAGGCCAGCTGCGCAATGCGGTCGTGCGTCAGAGCTCCCTCCAATGTCTGCCTAGGAAGACCAGCCTTCTCACCGATTGAACTGGTCCTTGGCGTGCCTACCGACCTAGTCGGCGTTGCTTGCCGCGAAACTCTTTCCTTGGTCATCGCACACCTCCTCTCGTTACCGCGTTTATACCTGTGAATTGCATGTGAGACGTCTCACATGGATCGATTCCGGTCACTTAATCCTTTTCCCCGTCTTGGCCGACGGAGCCTTGTGGTACCACTGATCCGCCCACTTCATCAGCTCACGCTTTTTATCGCCATCTCCTGGAGATCATTGTCCGTAAACTTGCCCCACTTCTCTTTCAGTTCACCTTTGAACTGCATCCATTTTCCTTTGAGTTGCTCAGCATTCATGGCATTGCCCTCCTTATTGATAATTGAGATGGACGTAGGGACCGCGTCGTCACGCCGGAAACCGCCGGACAACCCGTCACCCTTCGGTCACACCGGTCGACGGGTGCGTCCCATGATTAAATGAATCGCCAGCAACACGAGCATCCCGGCTAAGACCAGAATCCACGAAATCTGAACCACGACCGTCGAAAACCCCGCGAGATTCAGCGCGCCGACAATCAAGCCGACGACCAGGAACATCAACGCGTAATAGAGCATGAGTACCCCTCTCTGATGGAATGCGGATGTGAATCGACAAGTCCTCTGCGGCATGGCCAGCGTTCTGGCCGCCTCCATCAGCAGACCAACACACCAAACCGGCAACGAGTCAGAGAGACTGTGATGTAAACGCGGCGGAGACTGGGGAATCGGTCACGCTGGGAAGGGTCAGGAAGCGCGAGGGATTAGGACAGCCAGCGGGGCTTCACACCTGACTTCATCACCCTGGGCGCAATGGGTACAGGAGTCAAGCGATATAAATTGAGGAGAAACCGAGACGTGATCGGATAGATGTTGTCGGAAGCGACCGGCAGGTCGCGACCCAAAGCAGAAGTACATAACCGACCGCTACCAGGGAGTCAGGACGCACATCGCGTCTGCAGGTGTCGATACTTCACGAGAGCCCGGGCTGAGGCACGAAACGGGAATTTCCAATCCACTGTGCGGCAACTGGTCACTCGCTATTCGCGTAAGAGATGCAACCAACGACCAGGAGCATGAGTGCCATGAACGCGAACGTTATGAGGATGCTAACCATGTCTATGCCTTTCGATCGAGCCAAGAACGCTTATGGGAAGATACAACTGCGCATCAGTCGTCTCACCATCTCAAACGAACCCGTCCTCCCGATCCTGTTTCGCGTTGACCGTCATCGCCTCTTCCTTCCCACGTGAGGTGCACTTCGCGTACCTACTCGTGGCCGTCTGTCTTGGTAATCACCCACTGCACGTCGTCAGGGATTGAGACGATCTTGAGTTCGGCGGCATGCCCATTGGCTGTTTCCCGAAGCTCTTCAAGCACACGAACCAGCCTGTCATCGTCTCGTGGAATGAGCTTCCCGCACTGATTCAGACTCGGTTCTCGCGGTGTGGCTGACGCAGGCCAATACGCACCCCGATCGGTCTCCTGCAGAGCCTCCTGCTGCCCCAACTCACGCAATCGGATAAACGCCTTATGGGCTCACGCTAAATGCATCATAGCTCTTGTTGATGATCATTTTTCTCATGTCCGTCCCTCCCTGAGGTTTGATTCGCTGCATGATCGCCTGAATTGCACCTGATTCATCGTGGACTCCTTGGTGCAAAGGTGAGAGCCTCCCGCCCCTCTCGACGACACAACGAACCCCGCGTTTTCAGGTGAGAGGGCAGCGACGGTAACTCTATTGTAACAATGGCGGAGACTGGGGAATCGGTCACGCTGGGAAGGGTCAGGAAGCGCGAGGGATAGGACAGCCAGCGGGACTTCACACCTGACACCATCACCCTGGGCGCAATGGGTACAGGAGTCAAGCAGTATATATTGCGTAGAAACTTAGGCTTGCTCGGGCAAATTCTGTCGGAAGCGACCGATCAACGCCTGCGTGTTGCGATAAGAAAGATTCTCCGTTCGCTGAAACGGCTTCGGTAGCGGCACACAAAGGGTCACTTGCTTTCAGGCACAAGAATGGTAAGCAGGAAATAGGGGTCAGTGAACAATTGCGAGGATGATTGAAGGGGTCGGACCCGGTGATTCGCTCCAGAGGGTAGGTGGATCGACTTGGGAAAAGTGGTTTGCTGGTTGGCACAGGAACCTGTGAGGCATGGTCCCGTCCTCACGATTCATTGAGACAACGGCATGGCTCATTGTTCACGAGCCGCGACACCTATTCGAGGATTAACGAATTGATTGCCTGGTTTGCCGTCAGTCCTGACAACGGCGTCAGCACCTCGACCTCGAGGCTGGGGCAGAACACGGCACTTCCGCGCTCCGAGAAGTCCACATCGATATTGTTCTCGAGGTCGAGGCCGTCCTCCGGGTCATAGGAGAGTTCGAGGGATACCTGGAACACCACGGAGGCACGGTTGGGAACGACCAGCTGGCGGTGACTGAGGGCGAACTGCTCGAACGAAAACGACTGCGACTTGAAGCTGGCTCCTTGGAAGATATGTCCACCTTCCGCGCGCAAGGAGGCGATGGTCTGCCGGTGCGTCGGTTGGAAGTCCGGGTGCGTGGTCTGATCGTTTGAAGTACCGGTGACTGGATCTGTTCCCCACCCGAACCAACGGATGATCGCGAGAGACGCATTGACATTCAATGTCTCGACAGCGCCGGAGAAAATCCCAGACTTGGCCTGGACCGAACAGCCGCCGTTGACGACAAGCGATGACCGGACGTTCACCACCGCAAACGAATCCGTCTCGTTAGACCAGAGAAAGAAGAAGACGAAGCGCGTGGAATTGGACTCTGTCGGGTCATCAACGCGCACCCTGACGAAACTGTTCATCGGTTCCACGTGGGAGTCGATAAAAATGTTGAGCTGCGGGTTCGGGAGTTGCCAGATGAGAAACGGCTTGTCCAGTGAGACGATTGCCGGAATGAAAGGAGCGCCAAGCAGCTTGGCCGCTTGGCGGCGCGCCGTCATGGCACTCCGAAACGTGGCAGTCGACACTCGTATATTCTTCGCCGCGACAGCCCGCTCCTTCGCGAAATCCGCTCGGAGCGCGCTCTGATCCTGGGCGACCAGCTTGCTAAACTTCGACCCGTCGAGACCGGCTTTCTCGAGCACCGAATCGACCATGGCCGCGGCGGCGCGGCGCTTGGGGGAGGTTGCCTGGCGGCGAGAGTTAGCACTGCCCTGGTTGGTCGAAATCTTGCCGCTCTTCATAGCTGCGATGATGCGTTTCAGCTCTGATTTGTCGATGGCCATATGAACCCTCGGTATGGATAGGATTTTAAAACGGGGGTTTCTATGACCGGAGCTATAGCGGAGCAGCGGCAGAATTGTCAATCCCTTTTCTAGTTGATGAAAACTCCACTCTTCTACCGTCAGCTCAGTCGGCCATGAGGAATTCGTGCGTGTGCTGGGATATCGGAAATTTTGGCTTTCCCCTGAAGAGATTGCACCGCTGGTTGACGATCTGATGTCCTTATCCACCATCGTGCACCCTCGTGATACAGTCGATGTGGTGACACGCGACCCGACCGATAACCTCTTTCTTGATATTGCGCTGCAAGGAAAGTGTTCGGTATTGGTGTCAGGGGATCACCATCTCCTGGATCTTCGCCGATATCGTCGTCCTTGCGCCTCACACCAGCTACATTCGTTCGTTCCTTTAGCCCGCATTATTCATGACAGTTCGTGATGAGGGGGGGCTTACGCCGATCCTCATAAGAACCCGTGATAAATGGTCCCACCGTCGCAACTCATTGAAACGGCAACGGGTATGGCGTATTGTTCAGGAACCATAGTGGCGTCTTATACGGACAGAAACCGGCCGGTCCGACTCTTGTGCGGATCGGCTTAAATATTGTTCGGCCCTACGGTGGAAGGCTCTCAAGAGGAGGCGAGGTCGTTCCGTATTGTGCAGGATCATATGGTATTTCTCCCAGCTACTCCAGGGGATGTCCCTCTGACCGCGCTGTGGCAAAACAGCATTGGCATTGCCGAGAATGAAGCGTATTCAACGCGAGGGTAGTCGATGGAAATCAACAATCCGCAGGTGCATACAGAACTCACCACGCAGTTCAATCGGTACCAGAAAGCCCTCATCGATAACGATGTCTCAGTCCTGAACGAACTTTTCTGGAATAACGTGCTCACCATCCGCTACGGGGTCGGCGAGAATCTCTACGGTCATGCCGCCATCGCCACCTACCGCACCACGCGCGATCCGCAAGACCTGCCACTCGTCGTGGGTACAAGCGTCGTTACGACTTATGGGCGCGAGGCGGCGACCACGAATATCGAGTTTACCCGTGCAGGCCGCAAAGGGCGGCAGAGTCAGACCTGGATCCGTTTGCCCGAGGGCTGGCGCATCGTGGCTGCACACGTGAGTCTTATGCCCGATGCAGGCTAAAAACCTGCAAAAAATCTGTGCGAGATTGGACTTCCTAGGCCCTTCCCTCATGGAGCGCGGGGACAAGAAGGCCAGACGGGGATCCGTCCCAAGCGGTACGCCGAACCAAGGCCTGGAGCTGACTGCTTACAGCGTTCGCTTGTACCTCGCTCCCCTTCCAGCAGCAGCTCAGGCCTGGCGTTAATGCAACAGGATTGAGGACCGCTTTATGGCGGTGCGATCTCGGCTCCGAATTTCCACTCGTGGCCGATGGCAGTCCTCGACCCAAAGCAGACATACGCTACGTTTGACTTGAAGGTCTGCTGTCACTCTAAGACCGGTGATCTCCTCATGAATTACGGTGCCTGCATCCATGAATTCCGAATGAATTCACCACTCCCGGAGCAAGTGTCCGATTGGGCAATGTGCGGCGGTAAGTTCCACCCGCGATGGCGAACGCGACGACGATCAGAATCGCCGCGACTGCGAACGTAACCCGCATACCGGTGGCAACGGCCTCGGGACGCACTGTTGTGATGTTGATCGTCGCCGATGCGTACGCGCACACAGCGCCCATAACAGATGCACTGGTGAAGAGCCCGAGGTTGGGCGAAAGATTTAGCATGCCTGAAATGACGCCTGGTTGGTCTGGGCGAATATCTGTCATGACGACGGTGTTGTTGGACGTCTGGAACAGAGCATGGCCGACGGTGATGACAACGATGGGGGCGATGGAGCCGGGAATGCCGAGCGTCGCCGGTATCAGGGATAAAATGAGCGAACCGGCAGCTAATGCGATGAGCCCAATCATGGTCATGGGTTGGGCACCAAAACGGTCCGCAAGGCGGCGGGCCGGCACATCGGTCAGCGGGGCGCCATCGGACTGACCCTCAGTGTGCTCACGAGGCCTGCCACACACGTCAACACCGCTCCGATCCCAAGACCGATCTGAGGTGATGCATCGGCGGATGTGAGGGTAAAGAGCAGGGTCATGATCACCGCACCAGCGGTTTGCCCAAACAACCTGGCGGTGCCCTGCATACCTCCCGCGGCGCCGCTCCGCTCGTTTGGTGCCGAGAGGAACATGTTGCGGTTGGTGGCCACATTAAAAAGGCCGAACCCGAGGCCACACAGCATGGTAAGCGGTACGAGCAGCAGCGGGTCGCCCTTCAGCGGCCACAGTGCGGTAGCCCCAAGCCCGGTCGCGAGACACAAACCGCCCACGGCACTAAGCCAGGCTGTCGACACGCGGTCCGCGAGACGGCCTGCGAACGGGGCGGCGATAGCCACGGTCGCTGGCCAGGCCGTCATATAAAGCCCGGTCATCAAGGTGTTCTGCCCAAGCCCGTGCTGCAGGTAAAAAGGTAGCGCAACCATGCCCGCGGTCTGACCAGCAAAACAACAAGCCGAGGCGATCACCGAAAAACGGAATGAATCGGCGCGGAGCAAGTCGAGCGGGATCAGTGGCGCCTCCTTCGGCATTTCCCGCCGAGTCAGCACCACCAGCTCAAGGGCTGCGGCTGCGAGAAGGACGGCAGCCAGCGCCGGTCTGGTTGGAAGCAGTTCCGCGCCAATGACCAATGACGCAAAGGCTCCGGCATTCAACGCTACACTGAACAGGTCCAGCCGACGTGCCGTTCCGCCGACATCTGGTAGCGCGCGGGTGGCGAGTAGCACCAACACACCCACGGGTAGGTTGACGGCAAAGAGCCAGGGCCAGTTTGCAGCTGATAGGACCGCCGCGCCGATCGCCGGACCGGCAGCAGACGACAGCGCAACGGCAAGGGCGTTCCAGCCGATAGCGGTACCGAGCTGCCGATGTTGAACCACGGCGCGCAGCAGCGCGACGCCGAGCGCCATGATAGCGGCGCCTCCGAACCCCTGGAGGAAGCGGGCCACGACGAGCCAAGGCAGGGACGGCGACAACGCGCACAACACGGACGCTCCCGTGAACAGCGCAACACCCACCGTGAAGACCCGGCGATAGCCCAGGCTTTCCCCGAGCGCGGCGCAAGGCAGCAGGGCCATCAATAGGGCGGTCTGGTAGGTGGTGATGACCCAGACCGACATGGCTGGCGTCACATGCAGCGATCGCGCAAACGTCGGCAGAGCGACGTTTACAATGGCCGCGTCCAGGACCACGAGCACCATGGCAGCCAGCACGGAGACGATCGCGATCGTGCGCCTTGGCTCGCCCAGCCACGACATTGCATCATCGGTATGCCGCGTAGATCGCATTTCCTTGCGGGCATCGTCTCGCGCGGGCGATGTCGATCCGTGGGTCATGGAGGAAGGCCCATTGAAAGCGATGAATATCGGCGCCAAACGACGTCCTATGGCTTGGGTAAAGGGCATGGTCACGGCGCCCCTAGGGTCCAGACGCCGTCCCGCTCAAGATACCTCGTCACTCTGTGTTCTTCTTTGTCCTCCTTCTTCAAATCTCGTTCTGTAAAGCGGAATAATAGTGTGGGCCCAGCAATGCACCGTGTGTCGTGAATATCTCCGGGTAGATACACCTGGACCTGTCCGCGGCCTACCAGGGTGGAATCCCTTTTCACGAGTTTCACGCTACCGTCCAGGTCCTCAATCCGAGCATAGGTTCCCATTTCGATTTCGCCTTGCTGGATCGCATAGATGACCCACCCTCTGCCGTGGTCATGGGGTGGCCTGTAGAGCCCCGCAGGTTCCGTGTGAGCCAACAACACGAACCCTTCTGTCGGATCCCGGTACATTTCGCTGTAGGCCGGAGCTTCCCGGTGCAGTGCCGCCAACCATTCCTCCATGGCTGGCGCTTTGACGAGTTCCTCCAACTGCTGGCGACAACCTGCGACCACTTCGGAGGTAAGAGGTCCCCAAATCCGCCTAACCCCTTCAATAAACTTTTCCAGTGAATTCTTAGCCATGTGTTTCCTTTCAGTTCGGCGTGGATGGACCCGGTTCAATCGATAGTCGAACTATAAGTAATGTACGCACATGGCGGAAGACCCACTGATTGCATAGTGTCATTGCGTTTGACGCCATATCTCGACATAATCGATGCATGTCGCGACCCGATTTCAATTTGCTTGTCACTCTTGATGTGTTGCTCGTGGAAGGCAACGTGACGCGTGCTGCCCAACGGTTGCGGCTTAGCCCGTCGGCGATGAGCCGGGCGTTGGCGCGATTGCGTGAGACGACGGGCGATCCGCTGCTGGTCAGGGCCGGACGGGGTCTCGTTCCCACACCCCGGGCGCTTGAACTCCGCGAGCGAGTCAGTCAGCTCGTGCAGGACGGAGAAGCGGTTCTACGACCTGCCGAGAAGCTCAACCTCAAGCAGATAGTCCGAACGTTCACATTGCGGACCAGCGAAGGCTTTGTGGAGAACTTCGGACCGGATTTCATTGCTCGCGTCGGCGAGGAGGCTCCCGGCGTGCGGCTACGCTTCGTGCAGAAGCCAAACAAAGAAAGCGCGCCGCTTCGCGACGGGGCCGTCGATCTGGAAACAGGGGTTGTGGAGAAGACGACGGCTCCGGAGCTGCGTGTACAGGCATTGTTCCGAGACCGTTACATTGGCGTCGTGCGAAAGGGGCACCCGCTGAGCAAGGGCAAGATCACGCCCTCCCGTTATGCGGCCGGCAGACACATCTGCGTCTCGCGGGAGGATCTCGACAAGGGACCGATTGATGAAGCCCTGAGGCCATTCGAGTTGGAACGGACGATCGTCACAATCGTCGGTGGCTTTTCCACCGCGCTGGGCCTGGCTCGGGCCTCCGACCTGATCGCCAGTGTGCCAGAACGCCACACCGGAAATCTGCGCGCCGGAATGCATAGCTTCCCCCTTCCGGTCTCCATGCCGGAGTTCACGGTTTCGTTGCTCTGGCACCCGCGGCTGGATGCCGACCAAGCGCATCGCTGGTTGCGCGGCCACGTTCAGAAAATCTGTGGGATGATCCGCTGAAGGAGTGAATCGCCCCCATTTCTCCAGCAGAACTCAGCCCCAAAGGTGGTTGTTTGACCGCTTTGAGCAGCGGAGTAGACTTTGTGCTCTTGACGACAGCAACATCTGCTTTAGCAGAAGAGTGATCAATCGCAGCGAGGTCCTTGAATGACTTCTACTGGCCGAAACCGGCCATCGCGAACGGTCAACAATGCCATTTCTCAAAGGGAACTCTCAACCCAATCCGACACCCCGACACCGAATGTCACATCAAGTTTGAGCAATCATATCTACTGCAAGCCAGAATAGTTCAACGTTCCTAGCACGTTGCAATGGCAGGATACGGCAGCAGTGGAGATTACCGGCGGCGCCTCGCTTTTCAGCTTCCTTCCCCTTAATAGCGCTTGACTCTCATGCCTAATGCGCCCAGGGTGATGTTATGACGTATTGAGCCACGCCGACCGTCCCATCCTCGCGCGTCACTGTCTCTCCCTCTTCTGCGCGACCGATTCCCTGGTCTCCGCCGCTTTTGCGCCGCATGTTCTTCGAAATACCTCTGTAGACGCCCTGTACTCAAGAACCTTAATCGCTTGGGCTGGCAGAGGTGCCTCCGCACAGGAGTGGAGCTGAGGTCTATCGATCACATCAGTCAACGCAGATATAAGGAGCAACGCCATGATTACGATCACACCGACGGCAGAAGGGAAGATCCGAGAACTCATGCAGGAAGAGAAAGATACGGTCGGCCTGCGCGTCTACGTGAAGGGCGGTGGGTGCCATGGCTATCAGTACGGGATGGCCTTCGAGTCCGTCATGAGTGAAGACGACACCGTCATCGAGAAAGGTGACGTCAAGGTCATCATGGACTCCCAGAGCGCTCCGTTGCTGGCCGGCTGCGAAGTCGATTTTCACGACAGCGTGCAAGGCTCCGGCTTTGAGATCAAGAACCCACAAGCCAAAACGACCTGTGGGTGCGGCAGTTCATTCAGCGCATAACGTCATCACACGGTGCGCCGGATCGCCGGCCACCGCCGTTCGATAGAAAGGGACTAGCCATGGACAGTACAGCCATCATCGGAACCACGAATAAGAAGGGGCAAGTCATCACCGATCCACGCGTGATGATGAACGACGCGCCTCGCACGCCGTCGTTTTTTACCGGCAGCGAAGTCATTAAGGAGGCCGTCAGGCGCGCGAACGTCGATGTGATGGTGGCCTATCCCATCACACCCCAGAGCGAAGCAGCCGCCCTATGCGGTGAGCTCTTTGCCGAGGGCTATATCGGCGATTATTTCCGTGGGGAGAGCGAATTTGCGGTCATGTCCCAGTGCGCCGGCGCCGCCTTCGGCGGGGCCCGTGTCTTCACGACGACCGCCGGGCCAGGCACCATGCGGGCCATGGAAAATTTTCCGATGTGGGCCGGATCTCGATTGCCGATCCAATGTATCGTCACCTGCCGCGGTATCAATTCTCCCCTATCGATCCAACCGGACACGATCGAGATCGCCTACCTTATGAATACGGGCATGCTGGTCTGGCATGCAGAAACCGCACAGGATTTCTACGACTGGATCCTTAAGGGCTACATCGTGTCGGAAGAGCCGGACGTACATTTACCTTTGGCCCTTTGTTGCGACGGCTTCTTCGTGACTCATACGAAGGACGTCGTCGGCCTGACTCCCGCCGACATGTGCCTGCCACCCTATGATCCCTATCGCTCACCGGTCCCCTGCATGGATATGGAGTGTCCCCCGGTCCGGATGATGCGCGATCCCTTCGTGATGAAGAGCAACTACATCAGCTACGCCACACACGCGAGCTGGCAACAGGAAGTCTGGGCCGCCGCGGAACGGTCGCGCAAGCACACGATCGCGTGGCTGGATGGCTTGATCGAGACAGAGGACGTCGATGCCGACATCCTCATCGTCTCGTCAGGAACCGCCGTCTCCCAGGGGCGGGAAGCCATCCGCCTGCTGGCCGATGAAGGCATCCGCGTCGGGCTGGTCAAGATCAAGACCCTGCGCCCATGGCCGGAAGAAGAACTGCTCGAGGCGACCAAACATGCCTCACATATCATCGTGCCCGAGTTCAATGCCATCGGATGGATGGCCAAAGAAATCAAAGCCACGCTCCCAAACAGCAAGCGAGTCGTCGCCGGACCGCGCGTCTGCGGCGGCATGACCTTGCCACCGGAAGTGATCGTGGAAGAAGTCAAGAAGGCGATCGGCATGCGATCCGGCGTGCTAGCGGGACGTGGCGGATGAACCGGACACACGGACAGAACGACGGCACAGCAGTTGGCTGCGGACGAGATGTACCCACACACCGCATTTGCGGATTACAGAGAGAGCGAGGTATCCGATGAGTCTTGATTATGTAAAATTCACCCCAGGATTCGAATCCTTCATGCCGAAAGAATATCGGGATATGGTGGAGCACGGGCCCTTCGGGAAGAAGACGACCGTGTCGCAGATGGGGAGTTTCAAGGAGATCCTTGAAGAGCACCCCATGTGCGCGGGCTGTGCGATGACCTTGTTCATCCGGCTTGCGATCATCGCATTCCCAAATCCCGAAGACACGATTACCGTCGGGACGGCAGGCTGCGGCCGACTGGCAATTTCGCAGGCGGCGATTCCATTCGTGTACGGCAACTATGGGGACCAGAACGGCGTCGCCAGTGGGCTGTCGCGCGGATTGCGGATTCGTTTCGGCGACAAGCATAAGGATGTCGTCGTGATTGCTGGTGATGGCGGCACCGCCGACATCGGATTCCAGCAAGTTCTCCATTCTTGGTTCAGGAAGGAACGGTTCACGACGATCATGCTGGATAATGAGGTGTACGGGAATACGGGTGGACAGGAAAGCGGCATGACGACCAGAGGGGCGGTGCTGAAGATGGCGCCACTCGGCAAGAAGTTCGAGAAAATGGACATGGTCGCCATGGCGAAGATCGCCGGCTGTGCCTACATCGCCACCGTCGTGCCGAATAACCCGCGTCGGGTGGAAAGCTGCATCAAGAAGGCCGTGCTGATCGCTCGCGAAGTCGGTCCGACTTACATCCAGGCCTATACGTCCTGCAATATCGAGTACGCGATCCCGACCGACCAGGTGATGGCAGACGCCAAGACCGTCGAGGATGACCGGTACAAGTTTGCCGAGTACGTCAGCGAGGACGCCAAGGCCTATCTGGCCGAGCGCTATGGCTACAAGGAGTTCATCCAGAAGCCGGTGGCGGCAGTCACGACGGCGTAATCAGATGGGTGGAAGATTCCAGAAATGGCCCATACGACCCGCTCGAATCTTCCACCCGTCGGCCGATACACCCTGTCGACGATCGAACAGGAGGGGAATCATGACGGACATGCAACCAACTGATACCAGTGCGAAGCCCCGCTATGCACTGAGCTATGGCTTGCGGCTAGATCAAGGCACGGCAAGCGAGCTCACCCACCCGCGTGTGCCTATTCTCCTGCCGGATGGATCGGTCGGCAACATGACACTGCACGTCATGAACGGCACAGCGGATGAAATCAAGGCACAGCTCCTCGACAGCATCGACGCATTCTTCGACATCTACGCCGATGTGTACGCCGACGTGTAAGGCTCAACCGTCCGTGACCGAGGCGTCGGTATCGCTCAAGATCCTTCCGACGTCTTTGGTAGGAGGCCATCGATCATGCAAACACTCGACATCCATCGCCCCGAGATGCCAAATCTACAGTTCGTCCTCTTCGTGACGGCACTCTGCACGTCTCGTCTCACCGCAATCAATATTCCCTATGTCCTCCGTGCCACGATTTTCAACCGGTGCTGGACGCTCATTCATGAAAGCCCTCCGCCCGGCAGACCGGAGGAACGGGTCCTGGACCTTAGACCCTGGACTGAGCTCACCGTCGAGGCGATGGCAGAGACCATACGCGTGGCGTTCATGGAGGCAGGGATTCACATCTTGGCCTGGGAACATGCACCCAGCGAGCCGACACGTACCAGCACACCTGAAGCCAAACCCCTCATCGAACGACTCGCGCAACTGTATCCTCAGCCACCTAAGGAAACCGACAGCGGCCAGGCTGCAGACGCTGTCCCGCGCTGACAGAGCTGCGACCTGCGGAATCTCTCACCTCATCTACGACATGACTTCCATTGATCCACGCGTTACCACGCGTAGGCCTCCGGTGCGACCCCACCGGGACCGGGGAATAGATTGTCCAGCTCCTTCAAGGTCTCGCGACTGAGCGAAAGGCTCAGGGCCCGCATGGCTCCCTCCAGCTGTTCCATCGTGCGAGGACCAATGATCGGCGACGTCACAGCCTTTTGATGCAGCAGCCAGGCCAGCGCGACATCGGCCGGTCGTTCGCCGATCTTCCCGCACAATGCCTCGTAGGCTTCCAGTTTTGAACGAGACTTGGCTACCTCTTTTTTCAGGTCCTCATCCGCTCGCCGCCCACTGTCTGCGGATTGCAAGACCCCTGCTAAGAGCCCACGCCCTAGCGGACTCCAGGGGATCAGACCAATCCCATAGGCTTCACAAGCAGGAATGACCTCCAGCTCGACTGTACGTTCGTTGAGATTATAGAGACTCTGCTCCGAGACAAGTCCAAAGAAATGGCGGCTGCGCGCCGCTTCCTGAGCCTGAGCCAAATGCCACCCGGCAAAGTTGCTGCTTCCCACATAGACCACCTTGCCTTCTCTGACTAACTGCTCCATCGCTTGCCAAGCTTCTTCCCAGGGTGTTCCGCGATCGACATGATGCATCTGATACAGATCGATCCAGTCTGTTTGAAGCCGGCGCAGACTCTCTTCACAAGCTTGCTTGATATGGCGAGCCGAAAGGCGAGACTGATTGGGCCACTCCCCCATACGGCCGAATACTTTGGTAGCCAGCACCACCTTATCCCGACGGCCTCCACCCTGCGCAAGCCACCGGCCGACGATCTGCTCTGTCCAGCCTTCGCCGAGCTTCCAGCCATACACGTTGGCGGTGTCAAAAAAGTTGATGCCGAGATCTAACGCTCGATCCATTATGGCGAAGCTGTCCTGCTCACTCGTCTGCGGCCCGAAATTCATCGTGCCCAGACAAAGCCGACTGACTTTCACGCCCGACCGACCAAGATGCCGGTATTCCATAGGCAAATAACCTTCTATCCGGAAGCAACTATGAGAAGGGACCTCCGCCAGGCCCCTGAGCGATCCGTACTTTGGAGGTCATCCTAGTCGGACTGACTTAGTAGCCCCGCCCTGTACTCCCACCACGCCCCAGACGATCGAGCGGGAGGGCCTCGTAGCGTTGCTTGAGATCAGGATGCTCGTTAAGATAGTGCTTCACTGCCGCATCATCAGCAAACACTTCTGGGCTGCGCTTCCGATATTCGTCGAGGGTCAGATCGTGCTTCGCCAGGAGCGCCGTGAGCTTGGCATTGATGTCCGCTCCCATTTGTTGCATGTGTTCCTGTGACGGGCGCTGTCCCTCACCAGATCCTGCGCCCCCTTTGAAATAGTTCGTCATCATTTCACCGATCTCGATGCGCGCATTGACGAACTTTTCCACGTCAGCCGGCTCGGCGGCACACGCAATTCCTACAAATAACAATAGGCCCAACGAGACAGTGATGGCCCGACACCCAAGATTCATGGTCTAGATTCCTTCCCTAGTAGGTTACCCATGACACATCCTCAGACGATACTCTCTTCCAGATCTTGCGATTGCTCAGACTTTGACTGGCATGAGAATGAACGCATTAGCCTTCATCGTCGCTGTTGCTGTGCGCGGACGGAATGCCGTAGCGTTTGCACTTTTCCCAAAGCGCCTTTCGGGACAGCCCCAAGAGTTTCGATGCTGTCGTTCGACTCCCATCCACGCGCTCCAACACGGAAACGATATAGTCCTTTTCGAAGCCTTCTCGTGCAGTGGCAAGTGAGGTGAGGGACATATCCTTCTTCTTTTTCCCTCCGGTCAACCCTTCGCTACAGAAGCCGCAAGATTCCTGTGGAACACCCCCCAGATATGGGCAGGATTGAAATCCACAGAGGTCGGCCGGCTGCACCGTCGTTCCATCCCGTCCAAGCGCCACGGCCCGCTCAACCATATTTTCCAACTCTCGCACATTTCCCGGATAGGAATAGCGGAGCAACAATTCACGCGCTTGCTGGGAAAACCCACGCAGTTGTTTGTTCAGTTTCAGCGAACATGTTTCGAGGACATGCTCGGCGATGACCAGAATATCTTCTTGCCGTTGTCTGAGCGGCGGGACGATGATCGGTACGACGTTGAGCCGGTAAAAGAGGTCTTCTCGGAACCGACCCTGAGCCACTTCTTTGCGTAAGTCTTTCTGTGTGGCGCACACGAGTCGAACATCCGTTTCGATCGGCTCGTTGCTCCCGACCCGTTCGAAGGTACGTTCCTGCAGGGCGCGCAACAGTTTCACCTGCACCACAGACGAGATTTCCCCGATTTCATCAAGAAAGAGAGTCCCGCGGTTGGCCATCTCGAACCGCCCCCGTCGCTGGCGCAACGCGCCCGTAAAGGCCCCTTTCTCGTGGCCGAAGAGTTCCGCTTCCAGCAGCGTCTCAGGCAACGCGGCGCAACTGACTTTGATCAGCGGATACCCTTTCCGCGGGCTGTTCTGATGCAGCGCGTTGGCGACAAGTTCCTTGCCTGTTCCACTCTCCCCCACGATCAGGACCGTGGAATCGGTCTCAGCCACGAGCTTGATCTTGTCCAGCACACCGCGCATCTGACTATTCGCTCCTAAAATGCCATTGAAGCAGAACTTGTCCTCGAGCTGATGCTTGAGGTCCTGGTTCTCCCGACGAAGCGCGATCATGCCACCGACCCGCTCAACGATCAGCAGTAATTCGTCCATCTGGAATGGCTTCGTAATGTAATCAAACGCCCCCAGCTTCATCGCCTCAACAGCCGTTTCTACTGATCCATGTGCGGTAATCACGAGCACCTCGGTCTGGGGCTCCTTACCTTTGGCCGTCTGAAGTACCGTCAACCCATCCACACCCGGCAATCGCAGGTCGGTGATCACCACATCATAGGTCTTCTCTCGTATCGCTTCGAGACCTTCCGTGCCGGTCGAAGCCGCCTGAACCTCGCAACCAACAGCCTCCAAAGCATCCATCATGGAAAGACGCATCAAGGGTTCATCGTCGACCAGCAGAACAGTCAACCCTTTCATGTTTCCCTCTCCGCAAAGGAACGTTCTCGTGACACGGGCAGGCACAGCGTGAATGTCGTTCCTTTTCCAACTTCGCTCTCGACTAAAATTTTTCCGCCATGCCGCTCCACGATACCAAGGTTGACCGAGAGACCTAGCCCCGTCCCCTCTCCTTCCCCTTTGGTCGTGAAGAAGGGATCAAAGATCCGTGGGAGCACCGATGCGGGAATGCCGGACCCCGTATCGCTCACCTCGACTCGGCAAATGCCCTCAGCCACGGAAGTCCTGATCGTCAGCACTCCGCCGTTTTTCATGGCCTGCACGGCGTTCAGGATCAAATTCATCAAGACCTGTTCGATCATATGCCGATCAACCATCACACTGGGCAAGTCATTGGGTGGAAATATTTCCAAATGAATGCGATTGGAGGCAAAGAGATGAGTGGTCAGCCCTAACACTTGCCCGACGATTCGATTGATATCAGCCGGGCTGAAAGCCGGTTCGTGCTGCTGTGAAAAATCGAGCAACTGCCGAACAATCTTTTGAACACGACGGACGCCATGTTCCATGGAGGTCCAATATTCCTCTTGACGTGCCGGGGAAAGGGTTCCCTTTCGAAGGTTGTAGAGACAATTGAGGATTCCTCCGAGAGGATTGTTGATTTCATGGGCCACCCCCGCCGCCAGTTGGCCGATTGAGGCCAGTTTTTCCGCATTGCGAATCTGTCGCTCCAGCTTCTTGGTCTCCGTCATGTCACGCGCGATGCCAAGCACTCCAAGGATCTCCCCGTCGGCCCCTTGAAGGGGAGAGACACTGACCATGACGGCACGCACTTCACCCAGCCGAGTTACGACTTCGACCTCGTACACCTGCTTGGCCCCGATATCCAGCGTACTCTTGAGACGTCGTCCCCGATGACGCCGGGATAGCAGTGAGAGATACGGCCGTCCGATCAAATCATCCTTGCGATAGCCCCAAGCATTAACCTTACTGTTGACATAGGTAAACTGCTGATCCAGATCGAGCGTATAGATGACATCGTTGGCATTCTCGAGCAAATTTTCCAAGTACTGCTTGGTCTCTTCGATCTCTCTTGTGCGTTCTCGAACGTTCAGTTCAAGATCTTCTCGGTATGATTGCAGTTGACGCTCGAGCTTTTTCCGATCAGTAATATCGCGAAGCTGCACCATCACCAGCAATTGTTCAGTCCCATCGACGCGAATCAAGTCCATTTCCACCGGGATCTCATGGCGATCGGCATGATACACCGTCATTTCCTGAGTGGTGACCTGCCGTTGCTCCGTACTGACATCACACAACCAGCCTGTAAAGACTCGGTGGTGCGCGTCCGGGATGATCTCGAGAACGTTCTTCCCGACGATCTCCGACTCGACATAGCCCAGTACCTGTTGTTCCCGTTCATTGACGGCCACGACGGCCCCCGTCACACTCACCATAAACACCGAATCAGCGACGAAGTCGAAGAGGGTCTTATAGCGGGCTTGTGATGCTGTCAGCTGCTGTGTACGCTCCGATACCGCCTGCTCAAGCCCGATCGTATACCGCTGAAGTTCCAGCTCTAACCGGCGCCGTTCCGTCACATCTCGGACGAACGCACGAGAGTGGACCAGTCCCCCTCGTGCTTGATCGAAGAGTGCCGTCGCATGAATTTCCACGTCGATCGGTCGGTGATCTTTCGCCAACAGCATCGTTTCGATTGCGGCCTGCCCCAAACAAGCAAGCTGCTCCAGAAAGTGGGACACCTGTGATTCCTGTCCGGTCGGAACGAGGTCCAAAAGCTTCATCCCCAACACTTCGTCATGGGTATATCCGAGTTTATCGAGACCGGTTTTATTGACATGGACCAGCCGACCATCTCGATCAAATTGACAGATCATTTCCGGTGCATGTTCGATCAAATCCCGATACTTCTCTTCCAACTGTCGAACCTCTGTCATCCGCTGTTCAATCTGCCCGAATGACCGTTGCAGATTGCTCGCCATTTGATTGAACGCTTGAGCCAATCGTTCAATTTCGTCACCAGTCTTGATCTCCAGTCTTTGCTCTAAGCGTCCACTCCCGATCTGCTGTACACCATCATGCAACATCTGGATGGGTCGAACGATTCGGCGAGCGACAATCACTCCTGTTACAGAGAGCACGAGTAACACCACCATGCCGAATGACAAGACCTTGACCATCAACTCCCCCAGTGGGGCAAAAGTCTCTGATGGATCTTGGCGAACTACCGTAATCCAGCGCTTCCCTCCGATACTGCCTGTTGCAAGCTGATCGGCAAATCGTACCGGTGCAAACCCGATCAGGGCGCGCCTGTTTCCGTGCGAGTCGTCAGCAGCCACTGCCCATCCTGGCTTCGGAGCCCCCAGCGTACTGATCAATTCAGAATCGATGGAGTGGGCTTCTGGCGGAAGCACAGGACAAATCACAACACCCCCGTCTGAGGTGAACAACATGGCATGGCCTGTCACGTCGAACGAACCCTCAGCAATGGATTGAAACAATGTGTCACGCCGAAGAAGAATCGTCACGGCGCCGACCACCACCCGATGTTGATCATCCAAAATTGGTGCAGCGACGATGACGACGTGAGTCCCAAACGCTGGATCGAAGGCGATTTCACCCACATAAGGATGCTGGCTGCCGCCTTTTACCACGGCCTGCCACCAGGCGGTCTTGGCGTAAGAATATTCGACCTGGGGAATCGAACTGACCACCAACGCTCCCTGTCCATCGGTCACCAAGATGCCGACATAGTCTGACTTTCGAATCTCGTGCCATCGAATCAAATAATTGGTGACAATCCGGTTAACGAAGAGTGGGAATTCGCTTCGCTTGTCTCGCTGTCTCCACCGCTGTTGCCAACCCTTGATGATGTCCGAAATGCTCTGGGCGTCTTTGCCCTCGTACGTTCGGTTAGCTTCCGAAACGGCGGTGCGAAGAAAGGGAGTGGTCGCGAGTTGTTGGGCCTCGTTCATGCCCCTCGTAACATGCATCTCGATCCGGCGGGCGGCCTCGACGGCCACTTCCTTGAAATTCGTCCCAGTCGACTCCTGCAGGGCGCGTCGTTCTTCGACATAAATGAGGGCAAGCATGAGGGTCAGCGGCAGGAGACCGACCATCACGATCGCCGCGATGGTCTTCTGCTGGAGACTGTGAGACCGGCTCCAGAGTGTCATAGCTATACCACAGAGACGTGGAAACTAGGCTTCCATTCGAGGAACGTTCCTGTTGGAGGTCGACGTTCGGAGTGCAGCCGACCCACCACGCACCGATCATAGGACGGGACAGACGGGCGATGCGCGACCCTCTATTCCAGCATCCCCCTCAGCTGCGTTTCAAGAGGCGACCCGACGCTCCTGGCCACAAGAGCAGGAGTGGGCTGGCCACGAAGACCGAGGAATAGGTGCCGAAAATCACGCCCCAGAGCAGGGCCAGTGAGAAATCGTGCAAAACTTCTCCTCCCGCCAACGTCAAGGGGATCAGTACCAGTACAACCGTCAAACTGGTGACGATGGTACGGCTCAAGACCTGATTGACGGCGGTGTTGATCGTTGCTTCTTCGCTTTCCCGACGGCGCGATTTTAAATTCTCCCTGATCCGATCGAAGACCACGACTGTGTCGGTTAATGAGTATCCAGCCAACGTCAAGAGTGCCGTCACGATCAAAAGCGTAAATTCTTTGTCCAGGAGATAGAACGCCCCGACCACAGCCAAGACATCATGAAACGTCGCCAGCGCGGCCGCAACGCCAAAACGCAGTTCGAATCGTGCCGCAATGTACAGAATAATGCCCACAAACGAGACGACGATCGCCACAAGCGCATCTTCCTGAAGCTTCTTCCCGATGGTTGGCCCAATCTCAGTGGTTGAGTCAACCACGAACTTGTTGTTCGGGAACTCCTTGGAGAAGATTCCCACCACACGTTCCGCTATCTTTTCTTCGATCGTCGTGGAAGCCTTGACCCGGACGAGAAGCTTGTTGTCCTGTCCAAATTCCTGCAGCTCCACATCACTCAAGCCGTTGGCCTCCAAGGCCTTCCGGGCCTCATCGATCCTGACTGATTGCTCGAACTTGAGCTGGACAGCTGTTCCCCCGGCAAAATCAATGCCCAGATTGGCGGAGCCCCGCGCAATCTGGACCAGGGCGATGAGCCCGAGCAAAGCCATCACGCCGGAAAAGAGAAACGCGAACGTGCGCTTGCCCATGAAGTCAATGTTGGTCTTCCCAAGAATCTCTAACATGCGCACTCCCTTTTGATAACCCTGAGCCTCTCCTTGAAGAGTCATCGCTGATGGCTTCATGGTTAGATGCTCAACGCCTCGACTTTTCGTCGATGATACAACAGATCAAAAATGACTTTTGTCCCGACCAATGCCGTGAAGAGATTGATGGCAATCCCCAGGCACAGCGTCACGGCAAATCCCTTGATCGGCCCAGTCCCAAAGAGAAACAGGGCGACTCCAGTGATCAGCGTCGTCACGTGTGAATCGATAATCGTCAAGAGCGCCTTGTCGTAACCAGCATCAATGGCAGATCGCACCGCCTTTCCGCCACGCAGCTCTTCACGAATCCGCTCAAAAATCAAGACGTTCGAATCGACACCCATTCCAATCGTCAGCACGATACCGGCAATTCCTGGCAGGGTCAACGTGGCGGTCACGGCGGACAGGGCCCCCATCAGGCACACCAAATTCAATACCAAGGCAAAGTCCGCGATCAGCCCCGACAGACGGTAGTACACAATCATGAAAATCACCACCATCGTCCCGGCGATGAGCGTAGCCCTGATCCCCTTATCGATAGAATCTTGGCCGAGGGACGGACCGACCGTAAGATCCTGCACGATCTTCAATGGTGCCGGGAGCGCACCGGCCCGGAGCACAATCGCCAAATCATTGGCCTCCTGCGTGGTAAAGGTCCCGGTAATCTGCGCACGTCCCCCTGAAATACGTTCCTGGATAACCGGCGCCGAGTAGATGGTGTTATCCAGAACGACGGCCATACGCTTCTTGACGTTCTCGCTCGTAATCCGTTCGAATTCCTGCCCCCCCTTGGAGTCAAACGTGATGGACACATACGCATCGTTGAATTGACCGATGGCAACACGTGCATCGCTCAGCACATCACCGGTCAACATGACCCGCTTCTTGACGACATAGGGCATGCGAAACTCGACACCCGTGTCCTTGTCGACCATTCGCTCGAATAAAATCTGGTCGCTCTCCGGCAGTTTGCCGGCAAACTGTTGGAGCACTTCGGCTTCTTTGTCTTTCGAAACACGCGCCGGGAGATCAAGGTGGAGGTCTTCGTCTAACATTTTGAATTCGAGCAGCGCCGTCTCCTTGATCAGATCCTTGGCACGTTTCGGATCCTTGACACCAGGCAGCTGCACGACGATTTGCTTCAACCCTTGGCGTTGAACGATCGGCTCCGCGACGCCAAACTGATCGATGCGGTTCCGGATGGTTTCCAACGCCTGATTGATGGCAGAATCCTTGATCCGCTTGATTTCCGGCGCACGAAGCTCCCACACCATGATAGTTCCAGACCCCGCCGACTCCTTCTCGATAAACATGGGAAAATCATCGATCAGTTTCTGGGCGGAGGCCTTCGTATCGGCATTCTGCAGCTGAATCACAATCTGCTCATGTCCGGTTCGCTTGACTGAATCGACCGCGAGTTTCTTTTCGGTCATGAGATCCTGCAGCGCGGTGACGGAACGGTCAACCGCGATCTCCACGGCGCGATCCTCGTCCACCTCCAGAACCATATGGATACCGCCCTGCAAATCCAGCCCCAACGTAATCCCTTTGTTCGGGAGAACTCCCTTCAGCCAACCCGGCAAGGCTTGATACACCGGCTGATAGGACGGGAGAAAGGCCACCACCGATACCAAGATGACCAGGGTTAATAACCAGAGCCGCCCACTTACCTTTTTCATGTCGTCCGTGACCCCTTATCCCGTGTGAACTACGCGTCTTTGTCCTTGTCTTCCTCTTCGCCACGCACGCGCGAAACATTCTCACGCTGCATTTTGATCTTGGTATTATCGGCAACCTGCAATGTCACCGTCTCTTTCCCGATGTTGGTGATGGTGCCCCAGATTCCTGACGTCGTGATCACTTTGTCGCCCTTCTTCAAGGCATCCAACAAGGCCTGCTGCTGCTTTTGCTTCTTCTGTTGTGGCCGAATCAGAAGAAAATAAAAAATGACAAAGATCAAGAGGAACGGGAGTAACGATAACATCCCGCTCGCCCCTCCACTGGCGGATGCCCCGCCTCCGCTCACCCCCTCAGCCCATGCAATCGATTCCATCAACATCGAGCCAATCCCCTTCTTCTATATGTGACCGTTCCCATGCAATTTTCCACACGGTTCTTCACACTCCGCTAGACCAGCCATTACCGCCTGTCGGGTGTGGTTCCGATAAAACGCGTCCCGAAATTCCGGAAACGTTCCCTCTCGCAAAGTTTCCCGTATTTGGCGCATCAATTCTGAAAAATACCATAAGTTATGAATCGTGTTGAGCCGAGCTCCCAGCATTTCCTTGACCATAAACAAGTGGTGCAAATAGGCCCGTGAGTATCGACGGCATACCGGACACGTGCAATCAGGCTCGATCGGTCGTTCATCCTCAGCATACCGTGCTTGTTTGATGACGACCCGACCGGTGGAGGTAAAGAGAGAGCCTGTTCGGCCATGACGCGAGGGGACGACGCAATCGAAGAGATCGATACCCCGGGCCACCCCTTCAAGCAGATCTTCCGGATGTCCGACCCCCATAAGATACCGAGGCTTGCTTTCCGGCAACTCCGGAACCGTCACATCGAGCATCGCATACATGTCGGGCTTACCTTCTCCGACCGACAACCCGCCGATCGCGTAGCCGTCGAATCCCAATCTCACGAGCTCCCTCGCCGAGGCGACCCGCAAGTCCGACTCCAATCCACCCTGGACGATGCCAAACAAGGCCTGGTCCGTTCGTCGCCGGCTTGCCTGACAGCGCTCCGCCCAGAGCTGAGTTCGGCGCACACTGTCCTGGATGATCACTCGACTAGCAGGCAACGCCACACATTGATCAAGCACCATGATGATATCGGCACCCAACGCCTCCTCGATTTCTATCGCCTTTTCTGGCGCCAGGAAGTGCGTCGACCCATCGATGTGCGATTGAAACGTGACGCCCTCGTCGGTAATCTCGCACAACTTCGCTAAACTAAAAATCTGAAATCCCCCGCTGTCGGTGAGGATCGCTCCCGGCCAGCCAGTGAAGGCATGAAGCCCCCCCATGTCAGCCACAATCTTATGACCAGGACGCAAGTACAGGTGATAGGCATTATTGAGGATAAGTCGAAACCCAAGACTCTGCAGATCCTCCGGTTCGAGTCCCTTGACGGGACCCAACGAGCCCACTGGCATGAAGGCCGGTGTTTCGACCTCTGCATGGCCAGTCGTGAGCAGGCCGACGCGGCCTTTGGAATGCCGATCGGAATGTTGAACTTGGTACTGCATCATCTTTTACGGGGTCTGATCCGCTACATGTGCTCCGGCGCTGAGATGCCGAGCACAGTGAGTCCATTTTGAAGAACCTGCTGGACCGCCCCCATCAAAACCAGTCGCGCCGCCGTCCGTTTGGATGTGAGCACTTCAGTAGGGGCCGACTCCTTGTTCTCTTGATCGAATTCGGGAGGCAACACACGGTGTTTGTTATAAAACGTATGGAGAAGCGCTGCCAATTGTTGAAGGTAGTACGTGACACGGTGCGGCTCAAACGCCAGGGCACTCGCCTGGATGACTTCAGGGAAAGAGGACAGCTTCTTGATCAACCCTAATTCATCGGGATCCATCAACACTGTCAGGTCCGTGCCCTCCGCAGATGGACGGGCAATCCCCCTGGCGGACGCGACACGCCACAGGCTGCAAATTCTCGCGTGGGCATATTGAACATAATACACTGGATTGTCGGCGGACCGTTGCTTCGCCAACTCCAGATCAAACTCCAAATGCGTATTGGAGTCGCGCATGAGAAAATAGAAATTCGCGGCGTCCGCTCCGACCTCATCCAGAACTTCCCGCATCGTGATGAATTCCCCGGTCCGCTTGGACATCTTCACTTCGACTCCATCCCGCAATAATTTCACCAACTGGACCAGCACGACATGGAGACGATCCTTTGGATGTCCATAGGCCTGCATGACGGCTTGCATGCGCGGGATATACCCATGGTGGTCGGCACCGAAGACATCGACCAGCAGATCATAGCCACGCCTCAGCTTGTCATGATGGTAGGCGATATCGGAGGCTAAATACGTATACTCCCCATCCTGCTTCTTGACGACACGGTCTTTTTCGTCACCATACATGGACGCCCGAAACCACCATGCACCATCCTGCTGGAACAGGAGGTCGCGGGCTTTCAATTCTTCCAGAGCCACCTCGATAGCTTTGGACTCTAGAAGCGACGTTTCGCTGAACCAGGATTGGATCTCGATCCCAAAGGACATAAGATCGTCACGGATGAGTCCCAGCAGTTTCTGATAGGCAAGGGATCGGCAGCGAGTCTCAAGATCGGCAGGAGTCAGTTGACCGGCGACGGGGTCGAGTTGCTCCTTGATTTGTTGTGCCACAGATGTGATGTACGAACCATGATAGCCATCCTCGGGAAACTCAACAGTGTGTCCTGACAACTCTTGGTAACGAGCATACACGGACGCGCCCAACAATTTCATCTGGCGGCCTGCGTCGTTTATATAGTACTCGCTGACGGCATCGTATCCGATCGCATCGAGTAGTCGGACGACTGCCTGCCCGACCGCCGCCCCCCTGCCATGGCCAACATGCAACGGCCCGGTCGGATTAGCGCTGACATATTCAACCAGCACACGACGGCCAGCTCCGACGGCGGTCCGGCCGTAACGAACCCCTTGCGACTCGATTTCACGAAGAACCTGCTGCCAGAGAGCCGGTTTAACCGTCAAATTCAAGAAACCGGGACGAACAATTTCAACACGATCAAACAACTGCTCCCGCTGAGGAATGTTTTCCACAATGATCTGGGCGATATCATGAGGGGCCTTGTGCTCAGATGAGGCTAATGACATGGCGACCGTGGAAGCGAGATCACCCCATTCTGGCCGTTTGGGCGCATCGAGACTCAACGTGGGCCAAGCCGTCGTCTTCAATTGCCCCTTTTGCCTCGCGCCATTGAGAGCACCAAGTAGGGCCGTTGTTACCTGCTCTTGCACGAATCCTTGAGACACAACTATTCCTCTAAGTCCTTACCAAAGAAAGGAAATTAGCTCATCAATCTATCACATGGAATTAGACAGAGACAAGGCGGTTCACGTGGAATAACGAGGGTTTGCACTACTCGCCATCCGTATCGCAAGTCCCGATGTTATCAGAATCTTTTCAATCGGCACTTGAAGACAGGGCTTCCCCTCACACTTTTTAACAGTAGCCCATGACTCACAGATACAGGGCGATCCTCGAAGGATCGTGACATGATGACCACGAGGTGCCCAGCGATGGTGGTCCGTAGGGCCAAATATTGCGATGGTCCGCACACCCAATAGAGCCGCTAAATGGGTCACACCCGAATCATGACCTATATATATAGCAACCCGTCCAAACACTCCTGCCAACTGAGACAAATCAAGGTCTCTGAGCACAAGAGGTCGGCGACTCATAAAGTGCAGTGCCTGCCCTACGGCATCCCGATCAGCTGGTCCCTCCAAAATGAGGGGATATATCCCCTCCTGCCACAACCATTCAATCAGCGAGGCCATTCTTCTGGGTTCAAGGCACTTGTGAACGCTTCCACTCCCCGGATGCACAAGAGCCAGCGATTGCTCGTGAGGGATTCTCAGCGCGTCAAGATAGTCCTTCCCCCGCGCCAAGAGATGCAGGGGAACCTGTACCGGTCTCTCCGATAAACTATCTCTGGTCGGTTCCCCCAACGTCTCAAGAAAGCGGTCGCTCTGATGCCTTGCACGTAACCCCCTGGAAAATGGCGACTGAATCTGAACGCTCGCGACACCAAATTCCTGGAAGAAGGAACCAAGCACGCCTTCTTTATCTTCCATCCAAACCACAGCTCGATCACAGCGATTCACACAGGAATATAATTCCTTGGAAATAGATGAAGTCCCTGAGAAGAGCTCCAGACATGCTTGCCCTTCTAAGGGGAGCCAATAGCTGATCACTCCACATTCCCATAGGAGTCGGCTCACGGTGGCAGCAGCTATAAGCACAATCTCATGCCGTGGAAACCTCAGACTGAGACACCTTATCGCTGGGACAGCCAGCAGGATATCCCCAAGTGCACCCGGATGAATGATAAGGATGGTACGCTTCACCTGTCAGACCAAAACACTACGACCCAATCCCCAGACCAGGATCACACACTGATCGAGCCTGTTCCAAATCGGATGGTGTATTGATGTTGAACATGGAACGACCATCATGGTCGATGTGCCTGATCTCTGTTTCAGGCACCACACATACGCGAAGGGATGGATGACCGACCATACTGTGAATCTTCCGATTATGGAGAGTCATCATTTCCTCAATAACTGGAAGGCAGTTTCGGCTATAGACCGCATGGGTTGGCTGAAGACGAGTCGCCCACCGACTGATGACAATATCGGCTGTATCTTTCAGTTGAACGATATGCCGTATTACGCGCGAGTTGAGAAATGGCATATCACAGGCCACAACGAAGATATGTTGGGTCTTGGCCAGCCGAAGCCCTGTATACAATCCGCCAAGGCTCCCACAGTCCGGAATAAGATCACGGACCACCGACACGTCCGCTTGTAGGGGCGGACTATCTTGAGCGATGACGATACATACCTGCTCAAATAATTCACGGAGAACCGCGCAGCTCCGCTCAAAGAGAGTCTGCTGACCGACACGGATGAATCGCTTGTCTTCCCCCATCCTCCTACTTTTTCCGCCAGCCAGCAGCACACCCGTCACATCGGTGATCATAAGCCCACAACCTGTCTTAAAAAAAAGAGGGGGCAGGTTTCCCCACCCCCTCCGTCTTCTTGCTGCGCTGAAGCGAGTCGCTATGAAACGCTACAGCGTCTTCCCCTTTTTCCTGTTTGCGCGACGGGTCAGAACCCAACCCTCCAGCAGCACCACGCCGACAGCGATGACAACCGGATAGATGTATGTTTCCTGAGGAACAGGCGGATTCATAAAGGTGTAGTAAAATGCAGAGACAGCCATCTTTCGTCCTGCATCTCCATTATGACCGTCCCAGGCAAAGAAGACGGTAGGAATATATTGTCCTACCTCAAAAAATGTGTCTTCGTCATAATCCTGGTCCTTCTTATTTCCTACAGGCCGTTGAATCATCACATACCAGCGCCCATTCTTCCATTCGCTCTTTACGAGCTTCATGGCCTCTTCATAATTATCGCGTTCCTCAAAATCCTTATCCCAGCCTGTACCTTTGAATGCCCGAAGGGAACCGTCAGCTTCCCACTTGACGATATCAACAGGGAATTGGTCGTTGGTACCAAATAGATAGCGAGGCTTAATCGGAGCTGGCAACTCTTTCCATTTCACCGCCGTCTCAATAGCAATTGCATCGTTGTAGACGGTGTAATTATTTTGCCTCGCTGCAATTGACCCCTCCTCGCCGGTCTTGGGATCCTGTTCTTTAACATCGATATTCACCTGAGTGGGTGCCCACGGAAGCTTGCCTTCAGCTACGCTCTTCGTTCGGTCATCCCATTCAAGAAGATAGACAATATACTTATCATTGTAGAGTGACCGAACCCAGATATCGTCGATGCGATTCACAAAGTTTCTTGGCTTATGGGTGATCTGTCCTCCCATGGCCACAAGTCGTTTTGGAGCCTTTTGCCAGGCCTCATGTTCAATATCAGCCGGGATTTCCCCCTCAACGAGATCTGAGGGGATAACGAAGTTGATTTTAGGCTTATCGGTTAATGGATCAATGGGCAGTGGATTGCCTAGTGCATCTCTTTCACAGAGCGAACTGACAAAGTTGGCGATATCCCACCGTTCATCGACAGTCGTGTTATCTGCAAAAGATGGCATCGGTGTGCCATTTACACCCGTAGAAAAAGTACGGAAGATGTTAGCAACATTGTACGGATCTTGACGACTCCCCCTGAAGTTCCAGCACTTATGCCAATTGGCCGGTTGGATCGAGAAACCCCAGTCATCCTTTAAATTGAAGGCGTTTCCATCGCCACGTCCTTCCATTCCATGACATTCGACACACTTTTTCTCTACGATCAACTCGCCACCCCGCTTCTTACTTTCGTCAGTGGCTGGTTTAGGCTTAAGGTCCGCTAGTTGTAAAATCGTCTGTGTTTCTGACTGCTTGTCAGTAAACTTTCGGTCTTTGACGAGTTGGGTCGTAACAAAAGAGAGGACTTGCAGGCGCTGTTCTTCACTCAGGATACCTTCCCACGAAGGCATCGCAGAACCGGGGAGCCCGTGCGTTAACGTTTCGAATAGATCGTTTTGTCCAGGAATGGGCTTTTTGGCATCGAATAGTGGAAGTTCACCGCTTGCAGTATGGCGAATCTTGAAGGTGCCTTGATTGAAATTCCGTGGCCGAGGCCAGAGGCGATCGGCTCCAGGTCCATCACCAGCTCCATCCACTCCATGGCACCACACGCACTTGGTGAAATAGACTCGCTTCCCAGCTTCAATCATTTCTGCCGACGGTTCAGGGGCAAGATCACCTTTCTTAAAGCCCTCGGGAAGCCCTTGAGCAGAAACTGACGAATACCCTGCACTCGATACTAGAACCACTCCGAAGGCAGCAGCCGCGATGATCCCGGCCTTCTGAGTTATACTGTCCATCATGGTTGGCCTCATAATCTTCATTATGTCTGGTTTGGCATTCCTAAGAAATATGGCAACTAATCCCAGGTTCGCGGATAGTAACCGGTGTGCCAATATTCAAACAAAACAACTTTCCAAATTTCATCCACCGTCAGATGTTGTTCCCAGGGTGGCATAACTGATGCCCAAGGGAAGCCTTCGTTGGGCAACCCAATTCCACCCTTCGAAACACGCCAAAAGATAAATGTTTCTTGTAGCTGTGCGATTGTTCCAGGATCCGTAAAATTTGCGGGAATTGGATTGAAGGCAAAGGCGTGGAGTCCTCGACCATTCAAATTATCGCCATGGCAGAAATGACAGTTCTGAAAGAATATCTCACCACCCTCTCGCACATACTTCAGGTAGCCCTGATTCTTATCATCCCACGGGTTGGCATTGGGCTTCATCAAACGCCCCATACCCTGCTCAACAATATTGGCATTAGAGAACTCTTGATCATACTTCCCTTCCGGATTGACACGATAGGGATTCTGAGAGGTCTGTAATGTATAGGTTTTACCGTGGACCTTAGTGCTCGCAGGTGGTGCTGGATGCACAGTTCGTAACTCGATTGGTTCCTCCGACTTTGGCATCATGGCATTAAATGAAAACCCGCCGATGAGGATCGGTAAGAGCACAAGATAGAGGTATCGCAAAAGCCTGTTCCCACCTGTCTGAGCATCCAGAACGTTCATGATGGGTTGCTTAAATTTCTGCCAGTCCTCTTCACTGGCAGAGACCCACATGAACACCGCAACGAGCGACACAGTGCCATACATAGCCCGCACACTGAATGGGATAGGCGGGTACATACGGTATTTCAGATAGAGCAGGAAAAATACCCAGAAACCAATACCCTGCCAAAACCGCGGGATAGCCATACCCATGGCATTCATCATATAGCTCAATCCCGTAAAGCCGATCACATAGCATGCTACTTCGAGCAGCATCTGAATCGGCATGTAGCCTTCCACCAACCGTATCGTGGTTGAAGGGACGACATCAAAAACCATTCCGCCCAGAAGGAGAAGTCCAGCCACTCCGATCAGGGCACCGAGCGACATCAAGGCTTTCATCGGTAAACTCCCTTTACTCTCCGCATGACAGGCAACCGGTCGCGATTAAATTTTAGGCGGCGGCGCTCCCGTTTTCACCTGTGACAAATAATCGACAATCTTCTTCAAGGCACCAGCGCTGAGTTTTTGTCCGAAAACTTTTGGCATCGTGTTATCAGGAAACGGCTTCACCACAAAGGCACTGGGATCGACGATCGACTCCATAATGTATTCGGTTGGAGACTTTGCTGTACCTTTGTAGGTTGGATCCTTGATGCGCTGCGCAGCTGTTGTCCCTTCTTCGAGTTTTGGACCAATGGTTCCCATCGCGCCAGGAATCCCTGGAATTGTATGGCACGAAACGCATTGAGCCTTCGCAAAAATCTGGTCAATCGGCTCTGATCCATCGGCCATCAGGGATGTGGCTCCCGCAGGCTTTTCATCAGCCTGTTTAGGACGATCTGCTTCTGGAATAAACTTCTCGTACGACTTTATGATCTCTTCAAACGACGGAGCATCTATCCCTTCGCGCAAATACATCCAGGTATCCACAGCCGCAAGCTCTGGAAGACTGAGGGAGATAGGCGGCTTATGAATAGCGGGCATTGGACTCTGCTTGTCATTCGTTCCCTTAACCCCATACCCAGCGACAACATAGCAGCTAGGGCATGCGTGCGATTCCGCAATATACTCTTGGGCACTTTCTGCAGTTCCTGAGCCTGGGAAGGCCTCTTTCGCCTCATATTCCCGCTTGGAAGGATTCCCCATGGAATACTTGGGATCCTCTAATCGCTCTTTCCCTCGCCCAGGGAGCCCCGCTAAATTTGGTGCTCGTTCGCCCAACATGCCGGCATGAAATGCATGGCAGAGTGGACATTGGCCCTTGCCGATTGCGCCTTGTTCTTTATTCTTCCCAACACCGCCGAAGATAATCTTTTCGCCTTCATCGGCTAGCTGTTGCGGGGTCATTGAATCCCACGTTTTCTTTTCCTCTACCGGCGGGAAACCACCCTCGACTTGAGGAAGCCAGTTTCCATAGCCGGATAGAAACGCAGCGACAAAGAACATCAGCCCCCCAATCTTTAGAAGAGCACTGAGATTGGTGAAGTACAGAGCCATCACGAAGGTGGTTACCGTGATCATGACGAGCGAGACCGGTAACAGCCGATTCTCACCATAAAAATTGTTCTTGTAGTTCGCGATGGCCATAAACAGCAAAAACGTTGCCACAATACCGATGAACGTCTTGAAAACCGCGCGTTTCTTTGCTGCAGGCTCGCTGATGGACACCTGAAAATAAACCAATAGTCCGGCTAGGATGGCTAGAGCCATCCAGCCCATAGAGAGTGCCTCTGCAATCATGTTACTCAAGGTCTTGACCTCCTACAGCTAGAACATGGGGGATGAGCCCCCACTGTTGAGCTGGCTAGCAACAACCAACGTCGATTAATGACTGGCAGCCGGCTGCGGGACACCGCCAGGGATTCCAGCCTTGGATTCAACCGGAACCTTCTTCGCACCCAAGCTGCCAAGCCAGAAGACAAATAGGATCGTGATCCAGAAAAACAAAACATTGAATGAAATCATGTTGGCCGCAAACCCCACCGTATGAGTATAAGCCCATGGTGAGTTATCTCTCATGATCTCATTGACGTGCCAGAAGAGCCTGACTGACGAGCGAATATAACCCATCAATCCCATCATCCAAGTGAAAGCTGTCGCCAACATAATAAGCGCGTACTGAGACCGGGCTGAAATTTTTCCCCACTCAATCGGTCCTAACTGCTTGGCCCCCTTCATCATGACGCTATTGAGGGCAAACATGAAGAAGAGACATGATAAGGTTGTCGCGACCTGAGGAACAGACAAACCAACGCGGACGTTTGCGGGAATGTAGTACCCATATACGGCTAGGAAAATAATATTGAAGTAGGCGCAGGCGAAAAATATACCCATGAAGATATTACCGAATTTCGCCCACGATACGGTTGAAACCTTGTTCCCCCTCATGTACCAGACGAAACTCAATACCGTGGTGGTAATAATGACATTGATCCCACCGTTTTTCGCCGACATGACTCCATAATTTCCCAGAACAGGATGCTGCTGGCCTCCCATGGCCTTCAATTCAGCTGGAGTCATGACCATGGTGTGAGGGGTAATAAAAACCATGTATCCGCAGGCAAGGATGAAAACAAGGTACTTAATGTAGCGTTGGTACTTTTCTGCACCACGCATGCGACCCATTGCCTGCCAGAGATAATAGTTAGTGCTCAGGAACAAAATCCCAATCATCGTAGCCTGAATGATAAACAGCCAGGCAAGCAGACCGCCCATCAGCGTGATGCCCATCTGCTGACGATAGGCATACACTTCTCGCATGAGCCAATATCCCGCAAATGGTAGAGGGATCAAGAATGCCACACCAAGCGCCATGGCGATGTAGCCCATCCAATCATAATGAGCTCGATCCTCCTCGGTCTTGGATGCCAAAAATTTATAGGCGGCATAGGCAGCAACAACGCCACCGCCGAAGGCCATATTGCCAAGGATGCGATGCAGATTGAGAGGGTTCCATAGGGCTGTATGGATCACGTGCCAGATGTTTCCAAGATACCGACCCTGCTCATCGACGCCGGCAGGCGACATCATAAAACCAATCCAGGAGTTCGCCAGGAACATCAGCAATGTGCCGATGATATTCAAGATCACCGACATACTCAGATGAATCCACTTCAGAAACCCCTCTTTCATCTTGTCCCAGCCGTAATAGTAGATGTAGAGAGTCCCGCTCTCAGCCACAAACATCAATGCATAGATGTGCATAACAGGACGGAAAATACCTGACAGATAAGAGAAAAATGCTGGATACAAGGTCAGAAAGGTAAAGATGAGAATGCCACCAAGGATAGCGGTGAGAGAGTATGCCGTCAGGCTGATCTTAATAAAGTCATAGGCCAGCTGATCATAGCGCTTGGCGAGCGCCTTATCCTTCGTCACGACACCCATGAACTCGATGATCATGCAGAAGATCGGCACAGCCAATACGAAGCTGCCATAATAAAGATGCTGCTGGTTGGCAAACCAGAGCAATACACGGCTTTCAAAGTTGTATCGTGGGTAGTCCCTGGGACCATCCACCGTTTTAGGGGCTGGAGCACCGACGACAATGCCCTCGGTCTTGTAATAGACATCTCGACCCTTTTCAACCTTGTCCCCATCCTTCTTAGCCGCATCGCCAGCAGGAGCCTCTTCACCGATTGCCAGTGAAGGTAAAGCTACGACGATCGGAAGCAGAAGGAGGCTAACCATCATGCAGAGCGCCATAATCGAAAAGACGCGCTTGCCGGCTAAAAGGCCCATGGAATACCTCCTTGATACGCTTACGTTAAAATTCACAAATTACTGATAATGTCCGACCACACCCTTTTAGAGATTTAGTTCCGGAAGAGGTACCAAAAATCCAACCCCTGCATATCCATAAGATAGTGATCGACAAAAACAAAGTAACCGACTGAGATAATAAGAGAGACAATCACTGCGACAACAGGATTATTCAGCGCACTCATTTCTTTCTTCTCCTCTGCCGACTAAGCCCAGCCATTGTTTAACCTGCACTGACAAGCCCCTGACAACTACACAAGACCTTCAACTCAACAGGGGCACTGGATACCGGCAAACCAGTAGAAAAACCATAATCCAACAGCACAGGTAATGTAGAAAATCATCTTCCCGATTTTTACTTTAATTTCGCTGTCAGGGGCCGCCGTTGCCATTGTTACCGTACTCCCGATTAAGATAGTTTTTTGATGGTAAATCAGAGTTGGCGCATTACTTGACAGGCACAAGACCCTGTGTTATCAAAATTTCGCCGCTTGTACGCAAAAAAACAGGAGAAACCGTGACGAAAAACTCAAAAGTGTTTGACATTATAGTTTTGGTCGGAATGGTTGTCAATATCATTTTGGCCGTGTTTTTGATCCTTTACTACTTTGACTTTCTGTAACCTCATCCTGATTTTTCTTTTCTTCCTCCTTCATTCCTACCTTAGAAATCGCGCAGCGAAATCCGATCGTTTCATCTCGAAAGTCCGGCATCATCTTGCTTCGACTGGTAATTCGAACATCACCTCCGGTCGTCGTATAACCTCCACCCCGAAGCACCCGATAGGTGCCGTACTCAGGACTCGGTGGGTTCTGTTCAGGCGAGCGCTTATAGTAGGTTTCATCGTACCAATCGTCCACCCACTCAATGGCGTTCCCCGCGCCATCCTTCACTCCGTAGGGACTCGTATCAGCTTGAAAGCTCCCCACCGGCGCAGATACCTCATACCCATCCTGCACTCTAGCCCAATTAGCACCATTGGCCTGCTCTTTGGTCCCCCATGGCCAGAGCCTTCCGTCACCGCCTCGCATCGCCTTTTCCCATTCCGCTTCCGTCGGAAGTCGCTTCCCCTTCCAGCGGCAATACTCCATGGCATCATCCCATGAGACGTAGACGACAGGCTGATTGGTTCCCTTCACCCTTCCACCGCTCTTGGCGTAACGCGCAGGCAACCCGGGCTTCCGATGGCCGGTCGCCAGGATGAACTGCTGATAGTGATGATTCGTCACTTCGTACCGATCAATAGAAAACGCATCCAAGTGGATGGTTCGCTGCGGCCGCTCATCGAACCCCCCATTCTCGGTGCCACGAACGAACGGCCCCGCCGGAATCGTCACCATCTCATCTGCAATGGGCTCTTCTCCAGGAACGCTCTCCGATGCTGGTTCGACTTCAGCACTGTCTCCAGGCATCGGTGCTTCATACGGAGTCGAAACTGTACCTCGCATAATGGCGACGATTGGCATGGCAGCACATGCCAGTACCACGAGCAGAAAGACGAATTTGAATTTTGACTCCAGCATGCCGGCCTAAGACTCAGGAGCCCCTCCTACTTGATCGAGGTCGCTCGCGCAGCGAATGCCAATCGTGACATCCGTCCGCCAATGTTTCGCGGCAAACCGTTTTGACAGCCTCGCATGATGTTCTGTTTCTCGCCATGAGCCTCCACGCACGACTTTGAGATCGGCGTTCTCCGGTCCCTTTGGATCACGAAATGGTGACTTTTTATAGTAGTGTTCGTCATAAGAATCCTCAACCCATTCAGCGACATTGCCTGTCATGTCATAGAGACCATAGGGACTTCGCCCTCCGTCAAATGACCCAGGCGGAGCGAGGTATTTATACCCGTCCTCGCTCCCGTCGACATTGGCGGCGTTCGCAGCAAACTTCTCCCCCCACGGATATTTTCGTTTGCTCTCGCCACGCCCGGCCTTCTCCCACTCAGCTTCCGTGGGCAATCGCTTGCCGGCCCACTTGCAGTAGGCTACCGCGTCGTCCCACGAGACGCTCATCACCGCAAACTCCGGTTTCAAAACCTTCGACTGATCATCGTCGAATACCTCGATCCTCGGCATCGCTCGCTTAGTCATCTTCACGAACCGCGTATATTCTTCTTGCGTGACTTCTTTTCGGTCGAGGTAGAATCCCTTCAGGTAGACCTGATGCTCCGGCGCCTCGTCCGGATCACCATCATGACTCCCCATCGTAAACGGACCTTCCGGAATTTGAACCATCTCCCGGCCTTCATCTCCTATTTTCGTCTTATACATCGAGAAATCCTGAGCCGGCAGACTGCTCGCCGTCGGTCGAGCTTCCGACTTCACCGATGCCGCAAGCTGTTTCATCTGTTTCGCCTTATAGGACTCATAGGCCAACAGACCGATCATGAGAAAGAATGATACAAACACAAAGATGATGGACCCGACTAAGACACCCTTATTTTCCACGAGCACCTCTTTAATCGAACGTACCTACCGATAGGACGGCGACGTTTCAGCTTGTTCCGATGCCGCCTTCTTCGCGGCACGGACGTCGAGCAACATTGAAATCTGGACACCGAGAAACCCACCCATCGCAGCTCCAGCACCGGCGCCAACCCAAATCCGCTCGACACCGGCCATCACCCAGGCTAAAACACCACCAGACACAGTCCCGACCAGGATACTAACAAGAAATCTACGCCCACCCAGAAAGCCGATCACCGCACCAAGGACAATTCCAATAGCGATGGCGACTGGCATCAGCCCGCCACCCATGGTCATACCGATCAGAGTCCCGACGGTACCCATCACGACTATCCCGAGCGCAATATCAAACACCTTACATTTCGCCATCATTGGTCCCTCATAGACCGACAGGCAGACGGCTACTTAGCCGGAGCGGCAATCAGCGGGCCAAAATCGATTTCAACTCCAGGCGCCGCGATGATGGAGATTCCCCATGCCTTCTCCGCCGGCTCATGTTTATGAATGCGTTTGAAATCCTCGTAGACATTCACCCGCTCCTCAAACCATTGCCCGATCTCCTTCGTCCCAGTCTGGACGACGATCTCGGAGCCACTAAACATGCCCCCTTCCGTCACGGTGCCGTCCGGCTTCGACTCGCTCCATACATATTTCGTGAACACCGGGATAAAGAGAAGATCTGTATCGAGTGACGCATAAACTGCGGCCAACGGCTCAGTTCCAGTCGTTGCCTTATTGAGACGCCACCGCCAGGTCAAAATTGGATAGGCCTTGGGATCCCAATCTATTTTCTTTTTCTTGATTCGCTGCCCTGCATCTTTGGCCGACAGAAAGTTCGCGTCGTTCTCCGATCGCACTTTATAGGCGTCACGGCCTTTCGATTGACTCCGCTGATTTTCGTGATCCCACAGAGAAGGGAACCCGTCTGCTTCCTTTGCTTGGAAATCTTCCAGTACAAGAACCTGCCCGTGGGCACCGCCAGGAGCCTGCCACGTCAACACACCCATTAGGAGACCGAGAACAACGGTTGCACACTTCGACCCACGGCGCTCCATAGACTCCCTTCCCTTTCTATGTTTCCTGCGAGGGAACCGGTGACAACAAGGGCACCTGTTCCTCCTGGAATTCCTCACCCATCACCGGCCGCTGCCCCCGCTCACACATCCAGAACAACACAAGTACAGCGGCCCAGAAGACCACCATGTTCAGCGTCACCATTTTTGTGGCGTATTGAAGGTCTGGGGTGAAGGCCCAGGGCGAGACATCTGCCATCAACTCACTAACATGCCAGGACAGTCGCCCCGATGAACGAATGTACCCCATCAAGCCCATCACCCAGCTGAAGGACGCTGCCAATCCAAACAATCCCACCATGCCGCGCAGCGGAATTTTCCCCCACTGAATCGGGCCATGGACCACCGCTCCTCTAAGCATGAGGCGGTTCATCACCACACCGAGTACGATCACCGTGAACGTCGTGAAGGCCTGGGGTGCAGACAGGCCGACGCGAACCTTCGCAGGCAAGTAAAACCCATAGATCGATAGCCAGATGATATTCAGCGCCCCAACGACGTATAACACCGTGAGGAGCGTATTCCCGGTCTTGACCCAGGAAATGGTCATCGTGCGATTCGCCCGACGATAGTACAAAAAGCTCAAGGCCGTGACGAGAATCAGGATATTCACTGCTCCGTTCTTGGCCGACATCACTCCATAGTTGCCAATCACGGGATGTTGAGCACCGCCCATCGCCTTGACTTCACTGGCAGACGTGAGCAGCGTGTGAGGCGTCAGCCAGACGAAGAGCGCCAGCATCAACACCCCCAGTAAAAATTGATAATAGGGCTGATAGCGCTCACCACCTTTGATCCGCGCCATGCTCTGCCATAGATAGTAGTTAATCCCCAAAAACAGGACACCAATCAAGAGTGCCTGAACCACAAACAGCCAGGTGAGCAAGCCACCCATCATGGTGACACCCATGGTCTGGCGAAACACGAACACCGACTTCATCAGCCAGTAGCCGGCAAACGGCATGGGAATCAGTGCGAACACTGTCACAAACAGAAAGATATAGCCGACCCAATCGAAATAGGCCCGCTCCTCATCCGTCTTACTGGTGAAAAACCGATAACAGGCATAGGCCAACACCACCGCTCCACCGGACATGATGTCCGCAAGAAAGCGATGGACGTTCAGCGGGTTCCACAGGGCAGAGTGCAGCAGATGCCAGGCATTACCCAGGAAGCGTCCCTGGGCATCCACACCGGCGGGGGACATCATGAAGGCCGACCAGGCATTCGCCATCATCAACAACGCAGTTCCCACAATATTCGTCAGAATCCCGATCGCGGCGTGAATCCACTTCATGCCCCGGTCCGTCATCCGGTTCCACCCGTAGTAATAGATCACCAGCAGCAGGGCTTCTCCGAAAAACACGGCGGCATAGACCGGCATGAATCCTTTAAACGTCCCACCCATATACTTCATGAAACTGGGGTAGAGCGTGATGAACAAGGTGAGCATCAGGCTCCCGATAAGCGCTGTCACCGACATGGCCAACACCGCCACCTTGGCGAGATCTCGTGCCAATCCGTCATAGCGCAGCGCCAAGGCTGGTTTTGGGGTGATCAATCCAAGAAATTCGAGCAACGCACAAAACAAGGGCAGCGCAAGGACAAATCCACCGAAATAGGTATGTTGCTGTGTGATGAACCACACCACCAACCGACTGTCTAACGAACCAATTCGTGGATAGCTGGTGTCCTGCGGAGCGGGGGCCGGCGGGCCTTGAGGGATCCCCTCTGTGCCAAAATACAGATCCGTCGAAGACTCCGCGAATGACAGATCGGGCCCATTCCACACAGACCCAATGACGAGCGCAACCATCGCAATGCCAATCGCCACTGCAATCGAGGAACGTCTTATCATCATGAATCCTCGGCCCATATCGCTACCCCTTCGTTCCGGTCTTGCCAAGCGCCAAGCTCCCAGCCGCACCGTCAGCACTAATCGACTTTCCAAGAATTCCCATCATGAACGGGCACCGTAACATGCCAGGCGACAGTTGCGGCGCCTGCTCATCTTCAACATGGCGACGATCACCGAGATAATACCCATACACCGCCATCATCGCCGTGACCAGCGCACCCATCAGGGCTGCCGAGCCCAACGTCACCGTCGGCTGTCTCACCACAAACAAGAGCAGTCCCATCGTCACCAGATAATAGGTCGAGGCAAAGGCCATCCCAGGCCACCACCAATATTTCAGTAATTCGCCTGGTGCCGTCTGGCGGAGCGAGTGTAGCCATGAACTGGCGGGATAGAGTCCACCAAAATACGCACAGAGTGCAAGGCCTCCCCCGAGGAGCGTCACGGTCACCAGTTGTGCCAAGGCAGCGCCTTGCTCATTCGCAACGGCCAGCCCTGACAACGATGTCAGCGCACCAATACCCAGTCCTACGAGAGCCCACGGTCCTAATTGCCATGCCCGGCGTTGCACCAGCACACGCAGCTGCTCCCCATCCGGGAATGTCAAAAATGGATGCCCCAGCACTGATAACTTGCGTACATGACCGATCTCAAACGCATCCCGCGCGACAGATGTGCAGGAGATGATGATCGCCATCATAGCCGGCCCATCGGGATGCTGGAGATAACTGTAGTGCATGATCCATAACAGGGTGAGCACCAACAGGGAGAGTTGAATGCCATACACGGCTCCGATCCAGCCACCCAGCCAGCTAAGAAGCTTCAGACCATCCTGTCGGACAATCGTAGACCAGGATGCGGCACGCCCCACCCGATAGCACAAGAGCGCAGTCACCATTGCGACGAGACCGCTGACCGCCAGCAAAGCCAAGGGCTCAGTGATCGGCACAAGATGTTTCGCCAGCCGATACACCCCGAAGGCGATCAGCCCAGGCACAAACATGACGATTCGCTTTGTCCGACGGACAGCATCTTCCGTCACCGCCAGACTCAAGCTCGGAATCACGCGCAAGGCCATTCGATGCAACATAATCTTCAGAACTGAGCCAGCAGGACTGAGGACCGAGCCAGGAGAGTCGATCGTTTCATTTCTCCCATCCTTCGCAGCACTCAGTCCTCAGCACTCATGACTATTTGGAAGCGGCCATCCCAAAATACTTCGCTTTGATCTCTTCCATCAGCGACACGGTGATACGAGACAACCCACGGTCGGCCGCAGTACGCTCAAGTTCAATCCGTGCCATGGCGCGAACCGGTGCCGGCACTCGATCCAACCGCCGTTCCGCCTCTGGGTCCCATTCGATCCGCTCCCCAGTGCGGGGACGGAGCAGCGTCTCATAGGTGACCACCCGCTCGCCTCGCCGACGAATATCCTGCTCCACTTCTTCTCGAACCAGCCCAGCCACATACGGTGGCATGCGATCCAATCGATGCAAAGCCTCATCAGTCCAGAGCAACCGATCAACGAGGCCGTGGGGTTGTTCCTCTGGCACATCGACACCGACTTTCAGCCCACAGCCACGGCATTCCGAACGGATAAACCATAACAGCGGACCGGTCTCCCCACCTCGCTCCTCAATCCCCTCCGTATGCATCCATCGGCCACAGCCACACGTTAGCATCACCGAACTCCAGGACTGAGCAATGAGGACTGAGGACTGAGTGAATGTCCCAGCGATGCCTTTTCCAAAAATCCTCTACCCTCAGCACTCATGCGTTATCCAATCTTCCCGGGATACAGGATGTACAACATCGTGTAGGTAAAGCTGCCCGTGACGAACAGAACACAGTAAATGACCATCGTAAATCGGCCAAGCGCGCGATGCCGCCGCGCGCCATCGGGCCAAATCCGTTGAATCGTCATCTCGATCGCAAACACAAAAGCCACGATGGCGAGAAAGACCACATACACTTCCAGCTTCCGCATCGAAAACCCTGCTGTGGCGACACGCGAGAAAAACAGCCCAAGCACGACCACGGCAATTCCGCCAAAGATGAGACCGATCTTCTTCCACGTCGTGAGCAGCCGTGATTCCCGTAAGGATCGGACTCCGTCGAGGAACTGCTGAGAACGAAACCCCAACACGATCATATACACCGCCATGATCAGCCCAATCATGACGAGAATGATATGGAGCGTCAGGACGGGGATGAAGACATAATCATAAAGCGACTGCGAGCCTCCAAACCCTTCCTTACCTTCAAACGCCAGGACCCCCAGCTGCCGGAACAGATAATAAGCGATAAAGAAGCTGAGCATGGCAATCATGCCGCCCAACATCAACCAATGGTGCGCATCGGCCCTTCGCCGACGAGCCTGGAGCCATCCCATGATGAACAGCCCGGTGAAGAGCGTCGCCATCAGCTGACTGAGGTCCGCACCCGTCGTCGCATGCGTTCCAAAGAAGCCTGGTTCCCGTAACCAATCCAGCATTAGACCCTGCCCCTATTTCCTCGTTTCTCACACCTACGCGAACTCTCTCGCGTTCGATACCACATAGGCTTTCTACGGCTTCGTGCCTTGCACCACTGCCGTCTTCTCCAACTCCACAACAGAGACAAACCCGGCGGCCTGGAGCCATTGTATGGCCTCGCCGGCCCGATAGCAGCTGCCCTGCTGAGTGTTGACAAGGATATGGACCGCGAACGCGGTCGTCCACGCTGGACCAGTGCCAGCTTCATCGAGAAATCGATCTTTAATTACCAACCGCCCGCCCGGCGCCAGCGATCGGAAGCCCTTTTTGACCAGATCTTGATTCATCTGAAACGTTTGATAGTGCAAGATATCGGACATCAAGACCACATCATACGGTCCCCCAAGTTGGTCTCTATTGAAATCACCGGGATGCAAAGCGACTCGTGATTCCAACCCGGCGTCCTTGACCGTTTTTTCCGCCAACGTCAACGTCGCCGGGAGATCAAAGACCGTCGCGTGTAGTTCCGGATACACCTGGCAAAACGCAATGGCGTTGGTCCCAGCGCCACCACCAAGATCTAGCAGCCGCTCGCGGCCACCCAGCTTCAGTCGCTTGGCCAAATCAGGACCGCTTTGTTGTCCAATCCGATTGAGCACCGCTAACACGTTGCTTCCCAACTCAGGATCGGTCTCAAAGACATGGCGGTCGACTGCCCGTTTCCCTGTACGAATCGTCTCCTCCAGCTTTCCCCAGTTATTCCACTCCGCATCGTGCAGAAGGAGCAAGTGGCCAACATACTTTGGCGACTGCCGAACGAGGTGTGTCAGCGCCGTCGACGAGTTGCCATACAGGTCCCCTTCCTTCGTCAGCAACTTCATTGCAACGAGGGCGTTCAAAAGGAGGTTCAGCGTGTGAGGATCGGCCTGAAGTCGACCCGCAATGTCCTGGACTGCCTTCGGTCGCTCACCGATGGCAGAAAAGACGTCCAGCTTCACGGCCGTCAGGAGGACTTTGGTCTCCCAGTAGTAGCCAAGCTGGAAAACTTCTGCGAGTGAGAGCTCTCGTGACACACCACACCCCTTCTACAAACAGTTCAAAACATAGGATCTTACCTAGATCGGAAACGAAAAGACAAGGCAGGGAATGCCCTCCCTGAGGGACGAAGAAGACCGCGTTGAATGTGCTTGGGAACTGACTCTTCTTCGTACTTCTTATGCGACGAGGTCAGATTTGCGTTCAGGCTTCTTCCAGCTGGATGGTTTCCACATGGACCTGGGCGGTTCCCTGTTCGACAAATCCGAGTTGTTCGGCGGCACCCCGGCTGAGGTCGATGATGCGTTTCCCAGAATCAGAGTTGTGATCACTGGGGAAGGGGCCGCGGTCATTTACTCGGACGATGATCGACTTGCCGTTTTCCAGGTTCGTCACCTGGACGTGGATCGGCAGCGGCAGATACTTGTGCGCCGCCGTCAACCCGTTGGGGTTGAATAACTCACCGTTGGCCGTCATGTGGCCTCCCGGTAAACGCCTGGTTTCCTCCCCATACCACGAGGCTAATCCTGTTTCTTCATACGTCTGTGCGCTGGCGAGGCTCATCGGCACATAATGCTGGCCCTTGACGATATACGGAGCGGCTTTGACTCGCCCAAGCCTGATTGCCTCCTTAACTGGGAGCCCATCGATGGTCTGAATATCCTCCCGGATCAAGGGATACTCCAACGGAGCCTTGACTACCTCAAAGGTAAACTTTCCGATGTGATAGACCAGTTTGGTGGCCCCCTTCGTCAATTCATAGGTGCCGCGCACGACCCAGATCGTGCGTTTGACCGTCTTTTTGGCGACACGATAGCCAGTCTTGAGGACCGAGAAGGTAGTCTTGATCGTTGAGAAGGTCCCTTCGATCACCGAACAGGACGCAAGCGTCAGCAGGATGGGGAGTAGGAGCAGTGGGCTGATCTTTGATTTCTTGCAGCGGAAATATACAGGCACGGCGACGAACTTGTTGTAAAGACAGGACAAAAAAAGAAGGGCAGCGGATCACCCGCTGCCCTTCGACAATACATCGATAAAACCAGGCTTACTTGATTTCAGCCTTGAGGTTAGCGGTGCCGCCATCGGCCACATCCACCTCGAATTCAATCTTCTTGGCCTTGCCGGCAAACGGATGCCAGGCAATGACCTTGTGCTTGCCAGCAGGAACATCCTTGATCTCAAAGGATCCATCATCCTTGACGACCGCGAAATGCGGGCTCGACACGGGCAGGAAGAACCCCTGCATGAACTCATGCTGGTCACACTGTAACCGGTAATACCCGTCCTTTTCTGCACCACCACGGAAGGTCACCGGCTTGTCCAGCTTGTCACCCTTCTTCGCAAGACCAATGTTGAAACCGGTTGCCGAGGATACGCCCTTCACCGTGAAACTGTGGGGATTGTGGAGCACACCAGCAACCGACTTAGGATCATCGGGGTCTGCATCAGTGTTTTCAACCTTGAATGGCCGAGTGTTGACGACGATCCCACTGAACGGCTGGAAGTCACAAAACGCGGCTACCACTTCCGTCCCGGCATAGCCATCCATCCACGCTTTATCCTCGATATCCGCGACCGCAACAACTGCACCTTTGAGGCCACCATCCTTGGCGACTTCGATCTGCTTCAAGAACCGCTTGTCGCCATCCACTTTGCTCTTGTCAGGAATCTGGGGACAAAACTTTGGATTGGGGAACTTTGAAAAGAGAAATTCCTTAGTCTCCGCCTTCCCGGCATAGGTCACCTTCCCGCTGATCGTTCCACCCGCATACGAGGTGAGAGGCGCCGCGACCATCGCGACGGCTGCCACACCAAACATTATTGATAACGCACTCTTCATTGGACTGCCTCCTTGTGATTAATCACCTAATTCCTGACTTACCGATTCCTCTCTTTAATCCCTCGACTGGACAACTCGTTGGAGCGCAACCTGCACTCTCGGCACGCTCGATTTCCTGATTGGTGAGGCCGATACAGATCAGCTATGTATATGAAATCTTACCGCCCGCTGTCAATGTCTAACAAGAGGGCTATGGTCAGCTTTCTTCAGTAGCTATTTTGCCTCCGTCCTGGTAAAATGAGCGGAGTTTCGAGACCAGTCCTACAAGAAGAATATGCCTCAGAACGCACCATCTGCATGTTCCCTCCTGCATTAGCAGACTATTTAGCACACTAAATGACAGCATCAGCCGACTCTGCCATCAACCTGAAGCGTACCTATCCCATCTATGTGACAGTATTATTGTTCACCCTTATTGTGGGGAGCGCACTCATCGGGGTGCCCGCTTTCGCCTTTGTCTATGGGTATACCTGGTTGGACTGGACCATGTTTGGAATCCTGTACATGATTACCGGGCTCGGCATTACGGTTGGCTATCATCGGCTGATTTCGCACAGGAGTTTCCTGTGTCCCGATTGGGTCAAGGCCGTACTCCTGATCGCCGGAGGATGGGCGCTCCAGAATTCCGCCCTCAAGTGGGGGGCCGATCACATTCGCCACCATGCCGCGTGCGACCAAGATGCCGATCCGTACAACGCTCAACGAGGATTCTGGCATAGCCATTGCGGATGGCTCTTCTCCGACGGGCGATACTCGGATCAAAAATATGCCACACGGCTCAAGCAAGATCCGGTTGTCATGTGGCAGCACCGGTACTATGGGCTCATCTTTCTTTCAGGATTGGCACTCCCGTTCGTGGTGGGCTTTCTCTACGGCGGTTGGGTCGGCGGCTTCGGCTGTTTTATGCTCGCCGGCGTCGGCCGGACATTTGCCGTGCTGAATTCGACTTTTTGTATCAATTCAGTTTGCCATCTGTGGGGGAGCCAACCCCATGGCCAAGCGGATTCAAGCCGGGACAGCTGGTTGGTCTCACTCCTGACGTTCGGCGAGGGCTATCACAACTACCACCATACTTACCAAAGCGACTACCGAAACGGTCCCCGCTGGTATAATTTCGACCCATCGAAATGGCTGATTTTCACGCTGTCGCTGCTCGGATTAGCCTGGTCGCTCCGCACCGCTTCAGCCGCTGAAGGAAAAGCTTTAAACTCCTAACCGTTACCCGACCCTCAGCACCACCATTCGCAGCAGGCAAACGAGCGGTGAAGTTAGTATTTCCGTAGAGACACCGGCGGGAGATTCCGCAACCCTTCACGCGCCGCTGCCCATAACGCATCGAGTATGGCGTTGAGGTCAGGGGCCGTTCGAGCCAGTATCTTCACGGCAAGCCCCGGGACAGGTCCAGCAGACACACCTCCCAAGACTTCCCCTGGACGAGTGTCCAAGATAGTAGCGATTGTTGACTCCAGTTTGGTCCACACCTCTGTTGACGTGGCGTCGTTCACCACATAAAGCGACGCCACATAGTTCCATTCTTCTGCCAACCCAACACGTCCTAAGTCCGTAGATGGATCAAGAACATATCGCTCAAGCAGTGTACTGCCGGATGCCGTCGTGATTCGGATGTCGTTCTCCAGGTCCGTAAAAGCCCATCGCTCCCCTCTGGCGATACGGCCAGATGCAACGGCATCCCACAACAAGAGCGTCGCACCAGGCGCCAGAGTGGCTTGGAGAGTCTGCCGAAATCGAGAGCCGGCAAAAGGGATGGTATGTTCGGGGAACCACTCGAGCACCGCGCCAGGCCCGACCGTGATATTGACGTGCTGTTCGGATGCCGTCCCCTCTGTCCGATAGACACGGTTGGCAGAAGGGGCAGAAATCAGGACATGCGCATCCTGTCCCACGGTCATATCGATGGACAGATGATCACCGCCAACAAGACCCCCGGATGGGTTGACCAGCAATGTGTAGGCGGCTCCCGTGTCATCAAGATAGATGGGAGGGAGCAGTTTCCAAGGCGTTGTGAAATAGGCGTGCGAAATAATGGTTCGGTGATCGCGCTTCGCGTAGGTGAGCCTAAGCTTACCCACGCGCCCCACGAATTCCGTCTCAAACGGTGCTGGACCAATTTTTGTCGGGGAAGACTTTCTTTTTCCAGAAGGTTTTCTTTTGAGAGACGTACTGACTTTCCGAGACGTCCTCTTTTGCTGCCTCTCCCGAATCGGCATGGTTAGGAGCGCTTGGCTCGTTGGGGTATGCGTTGTTCTACCCAGGCAACAACTGTATCCAACCCCTCGCCGGAAAGGATATTCGTGAACATAAAGGGAAGATCGCCGCGCATACGGCGCGTGTCACGATCCATGACAGCCAGATCCGCACGCACATGCGGCGCCAGATCCATCTTGTTGATGACAAGAAAATCTGATCGAGTGATCCCTGGTCCACCTTTTCGTGGGATCTTGTCACCACCCGCCACATCAATCACATAGATGACGTGATCGACGAGCTCAGGGCTAAAGGTCGCGGCCAAGTTGTCGCCCCCGCTTTCCAGAAAGATCAATTCAATGTCCGGATGGCGACGAAGCAGATCGTCAATGGCTTCCTGGTTATGCGAGGCATCTTCTCGGATCGCTGTATGTGGGCACCCCCCAGTTTCAACACCAAGAATCCGGTCGACCGGCAAGGCGGCGCGCTTGGTCAGGATTTCTGCGTCGATTTTCGTGAAAATGTCGTTCGTCACCGCAGCAAGGCTGAATCGATCGCGCAACCGTTGGCAAAGCGCTTCGACAAGCGCTGTCTTCCCTGACCCAACGGGGCCTCCAATACCAATGACCGGAATACCCAGCTTTCGCGCTTGAGTTGGAGTCCAATTATGACTGTGTTCACGATTGAGATCATGCATGATCATTCCACGAAGGGGTAGCCGAGGCGGAAGGCCATCCACCGCCGTTCTGTTCCTTTCTATACGTCACCATGCTCGCTGGTTTTAATGCTAAGATCGAAAGAGCCTCCACTCCAGAGAGCCATGACGCATCGCATAGATATCTTGAATAGGAGACCACGAGCTCATGGCGGTATCTGAGTCAACGTCTCGGCTGATCCGCTCAATCAATGGCAACCATTCGCCCAAGATGCGCTGCCCTTCATGTTGTCCAAGCGGGCTGAGTCGCATGGCGGCGGAGACAAACCCGACCGCAGTTTGATACAGAAAGGCAGCAGCCGTGTCTTCTTGGCTCCAACCTGCTGCACCGAGAGAGAGTCCGAACGTAATCGCCAAATGGCCCGGAGCTCGCGCAGTCTCGACCTCGTCACAATATGCCGCAAGAACCGGTTTTCCTCGGATTTGATCCGCCGCAACCCGGATGACTTGCCGCCCCATTTGACGGCTGGCCAATCGCGACGCTCGACTGAGCTTCGTCGCCTCGAGCGTTTGATCGATAGCGAGCGCCATCGAAATGTTTCCGGTAGCCCCTGCTCGATTGGCTCTTTTCGTGGCCAGGGCTTCTCGGCGGCTCATGCCACCTCGCAACAAATCTTCGATGTACCCAGCAAGCTGATCGGAGGTTTTTACAGCGCCCCCTTGAACGGCAGCTTCCAAACCCGACGAAAACGCGTACCCACCTGACGGGAAAAACGCATCAACAAACCGCAACCCTTCAAGTAATGCAGACGTATTCATTGGGTATGCAGAAACAAAAACCGCCGCTCAGCGACCTTCACACTACATCCGCTACGGGTAGCCGAGCCGGCCGTTCTTTTCGTCAGAACAAGAAATACCGCTGGGCCATCGGGAGCACGACGGCCGGCTCGCAGGTAAGCCGCACCCCGTCTGCCGTCACCACATAGGTCTCCGAATCAACCTCGATTTTGGGGAGATAGTCGTTCAGCTTGAGGTCCCGTTTTTTGATATTCCGGCAATTCTTGACGGCAACCACGCGCTTCTGCAATCCAAGCTTCTTCGGGACTCCCCGATCCAGTCCTGCCTGCGACAAGAACGTCAGGCTGGTGCTGGACAGCGCCCTCCCAAAGGCACCGAACATGGGCCGGCTGAGAATCGGTTCCGGCGTGGGGATTGATGCGTTCGGATCGCCCATCTGTGCCTGCGCGATGAACCCGCCTTTCAGCACCATTTCCGGCTTGACCCCAAAGAACGCCGGCTTCCAGAGCACCAGATCGGCGAACTTCCCCACCTCCACGGACCCAACCTCATGGGCAATCCCATGCGTGATGGCGGGATTGATCGTGTACTTGGCCACATACCGCTTGGCGCGGAAATTGTCATTCTGAGACGAGTCTGTCCCCTCATTCGGCGACAGATGGCCTCGCTGGACCTTCATCTTGTGCGCGTTTTGCCAGGTCCGGATGATGACTTCTCCGACGCGACCCATGGCTTGCGAGTCAGACGACATGATGCTGATGGCGCCCAGATCATGGAGGATGTCTTCCGCCGCGATCGTTTCTCGCCGGATTCTGGACTCGGCAAAGGCCACATCCTCAGGAATTCTTGGATTCAGGTGATGGCACACCATCAACATATCCAGATGCTCGTCCATCGTGTTGGTCGTAAACGGCATGGTGGGGTTCGTCGACGAAGGAAGCACATTCGGCTCACCACACACCTTGATGATATCTGGGGCATGACCACCACCGGCGCCTTCTGTATGAAACGTATGAATCGTTCGGCCCTCGAACGCCTTAATCGTGTCTTCGACAAACCCTGCCTCATTCAACGTATCGGTATGGATCGCGACCTGCACATCGTAGCGTTCCGCCACACTCAGACAGGTGTCGATCGCTGCCGGGGTCGTCCCCCAATCTTCGTGCAGTTTAAGACCGATGGCGCCGGCCTCAACCTGCTCATTCAATCCATCGGGATGGGACGAGTTGCCTTTGCCCAAAAATCCAAGATTGATAGGAATACCCTCGGATGCCTCCAGCATGCGATGGATATTCCATGGTCCTGGCGTACAGGTCGTCGCGTTGGTGCCCGTCGCAGGACCAGTGCCGCCGCCAATCATGGTCGTAATGCCGGACGTTAACGCATCCCAATACTGTTGCGGACAGATGAAATGGATGTGGCTATCGATGCCTCCGGCCGTCACGATATGCCCTTCTCCCGCGATAACTTCCGTTCCAGCACCGATCTCCATTCCCTTGGTCACGTTCGGCATCAGATCGGAATTGCCTGCCTTCCCGATACCAACGATCCGCCCGTCTTTGATCCCGATGTCTGCCTTCACAATCCCGGTGTAGTCGAGGATGAGGGCATTGGTGATGACCGTGTCGAGCGCACCGTTCGCGTTCGTCACCCGCGGCGACTGGCCCATCCCGTCTCGAATCACTTTCCCACCGCCGAACACCGCTTCCTCTCCGTAAGTCGTAAAATCTTTCTCGACTTCGATGAGCAGTTCGGTATCCGCTAGCCGGACACGATCACCAGTGGTGGGGCCGTAGAGTGAGGCATATTGCCTTCTTGGAATTTTCACCGGACGCCTCCTTTTCCAGAAAATCCGCGAGTACCCGCGAGCGATAGCGCGCGAGCCTTGACCTGCGCATCATCGAGTGATCCTTCCGTCAATCCGTTGATGCCATAGGCAACCCGCTTCCCGGCCAAGGCCACAACCGTCACTCGCTTGTCCTCTCCCGGCTCGAACCGAACCGCCGTGCCGGCAGGGATACAGAGCCGAAAACCGAACGCTTGGGCACGGTCGAACATGAGCGCATGATTGGATTCGAAGAAGTGGCAGTGGGAACCAACCTGGATAGGTCGATCCGCGACATTCTTGACGCTCAGCTCCCTTGTTTCGCGCCCGTTGAACGCCTCTACCTCGCCGACGGCGGCCAGGATCTCCCCTGGAACAACCGGCTTCCCCAGCTCAGCTTTGATCACGGCAGCAAGCGACCTCATCGTTTTCTGCGGCGACTTCTGACGCTTCGCCGAACTTCGCTTTGTCTTCTTCGGCATGGCTCCCTCCTACAGGGATACAGATAGGTGGTTGGGCACAAGTTGCGCTTATCGAATTGGATTGTGGACGGTCACCAGTTTGGTCCCATCAGGAAAGGTCCCCTCGACTTGAAACTCATGAATCATCTCCGGCACACCAGGCATCACATCCTTCCGCCTGAGGAGCGTAGTGCCGTACATCATCAACTCGGCGACGGTTTTCCCGTCACGAATACCTTCTAAGACAGCGGCGGTAAGATACGCAACGGCTTCCGGATGATTGAGCTTGAGGCCTCGCTTCTTGCGATCAGTGGCCAGTTGTCCCGCAACATAAATGAGCAACTTCTCCTGTTCTCTCGGCGTCAGATGCATGAGTCTTCCTCCCTAACGCAATGACTGTCCCATTTCTTGGCAAAAACACTCGATATGGGCAAGAGCGTCCTCTCTCTTATCTTCGTCCAAGGAGTACAACTGTAAAGTCGCGACCCCAGCCTAGAGGCCAGGCCAAGCAGACAAGAGGTGGGCGCTATCTTCTTATTGCATACACTACACCGTCAGATGTTGCCGGACCATATCGGCATTCAACTCGGTGCTCTTGCCCTGAGCCATCACGGCTCCTTTGGCCATCACGACGTACTTCTCCGCCAGCCTGGCGGCAAAATGCAGCCCTTGCTCGACTAACAGAATTGCGAACCGGCGCGACTGCTTAAAGCCGATAATGACGTCCTCGATCTGATCGACGATCGAGGGCTGAATCCCCTCCGTCGGTTCATCCAACAACAGGAGCTTCGGACTGGAGAGAATGGCGCGTCCAATCGCCAACTGCTGTTGTTCCCCACCACTCAACACCCCACCCGGACGATGGAGAATCTGCGTCAACTTCGGAAAGAGATGATAGACCTCATCGAAAGCCTCTTGTTCGGAAACATCGCCCGTGATGGTCGGGCGGTTCCAGTACCCGAGCAAGAGATTTTGGTGCACGGTCAGGTGTGGGATAATCTCTCGCCCTTGCGGCACATACGCCAGCCCGCGTTTGGCCCGGAGATCCGTGCGATCCTGCGTGATGTCTCGCCCATCAAACGTAATGGTGCCTGACCGAGCCGGCAGCAACCCCGTCAGCGTCTTCAACGTGGTCGTCTTGCCCATCCCGTTTCGGCCCATCAGGCACACCACCTCACCCGGCTCAATGGTGAAGGAGACATCCCGCAGAATATGACTTTCGCCGTAGTACGCGTTGATGTTTTCCAGTGCCAACGTGACTCGAGTTGTCTCTTGTGCCATACGCTGATCGTTTCCGTTCTGAAGCTAATGCGCGACCTTAGCCCGTCCGAGGTAGATTTCGCGGACATGATCGTCCGCTTGCACCGTTTCGACCGTTCCTTCGCAAATGACCGTGCCTTCCGCCAACACCGTTACGATCTTCGCGATCTGCTTCACAAAATCCATGTCATGCTCGATCACGACGATCGCGTGTTTTTCAGACAACTCCATCAGTAAGCGGCCGGTCTGCTCCGTTTCCTTATCGCTCATGCCGGCGACCGGCTCATCGACCAAGAGCAGCGAGGGGTCTTGCAAAATGACCATCCCGATCTCCAACCATTGCTTTTGGCCATGCGACAAGGACCCGGCACGATCATGGGCATGGGGTGATAAGCCGATGGTCTCCAACGTCTCCTCAATGCGCACGCGCTCTGCCGGCGACGACCGGCCTATCAAGGTCGGGAAGACGCCCTTACTCGCACGCTTGACCGACAGATCCAGGTTCTGCCAGACCGACAAGTTGCCATAGACCGACGGAGCCTGAAACTTCCGGCCAACCCCGAGCTTCGTGATGTCTTCCGCGTTCTTCCCAACTAAATTGATCCCCTTGCCGAACATAATTTTCCCAGAGGTGGGTTTGGTTTTGCCACAGATCACATCCAAGAGCGTCGTCTTGCCGGCTCCGTTCGGACCGATTACGACACGCAACTCGTTATAACGAACACTAAAGTTGCAGTTATTCAGCGCCTTGAACCCGTCGTAGTCCATGACGACGTTTTCGCAGTTCAGAATCAGGTCTCCGTCGGTCACGCCGCAGTCCTCCCTTCTGCCTTGATCACCGGCGCCGGGGCCTGCTTGCGCTCGGTCGCCTTCCGAATCATCCCCAGCAGTCCGTCCGGGAACATCGTCACCACGACCACAAAGAGTCCGCCGAGGATAAACGGCCAAGCCTCCGGAAAGTAGTTGGTCAACACGCTGCGGCCATAGTTCACAGCCACCGCGCCCAAAATGGCGCCGATTAACGTGCCACGCCCGCCGACCGCCACCCAGATGACCACTTCCAGCGACGGCAACACCCCAATCTGGGCAGGGGTAATGATGCCCACCTGCGGCACATACAGCATGCCCGCCAATCCAGCCAGTCCCGCGGAGACCACGAAGACAAAGAGCTTGTACATCCAGGGAGTGTAGCCCGAAAACGTGACGCGGGATTCGCTGTCGCGGATCGCAATGAGGACCTTGCCCGCGCGTGAGGCCACAATCCACCGACAGAAGAGATACGCCGCCCCGAGCGCGAGAACCGTGATGATATACAGTCCTCGTTGGGTCGAAGGGTCCGAGAGACGGTACCCGAGCAATTGCTTAAAATCCGTCAACCCATTCGTGCCACCCAGCCGCGTCTCGTTTCGATTGAATACCAGCCAGGCGGCAAAGGCCAACGCCTGGGTGATAATGGCAAAATAGACGCCCTTGATGCGGCTGCGAAACGCCAGAAACCCGAATATCGTCGCGAAGAGCACAGGAACAAGAATAGCCCCCAAGAAAGCGCCTGCAAAACTCTTGAATGGATACCAAAAGAACGGCAATTCTTTGACCTGCGTCCAGACCATGAAGTCCGGAAGCTCGCTTCCATACACACTTTCCTTCCCGATCTGCAGGGCCAGATACATCCCCATGCAGTAGGCGCCGAACCCGAAAAACACCCCCTGCCCCATACTGAGCACACCGCAATAGCCCCAGATCAGGTCGAGTCCAAGCGCGAGAATGGCAAAACACAAGAACTTGCCGAATTGATTCAAGCGAAAATCTGAGAGGTGGAGCCAGGAGTCTTCAGGAGTCAGCACATTCAATAACGGCAGGACCAGCAGCAAAATGAGCCCTGTCACGTAGAAGGACAATGTTTCTCTGCTGTCCTGGCGAGCGACCATTTGTTCAGGCATCGGCGCTGCGTCCTTTTGCGGCAAACAAACCCTGCGGCCGCCATTGCAAGAATAAAATCACACCGACCAGGATAAAGACCTTTCCATAGACGGCTCCACTGACCGGTTCAATCAGTTTGTTCAGCCCGCCGATGCCTAACGAGGCCCAGATCGTGCCGGCTAGTTTCCCCACGCCTCCGGTCACCACGACCATGAAGGCATCGACGATATAGTTCTGCCCGAGTCCGGGATCGACATTCCCCACCATCGTGAGGGCCCAACCTGCGATTCCAGCCAACCCGGAGGCAAAGGCGAAGGTATAGGAGTCCACCTTGCGGGTCGGGATCCCGAGACAGGCGCTCATATTGCGGTTTTGCGTGACCGACCGGACCCGAATCCCAAGATTTGACCGGAAGAGCAAAAAGTAAATCCCCAGGACACACACGATCGACAGGATGATGATGAAAATCCGATTGTACGGAAGGTAGACCCCGACCATTACCTGCGCCCCACCTCGCAGCGCCTGCGGCGCAATGACCGCCGTCAGATCGCCGAAGTACACCCGAGCCGCCTGCATGAGGATCAAACTCACGCCCCACGTCGCCAACAAGGTTTCCAGCAGTCGGCCGTAGAGAAAGCGAACGACGGTGGCCTCGAGCAGCCACCCGAATGCCGCGGCCGCAAGAAAGGCGACGGGTAATGCCACAGGGAAGTACCAGTCAAACATCTCGGGAGATACCCAGGCGACAAACGCTTGTTGCGTCACAAACGTGGCATAGGCGCCGATCATCATCAACTCGCCGTGCGCCATATTGATGACGCCCATCAAGCCGAAGACGATAGCCAGACCCAGGGACATGATCAACAGAATCGAACTGAGACTGATGCCCCGGAAGAAAGTCTCGATGGCGCCCGCCCACCAACTCCATGCGTCAATCTGCCCGATCGACGCGTGGGCCGCGTCCGCCAACGCGCGCTGCTCGTCCGTAGCCCCACTCTGGGCGCCGGCGTCCACGAATTCTTTGAGCACCGGCACACCGTTCTGACTGCGGAGCTCTCCAAGCTTCTTGACAGCAACCACTCGGATCGCGTGATCGTCAGCACGAAGCCGAAGCAGCTGTGCGGATTCCTCCATCGTGTACTTGACCCACCAGACGGGCTCCTTCGCTGCCGCCTGCTCCAGCCAGGCAATGGCTTCCGGTCGGCCGGTGCCGACCAGATCGGCGGCGGCTGACCGTCGGGTATCCGACTGATCGCTGGTGAGATTGGCATGGTTTTTCAGCAGATCGATCACGGGCTTGATGGCTTGCCGGGTCGCCCGATCCGCCTCGGCACGGATTGCATCGAGTGCCGATAGAAGACTGGCATCTCCCTTTTCGATGAGGAGCGCCGCCGCCGCGCTCCGGACCGCCGCATCCTCACTCTTGATGTCGAGAAGTGCTTGTTCGATCGGAGAGGCGGCTCCTGCGGCAGCCTCCGAGGCCAACGGCTGCTCTGCCACTGCCGTTCCTTGTGAAATGATCAGGAGGAAAAGAATAATAACGATTCTGGAGAATGGAACAAATCCTCTACGCATGGATCTCCATTTTTTGGTGATGGCGTCCGACTCACTATCGGTCAGGCGCTCCCCGCCGCTCTTCACCGAATACATGGAATCGGACATGGGCCACCGGACAAAGTCTGAAACGCAGTCCACATTCGCGATCGAACCCGCCCTATCGCTACTTCTGATTGATGCAGTAATCATTCTACCCATGTTGCGGCGCTAGATATCTCACAAAAGACGGCGTAGGCCTATCGGGGAAATCCTGAAAGATTGGTGGGAGATCCCCTAGGGAAGTGGAACCGTCGAGTTTACTGCAGGAGCGCCGCCGCCGCACTCTGGAGAGCTGCATCCTCGCTCTTGAGCTTGATACGCGCAGGTTCGATCGGAGCGGCCAGCGAATCCCACACAAGCGTGCACCCATGCATCGGGAGCGGGCCAGGCTCATCACAAACAAACCTCCGTGCATGAACTTTGGCAACAGACAGCCCCAGGAGGAGAGCTGGAATCTTCGTCAAGAAAGATTCCAGCACCTCCCTGACAGACGATGGACCCATGGTCAGAACGGCCCGTGAAACGGCGAACCGCCTTGCGTCCCGCTCCTATTTCTTCTGATAGGTCCCTTGATGATTAATCCAGTCACAACCCTTCTCAGGGTTGGTGTACTCACTCCAGGGCTCAGGTTTCACCAATCCCTTTGACCGCCAAATCGTCTTAAACTGGCCATTCTTCAGGATTTCGCCGATCAGCACCGGCTTGTGGGTATGCTGGTTGGCCTCATCCATCATGATCTGGCCGCCCGGTGCCAGGAACTTTTGCCCATACACCGCCTTGCGCACCTTGTCCACCTCGATCGACCCGGCTTTTTCAACCGCCTGTTTCCACACATAGACGCCGAAATACGCGGCTTCGATGGGGTCGTCGGTCACGCGATTTTCTCCGTCCGGCAAGTTGTTCCGCTTGCAATAGGCCTTGAAGTTCGCCACGAATGTCTTGTTCTGGGGTGTATCCACGCTCTGATAATAGTTCCACGCCGCCAAGTGCCCGACCAGCGCACTCGTATCCATTCCGCGCAACTCATCCTCCGCCACACTGAACGCCATGATCGGCGCGTCTTCGGCTCTCAACCCCTGGTTGCCGAACTCTTTATAGAACGGCACATTGCTGTCCCCATTGATCGTACTGATCACGGCCGCACCGCCGCCCGCGGCAAACTTCTTAATCTTCCCGCAGATCGTTTGATAGTCCTGGTGATGGAACGGGGTATATTCTTCTTCAATATTGGAGACCGGCACTTTCTTCGCCAACAGCATGGCACGCAAAATCTTATTGGTCGTGCGGGGATACACGTAGTCGGTCCCGAGGAGATAGAACTTCTTGTAGCCTCCGCCTTCGGGGCTCATCAAGTACTCCACGGCCGGCGCCGCCTGTTGATTGACCGCCGCGCCGGTGTAGAATACGTTGCGGGAGCACTCTTCGCCTTCGTACTGGACGGGATAGAAGAGCAATCCGTTATTCTTTTCGAAGACCGGCAGCACGGATTTTCGGCTAACCGAGGTCCAGCAGCCGAACACGACCGACACTTTGTCTTCCAACAGCAGCTGCTTGGCTTTCTCGGCAAAAAGGTCCCAATTCGAGGCCGGATCGACGACTTTCGCCTCAACCTGTCGGCCCATGACGCCGCCGGCTTTGTTGATTTCCTCGACCGCCATCAGCACGACATCGCGTAACGACACTTCGCTGATCGCCATGGTGCCGCTCAGAGAATGGAGCACGCCGATCTTAATCGGTGGGCCACCGGCCGCATAGGACAACGCATAATTACCTAGATTCCCTAGCAGCGCCGCGACCCCGACGCCCGCCGCTACGCGCCCGCTCTGTCCGAGAAATTCTCTTCGAGACGACCCAGTTTGTTCCGTGGGGGTTGCCACTTCGTTGACGTTATGTAAATCCTGTGGGGTTTTCTTATCCATACTGCATCACTCCTTTGTGTGTGCCGTGAGTTGCAAATTTCCGGTTGATGCGGTTTCCGCCCTAAACCAGATCGCCAAACAATCGTTCGCTTGCCATGAGCCTTTCGAGCAAAAGGTTCTTCGAGCGGGCTACTGTACAGCCTTACACCAAGCTACCTGGCTCATGATTAGACCCCTCCCTCCCTCCTTTCTTTGGAACGTTCAGGGAGCCAGTGGAAACTATCGGAACTACCTAAAGGGGGCCACCAAGAGTGGATGTTGACGTGTAACGTGCGTTGTATCGAATGGGCGTTACTAAGTGATTGACTGCTTCGCTTGCGCTTAATGAGCATTCAAACTCGTTCGCCTCCGTGGGGCGACGGGATTGTATACAAAATATTCTCGCCCCGTCAAGGTCGTTGCCCGCTCATCAATGCACGTGATTCGTCCGCAAAGAGAGGAAATCATCCCCAGCCAAGCATTCCATTCCCTTCCGCATCGTGGAGAACACCCCGGTGACTCCCGAGTTCACTTGCTCACCCAGCATGAGAGTCACCATGAATATCGACCTTGCAGCTTATGTACTCCAGAATCTTAACGACCTGATACAAGCTGGCTACCGGTGTTTTTGTTTTTGCCGGATGTTCCTGTTACACTACACCCCGCTTGAACTCAACCCAGCAACACAACATTATGGATTTCACGCAACGCTTCTCTTCGATTTTGCGCCTTAGCCTGCTCATACTAAGTTGTTTGGCAATTAGTTGCGCCGGCCCCCACCCTATCACCCCCATTCACGAGTCCCCTCTCGGCACAGTGTTTCTAGAGAACGCCTTCAACAACTCCGCCCAGGCGGCACATCCCATCAAATTGTCCGAAACCACCATCGCAGATATCTTGCGCGGGGTACACACGAAAGAAAAAAGCGGACTCTTGCTGCTGCTCGGCAAAGCCTTGAAGTCAACGAACCTGAACGACATTCGCACCTTCTCCGAAGACGACATCGCATTCCTCACCCCCCATATTGCCGCCGCCCTTGCGCAAGCGACACCCAATCAACGAGTGGGTTTTCATATCTATTCCAACCCGCAGCTATCACAGGCTCCAAAGGTCAATGGAAACAGAGAGACGACCTCGGGGCATCTGTTCGCTGACGGTCTCTCGCTGCATTTCACGTTGACTCAATACCGATACTATCCAGGGAAAAAACCCACCGCGAGCCAAAAGGAACCACGTCCTCTCCCGGATACGGATGGCCTGCGCGACCGTGAGGTGACCTTCCTGCCGGAAGCCGTACTCCGACCGGACGTATACGACCGATCGAGCTGGATTGGAAAGTCTGAAGATCGATCACTCGCCATTGACTATCAGTTGCTGGCGAGAGTCCTTGCCGCACCTCCACCTTCCGCTCCCGTTGCACAGCCGGTCCCCACGGTCGCAGCGCCCGCTCCACAACAGCCCCAATCAATTCCCGTGCAAACCCCACCAGATAGCAGGAATGAGGCAGACCTACAGGCCTTTAAGGACGAGCTAAAAGCACTCCAGAAAAAGGTGGACGAACAGAGCGCAGAACTCCAGCGACTCAAGAACCCATCGCCCAAGAAAAAGTAACACCCTCACTGTGGAAGCTGGCGGAGCCCAAGAGGCCAGTGACGTCTCGAAGACCAATCACCACACACTGGCCTGCAAGTAGGCTCCCGAGAATCTGTTCGTTGACTATTGAGCGGTAGGAAGAGGATCCAGCATTTCATCGAGAGGAGCAGACGTTTGAAGATCACCGTTTACTGAGGGGCCCGCATCGGCCTCGCACGTCTCGATCGACCCATCGCCGGACGAAACGTCCTCACCGTCCATCGGAAGGAGTGCTTGCTCCGCCTCGCCGAGCTCCTTGAATTCACGAAGAGGCGGCAGCTGCGAAAGGTCGCTCAAACCGAAATGTTCAAGAAAGAATTTGGTCGTCCCGTACATGATCGGACGACCTGGGACTTCTTTGCGCCCGACGATTCGTACCAGCTTTCGCTCCAACAGCGTGCGCAAGACACCGGAGGTCTCCACCCCGCGGATTTCTTCGACCTCCGACCGCACCAGCGGCTGCTTGTAGGCTATGATCGCCAATGATTCCAGCGCGGACCGGGACAGCTTCGCCGATGTCTTGGCCTTGTCGAGCCGTTTGATCCAAGGCGAATAGTCCAACTTCGTCACAAGACGGTATCCGCCCGCGACGGCAGCCAGTCGCACCCCGCGCCCATCTTGATCGAGCGCCTGGCCAAGATGTCGCAGCGCCTCTTCCACATCAACCTTCGGCACATTCCCCAACACAGCCACAAGTCGCGCTACAGACAACGGTTCGGAAGAAACAAAGAGCAGTGCTTCCAGAATCGCTTGAAGCTCGCCCACGTCTTGCCTCTGAGAGTCATCGACGCGCTGATCATGCGGCGATCCATTCGCCTCTTCCATATTCACCGAACTCGTCTCCGGCACATCATGAACCAGATCCGCTGTCAGTGGCGTCATGTCCCCCTCCATTCCATATCGACATCATCAAGCTCTGCCGGATCGGGCACCAAGGAGAACATTCGGGAGACCAAAATCGGTCCGAATGTTTCCGCTTGGAATACACGAGCCACCCGCAGTCTCATCAATTCAAGTAACGCCAAGAACGTCACAACGACTACCAGTCGGTGACTCGATCCCTCGAACAGCGCAGCAAATGAGACCGAGTCTTTGCCTTCGAGTGTTTCCAAGATGAGATTCATTCGCTCGCGTACCGTGAGATTGTCGGGCTCAATCTCAATGAGCCTGCTGCCCGGAGTCCGCTCAAGCACTCCCTTGAGCGCATCAACCAGATCAAACAGCGAAACATTGTCTAACGAGAGATCCTCCTCCTCAACCGCTTCTTCAACCGAGAGCGCTTGCTCACGCCAAAAGATCTCGCGCCATACCTTTTCCTGGTCATCAAGCTGACGGGCCGCTTCCTTAAAAGCCTTATATTCAAGCAGCCGTCGAACGAGCTCTTCCCGTGGGTCAGGCCCCTCTTCATCGTCGTCGGCCGTCTCATCCACCGGCAGCAGCATTTTAGATTTGATCTGCAAGAGCGTCGCCGCCATGACCAAAAAATCCCCCGCCACGTTGAGATTGAGTTCTTCCATCGCTTCCAGATACTCGAGATATTGCTGGGCGATCATCGCGACGGGGATATCGTAGATGTTGATCTCATTCTTCTTGATGAGGTGCAGCAACAGATCCAGTGGCCCCTCGAAATTTTCGATACGGACCTGGTAGGGAAGCTCTGTTTGCTCAAAATCTTCGGCCTGAGAGTCCACGGCGTCGTTATATCAACTTATGGGGTGACGGGCAAGCCTGATCCTATATATTGGGGATGATCGAGTGCTCTTCATTTGAGCTTTGCGGCATAAGCCACGAGCAAGGCGGCCAAGATGAGAAAAATCGCAGTGAGCGCATGCTGTCCATTGCTGGTTCGAAGAAAGCCGCCAGGCTGAGCTGATTCGAGTCGTTTTGTTTCGTCTAACAGGGGCGGTTGATCGAACCGTGCCTTTGCCAGATCGTCTTGTTGCCGGAACTCAGCATGTGAGAAATCAGCTGATCCTAAAAACTGGGCACCAGTAAAGACCGCTTCGCCCTCAAAGGCCGCAAAGCCAAAGAACGTCTCGCGGCTGAAGATCGCTTCGCTGAAGCTGACCCGCCCCTTGAAGCGACTCCCCGAAAATCCTGTCCCTAGGCCGAACCTCGACCGTTCAAATACTGCCGGCTGCTCGAACGTCACTTCAAGGAATTCCGCCATGCCGTCGAAGAGTGCGCTGCTACAGTCCACTGAACCTTGAAACGTAGATTGATGAAACCTGGTACTGGGGCCGAACTTGGTTTCCCGACAGTCTACCCGCTGGACGAACTGTCCCTGAACAAAATAGGCTTCTTTCTCAAATATGGCTCGTGAGAGCTCAACCGCCTTGTGGAACACCGACCGGGAGAGATCCACACCTTCCTTGAAATGGGACCCAGAAAAATCGACAGGTCCTTCAAACCGAAGCGTGCTGTCGACTGCCCTATGGCGCACTGTGCCCAACACCACGGAATCTCGCAGACTCAGGGCCTGACGAACGATCCGCTGCCCGTTGCCGCCGACATGATCCTCGAGGTTCGCTCTCTCCAAGGTAGACCCTGATGAACCTGCCGTCGTCTGTACGGCGAGGCGATCGAAGATCAGATCCCCGCGCACCAGTACACCAAGGAGATCCACGGCACGCCCCTTGGCGATCGCATCCATAATTACTTCGCCACGCACGGCATGGCTCTCCCGCTCGGCCTGCGTGCAGCTGGGTGAGAGATGGATCACGAGCCCCACGTCAATTCCAGTTGCAGCTGTCTCGGCAACGCAACCAGCATCGGCGTCTGGTGGACGAGTCACAATGACACAGAAAAGCACCAACGCCAGGCACCAACCAGACCGTCTTGTTTTCAGCATGGCAGTAGGTGAACGATCGGAACGGCGATGGAACAGGGTGCTGTCCGCATTTTCACGGAGGAGAGATACACAACGTTCGGAAGATGATGAGACACCGCCGCTGGAACCGATCAGTTCCAGCGGCGGTCAGTGAACACACTGAGCAGCTCCAACCTGAGAGCCCTCACTCTTGCACAAGTGATTGACATCGAACGGAAGATACTAGGGACCTAACCTGAATTCCCAGAGGGCCATGAGATATCAGTTATTTCGATAGTCATCATCCAATAAGTCTTCGGATTTATTGATTAACCCATCCCTGTCATCATCGGTATCGAGATCCAGCTCTTCTTGGACGTCATCTTCTTCGACCTCGTCCCCCATCCCCAGCTCATCGCTGCCCATTTCATCTTCATCATCAAGATCGGTCTCGTCCGGTTCCATGGGCATGGCTGGCTTCGTCGCTACGGACTTGCGTGGAGCCACGTCCTGCTCTGCAACGATTTTCTTCGCGGATGCGCTCGGCGGGCTAACCTTGGGCACAGCCTTCTTCACGGGCTTGCGAGCCGCTTTCTTGACGGGCTTTTTCTTCGAGACCGGCTTGGACGCCTTGACAGCCGCACGCTTCTTCACTGTCTTCTTGACAGCCTTCTTCTTCGGCAACGGTGCAGTCTTTTTCGTCAGCGACGATTTTTTCGTGACGGATTTCTTCTTCTTGTTCGCCATTCCAATCCCTCCTCTTCGTTTCAGCCCGGCGCAACGGCCTCCATCTAGCATGAACGAACAACCTCTTGCAACCACCCCGCTTCTTGGCTTCCACCGATTGGCTCGTTCGCCCGTTCTTAGGATTCAATAGAGAACGATTCTGGCATCCTACGAGATGAGGGAAGGTGGGCAGATGGCAGGGCACCCCCAAGCGATCCGGCTCAATCCCATGCTATTATGACGAGGCGCCTCGAGCACGAGCCTGAATCCTCTCTTTTATTTCCGGCTCTTATGAAGAAACCGCCTTATTGAGCATGGAGTAACGCCGACGTGAACCGCTTACGCATCATGACGATTGCCCTAGGGATCGGAACCGCCACAGGTGGACCCGCCCTGGACCTCTCTCTTGCCACACAGATTCTGATGGAGAACGGATCGCCCTATTACATTCCTGCCACCGCCACCGTGGCGAGCGGCATGCCCATTCGCTGGGATAATCCAACACCAACCCACCATACCGTCACCCACAGTGACTGCCTGAAGGAAGAACGTCCCTGCCTGTTCGATTCGGGGACGGTGGCACCGGGAGGACACTTTACGGTGACGGGCTTGCCAGCCGGCCGGTACCCCTATCACTGCAGTATCCATCCAATCATGCGAGGCCAGCTGGTCGTGACTGACGATCCCTCAACACCGTCGCAGCTGTAAAACATCGATCATCTTGCAGGATGGCTGATCGCTCCTGTAGGCTGCCGGTGCTCAGCACGAAAAAACTGCTCGTCATGAAACCCGCTGCCGCTGTCCATCCACCCTGGAGCTTGACTGGAGAGGCCCTAAGCCTCCTGGCCTGGCACATGCCCGACCTCGTCGCGTATCACTATCACCTAGACGAATGGTGGTTTGCTCCGCTCGATGACAACCTGCCGCTCATCCGACTGAACCGCACCGGCCTGGATATGCTCAAGGCAATGAACGGCCATGCGACGGTCGGTATGCTCGTTGAACAATACGGCGCGAAAATCTGTGGACCGGACGGGCAACCAGGGTCCTGGCATCTTGAACGATGGGCCACGCCCAACTATTCCCTCTGCTATTTCGGAACGGACCCACCAGGAGGCCATCGACACAACGCCAAGTGGGATATCCTGCTCCAACAGATCCGTGAAGGCTGGTCGGGCCAGGATGGGTTCGAAGGAGAAGAGCATTTGGAAGCATTCCACCATCACGAGCTTGGCCAAAGGCAAGAAGATGACAGTCATTTTGACTTGATCGAAACCACCGTCTCACATCTCTTCCGTGAACCGAGCGAAGCACTGAGCGGCTTGACCTACGGGCGGCTCCTCATGCAGCAACTACGTCGACTTGGCTGGTTCAGTCCCAAGCCTAAGGTCCTCCTGGAAATCGGCGGGGGGCTCGGCTACCTCGCCCAGGAGCTCGGCAAGGACCTGTTGCCCTTCGAAAAGCAGGGCATCACATACCTGTCACTCGACATCACGCAACCATTCCTCACGCTCCAAGTCACTCGAGCCAAAGTCGGTGGTTGGAATGTCTCCGGCACCAGAGCCAATGCCGAATCGCTCCCGTTTACCGATCAGTCCGTCGATTTAGTGATCGACAACGAGAACATGGCAGACATGACACCCGTGCAACTGAGCAGAAACGAGCTGACGTGTGGGATCGGTGAGACAGCGCAACATCAAGAAGCGCTGGATTGGATCAGACGGCTGCGCCTCCCGATCGAAACAGACCTGCCTGAATCCTTCATCTTCAACTTAGGACCGATTCGCTTCGTCGCCGAGTTGTGGCGGGTACTCAAGCCGGGTGGCCGGGCCTTTCTCACCGAGTTCGGCATTGAGGCAGGATGGCCCGCCCCCGTGAAGCTGCCGGGACATACAGAATACGAGGTCCAATACAGCCACCTGCGGCAAGCGGTCCGCTGGCTCGGCTTTCAGGAACGGTATCTGTCTCTTCCACAATTCCTAGGAATGAAGCCGGACACGAAAGTCCTCTGCACCGGCGCCACCTACACCATCCAGCGATTCTGTCAGGCGATCAACAAGTCCTTCGCAGTGCGCGCTTATACAGAGAAGGAATTACAGCAAGCTCTAGGTGATATGCTTCCCAAACTCCAAGGCCTCCACTACCACGACCTCGCCGATCCAGCCTGGTTCGGCCTCCAAGACTTTAAGGTGCTGTTGCTCGAAAAACCAGGCGGCGCGCCGAAAGCTCAATTCACCGAAACCAAAGGCTATCGGTGGTATTCGCAGAGGTAAGAGTAGCCCACACATCCCAACTATCTTTTCTGTTGGGCATCCGCAATACCCTTTTGAACTTTCGCAGGAAGCACAAACATAAACTGCCCTAAAGCAAGAACAAAATCGATGGCTCGTCTTGCGTCATCAGAAGTTGGCAGAGGAGCGTCTTCGTCGGCATGACGCTGGTCATTTGCATCAAGCCTGACGTCGTGTGCCCACTTTCCCATTTCTGAGGTGATGACATGATCTTGAACAGCCTTATCGATCCTGGCATACAAACTGCCCTCTCGATAACTCTTGGCTTTCAACATTGCGTCAACTGCACTAGCCGCTAGCATTACTGCTCCAGCCGGTGAGTTAAGGCTATTTATCGCCTGGTCTAGAAAGGCCTTGGCACGCTGTGGAATATTCGAATCTGTCGTTATGCCTGATGGGAATAGTTCGAGAATCTCCTGATCGACCGCCTTCGCTGAAGCAGTTATTACACCACCACAACGCACACAGCGATAGAATCTCCAAAATCGTTTATTGGCACCGGCATAATCAGTTGTTTCTATTTGTGCAGAAATCCAGTTTAATGTCGGCATATCAACATTGCAATGCGGGCATCGATCAAGCGTCAGCTGCGTACTGAAAAGCTTCGGCATAACTCTCGACTCTTTCGCTAAAAACAGTGCTGCCCCAACTGAATCAACACCCCTTCCCTCAACCCCAGATCACTCACCAGACATTCATGCTGACCTAGCGTCTCCATAATGGTTCGAATAATGATTGCCCCTGCGGCGATGACTTCTTCGCGGTTCTTTTCCAAACCCGACAGACCTACTCGCTCGGCTTTGGTCCTACTAAGCAGCGTGTGCTCAAGATCTCGGATTGTTTCTAAGCTCAGCACATAGTTGTGAATTCTGGCCGGCTCATAAGTCGGCAGCTTCTGGGCCATGGCCGCAAGGCTGGTCACTGTGCCGGCGGTGCCGACGAAAGTCGCCGTTTCAAAACCCGCCATCTCAGCGACGGCTGTTTTCGTCTCTCGTTTCACCCACTCACGGGCCTGACGAACTTCCTCGGCAGTTGGAGGATCGTGGTGCAGCACCCGTTCGCAGAGGCGGACGACTCCGATATCAATCGAGCGGGTGATCGACTTCTGGCCACGTCGCTCAAGTATGAATTCGGTGCTGCCGCCCCCGATATCCAATGCAAGAATGTCCGTTACTCCAGCAGGAAGTCCTGAACGAATGCCGAGTAAAGTCCTCCGAGCTTCTTCGCCCCCTGTGATGATTTCGACTTCAAACCCTGCTTCTCGTTTGACTCGTTCTAAAAACTCATCTCGATTCGCAGCATCTCGGACAGCGCTTGTTGCTACGACAGCGATAGCCTCAACGTGATAGCCATCAATGACATTCCGCCATTCTTGTAGACAGTGGATGACCCGATCCATTGCGACTGGACTCAGTCGTTTAGTCCGATCGACACCTTCACCCAACCGGAGAATGCGCAGTTCAGATCGAAGTTCTTTGAGGGGATGCCCAGAGGATAGATCTGCAATCAACAAGCGACAGGTGAGGGTACCGATATCGATGCCGGCGAATCGTCGCCGGTGCTGACGCGGCTCGGTCATTGCTCGTTCCGAATGTCTGCCATGTCGGCTTCCAGTTTCTTCTGCGACGCCTTGAGTACCTCAACCTCTTTGACGAGACGCACAATTTCGGCGTCGTACACCACCCGCTCTGCCGTTTCGCCCCGCTCCTTCATATCGACGGCCCGCTCGCCGATGTCTTTGTACAGATCGGACAACTGTTGTTCGATCTTGCGGAGCTCTAGTCTCATGCGGAGCAGTTCCGTCTCTTCAAGAGCACGCCCTGCCGCATGGACAGTTCCCAGGCGCAGGGTAGCGATCCCGGCACGCAAGTCATCTTTTATCCGCTGCAACAAACCCATACGACTCCCGGTTGACAGGGTATCATGGTCAAGCTGACAGTGAGGATTCTATCTCGTTAGCCTACACTCCTATCAGCGTATCAGTTCATTCAACTGATTGTACCCAACTCCAACTTTTTCTCCCATTTCCGCAGCATCGCCTCTCGCAGTCCTTGATGGGCCGGCTCTTTCAATCCTGGGTCTGATTTCAGTAGTGAAAAGGCCTCCTGCCTGGCCTGCTGCAACAGATCAGCGTCGCTCACCAGATTCGCCACACGAAACTCCGGCATCCCCCATTGGCGCAACCCAAAGAACTCTCCAGGGCCTCTGATCCGCAAATCGTCTTCGGCAATTACAAATCCATCGTTTGACCGGACAAGCGCCTCCAGACGTTCCCTTGCCGTAGACACCGACTCCTCACTTCCCTTCGCACGTCCGCCCGACTGCGCCCCTCCTCGTCCCAGATGCCGGGCCATCAAGAGGCAATAGGCTTGCTGGTTGCCCCGCCCTACCCGTCCGCGCAATTGATGTAGTTGCGCGAGGCCAAACCGCTCGGCATGTTCGATCAAGATGACTGTGGCATTCGACACATCGACCCCGACTTCGATTACCGTCGTCGCGACCAACACCTGGATCGTGCCGGCCTTAAAGTCGGCCATCACCGCTTCTTTTTCCGCCGCTTTCATACGTCCATGCAGTAAGCCGACACGAAATTCCGACAATTCTCCGTTCTGCAACTGCTCGGCTCCCTGAATTGCTGCTTGAAGATCGATCTTTTCCGACTCGTCCACCAGCGGATAGACCACATACGCTTGCCGTTCGGCGCGCAATTCGTCGCGCACAATCTGATAGGCACGCCGTCGCTGCGCGTCGTGAAAAAGAAATGTTCGCACTGGCTTTCGTCCAGGCGGCAGGACATCAATCACCGAGACATCAAGGTCACCATAGACCGTCATTGCCAATGTTCGGGGAATGGGCGTGGCCGTCAAGACAAGCACATCCGGCTTGTAGCCCTTGTCGATCAGAGCCTTTCGCTGCAGCACACCGAATTTATGCTGCTCATCGACCACCACCAACCCCAAGTTCTTGAATCTCACCCCCTGCTGAATGAGGGCGTGAGTTCCGATCGCCACGTGAACCTCACCCGATGCTAGTTGCTCGGCCTGTATCTTCTTCACTGAAGCTTTGTCCCCTCCACGCACGAGAGTCGTATGCAATCCTAGCGCCTGCAACGTTCCGGACAGGTTTCGATAGTGCTGCTCCGCCAGAATCTCGGTCGGTGCCATCAGCGCAGCCTGATAGCCAGAACCGCAGGCCAATACCAGTGCATGCAGGGCGACTGCGGTTTTCCCGGATCCCACATCGCCTTGCACCAGACGATTCATGGGACGTGGCGAAATCATGTCCCGAAATATTTCTCGAATGACTCGATCCTGTGCCGTCGTAAGACGAAACGGTAAGAGACGGCCAAGCTGGTCCAAAAGAGACGTCCGTGGGTTGAACCGCAATGCCTTGGGTTCGTCAATTACCGACCGATGCCTGGTCGCCAAGGCCAATTGAAGCAACAGGAACTCTTCGAATGCCAGTCGCCGGTGCGCCAAGGTCTTCCCCCGTTCCAGGAGCTGAAGATCCGTGCCAGCCTTTGGGAAATGAGCATCTTGCAGCGCGTCATGGATCGGGATCAGCCGCTGCCGCGCTCGGAGAGACACAGGCAAATGATCAACGAGCTCACGCCCATGGTCCACCAACAGATTCCTCACCAACATCCGCATCTGACGAGAGGTCCATCCCTTGGTCTCATGATAGATCGGGACAATTCGTCCGACATGCAACATCGACTCCGTGTCTTCTCCGATGACCTCGTATTGCGCCACCTCCATGCGCGGGACCATCCATCCCTGTCGATCGGCTATCACCCGCCCGCTCATCATCACGCGAGTCCCAACCGTCAGCATCTCCTCCAAATACGGTTGATTGAAGAAGACCACCTGCATTCGCCCAGACTGATCTTCGACGCCGACTTCCACGAGACTCAACCGCCGATTCCTTGATCGTTTCGCCTCGCATGTTCCGATCACCCCACAAATCGATACACTCATCCCTGGGACGAGATCTCCGATCGGTGTGATGACCGATCGGTCCTCATAGCGCCACGGGATGGTCCAGAGCGCATCCTCCACCGTCACAATATGCAATCGTTCCAAAATATTGGTGCGCTTCGGCCCGACGCCTTTGACGAACCGGATTGGAAGATTCCAGAGATCAGATCCGCCGGCCCCCTTCACTTCGGAGTGGCAGGAAGTTTGCCTTGGCAAGTCCTTCAGTCGGATGAGCTTCTGTTGATCGACGGTCCGAAGCGCCTTGATGAGTACCGCCGCCGTCTGCAATCGTCGACGCTGCTCATCAAGAGGCAGCCCTGAGTGGAAATCGACGAAGAGATCCCGCAATGAAATCAGGCGGGCTTCAATAGCCTTGGGGTATACGTCTTGCCGAAGGGCCGACAAGACTTGTGACGAGATAAATGCACTCAGATTTGTGATAGCCCTGAGGTGGGCACCATCATCTCGGCTCGCAAATTCGATCGGGCGCGCGATGCGGTCCAACCACTTCTGAAGCGGCGTGTGCGGACTCGATTCAGTGGGAGCCGGCATACGGGAGGGGATCGTAGCACAGCAACCCTCAGCGCTCAATGAACCAGATAGACGACGTATCAGTATGCATCTACTGTTTTCACTCGATTGCTTGGTCGCTTTTCCTTAGGGTGCTACACTCGATTTCAACAATTCATGTACCGCCGTAACATCAAACATATTCTGATACCGCTTGCAGCCGGTCTGGCTCTGGTGATTGGCTACAATCTATTTCTGAAGCCCATCCTGCCGCCACCGACGGGGCAGCGCACAGAAATCGTCGAACCGGTCGCCCCTCCTCCCGCTCCACCACGGAGCAGGTCGCCAGAAAGTGAAGAGAACTCGGTTCGCGTAATTGATCACAGTGTGGTCCCAGCTACCCCCCATGAGGGCCTGCTGGAAGCCATTCGCGATGAAATCGAAAAACATAACTTATCGCTCGCCGAAACGAAACTGAAAGAGCTCCCTTCGTCTGTCCTGTCAGACGCAAAGTCCAAGCCCTTCGTCGCAATCCTGTGGAACAATCTCGGGTTGCAGCAGGAACGACTCAATGGCACTCGAGCTTCGGTCAAAGCGTTTAAGCGAGCGGCGGATCTCGACGACTTGAATTCCGTGATCCTTATGAATCTGGCCCATGCCTATTGGGAACAGCGAGACAGAGCGCTGAACCTAGAATTCCTGATGAAATTGATGAGGGTGGCCCCAGAAGAACCATTCCCGCACCTGGCGATGGCCGACTTGTTACAAGAACAGGATGAACTACAGGAAGCCGCGAAACACTTGGACCAGGCAGCTGACCGAGCACGACACGATCCAGGATTGCGATCCTATCTCGCCGCCGTCACGACAAAAGTTCGCCGCACTCAGTCAGTCGAATCCCGCATGACTGCAAAAAGTAGCACGCACTTTGTCGTAAAGTTCGACGGTGAGGAAAACCAGAATACTTGGATCTCTGTGCTGGAGATTCTGGAAGAAGCCTATCGAGAGATTGGACAGAAGTTCAGTCATTTCCCCACGAAGCCGATCATGGTCGTCCTCCACGCCAAGGATTCGTTTCAAGGGACGACCGGGAGCCCGGCTTGGGCCGATGGTCTCTATGACCCCACCCTTGGGCGCATTCAGATTCCCACTCAAGGAGCGACCACGGATCCAAAGTGGTTGGCGAGCGTACTGCGTCACGAATACGTCCACGCCCTACTCCATGATCGCTTCGGAGCAAGCAGCGGCGCGTTGCCGACCTGGCTGAACGAAGGCCTGGCCATGCAATTAGCCGGAGATGCATGGCCCGAGCTTGATCGGGCCATGAGCGGGGATATCACGGTCATTCCCTTATCGCTTTTAGAAGGCCCTTGGGGCGCACTGCCAGCCAGTGCGTCGACAGTGGCCTACGCAGAAGCTAACTCGGCAACACGCTACTTGATTGAGCGATGGGGAATGGCCCGTGTCGATGAACTGCTCAATGCGTTACAAGCTAAGTCATCCGTAGCCGATGCCATTCAGAACAAACTATCTGTCTCCTACGAACAGTTCCACCGGCAGTGGCTCGAGAGTTTGGAAGGGGGCCGATCGTAACATCACTCTACTTGATTGCTAGTCGATTGGCCGGAGATACTGGATCCTCGCGAGATACTCACGCTGCTAGATCGATCCTGCTACAGACCCTTCCTGGGAGAAGTTAGGCCAAGAGGGAAGTCGATCAGCCTGATCGCTGTGCGACTGCTCTGGCCCTTCATCGGACTCCCGCTGAGATAGCTGATCTTCCCACAAAACTTTCTTACCACTGGGGTCATACATGCGAATTCTGAAGTTAAAGGCATGCGAGTTCGCGGGTGGACCGCTCTCCGGCTGGAGCGATGGGCCTGCAATCAGCTGGGCTCGCGGAATTTTCATTCTGACAGTCGTAAACTCATCCTCCCAGATAAGCATGCCGGTCGCCAGGTCCATAGCACGCAGCAAAAACACCGGCTCGTCGATCGTCGCTTCAACCATCTGCACCTTCGTGATGATTGCGTGCCGTGGCAGCACGGTCGATACGAGCTTCCCCTCTGCCTTCCCGTCAGGTTGCACCAGATTGAGTCGCCCCTCCCATTGGAACACTCCGGTATTGGCATCGTATACCCGCAATACAAAATTGGAGAGATCTGTCGCGCCTAGTCCGACTCCCCCAGCAAAAACCCGCGGCCCGCGGCTCGATCTCACCCCATCACTTTCTTTAACGGATAGTTCATACACGTCATCGGACAAGATGACGCCCGACTCAGCATCATAGACCTTCACTGCGATCGTCGAGACGGGACCGATTTGATACCCAAACCCTGCCGCCACAATTGTCTTTTTTCCCTCTGCGCCGGTTTCTCCCCAAGCCTGACCAAGAGAGAATAGGAGACACAAGACGACTGCAACTAGCCAGCTCACGGCCTTCGCAGGATCAAGATAAGCACTACCCTGCGGTCGATCGGTCACATGGCCTCGGCCCGAACAACCCGGCAATACGACCCATCTGTGCAACATAGATTTACCCTCCAAGAAGCTGAGCGCATTCTGAAAGAGGGTAGGTCGTCCGTAAATTCCTCGCTGTAGGAAGAATCCCCTCGAAAGAGGGGCATGGAGAGGGAAGGACCCGCTTCGTCAGTCTCGTCGACAGGAAGACATAGCTTCACCAAACCATTGATACCGATGGCGTGCAATCATGCGATAGCCCCATACGGCCAGCCGCTTTGCGGAAGGGAACCCTAACCACCACAGCAGAAGTTTCCCACCTGGGAGGTTAGGGACTAGAGGGAGAAGCGCGTCGAGCCCCTGGAGCACTACTCCAAAAGGTCGAATCAAGAAAGCCACAGCAGGACGCCACTCTCACCCTAGAGCCACTAGGGCCTCATCGCTTTGATATGTGAGGAATCTGACATCTGTTCCTGCTCGACCAACTCGTAGTTGGTCAAGCTTCATTTTTTACGAAAACACAGAGTCGACATTCCCCATCATGCATACAGCAGAAAACATGTTGCCCGGGTAACTGGCTATCCGTTAACTGATCGTTGACCCTTAGTAGAAAAAGGCTAACACTGGGATACTCACGACAACAAGGCACCCATTGCCGAACTTTTCTTCGACGGTCTATAGTGACCGCATGCAACAACGCCTCTTGCTGGTTCTCGTACTCAGCACTCTCATTGTTGAGGCAGGGTTTCTCTTCGTACAGAGTGGCGCTTCCATCCCGCTAGTTATTGATTGGAAGATCAGCTTTTTCATTCTCATACCGCTTGGACTCGCTCTTTTGATTTGGCTCCAGTTTCGATGGGTCTCAGTGGTTTGCGTCTTCTACGCCACGGTTGGGTTGGCAATGGACGTGGCAACGATCGTTCAGACACCGGCAAAGGATTCAGAAGGAATTGTCTCTATGGTGGGAAGCGGAATCAGCGGGCTTTTCTATTTCTGCTTGATCGTGTTCGGCGGACGGTCGTTTTTAGGCGTGAGCCAGGGACCGACGCCTCCAGAATCCCGCCCTCCCAGTCCTCCGTCCCTTTCTTGAGTGGGAGCTGTTTGACACCGACGAATCCGGCTTCTTTCAGCCATTTCGCAGTTTCCGGTACGGAATAGGTATTTCCCCCTCGCGTGAACAACAACATCGACACAGCAAATAAACTTGCTTCTACTGGGTACAAACCTTCGCGATCGTGCAGAAACGCATCTTGGATGATGAATCGCCCCCCCGGCCTCAATGCCGCCCCCGCTCGGCGAAAAATAGCCTGGTTCTCTTCGGGCGAATAGATGTGCAATACGTTCGAATACCAGATCACATCATAGGTCCCGGGGATGGGTTTGCTGGAGAAATCAAGCGGGAGATAGGAAAGTCGCCGCCTCGCTTTGTGAGTGTCGGCGATTTCTTTGGCTACTTCAATCGCGGCCTCTCGATCGCAAACAGTGGCGCGAAGCATTGGATGCTTCGCGAGAAATGCCATGGCGTAGGTGCCTGGCCCTCCGCCGAGATCCAGCAGTGTTTGAGATCCAGCTAAAGGAATCTGGGCCGCAATTGCCGGGGCAATTTCCAAGGTTCTGTGGTGCATGGCCCAAGTGAATTGCCGACGGTAGTCCGGACTGTCTGGAGTATCATGGTCAATCGGCAAGCCACTTCGCACGGATTCCAACAGCCGTATCCAGTCCCCCCAATGGCTTTTGATCAAATTCAAATAGCCGCCGCGATAGGCCCGATGGTCGGCATTCAGCGCTGTAGCTCCAAGTCGGCTATTCCTATAACCGACTCCTTTTTTCTGCAATACCCCGACCGCTGCAAGATTACGACACAGGATGCTCAAGCCCCGTTCGCTGACCTTGAGCTGCTTGGCAAGATCGGGGATCGTCCACGATCGGTCGCCGACGGTCGTAAAGAGATCCAGTTCCAGCGCGACCAGCAACACACGTGGCAATCGATAGGATGAGACCGCGTCCCGAAATTCGTTGAAGGTCGTGATGCGTTGAGTCACGATGCGCGTCCGATTTGCCTGCAACACCATCTGAGGAGATCTTCTAGTTTGGTTCGATTCTGCAGATCCGCATCTCGCGCAAATGTGATCGCCACAAACTCGTCCGTCATCTCGGTCTCCTCTACAAACCCGGATTGAAGGAGGAGCGCCCGGTATTTGGCGACAGCCGGCTGGAGAAAGTATTTGGCCTGTTTCGCAACTTCATCGGTTCCTAAGTCCTCCGGCGTACCTTCCGACATGAGCACCATAACCTCATCCATCGCCATCCCATACTGGCAAAGGACTCTCCCGTCCGGTCTGACTTCTAAGAGCCAGCCGTCTCCACCAAGATCCATGACGAGCGGACCGTTAGGCTCCAATTCGTAAAACTTGGGGAAAGACCGCATTAGGTCGGCACGAACCTGGGTCCAATCTTGGGAAGCCGCCTCGGTCATGCCTGCATCCCTCGATGAGGCCGCGACTGATATGGATCAGCGAGGCGGGCGCGAAGTGCGCGTAGGCGTTGCGTGTTTTCTTCCAGTTTCGGCAGGAGATACTTGCGATCCATGTACACCACCTGTTCCAGCAGATCCGCGGCGTCCTGCACACGCCCCATGTCCTCATAACATTGAGCCAGCACGTATCGGGCGCCACCGACACGAAGCTCATCGCCTAATCGCTCGGCGACCGACTGACTGGTTTGGCAACAAGCGGTCGCCTCCTCGTAGCGTTTTTGCATCAAGAATGTGCGGCCTATCATGCGCCAGGCGTCCGCAACACCGCCCAGATTCCCCAACCGACGCATCAACTCCAACGACCGTTCGTATAGCTGAATGGCCTCCTCAAAGTGACCGGTTTCACGAGCCACCAGACCAAGGTCCGAGAACAAGACCGCTTGGGCCGGCTCATCATGCGTTTTGGCCATGAGGTCGAGGGCCTCCAGATAATATGCCCGTGCCCGATCCCATTCGCCGGCATCAGCCCGGAGGTTCCCCAGATTTGCCAGCGTCGTCCCGATGCCCTTTTCATCACCGAGGACTTTTTGCAATTCCAAGACCTCCTGATAATTCGCCTGGGCGGCATCGCGCCGTCCGCTGACTGCGCAGATGTTCCCCAAGTTACCAAGTGTGGCAACCAGGGCACGTTGATCACCGGTGAGCCGATCATACTCTAACGCCTTGGCGTAACAGGTATAGGCCTCCGTGTAGAACCCTCGTGAGAAATGCTCGTTACCTTGTCGATTCAATTCTTCGGAGAGGCTGTGACGCACTGTCATGACGCCACTGACAAGAGCTGTTCCACTTGCTCTTTCCCACCGACTAGGATGGAGGCACCGTCTCCGACAAGCAGGCTATCGAAGTTGTACTTCAGGAGGCGGTGGAGTCCATCCTTGGCCTTTTGGATGTCCACATACTTTTCGGCAGGAAGCAGACGGACGGAACCGGGCGGCTTGCCGATCAGCGCATCCCCTAGGATCAGCACCCCTCGCCCCCGCTCGATAAACAACGCTGATTCTCCTGGAGACTTCTGATCCTTCAGATGGATCGCCCATATCCCACCGGGTAATAGCTCACCATCCTTGTAGGTCTTCGTCGGTATCACATCCATCTGGGCGGCATCGGCTTCCGGCACTCGCAGCTGACACCTGAGCTCTGCTTGATAGACCGCAGCCTCTCGGAGGTGATCTCGGTTCGTGATGATGATGTAGTCAATCGGCTCATGTCGTCGGACGACCGTTCTCGCTTCTACCGTCATGGGGGGTGGGTCTACCAGGATCTTATGTTCACCGATCACCAGAAACAGCCCATTGAAATCGAGCTGCTTCTCGTCGGAAAACCACGACCATTGCCAGATGTCGGGCAGGACTTGTTTCATGGCAAGAACCGGCAGCGTATCATTGGAAATTCATGACATTACAGAAATCACAGGGCTGCGATGGCGTCCTTGATCGTCTTGGTCACTTTCGCCCGGATGCTCGCTTCATGAGGCAAGTCGATAATGTCGTCTTCGGGCACAGTGATAAATTTACGATTCGGCCCTTTCGTCAGCGAGATCAAGAACATGCTGTTGGAGGGAGTGACAGGAATCACGACTTGGACGGACCCGTCAATTCCCTGTACGACTTCTAGAAACTTCTGTTTCCCCTCCTCTATCTCATCCATTATTTCCTCTTCTCCTCATCTACACCATTTTTTAGCGCGCGGGGCTGAGTTTCTCTTACTGCACGCATTAACCGATCGTCGCCAACTTGCTAGATTCGATCGAGTCTTGGCGGGCGGTCAGCAAGCATAGAGAAACATCTGTCCCGGCCTGCTACATCTAATTTCCACCTGCCAACAGCTTCTCAACTTCAGCCACAATGACGTCGGCTCCCGCCAAGTCCATATTGCCGACTCGCTGCCAGCGGATGACGCCATGCTGATCGATCACATAGACATTGGGAATAAACTTTCCCCCACCATACAGCTTATCTGTCATCTTGGCGGGATCTAACAGATAGGGATAGGTGACCTTGACCGGAAAGCCAGACAAGAATTCGCCGACCTCGCGCTTCGCATTGCCTGACGAATTGACACCCAGCACTGCCACCTGCTTGCCTTGTGTCGACTCATATACTTTTTGTAAGGCGCTCCCTTGCATCATGCAGGGATCACAGATATGGAAGAGTCCCAGTACCACAACTTTACCTTTATAGGACCCGAGCGACAGGGTTTCCCCGGTGATGGCAGTGAGGGTGAAAGATGGGGCTTTCTCTCCCACCTGAAACAACCCGGCCGCGAACATCAGCGGAGCACACAGCAGCGGGACGGTCAACACCCCGAACGCCAGTAACAGCTTTCTCATTGCGACCTCCCTTTCGAGAAGAGCTCCGAGCCTCGTGATCGATAGTAGGAGGCTCAAAGCAATCCGCCAACGGCGTTCTCGCATCGCTCAGGCTATCGGCGCCTGAGAGCTGTATCCTATCATGGCAATTTTTGGAGGGGCAACCGCAGCATAGAGTAGAAACTAATCCTGGGCAGGACCTTCGCGCTGGTTCAGCATATCCTTGAGCTGGTCCTTGGCCGTCCCCTCAAATCGAACAAACTCGATTCCGAATCGATCACCTTGCTTCCATCGGACGATGGCAAGAGTGATGATGATCGGAGGCCGAGCACCTGGAGGCTGCACGTGAAGACACACGCGCGCTCCGATAGGAAGCTGGATCTGACTGTCAACCTCACCTCCGGCGAGTGTCAGGTTTCTCACAATCCCATGGCCTGACCCTTCGTCTCCGGTAAATTGGACGGGATAGTCGACCGGCACTCGCAATCGACCTCTTGGCTGCAGCTCTTGTTCGTCGTCTTGCTCAGGCGGCATCATATCGTAGGAGTCCACTCAGCGCGCTGATTCGAACAGACCAAGCTGAAGCTCTTCCGCTCGGGTAAACGGGAGGGGATAGCGTTCCGTGAAACAGGCTGTACAGTATTGATCCGGCGTCTTCGGCGCAGACTTGAGCATCCCATCAAGGCTGAGATAGGCCAAGCTGTCCGCAGTGATGTATTTGCGGATTTCTTCGGTTGAGTGATCGGATGCGATCAGCTCTTTTTTCGTCGGAGTATCGATTCCATAGAAACAGGGCGAGATGATTGGCGGTGAGCTGATTCGCATGTGGACTTCTTTCGCCCCAGCTTGTCGGATCATCTTGACGATCTTGCGACTCGTCGTACCACGAACCAACGAATCGTCAATGACGACGACCCGCTTCCCATCCAACACTTCAGGCACCGCATTCAGCTTGACCTTGACTCCGAAGTGACGAATCGACTGTTCAGGCTCGATGAACGTCCGCCCGACGTAGTGGTTGCGAATCAAACCGGTTTCAAAGCGAATCCCGGCCCCTTCGGCATAACCGAGCGCTGCCGGGACGCCGGAGTCCGGGACAGGAATGACGATATCCGCCGGCACCCATGCCTCCTGGGCCAACTGCCGCCCCAGCGCCTTACGCGTGGTATAGACGGTGTTCCCACCGAAAATTCTACTATCAGGCCTGGCGAAATAGACATACTCGAACACACACATGGCCGGATGCTTCTTGGGAAACGGATGGTGACTGTCGAGTCCTTGGTCGGTAATCACGATCAGCTCCCCCGGTTCCACCTCGCGAATATACTCAGCATCGAGTAGGTCCAACGCACATGTCTCCGACGCCACAATCCAGCTACTCCGAAGACGCCCGATACACAGAGGCCTGAGCCCATACGGATCACGCGCGGCAATGAGCCCATTGTCGGTCATCAAGACAACCGAAAACGCCCCGCGCACCTGACTGAGCGCATCGACGACACGCGCGAGAAAGGAGTCTGCGCGTGAATGGGCGATGAGGTGGATAATGACTTCACTGTCCGATGTGGACTGGAAGATCGCCCCGTAGGCTTCCAGTTCGTGTCGGAGCATCTGGGCATTGATGAGATTGCCGTTGTGAGCCAAAGCCAAATTGCCCAGCGCAAAATTCACGGTCAGTGGCTGCACATTCTTAAAATCGTTGCCGCCGGTCGTGGAATAGCGATTGTGCCCCACGGCCATATGGCCGGGCAATTTCTCCAGCACTGATCTGTGGAAAATGTCGGCGACAAGACCCATGCCTTTCTGCACGAACACATGCTCCCCATCTCCCGCGACAATTCCGGATGCCTCTTGCCCGCGATGCTGCAGCGCGTACAGACCCAAGTATGTCAGATTGGCTGCTTCTTCGTGGCCGAAGACGCCGAAGACGGCGCATTCGTCATGGAACTTATCGGGCGATACGATCGGCAGTTCTTTGTGCATGATCCTCAACGATTCACGAGGCTAGGAGTGGTTCAACGTTCGTTCCATGGAAAACGCCCACCGGTCATATAATGTCGCCACCGGCTGATCGATCACCTGTTCCATCAAACCTTCCTCTCCCACAGACACAGCCAGCCGTTCGCCGGAAACGGCCCCGATCACTTCCACCGGTACACCAAAGCGCGTCGCCTCGGAAAGAATAGCCTGTCGATCGACCGGCTTTGCGGAGACCACCACCCGTGATTGACTTTCGCCAAAGAGAACGGCGTCTTTTCGAAGCCGACCTCGGTTCAATCTTACCACGGCACCGAAAATTCGTTCTGGTCCAGAGATACAGCTTTCCGTCAATGCAACAACGACACCGCCTTCCGAACAATCATGGGCGGATCGTAAGAAACCATTCTGAATCAGGGACAGCACGCAATCATGGAGCGCCTTTTCCGCCGCCAGACTTAGATAGGGCGGCGATCCCTGTTCACGAGCATGCACGACCTTGAGGTACTCCGATCCACCCAAATCCTCACGAGACGAGCCAAGCAAGAGGATCTCGTCGCCTTCCTGCTTGAACCACTGAGTCATCGACCGTTCCACATCATCGATCAACCCGACCATACCCAGCATGGGGGTTGGGTAAATGGAAAGTCCATTAGTTTCATTATAAAAGCTGACATTCCCGCTCACGATGGGGATCTGAAAATGCTCGCAGGCGTCTTTCATGCCTTCGATTGCCATCACGAACTGCCACATGATCTCCGGTCGCTCCGGATTGCCGAAATTGAGACAATCCGTCAAACCAATCGGTGACGCCCCGGAGCAGACGAGATTCCGCGCTGCCTCGGCCACGGCCAGCCGGGCCCCTTCATAGGGATTCAACAGACAATAGCGGCTGTTGCAATCGACCGTCATCGCCACAGCCTTCTTCGTGCCCTTGATCCGCACCACCGCCGCGTCGGACCCTGGACGAACCATCGTGTTCGTCCGCACCATATGATCGTACTGTTCGTACACCCACCGCTTGCTGGCGATCGTCGCCGACTCCAATAAAGCCAACAATGCCACATTTGCATCTTTCACGTCGGGAAGGGCGTCGTAGTTCAGATTCGTCAGCATATCTTGATAGGCTGGCGGCTGATAGGGTCGCTCATAGCGCGGACCGTCGTCAGCCAATGCCTTTGCCGGAATCGCCGCAACAACCTTCCCCTGATCCAGGACACGCAAGATTCCATCAGCCGTCACTTTCCCGACCACAGCGACGTCCAGATCCCACTTCCGGCAAATCTCGATGCATTCGTCTTCCTTACCTGCTTTTGCCACCATCAGCATGCGCTCTTGAGACTCAGACAGCATAATCTCATAGGGCGTCATACCGGGTTCGCGCCGCGGCACCACGGTCAAGTCCAACTCGATTCCGTTGCCGGCGCGGGACGCCATTTCGCAGGACGAACTCGTCAGCCCCGCAGCCCCCATATCTTGAATCCCAACGAGCAGGTCGCGTTCCATCAATTCAAGACAGGCCTCTAACAGCAATTTCTCTGTAAAGGGATCGCCAACCTGGACGGTCGGCCGCTTCTGCTCCGATTGATCGTCGAACGAATCGGACGCCATCGTCGCCCCATGAATTCCATCGCGGCCCGTCTTAGAGCCGAAATAGATCACGGGATTCCCGATGCCGGCAGCCGTGCCACGGAAGATCTTGTCCTGATGGGCAAGCCCGAGACAAAATACATTGACCAACGGATTGAGAGCGTAGATGTCGTTGAAGACGATCTCGCCTCCCACAGTCGGGACTCCCATACAATTGCCGTAACCGGCAATGCCGGAGACAACCCCTTTCATGAGATGGCGATTTTTCGACGAGTGTAATTCTCCAAACCGCAGCGAATCGAGCAGCGCAATCGGCCTCGCCCCCATCGTAAAGACGTCGCGCAGAATGCCGCCCACTCCAGTGGCTGCGCCCTGATAGGGCTCGATAAACGATGGGTGGTTGTGCGATTCCATCTTGAACACCACGCACAACCCGTCGCCGATATCGACGGCCCCGGCATTTTCCCCTGGCCCCTGGACGACACGAGGCCCGGTCGTCGGCAGCTTCTTTAAATGCACGCGCGAACTTTTATATGAGCAGTGCTCGGACCACATCACGGAAAACATGCCGAGTTCCGTCAAATTGGGCTCGCGTCCGAGAATGTCGATGATTTTTTGGTACTCATCGCTCGTCAGATTGTGTTGAGCGATGAGATCTTTGGTGTTAAGCGGCATCCTGGCCTGCATCATGCCCTAGCGGTCACAGCGACAAAGACTTCCATGGGACGTTCTGACACACCGAGGGCTCAGCTCCAAACAAATGCATGCCACATACCTACAGGCGTTGTATACCGTAACCAGCGAGGCACCAAACTTGTGCCTCGCTGGTCAGTCGATTTGGAGACTAAGATCTACTGCACTTCCACCTTAACCGCTGACTCAGCAGCCAAGATCTGATGATCCTTATTTGCCGCTACGACCTTGATTTCATGAGTCCCGGGTGACATCCCCTTGACCGTCCCCTTCCACCCCTTCTGATATTCCCCATCCACAAAACAATGGGCATGCGTCGCCTGGCTACCCGCCTTAAGTTCGTATTTCACTTCGACGTCGCTCTTTACCTTTTCCCCCGGTGCCGGACTGACTATCTTGATCTGACTGCCATCATCAGTCGCAGCGAACACGTTCACGCCAGAACCCAAGGTCAACAGCCCAACTGCCGCCACTATTGCACCTACACCTCTCATCACGACCCTCCTCTATTTAGAAAAAGATTAAGACTGATACACAGTGCCTAAACTAATACTTTACCGCGACAACTTTTCATCTTCAATCCTTCGGAGACTGCCTTCGACTAAATCATCGTTTCTACGACTATTCCCCAAAACGTTGAAGCGTCCACCACGTTATTGATTCGACGATGACCCAGTGGCTGCACTCCCTCTCAGCCTTATTCCACCTCAACTGTGACCCGAGCTTCCGCAGCTGTCGCTTGATGGTCGTGACTAGCAGCCACCACCTTGATCTCATGCGTTCCGCGAGTGAGTCCCTTGACGACTCCTGAAAAACCCCGCTGGTACTCGCCGTCCACGTAACAATGGACATGCGTGGCGTGAATACCCTTGGCCAACTCGTAGCGCACTTCGACGGAATCGCCTTTGATGACGGCTCCCTGCAAAGGGCTCAGGATCCTAATCTGTGAATCAGCTGCGCCCGAGGCCCCTATGCTACCATCGATACCCAGACCCACCAGGCCGATCATCAGAACCACCGCACAGATACGTATCATTGAGCACCTCTCACCTGATTGCCTCGTCTGATACCGACAGTCCAAACCTACCGGTCATTGAGAAGTCCTTGCCGCTATGCTGAATGAAGGACAAAGGGTCCGCCGTCAGGTCACGGCCTCGGCGCGCTTTGTTTTCTTCAACCCCTCCACCATCGACGCCAAGATTAACCGTCCGTCTTCGTTCCCCAACATCGCCTCGGCACATCGCTCTGGATGCGGCATCATGCCCAGAACATTCCCCTCGGCATTGCAGAGTCCTGCAATATTGTCGAGCGAACCGTTTGGACAACTCCCCGGCGTGACCGTCCCATCTACCGTGCAATAGCGTAGGATGATCTGTGCATTGGCCTGAAGCCCGGCTAAGGTCACTGGATCGGTGTAATAGTTCCCATCCGCATGAGCGATCGGGATTTTGAGCACCTGACTGGGCTTGCACGCATGCGTAAACGGCGTCGCCGCGTTCTCCACTTTGACGAACGTCTCGCGGCAGATAAAGTGCAACGACTTGTTTCGCAGCATGGCGCCGGGCAACAACCCCGCTTCCAACAGAATCTGAAATCCGTTGCAGATCCCCAGCACCAATTTTCCCTCAGTTGCAAACTGCTTAACCGCCTGCATGACCGGAGAAAACCGCGCAATCGCCCCAGTGCGGAGGTAATCGCCATATGAAAATCCTCCCGGCAGGATCACCGCGTCCAAACCGGCTAATGACGGCTCCTTATGCCATACCATCGTCACATCTTGTCCTAGCACATCCCGGAAGACATATTGACAGTCGTGATCGCAGTTACTCCCGGGAAACACGACGACCCCAATGTTCATACGTCAGTCCTGCCTATGAGCCCTAGCGCACGTCGATTGACTTCGAGCGTCCCTGATTTCCTCGACTCCCTCGACACACAGCGCTATCCCATTTCGTATCGATACTCTTCAATGATGGTATTCGCCAGAAGCTTCTCGCACATCGCCTTGACCGCAACTTCAGCCTTCGTGACATCTGCCTCCGGAAGATCCAGCTCGATGTACTTTCCAACACGCACATTTGCTGCATGCTTAAACCCCAATGAGTCCAGCGCATGCTCAATGGCCTTGCCCTGTGGATCCAAGATACCCGGCTTCAACGTCACGTGAATTTTGGCTTTCACAACTTCCTCTCCTGCGTTTCTTTGGCCTCGTTCAACCGATCCACATATCTCTTGATCCAGAGTATAGCCGCGACAGTCAGTCCGCCGGCAAACACCAAGCCAACGAACGCCCACCGCCAGGGCGATTCGTTCAGCCGATAGGCCATCACACCCACAATAGCCGCCCAGACGACCACTGAGGCAACCAAGCCATAATTTAAGTACGCCCGTACCATCTTTTCTCTTTCTCTACCCTTTACTTTCTTGAAGGGGACGGCGGGGTTGTCCTCACCTGCGGGCCATGCAACGAGCATGGCCCGTTTTAATTACAACCCCATCAGTCCCGCATGCGCGTTGCGTGAGCAATGAGGACGATCCCGCCGTCCCCTTCTCACCCACACACCCGCCTCAACACCTCCTGATACGCCTCCTCGATCTTCCCCATATCTTTCCGAAACCGATCTTTATCCATCGACTCACCGGTCGTCATGTCCCAGAAACGACAGGTGTCCGGGGAAATCTCGTCCGCCAAGATGAGCTTGTTGTGAAAGACCCCGAACTCGAGCTTGAAATCCACGAGCTGCATATTTCGTTCAATGAAGAAGGGCTTGAGGACCTTATTGATCGTCTGCCCGAGCTCTCGTAACTCCCGCAAGATACCCGGGGTCGCTACATTCATCAGCCGCAGGTGATCATCATTCACCAGTGGGTCTCCCAGCGCATCGTTCTTATAATAGAATTCAACAATCGCCGGATCGATCCGATTTCCTTCCTTCAGCCCGAGCCGCTTGGCCAAACTCCCCGCGACGACGTTTCGAACCACGACTTCGATCGGGACGATCCTGACTTTCTTAGTGAGCATTTCCCGGTCATTCAACCGCTCCACAAAGTGTGTCCGGATCCCGTTTTGCTCCAAGATCTGAAACAGTCGCTCGGAGACCTTATTGTTGATGACGCCTTTTTCGAGGATAGAGCCGCGCTTCTGTGCGTTGAAGGCCGTCGCATCGTCTTTAAAATACTGCACGACCTGGTCTGGATTTCCCGTCGAAAAGATCTTCTTCGCCTTGCCTTCGTAAAGCAGCTCGCCCATCGCCATGATCGGACCTCTGTGGTTCAACTTACTGCGCCAAGAGCTCGACAATCTCGTCCAGCGATTTCATCGTACCAAGTATGGTCGGATTCCCGAATCGCCGCGTATAGCGAAATTCCTGCACGTTCTCAAGCGACAGCACCAGGCTGTGAAAGTCCTCCAACTTGGAGGTTTCAAAATAGGTAATGAAGTCCAGATCGTCCAGTCCGCTGGAGTGATAGAGTTTCCGCTTGACCGTTTTCAAGTAGGGCAGCGTGGCGGCGGTATGCTCCTGCATCATCGCGGTCCGTTTCTCCTGATCCAACCCCCACCATTCGGCTGATTTCCTGATCGGAATCACGATGGCATAGGGATGCTGGCCTGGTTCACTGACCGTCTTCAAGTCAGCCTTCATCTGATCGTGAAATCCGGGGACGTAATTCGCTTTTTTGGTGAGCCCGTGCATGACTCCGACCGTCTTGAGGTGTTTCCCGAATTGGCTACTCTTCAGATCCAGGAGAAACTCCTGTGTCGCGCGCAGTTCCGTCGCATGAATCCGGAACAAGAGGTCGGCGTGATCGGAAAGCCCTCGAAGCAGGTACAGATCGATTGCCACATTTTCTCGATGCTGTTCCACCACACCTTTGAGCGAGGTCAAACGACCGATCCGCATCGCGGGGTCTTGCTTCGCCCACTCCTCGTTGAGCGCAAAGAGGGCAAACGTGCCATAGACTCCTGGTTCCGTCAGAAGCTTCTCACGATCTGCCGCAGCCTGCGCATTGGTTAGCCAAGGACCGGCTATCAGACACATAAACATCAATACCGTTACAAATGATCGTGTCATAATCTCCTCTCCTTCTGCCTCCTGACACCGGGCGCATGACGAGGGTTCCGCCCGAATACTCGCCGATAGATCTGATCGAGATGACGCAGATAGTACTTGGGGTTGAAACAGGCTGCAATCTCACTGTTCTTCAGATGCTGGGAGATAAAAGGATCTTTGCCGGCTAACTCTTGTAGTACGCCTCCGCCTCTCCAGGAGGCCATCGCATTGCGCTGGACAGCCTCGTAGGACTCTTTTCGCTGCGCCCCCCTCTCGACCAAGGCCAATAGCAGTCGCTGCGAATACACAAGTCCTCCGGTCAATTCGAGGTTTCGCCTCATTCGATCAGGATAGACGACCAAGTGGTTGATCAGGTCAGTGACTTTGGCGAGCATGTAGTCGATCACAATTGTGCTATCCGGCATGATCACCCGCTCAACCGACGAATGGCTGATATCCCGTTCATGCCAGAGCGCCACATTCTCCATCGCCGCCAGGCTGTTCGCCCGCACGAGCCGCGCCAAGCCACAAAGATTCTCCGAGACAATCGGGTTCCGCTTGTGAGGCATCGCCGACGATCCCTTCTGGCCTTCTGAAAAATACTCTTCCGCTTCGAGCACTTCCGTGCGCTGAAGGTGACGGATCTCGGTGGCAAATTTCTCGATGCTTGCCGCAAGCAACGCAAGGGCCGTCGCATACGACGCGTGGCGGTCTCGTTGGACGACCTGATTCGAGACAGGATCGGCCTTCAAGCCGAGCTTGGCGCACACATATTCTTCAATGTCCGGTCCCTGATGGGCGAAGGTCCCCATGGCGCCGGACAGTTTGCCGACCGCAATCTCTGTCCGCACCTGCCGTAACCGCTCGTGATGGCGGCGGACTTCTTCATACCACAGGGCGAGCTTCAGCCCAAATGAGATCGGCTCCCCATGAATACCATGTGACCGCCCCACCATCACCTGGTCCTTGTACCGGAACGACTGCCGTTTCAAGACAGCCAGTAACCCTTCAACCCCTTCCAGGATGAGATCCAGAGCCTCCGTCATTTGAACGGCCAGTGAGGTATCGACGATGTCCGAGGACGTAAGTCCCATGTGGAGAAACCGATGTTCCGGTCCCACCGTGTCCATGAGCGATTCAAGAAAGGCGATCACATCATGCTTGGTAACCTTTTCGATTTCGGCAATCCGGTCGACGTCGATCTTGGCCTTCTTCCTGATTTTCGCCGCAGTTCCACGTGGCGCTTGCTTGGCATGCTCGAAGGCGGCGCAGGCCTGTAGTTCAACCTCCAGCCAGATCTCATATTTACGTTTCAGATCCCAGATCGCCTTCATCTGGGGACGTGTATACCGTTCAATCACGATCAGCTTTCCTCCAGATTCCACGATCAGGGTCTGCTCGCTTCGCGGCCAGCCGCGACTCGGTGGCCAAGGCCTTATCAAGAACCGCGTTCACGAACTTTGAGGCATCCTCGTCGCCGAAACTCTTTGCCAGTTCGATGGCTTCGTCCATCGTAACCTTGGCAGGCACCTCATCCAACCACAGCAACTCGTACAGCCCGGCACGCAAGATGTTGCGGTCGACGATCGGCATGCGGTTCACAGTCCAATTCGTCGCATACTTACCGATAGTGGCATCGAGCTCTTTTTTATGCTCCAGCACACCCTGCACCAACCGTTCCGCAAACGCTCTTGACTCATTGGACGCCTCGCATTCACGCCAAAACTCGTCAAGATGCACGCCGGACTTCCCGTGAATGTCATGCTGAAACAGGATCTGCAGGGCCCGCTCGCGCGCTTGGTGACGAGAACCCATAGTTACGCAGTGGGAAAGTTAGAAAGTTGCAAAGTGCTTCTGCGTGAAACGGGACAAAAAGGACGCACGGAGATCATCGCTTCCTTCCCTGCTGCATCCGCCCACTTTTACTTGTCGACTGTCCACTTTCACACGTTTCAACGTCTTCCCTGATCTTCCTCATCACCCTCACCATCTCAATCGCGGACTTCGCCGCCTCTCCGCCACGATTGAACTTCTTCGTATCCGCGCGTTCCACGGCCTGCGCCACCGTCTCAGTGGTCAACACACCAAAGATGATCGGCACATCGGCGTCGACTGCCGCTTGCCCGACGCCACGGCTGACTTCGGCACAGATATACTCGAAATGCGGGGTATCCCCACGAATCACCGCCCCCAAGCAAATCACCGCATCAAACCGGCCTGACTTGGCTATAGTGCGCGCGACCAGCGGAATTTCGAACGCGCCCGGTACCTTCACGACTATAACATTCTCTTGCGGAACACCATGGGCAGTCAGCATCTCGACACAGGCATGCAGCAGTCTGCTCGTGACCTGCGCATTGAACTTCGCGGCCACAATGCCGAACCTGAATCCAACCGCGCGGCGTGATCCTTTTCTAAGTTTCATAGGAAGATAGAACGTGTGAATGTGTCAAGATGTGACCGTTAACCGATGTGGCCCCTGAAACGTTGCGACGTTTACACCTTCTTCAGGATATGCCCCAGCTTTGTTTTCTTGGTCCGAAGGTACCGGACATTCGCGGCGCGCGGCGCCATCTCGATCGGAACACGTTCAACAACCTCGAGGCCATACCCTTCGATCCCGACAATCTTCCGGGGGTTGTTGGTAATCAACTTGATCTGGTGCAAGCCGAGATTCGCTAAAATTTGCGCGCCAACTCCATAGTCGCGGAGATCCGCCTTGAAGCCCAGCTGCAGATTGGCTTCGACGGTATCACTCCCGTGATCCTGTAGCCCATAAGCCTTGATCTTATTCAGCAACCCAATTCCGCGGCCTTCTTGATTGAGGTAGAGCAAGACGCCTCGCCCTTCCTTCTGAATGGTCTCCATTGCGGAGTGCAATTGATCCCGGCAATCGCACCGCAGTGATCCTAACGCGTCAGCCGTCAAACATCCGGAATGGACACGCACGAGGGTCGGCGCCCCACCATCGACTGGGCCCTTCACCAACGCAATGTGCGTCACTCCGTCGATCTGATTCTCGAATGCCACCGCTTCAAAGTCGCCGAACGTCGTCGGCAATCGCGCACTCGCCATCCGTTTGACGAAGGTTTCCCGTCGCATGCGGTATTCGATCAAGGCCTTGACGGTCACCATCTTCATCTTATGGAGCTTGGCAAACTTCGTCAGCTCAGGTACCCGAGCCATGGTACCGTCGGCATTCATGATCTCGCAGATCACCCCCGCAGGCCGGAGACCCGCGAGTCTGGCCAAGTCGACAGACCCCTCGGTTTGCCCAGCCCGACGGAGCACTCCGCCGGTTTGCGCTTTGAGCGGAAACACATGGCCAGGTCGCGCAAGATCCATCGGCTTCGTCTTGGGGTCAATCGCCACGTGAATAGTCTTCGCTCGATCGGCCGCTGAAATTCCCGTTGTGATGTCTTTGCGCGCATCGATGGAGACGGTAAAGGCGGTGCCAAAGGTGGCGGTATTTTCGGACGCCTGCTGCGGCAACTGCAGTTCTTCAACGCGCTCGGGTGTGAGGGCCAGGCAAATCAGTCCGCGCGCATGCTTGGCCATGAAGTTGACGGCCTGAGGAGTGACTTTTTCTGCAGCAATAACCAGATCCCCTTCATTTTCACGGTCTTCGTCGTCGACCAGAATAATGAACTTCCCTTTCCTAATATCCCGGATCGCATCTTCAATATGATTGAACGGCGTGGGCATAGGGCGACTAATCTAGCATTTCAGACTGAACCTTGAATATGGTTTTTTTAGAGATTACTCGAGAATCGGAAAATCTCATGAGGACAGTTCGGCCGGCAAAGACCTGTTGGCCCGCAACGCGACGATCACCGTGCCCCACCCACACACCGTGAACCCGGCGAACAGCCAGAGCCCAGATTCGTAGCTACCCGAAAGCCCCTTCATCGTCCCGATGAGTATCGGTAGCAGAAATCCGCCGATGGCCCCCGACGCCCCAACCACACCAGACGCCAACCGATATCCTTGGGAAACCATTCGGCGACCAGCTGAAACACCACGCCATTGCCGAATCCCATCGCGGCCGTTGCCACCATCATCATCACGACCGCCATGGTTTGCGAAGGACTGATCACCGCTACCACCGCCCCCGCGATCACCGGCAGGACATAATAGAGCGTCCGCAGCCCTCCTTGCCGATCCGCGACATAGCCGCCGGCCGGACGGATCACACTCCCCAAAAGCCCGCACAAGGCCGCCACAGCACCCGCCTCCATCGCATCGGCCCTATAGACATCGTGCAGCAGCAGCGGGAGCACACTGCACAGACCCACGAAACCGCCAAACGTGACCGCATAGAGGAACGAAAGCCAATAGGCCGACCGGCGCCGAATCAACTGTGCCGCATGGTACCACCACGCTACCGCACCAGTCCGAGGAGCCGGTGTTGTTCGTGGCACTACCAGCACAAATCCCAACAGGGTCGCCGCAACAACCCCGTCCATGATGCCGCAGACCTGATGCCAATCCAGTGCGGCTGCCCAACGCGGCGCAAAAAATAGGATCAACACGGTGCCGATGTTCCCCGATGCGGCAATACCGAGCACAAATCCTTGCGCCGATAGCGGATACGCGCGGCTTGCAATCGGAAGTGAGACCGCAAAGCTCGCGCCGGCCACGCCAAGACAGGCCGAAAAGGCCAGCGCTTCTCCGTACCCAGTGACACCAAGCCACCCCCAGCACAACACCAGACACTCCATCACGAGAATAACCACGGCCGTGGGTCGCGCACCGAGCCAATCCGCGCTCCATCCAGCTACCATCCGTAACACCGCCCCGCCGAGTAACGGCACGGAGACGAGCCAGGCGATCTCAGTTTCGCTCAGCTGCAGCGCCACCATGAGCGGAATGCTCATTGCCCCGACGAGCAACCAGACCATGAAACTGACCGTCAGGTGCAACCACGCCCCCGCCAGTGACGGCCAATGACCACTTTTAAGAATACTCCAGATCTCAGACACGCCCGACCTCCGGATGGATAGTGGTCACTATAGGAGAGCCGCTTTCAGAGGCGCAAGCGAACGCTACCGAATGGAGAGACTGACGACTCTCTTCCCCCGTAGAGGCAGAACGGGCGTTACCCATCACGCCTCTTCGTCCCGCAAGACAGCCTTTGTGCCGTTCACTCATTCTGTTATAGTCACGCACGTATCATGAACGGTCACGACCATTCACAGGAGGAGATGGGCGACGCCCTAGAACCAGAAATCCTCGGACCTTCCGATGATGAGATCGTCGAGGCCGAAGCCGCGCCGGTGGTATTGGATATCCCAGCCTCTGATGGACGGCAGCCCGCCGACACAATGGCCGTGGTGCCGGTCACGGCCTTACAGCAATACCTTGCCGAAGTCCGCCGATACCCCTATCTGTCAAAGGAAGAGGAACTTCAGCTTTTCCAGGAGTATCACACCCACGGCAGCCGCGAAGCAGCCGTCAAACTCATCATGGCGAACCTGCGCGTGTCGGTCTCGATTGCCGCTGAGTACCTCCATACCGGTGCCGACCACATGGATCTCATTCAAGAAGGCAACGTCGGCCTGATGCAAGCCATCAAGAAATTCGACCCCTCGAAAAACGTGCGCTTCTATGCCTACGCCGCCTGGTGGTCTCGGGCCTATATCCTGCGCTACCTGTTGCATACGTTTCGGTTGGTCAAGGTCGGGACGACGCAGGATCAGCGAAAACTGTTCTATAACCTCAAAAAGGAAAAGGCGAAGCTTGAGCGGGAGGGCTTCGCACCGGACACGAAATTACTCGCGGATCGTCTGAATGTGCGTGAGCGCGATGTGGTTGAAATGGATCAGCGCCTGGGCAACTGGGAGCTGTCGCTTGACCAGCCGATCGGTGAAGACCAGGAACATACCCTGTTGGACGTCTTGCCCTCCCATCAAGAACCGGCAGACGAACAACTCGCCGATCATCAGCTCAAGACCCTCTTCAGGGCCAAGCTCGCCGAGTTCATCAAGACCCTGGAAGAGCGAGACGAAGATATTCTCAGAAATCGTATTCTGTCCGACCAACCCCTGACCTTGGATGATCTGGGCGACAAATACGGCATTACCAAGGAGCGGACCCGTCAGCTGGAAGCCCGCATCATCAAACGCCTCCGTGACTACATCAAAAAAGACATCAAAGATTTTGATCGCTTGCGGGCATGACTTCCCGGTGAATCCCACCCTCACCGAAGAAAATACTCCTAGAATGTTGATTTCCCAATAGGTTACACTGAAATGATATCTGCAGCCGCGGGAGTGATCGGAAACGATAAAAATCCATTATTCCCCCTCTTGACTTAAGGGAACGAAGGCCTATCTCTTCCCCTGAGTCGCAGGCTGCCTGGATCGCGCAAGTTCAGCCCAACTCTTTACAACTGTCAACACCTAACGGGTTCACTTTCATCAGGAGGAGGTTCTGCTATGGGTACAGCTGAGAAGGAAAAGAAGAACGTTGCCAAGGGGTTCCAACCATTGGGTGAGCGAGTATTCGTCACCTACACCGAGGAATTGGATCGGACTGCCGGCGGGATTTATGTGCCGGATTCGGCGAAGGAAAAGCCACAACGGGGAGTGGTCCAGGCGGTCGGCAAGAAAGTGGAGAACGTCAAGGTCGGAGACCAAGTCCTGTTCGACAAGTATTCGGGCAGCAAGCTTCGGATTGAGGACGAAGAGTGCTTGATCCTTAAGGAAGAAGACATCCTGGGCATCTTTACGGCTTAATCGCAGCAGGAAGGTGGGAACGTTGAAAACGTCGTTCATGACATTTTTTAACTGTTGCCCATTCGAACTTTCGCAACTTTAGACTTAAAACGGAGGAAAGATAATGGCAAAGCAACTTATGTACGGCGATGCGGCACGGGCGGCCATCCTGAAAGGGGTGAACCAGCTCGCAGACGCCGTGAAGGCAACCCTCGGCCCGAAGGGCCGTAATGCGATTCTCGACAAGAAATTTGGCGCCCCGACCATCACCAAGGACGGCGTGACGGTGGCCAAGGAAGTCGAACTGAAGAACCCCTACGAAAACATGGGCGCGCAGCTGGTCCGTGAAGTAGCCAGCAAGACCAGCGATATCGCTGGTGACGGCACCACCACCGCTACCGTGTTAGCCCAGGCTATTTTTCGTGAAGGCGCAAAGAACATCACCGCCGGCGCCAATCCGATGGAGATCAAGCGAGGCATCGATAAGGCCGTCGAAGCCATCACCGCCGAGCTCAAGAAGCTCAGCAAGCCTTGTCAGAACAAGACCGAGATCTCGCAAGTCGGTACGATTTCGGCCAACAACGACAAGACCATCGGCGATCTGATCGCCGAAGCCATGGAAAAGGTCGGCAAGGACGGCGTCATCACCGTGGAAGAAGCCAAGTCGATGACCACCTCGCTGGACGTAGTCGAGGGTATGCAGTTCGATCGCGGATACATTTCCCCTTACTTTGTTACCAATGCCGAGCGGATGGAATGTTCCGTGGAAGAACCGCTCATCCTGATCAACGAAAAGAAGATCAGCAGCATGAAGGACCTGCTGCCGTTGCTCGAGCAAGTGGCCAAGATGGGCAAGCCGCTCGTCATCCTCGCAGAAGAAGTCGAAGGTGAAGCCCTGGCGACCCTCGTGGTCAACAAGTTGCGTGGCACATTGAACGTGGTGGCAGTCAAAGCTCCGGGCTTCGGCGATCGCCGCAAGGCCATGCTGGAGGATATCTCGATCCTCACCGGCGGCCAGGTGATTTCTGAAGACATCGGCATCAAGCTCGAGAACGTCAAGCTGACCGATCTCGGCCGCGCCAAACGCGTCACGATCGATAAGGACAACACCACAATCGTGGAAGGCTACGGGGATGCCAAGAAGATCGAAGGGCGCGTGAAGCAAATCAAGGCTCAGATCGACGAAACCACATCGGACTACGATCGAGAAAAGCTGCAAGAGCGGCTGGCAAAGATCGTGGGCGGCGTGGCCGTCATCAATGTCGGCGCCGCAACCGAGACCGAGATGAAGGAGAAGAAGGCCCGCGTCGAGGACGCGCTGCATGCCACCAAGGCGGCAGTGGAAGAAGGCATCGTCCCTGGGGGCGGTACGGCCTACCTCCGCTGCATCAAGGCGCTCGATGGGATCAAGGACGTCCCAGCGGAGCAAAAGGTTGGACTCGACATCGTCCGGCGTTCGCTCGAAGAACCGCTCCGACAGATCGCCGCGAATGCCGGCGCAGAAGCCTCGGTCGTCGTCGGCAAGGTTCGGGAAGACAAGAACGCCAACGGTGGCTACAACGCCGCCACGGATGAATATGTCGATATGATCAAGGCCGGCATCATCGACCCGACTAAGGTCTCGCGCTGCGCCTTGCAGAATGCGGCCAGTGTCGCGGGCTTGATGCTCACGACCGAGGTCATGATCACCGAACTCCCGGAGGAGAAGAAGGAATCAGCCGGCGGCCCAGGCGGACACAGCCACGGCGGCGGGATGGAAGGGATGTACTAGCCAGCTGATGGCTGATAGCTAACAGCTAGTGGCTCGGAGCTAAAGAAAGGGCCGGGTGGCAAATGCCACTCGGCCCTTTTCGTTGCACCATTTAACCATGTGAGAGGTATGCTTTCAAATTCTTCTCATCTCCTCATAATTCGTGACCAAAATATTCAAACGCGTGTCCTAAACTTCACCATCGACTTTCCACCGTCATATCCTCCCGAAGTGTACTTTGATACGAATGTCTGGCTCAGCAGGTAGAATCCGCGCCGCATTTCGAAGGATCCAACGCCTCTGTGAGCCGGAAGTGCTACCGCCTCCAGAGATATCATTCCTGGAACATGTTGGTTTGTCGCACTATTTATCGCCGACATGGATTCCAAGTCCTGAACAGACGGCCATGGCTGTTACAGTGATCGCTGGTGTTGAAGCTCTAGGGGATATAACTTGAATTGGCATTCAAACTTCCGCATCCATTCACAGCTCTCGTTGGGTAGTGGATCCGACTCACTACACTAAGTTGACCGACGCGGACGATGCTTCTGTTACTGCAATAATTCAGATGCTGTCTGAGTGCGCTACTCGCCCAATAACTAGAGACAGTATTCAGAGTATTGTTCCCTGGTTCCAGCATGTAGCAAAGTTCTTCCTATTGTTTTGAGCGAGCAGTAGACAAACTCGCTATGAGGAGTTGTCGACAGACGAAAGGAATCGATTTTGGGAAGGGCTATATGCGGTGCCGGGCGTGTATTTCAGGCTCATCTAACCCTTACTGCTCTCAATACAATAAATCATCAACATCGCATTGACCCGAACGATCTCTACGACGCCATGCAATTGCTCCTTCTTAATGGCAACAGGATCTTTGTCAGCAATGACGCTAATTTCATCCACTATACAGTTGACGCAACCATTCACCACGTGGTTCCGTGGGAGCCGTTCAGAAGATCACCAGCATGAAGCAATCGGTAATTGCCCGCTGTTGAATGACATCAACTTGGAATGTTAAGCAATACCGCAGTAGATCTGTCATAAATCAGGGAGCTCACTAGTGATCGTGGAAGTCGAATCGAACGAGAATTGCGAAACCGGGTGTTTTGCCCGCTTCAAAGAAGCTGGCCCTGCACGACCCGTCGATCAGGTGAAGGTCTACGACCGTAATTCCGCAGGTGAGTGGTACTGGATCACGGGCTGGAGTGACAATGGCCAGGCACCTACCTGTCAGGCCTATGCTCGATTGGTCGAAGATTCCGGATCCGGGCTCGCCTTCCTGGTCTATGGAGGAATTTGCGGCTTACGATTCAAGCCGATTGGCTCGGAAGAACCTTGGAACCTCGAAAGCTTGCATCAATGGGGAGAAGCCTACCTCTTGATGGCAAGTGATCGTGATCTACGCTATGTAGACGAGCGTGCTGTCACCAACTAGGCTTTCGCCGCTGCTCGCAATGTCGCCTTTAGGATCGGTGAGGTTTCTGGCTTCGCAAAGAGTGACCTGAAGATCCGGTTGACGACCTTTGTATGGTGTTGATGGTCAATGAGAAAGAGTTCGATCGCCTTCTTGCGGTCTTCCATGCCGTACCCCATCCGGACCGCGCAGCGCTCCAACTCTTCTGAGCTTTCGGGAAGCGCATGGGTCTGGAGATCATCGACCATCTGCAACTTATGCTCAACATCGCGTAGGAAGAGATACGCGGCGGTCAGCGCATCGCGGTCTTCGGTCGAGAGCAGTTTTTTCCGAGCCAACCGGTCTAACGAATCGAGCGTGCTCCGATCCAGAAGCGCCGGCACCTTACGCCCGGCCAGGACCTGAACGGTCTGCACGAAAAACTCGATCTCTCGAATCCCACCGGTCCCCAGCTTCACGTTGCGTTGTGCGTGGCCACGGTCCGACATTTTGGCATCGATCATGTCCTTGACGGCGCGGACATCTTCCACAATCGCCAAGGCGTTCGCGCGATCCATGGTGCTCCCTGCCCCCAACACAAACGGCTTCACCAACTTGAGAAACGCCAGCCCGACATCATGAGAGCCGCCTACCGGCCACGCTTTGAGCAACGCCAACCGCTCCCAGACCTGTCCGCGTGTCGCATAATATTTCCGATACTCCTCCAGCGATCGAGCCAACTGGCCGACTGAGCCCTCGGCCCGCAACCGCAGATCGACGCGAAAGACATACCCTTCCCTGGTGGGTTCGGCCAACACCCTGGTGAGCTCACGGGCGAGAATCTCAAAATATTCTTCATTGGAAATGCCGACGCCGGCTGGGATAGCGGCACGCCTTCCTCTCGGCGCTCTGGTCTCTCCATCGTGGGACTCATAGAGATAGATCAGGTCCACATCGGAACTGTAATTCAGTTCATGTCCCCCGAGCTTGCCCATCCCAATCACGACGAACTTAGTCTCCACCCACCGTCGCTGCCGATTCTGATGCATGGGAATGCCATATTGCTGACGAAGATCGGCATCGACAACCTCGTAGGCCGCATGAATCAGGAGGCAAGCCAAATCCGATAAAGAGCTTGTCGTCTCCGGCACCGTCGAGAGGCGGAGGAGATCCCGCACACCGATCCGTAACATTTCTCGCCGCTGGAACCGGCGCAGCGCATCCAGCTTCGATTCTTTGGAGGTGAGATGCCCGATGCTTGCGTACAGCGCGCCCTCCATCCCCTTCCGCGTCGGAGGTCGTGCGAGGACCCTCTCCTCAGCCAGCCAGTACACCACGGTTGGGTCTCGAATGAGCGTAAAGGTCAAGGCATCGCTGTTGCCGAAGATCACACAGAGAAGATCGAGAATGCGCGGCGATGTGCGCAGATAGTCGAGAAATGAGGTGCGGGAGACACTCTCCAACATGCGCTCCCAGTGGTTCAGCGCCTGATCGGGATCGGCCGTCCGTGAAATGGATTCCATCATCATCGGCAGAATGTCGGCCAGCCGCCGTCGTTGGATCGGGTCACCGGCCATGGCATCGAGATTACGGTCCGCTTGATCGGGATCGCGCAGGCCATAGGCGGAAAAAATCACCCGGATCCCCTCAGCATTTCGCTTCTCCCCCAGCAAGATCGGCGTGGGATCTGGCTTACCGGGACGACCTTCAGTTAACGATGGAAAAGGCGACGAGTGGGGTATGGTAGTTCTTTGAGGCATGGAGCGGCATTATACTCATGGGTTCCTCTACGCACAATGAAACCATTCGGGTATACTAAAGTCCATGTCCACTGGCGCTCCCGATCGTACCGCGCTGCTCAGCACAGTCCGTCCCCTGTGTCCTGATATTGCGCCCGAGATCCTTCATGATTTTTTTAGCCGCATGGACCCAGAATATTTCCGGAGATTCGAACCTCCGACGATTGCCGCTCATATCCGCTCGACGGCTCAGCTCACGCCGGAAAGCCCCTGCGCAATTGCCTTTACCGAGCTGCACGATACACGGTTTGAGGTCACGATCGTGGCCTATGATTACTTCTCTGAATTCGCCACGATTTGCGGCCTGCTCTCAGCGTTCGGCCTGAATATCGAAGAAGGAGATATCTATACGTTTGGCGAACAAGCGGCTGCGCCGCCCGCTCGCACAAGTTGGGCAGGATACGGACCGCGCGTCCGCACCACGGGCAGTCCAGGGCTGACCAGGAAAAAAATCGTCGATGTGTTCCGCGTGCTGCCGGTACCAGGAGTGGAATTGGGCGACATTCAACAGAAACACCTGGCGGATGCGCTCCTCTCAGTGATCACATTGCTCGATAAAGGACAATTTACGGAGGCCCGCTGTGCAGTGAATCGACGGCTGGTCGAACAGCTCGGCAAGCGCCGTGCATCTTTTGGAGGTCTCCTCCACTCGGTGCAAATCTCGTTCGACAACAGCCAATCTCCCACCGACACGGTCATGGATATCCGGTCGGACGATACCCCGGCCTTCTTGTACGCCTTTGCCAACGCCCTGGCCATGCGCAACGTGTACATTTCCAAAGCACAGTTCGACGTCGAGGCCGGGAAGATTCACGATCGTTTTTATGTCCGCAACCGCCATGGCCAGAAGCTGACCGACACGACCGATCAACAGCAGCTGCGCCTAACGGCCGTGCTCATCAAGCAATTCACCCATGCCCTGACCTGGGCCCCGGACCCGACGAAAGCCTTGGAGGCCTTTGACCAGTTTCTTGACCTGACCGTGCAGCAAACGAAAGGGAAAGCCCAGCAAGAAGCCTTGGCGTTTCTCAGCGACAAGAAGACGTTCCCCCTGCTCGCCCGTCTGCTCGGGGCCAGCGATTTTCTCTGGGAAGACTTTCTGCGCCGTCAACACAGCAACTTGCTGCCGCTCCTCCAAGATTATCGCGATGCGCCTCTCATGACCCCAAAAGCGACGCTTCGCAAGGAACTCGATCGCCTGGTGAATAAAGCCAAAACCGACGAAGCTCGGAAGACCGCGCTGAACAGCTTCAAGGACCGTGAACTGTTCCGTATCGATATGAAGCACATCGTCGAGCCAGACACGGCGCTGCCTGATTTTTCAGCTGCATTGACCCAACTAGCCGAAGTTATCCTCGATCGGAGCTTGAAAGACTGCCAAGCCAAGCTGAATGCGGTGCATGGCCCGCCACGCTTGGCCAATAAAAAACCCTGTCCCTTCACCGTACTGGGCTTGGGCAAGTTCGGTGGCAAGGAACTCGGCTACGCCTCTGATATTGAAGTGATGTTCGTGTATGGGGACGCCGGTCGCACAGCCGGTAAGCAACCGGTCGAGAACAGCGAATACTTTGAGCGGTTGGGGGCCGAACTGCTGCAGTGGATCGAGGCCAAACAGGAAGGCATCTTTCACCTCGACGTGCGTCTCCGCCCTCACGGCGGAAAAGGCTCTTTGACCAATCCCTTTGACGAGATCACCAAGTACTACAGTGCCAGCGGCCTCGCTGCGCCATTCGAGCGCCAGTCATTGATCAAGCTGCGGCATGTAGCGGGCGATGCGGCCCTTGGCAAGCGCGTCGAGGCCCATCGCGACAGCTACGTTTATAGCGGAAAACCTTGGAATGTCCCCGATGCCCTCGCATTGCGCCGACAACAACTCAAGCAGCTGGTGGAGCGCGACACCGTCAACTTGAAGCATAGCCCCGGTGGTATCGTCGATATCGAGTATGCCGTGCAGTACCTTCAAATCATGCATGGCCATCGACTCCCAGTCCTGCGCACCCCCAACACCATGCAGGCGCTGGCGACCCTCGTCGATTGTGGCCTTGTTACGAGGCAAGACGGCGAGATTCTCCGCAAGGCCTACTTCTTTATCCGCATGCTCATCGACGGCCTTCGCATGGTCCGTGGCAACGCCAAAGATCGAGTCCTTCCACCAACAGACTCCGACGAATTCATCTTCCTCGCCCGCCGCGTGGGCTATACCACCGATGATTGGCAAGCCGGCGCACGCCATCTGCAAACGGATATCGCGCAGCATATGAAACTCACCAAAGAATTCTTCGAGCGAACATTCGGACGCTTGTAGCCCAATTAGTGTGATGAGCAGGGGGTTTCGGGCCGGATTGTGGACAGACACAGCGTTGCGATGCGGTAAAGCTTGCCACACCGTCAGCCATCACCGCATAATCAAACGACCTGACGCCCTTTACCCAACCGTTCCCGCGCGACAGCCCAGGAAAGGGTAAGATGGAAACATTGACAGCCTCGGCCAGCTCAGCGCAAGGTGGCTTGGAGCCAGTTGTGCTCCACTCTCTGGTATTCGATCCACGGCTTATTATCGTGATTCATCGACTGCATACATGGACGGAGGACGGACAGGGACATAGATGGTGAACGATGCGCCAACCCTGTTTCGAGTCGGATGGCTTTCCTATGTGATTGTCGCAAGTGTGATCTTGGCCAGTTGCGACAGTGCCGCGCGGCAACTCGACAGACCGACGGGAGCGTCGCCTGTCATCCAGACGAAGGGCTGGCAGATGCACACCGACCCAACCTATGGCTTTGCCGTCGAATATCCCAAAGAGCATGTGATCCTCAAGGAAGTCACCCTCCCAACATCCACACAGCCGGCGGCGGTCCAGCGCGTACGCTTTCAACGGAAGGACATCGCAACCGGCCAGTTTGCGGATCTTGAACCACCCATGTTGACCATCCAGGTATTCCCGAGACCGTCAGGACGCTCGCTGCGTGATTGGCTCAACTCCTTCGGCCTGCTGCCTCCCGGCAGCGAGATTACTGCCGCTCAACTGCCAGGGGCACGCGAAGGACTGAGAGTCGCACTCCGGCAGCAACTTGCGCCCAACGAGTTCCTCTATTTCACAACCGACCAGTACGTGTACGGTCTCATCCCCCTTGGCCCTGAGGGCAAGAAAATGTTGACGACGTTTCGCCTGATCGTGACGCCCTAATTGGTACGGAACGCCTCACAAGTCAGTGGGCCCCTCGGCGACGATCTTCATAATTTGTACATGTGGCGGGAACTCGCCTGCACGGGTGGCGGGTGCGGGTGTC